>Ga0209121_10002843_pt1 | contig 17229 bp, 19 predicted proteins | sample Cruoilmetagenom3_FD_187292 | JGI IMG/M metagenome (GOLD analysis project Ga0209121, IMG submission 187292) | Oil polluted marine microbial communities from Coal Oil Point, Santa Barbara, California, USA - Sample 3 (SPAdes) (version 2) | ecosystem: Environmental > Aquatic > Marine > Oil seeps ... | reverse complement strand
CGGGAGATGTATATCATCCCATCGCTGAGAACCGTAATTGTCGGATGAATAATATTTCATGACCATTTTGCGCACAATTTCATTTGTAACAGACTAATCGCGTTCGAGTAAGCAGCCAATAGTTTGGCAACCTCGTCAATCTGTTCTTCAAGAATGTCGGTGCGTCCATAACCTAAGTCATTAGTCAATATTAAGTAATAACGGCATTCTTCGAGAGAACCTTGGGAAATATTTAGATATCGTATCTTGTCCGCCGCCCCGGTCTTTTTGAATCCTTCTACAATATTGGCTGCTATGGAAACTGAGGCACGTCTTAGTTGAGAAGTCAAACCGTAAATCTCCTCTTTAGGAAAACCAGAAGTAAAGCGATATGCCGAAAGCACAAACTTATGTGCCTTCTGCCAGACAATCAAATCTGTAAACCTTTTAGCCGTTTCCCGTACCATATACTTTTCATTTCTTTGATAAGTAGAACAACAAATTAACCAAAATAATATAACATCAAATTCAAGTATATCACCAAATAAATCCTTCCTTAAGAGCTTTGAGAAAGTCGCTTGGATTCGAAAAAACCTTTGATTCAAGACTATTGTCGGCCCAGAGAATATAATCACGTAATTCTCTTTCCATTAAGATCAAATCTGAATAATGTATAATCGATAGAAACATATAATCATCAGCATCATTATCTTTAGGAGGCTTTTGTGACTCCATTCTTTTTTCTCGTACTGCCCAACAGAGTTTGAGAGCGCAGCAATTCTCTGTGTCAAGATCCTTTAATACAACGTCAACATCTATTCCTTGATTCAGAGACATTAGAATTCTGTCGATCTTCAGATATCTTTTCAACCAATCAGTTCGATATCGCTCACGGTCACCGAAATACTCTTCTTTTAATTCAATGTCCCTCAACAATGAATCTCTGAAACCATCTATTCGTTCTTGATATATACCTTTATTACTTTGTTTCCAATTGAAAGTCTTCTCTGTCCAGTCTCCGGCTGAAAAAGTAGGTACCGTGATTGGAAATTTACCTATTCTCTGAATCTGTTCTAACCTGTCTTTCTCAAGATAGTCCGGAACATCCCGTACTAAAATTCCAAGTGCCGATCGAAAAGTGCTCTTATCAGAGATATTCTGTAGAACAGGGGGAAGATCTGGCACATCAATATATGGATTTTGGTTATGACATTGTGCCAATACTTCCTGTGTATATACCAGATAATCCGCGTCGATCATATATTTGACTTGTGCTGAATCAACAACTGCTGCAATACCACTTGCAGATTCTTTAGTGGCATTTCCCTCTACCCATTCCAGTGCTGCGTAAGGATTAAAGATGAGGCCACAATACGCTTTGATGCATTCATCAATACACAGGTAATCTTCCTCAGATCCACAGGGTTGAGGTTTATTTCCTTTTCTGACTCTGGCAATATTAATCAGGTCTCTTGTATCAAGGTAGATTTTCGGAGATCTCTGAATGACATCTAACATGCTGTGTCAAGTCCTGTATTCTGTGTCCTGTATTCTGTATTCTGTCTTCTAATATTTAATCCACATAAGACACAAACCTGCCGCCGGAGCGAGCCGGCCGGCGGCGGTTCTGTTTTTGGCTTCGAGTATTTCATTTATCTTTCCCGGCTTCCATCTGCCCGCACCGACTTCTACCAGGGTGCCGACGATATTTCTGACCATATTATACAAAAAACCGTCGCCTTCGACATTAACATATATCCACTTGTCCTCGGCCATAACCTCACAGCGGAAAATCGTCCGGACCGAGCTTTCCCGCCTGTCTGCGGCGGATGCAAGGGATTTGAAATCCTTTGTGCCAACGAGCAGTTGTGCGGCCCGGTTCATATCGGCGATGTCGAGCTTCTTCGGCAGGTGCCAGCATTGATTCAGCCGGAGCACCGGCCGATACTTACCTGTATAAATCGTATAGCGGTAGAGTTTGCTTTTAACACTGCCGAACAAGTCAAATCCCGGAGGTGCTTCTTCTGCGAACGTCACCACTATCTCAGGAGGGAGCCGGTCGCTGATCGCATCGGCAAAGTTCTCCGTAGGGATGGGCGAGTCGATCTCGAACAACGCGACCTGCCCCAGTGCGCTGACACCGGCATCGGTCCGGCTGGCCCCGTGGACGTAAGTTCTTGCCCCGACAAGATTCGAAAGTGCCTCGACAAGCTCGCCCTGGATGGTTCTTTTGCCCGGCTGTATTTGCCAGCCATGATACCGGCTGCCGTCATACTGTACGGCGAGTTTTATCTTGCGAAGGGCCATCGCCAATTGGTCAGAGTAACTTCTCCGCTATCTGGACGGCGTTAAGAGCGGCGCCTTTCCGCAACTGGTCACCGGCCACCCAGATATTTATACCGCGGTTCTCGGGGATGGATTCATCCTGCCTTATCCGGCCGACGAATATATCGTCTTTGCCGGACGCGTCTATCGGCATCGGGAAGCGATTATGCTCGCGGTCATCCAAAACCGAAACTCCAGGAGCCGTGCTCAAAAGGTCCCTTACCTGGTCCGGCGTAATCGGATCGGTGAACTCAAGATTGATACTCTCGCAGTGCGCCCGGAAAACTGCAATACGAATGCACGTACAGGTCACCGCAACTTCGGGGCAGTCGAAAATCTTCCGGGTCTCGTTGACCATTTTGACCTCTTCCTGATTGTACCCGTTCGGCCCGAGCGCCGAATTATGACTGAATGCGTTAAATGCTATCTGATATGGAAACGCCTCACAGGTTGGCTCCTTTCCGGCCAGAATCTCGCGCGTCTGCTCCTCAAGCTCGACCATCGCCGAATGCCCCGCCCCGCTGGCGGCCTGATAAGTGCTCACAACCATTCGTTTGACAGGATTCGCCTTATGCAGCGGCCAGACCGGTACAATCCCGATAATCGTAGAGCAGTTCGGATTAGCAATAATGCCCTTGTTCCCGGCGATTGCCTGCGGATTGATTTCAGGGATTACCAGCGGAACTTCCGGTTCCATTCTATAGGCAGAAGAGTTGTCCACAACAACCGCACCGGCATCCACTGCAAGTGGTGCGAATTCTTTGCTTCGAGACGCCCCGGCACTGAATAATGCGATATCGATCCCGGCGAAACTATCCTTCGTCAATTCTTCAACGATGTACGTTTTATTCTTGAATTCGATTTTCTTGCCGGCCGAACGAATGCTCGCAAGCATCTTCAGAGAATCGAACGGAAAATCCCGCTCTTCGAGAATTTTTAGAAATTCCTGACCGACCGCGCCGGTCACGCCTGCGATCGCAAGATTACAGCCCATTTTTACAAGCTCCTCTAAATCTTATACCCAAACTTAAAGGCAGCCAAAAACGACTGCCCGTTAAACTTCTTAAAAAATATCGGCATATTATAGCGTTTTTACTACCAAATTACAACGCTCTTATCAATATTTTTCGCCAATCAGTATTCAGCTACGATTCTCGCTGGGAGATGTTCGCTGCCATACTGCCGCCATTACCGAAGCTGTGATAATGCAGATAAACACGAAAATCGCCGCCGGCATAGCCGCTTTCTCGCCGAAATGCTTCAACGCCAGAACCGTGCCCAGCCCGGCGTTTTGCATCCCAATCTCAATTGCAAGCGTCCGCCTTCGCTTCAATCCCATCCGAAAAACCGACCCGACGCCATAGCCGGCCAGCATACCATAAACATTCAAAACGACCCCCGCCGCAAGGATTACCGCCGTCACCTGGCCGAGGTAAGACTTGTTGAGAGCTATCACCAGCGAGCAGATAAATATGATGAACGTTACCGATATAGCCGGAAATACCGGCAGAATCTTCTCGATCTTGCTCTTGAAAAAATGCCTGACTCCGAATCCGACAAACAGCGGCACTATTACCATCATTATAACACTTAAGACCATTTCGAGGAATGGGACTTGAAGCCTCGATCCTGCCAGAAGAAATGTCAGGCCCGGCGTCAATAGCGGGCACAGCAGCGTCGAGACCGTCGTCAGTGAAACAGAATACGCGGTATCGGCCTTTGCGATATAGCTCATCACATTGCTCGCCATCGCCCCCGGCGCCGAACCGGTCAGTATAAACCCGACCGCGATCTCCGGCGGTAGGTTAAACAGCTTCGATAAAAGAAATGCTCCCAAAGGCATAATGCTGAATTGCGTGGCCGAGCCGACCAAAACGATAACCGGTTTTTGAGCGATCCGCTTAAAATCCTCGACCTGGAGAACCACCCCGATCCCAAACATCGTCAGCGCGAAGAACCAGTCCATGTAGCCCTTCAAAGCCACAAACGGCCCCGGCCAAAAATACGCCGCCACCCCGAACAAAACCACCCAAACCGCAAAATATTTCGTATAAAAAGCCAGTATCTTATTCAGCATATCAAAAGTATAAAGCTCTACTGTCCATACGACAATCTCAAAAGTATCCAACGCCGGGTACTTTATCGAATTGCAGTGTCATAAATCCGTTGACTTCCCGTTTCAGAGGAGTATTCTTGGTTAATGATTTATTCTTAGTGGAGATAATATGGCTCAAAAATCCAAGATCGAATGGACTGAATCTACCTGGAATCCAGTCACTGGATGTACAAAAATAAGCGAAGGCTGCCTGAACTGCTATGCCGAGCGTATGGCTTTGCGATTGAAAGCTGCCGGAAGCCCCAACTACGCCAATGGTTTCCAGGTTACACTTCACGAGCACGCCCTTGGAATTCCGCTACGCTGGAAGCAGCCTCGGACAATTTTTGTCAATTCGATGAGCGACCTTTTTCATAAGGATGTTCCTTTTGATTTTATTTCACAAATCTTCGACGTGATGCGGCGTGCATCTCAACACCGATTCCAGATACTGACTAAACGCTCCGAGCGTCTGCTGGAACTCAGCAACAGGCTCACATGGCCGGCAAACGTATGGATGGGCGTAACCGTTGAGAACGCCGATTGTACATTCCGCATAGACCGCCTCAGGCAGACCGACGCGGCCATAAAATTCATCTCATTCGAGCCGCTCCTAAGCCCGATTCCCAATATTGACCTCGAAGGCATTGACTGGATCATCGTCGGCGGCGAATCCGGCCCCAAATCCAGACCAATGAAGCCGGAATGGGCTGAAGATATACGCGATCAATCTCTTGCCGCGAATGTCCCCTTCTTCTTCAAACAATGGGGCGGCATAAACAAGAAGAAAGCTGGACGAACACTTGATGGATGTATATGGGATCAGACACCTATTCAGCTAGAACCTGATCTACAGGATTTAATTCATGGGGCACAAGGCAGACAAATCGTTCTTCGATGAAAAGAGGCATTGGTCTAAAAGAAAAGATAAGATTCTGGAGTGTTACCTGCCGCCCTACCTTGCAAAGATAGCTCATCTTAAAGCACCAATTCTTATTGTTGATGCTTTCGCTGGGCCTGGGAAATTCGGTGACGGGGAACCCGGTTCTCCTCTAATCATTTGCCAGAGTGTAAAAAAAGCTTTGTCAAAAGGTCTGTCCGTACCTGTATCTGCATTGTGCATAGAAGACGATAGAGAACTTTTCTCTCAACTCAGTAGATTAATTGGCAAATTTCCATTTGCTGAAGCAAGACATGGAAAATTTGGTGACTATATTCAGCAGATTCAAGAGAAGGCTAAGGATCACAGCGTTTTTCTTTATGTCGACCCATTCACCGTTGAGGGCCTTGATTGGGGTCGTATGGATTGCGTCTTTCAACATTTGAGCATTTCTCATATGAGCATTGAAATCCTAATGAATTTCAATGCCGTAAGTTTTGTTCGTCGAGGCTTGGCATCTCTTAAACTTGCTATTCCCGAACTCAATCTGGAAACTGAAGATGCTGAAGAAATCGATGCTCCGCTTGTAACGCCACCTTCAATTGAAGGGCTAAACAAAGTTGTAGGGGGCAACTGGTGGCAAAATATTCTTGAACGCGCATCGAGCTTTCCTGAGAAAGTTCAGGATATGACGAATGGTGTTTGCGAACAGTTGCGAAAACGATTTAAAGAAGTTCGTCAGCATGCAATCATAGCATTGCCTCAACATGTTGTTCCAAAATATTACTTGATATTCGGCTCCCGTCATCCGGATGCATTGATTCTGATGAACGAGGAAATGGTCAAGAGTCTGCGAACACTTGCTGACCTCGCAAGACCCAAAGACCCTACTTTGTTCGAAATGCGACCCGTTGAGCTGGTCCCTGATATTGAGAAGTTACCTCAGATCATACTCAAGCATGCTTCACAACCCACAGAAAGAGGTACTGTGATCCTGAACGTAATCCGAGAATATTTTGGTCGCTTTTCTCGTAAAGAAATACGTGGCTGCATAGAGCAGTTACTGAAGAATAACCAGCTCCGTTCTGAAACTGGTAAAATTACAATCAACGACCAAGTCAAAATTTTCGCTGCCACATAATTTCAGGGGGAAAAATGATGGAGAACGGACCTGGCCTTTCGTATCAGTTTAAGTAATCATTCCCTTCGTCATACAACGTCCAGAACCGCAATTGCATTTCAGGCCAGGATATCTTTGTAGTCGGCGCAGAATTTTTTTCGTTTGCATTGGGGGCAGTGGGTGCCTCTCCAGATGTTGTCGAACTGCTCCATGACTTTTCCGACTATTGCCGGATCATCGGTAATGATGCCGGACTCGAAGTTTCTTTTGTGCTCGCTCTTTGCGCCCATACCGGCGCCGGTGAGATTTGCGCTGCCGGTGTAAGCGAAGGTCCCGTCAATAACCACGGCTTTAAGATGCACTCTCGGACACAGGATCCGTTCCATGCCGCGTATCAAATTCGGGTATTTATCGAAATCCCTTCGAAAGGCCGGCCCCGGCTCTTTGGCGTGCAGCAGCCTGATCTCCACCTGTTTATTGATTAAATCCGACAGGATTTCGAGAAACGGTACCATCCTGCCGTTTTTATCCACGTGAAGGTCCTTTAAGTCGGATGTTGCGATCCAAAGAAACCTGCGTGCCCTGCCGACCGGTCCGCAAATCACTTTTTCGTATATATCCCTGTCTGTAATGAATTCAAGCATCGCAAGCGAATCCAAACCTCAACCATCCGCAAAAACCATTTTAACCGGGAACTATGCACCATTCAATACTCCTAAACCCGATAAAAAAAGAGACGCCGCATTTTTATCGGTGCAGCCGAGTCAACGACCGATAAGAACTTAAAATTGCCATACAAAAATAGAAATGTTAAAAACCAGGATGGGGAAAATATCGGTGAAAAAATCTTGAGGGCTGTTTTCTTTTGATTATTGCTGTTGTTACTTTGTATCCGAGGGTTGATTATGAGGCTCTTGTTCCTGTTTTTCCTGGGGTTTTTCCTCCTTTTTGGCCTCGGGCTGATTTTCCTGCTGCTTTTGAAGCTCCTTTTTCTCGGCCTTTTCACGCTGAATAGCGTCGTATATTTCTCTGCGATGAACCGGAATACATTTCGGAGCTGTGATACCCAAACGAACCTTATCCCCACGAACATCAACAATTATAATCTCGACATCGTCGCCGATCATAATTGACTCATCTCTTTGTCTGCTTAGAACCAACATGTTTAACTCCTTTTGTCGGCTGGCCTTACTTTAATATATGTTACGCTAAATACCAGCCCACTGTTCGTCCCTTTGCTCCTCAAATGTATTTATATTCTCTTGTTTCATAAACACTTAGCTAAAAAACAGCATTAACGAATCAATCTTTGACACAAATATATTTCGGCTAATTTCGAGACCAAAAACAACCACTTTTATCTTTTTTTGAGTAATTAAGTCTTAATTTAATGCTTGTGTATTGTAAATGCTTCTAATATAAGCACTTAAACAAAAGAGAAGTCTTGAAAAAAGATATGCCAATTTCACCAACTATGGTCCGTTTTGCTACTTCAACTCGTGTTTACGCCAAAAATCATAGCGGAAAGCCATCCAGTAACCGGCAACGGACCCCAATGTGCCGAAAGCCACCATTTGCACAGGCAGTATTGAAACAACCGAATTGGAGAAAAAAGTTGCAGGCCAGTTTGGAACCAGATACTGCACTTCCCTGGCGTATACACTTACGGCAAAGGCAGTTACGAAAACGCTGGCGATCGAGGGCCAGATATAGCTGACGTCAAAAAATTTCTTTACGACGAACGCGGCAAGGCCAAACGAGACTAACACGGCAAAAACGATCTGACCGACAGCCGGCTGGGAGATGACCGAGCCGAGGCCTTTATCGAACACCCTGACATCCTGGGCGAATACCCTGATAAAGATTTGAGCTAATAAAGCTGAGCAGGCAAGAGCAATAATTGCGTTCAGGTATCGACCCGGTCCGGGATTAGATTTTTGCCGTATATCCTTCAAGTCTTTACCCGGCTTAATAGTTTGTCCTAACATCACACCGGCAAAGCCGGCGGCAACAACAACCAGCCAGAAAACAGGTTCCCATTGTAGCGATGCAGCAAGTTCCTGGCGCTGGGCGACCGTCGGATTTTGCTGTATCAAACCGGCCATATTGCCGGAACGCACCGCCCAAATAGCCAGGCCGGATGGGGCCGCAAGAATACCGATTTCCCGGCCGTATGGCCAGGAAGCAAAATAGGCGATAAGGCCGGACAAAAATGCCAAAACCACTAAAACGACCGAGCCTTTATAACCCATAGCTCCAACCCTGCTGAATGGTTCCGCAAAAGGACGGGCTAAAATACCTATCAGAACCACACCGACCGCCGCTGTGGCGGCGATTCTCAGCTTCATTGGCCAGGATAATTCCATAATTAAACTTCCTTAATTATACCGGCGATAAAGTAACATCAAAATTTGCACAGGTCAATAACATATTCGCAGTGTCAATATCTTAATCGGCATTGCGAGGGCTAAGGTTAATTTTGGCCTTGACTGTCAGGTATTTTTAATCGACAATCAAGTGCAACAGTAAGTACCTGTCAAAGGGTGATGATTTATAGACAAACCGGACGATAAACACTAAAGGAACAACAATATAGAAAATTTACGGCAACAAAACCCGATCTAAGGATATGGAACGAATATGTCATGGAAACAATACGACCTCGCGTGAAAGACGGGGCTGAATTGTTTGTAACTCTTACAGGCGAGGTGAATTGTGAGACAGTCAGATATTGAAACGGGAATTGAACGTAGCGTTGTTTTGCCGACGGTACCGCAAACGGCCCCGGATATACGCGAAAAAAGCACTACAGGAGACAGCGGCAGGATGTCGGATTTAGCGGGCGTAAGATTTCACTTTATCGGTGCCGGCGGTGTCGGAATGAGCGGGCTGGCACAGCTTCTGATTAAGAACAAGGCTCTCGTAGCCGGCTCGGACCAAACGCCGGGCGAGGTTGTGGACAATCTTCGCCGGATAGGGGCCGACATCAAAATCGGCCATAAAAGCGAGAACCTCAGCCCGAAAACCAACGCCGTAGTTATCTCGGCGGCGATAAAAGACAATAATCCCGAACTGAAGCTGGCACACAAGCTTGGATATAAGATCTATAAATACGCCGACATGCTGGGTGAGCTGATGAACCGCTATGAGGGCATCGCAATCAGCGGCACTCACGGCAAGAGTACGACCAGCGGGTGGCTCATCCATCTGCTCAAGCAAGCCGGCGTCGATACGAACTTTATCGTCGGGGCAAAAATCAGCCAGTTAAACAGCTCTTCCGGTGTGGCGGACAGCGAGTACTTCGTGGCCGAGGCCTGCGAATACGACAGGAGCTTCCTGCATCTTAAGCCCAAAATCGCCTGCATACTGAATATCGAGCAGGACCATCTGGATTACTACAGGGATGAAGACGAGATAGTCGAGGCCTTCGGTGATTTCGCGCTCGGCACCAGACCGGACGGCATGGTGATCGCCAACGGCCAGGATGCAAACGTGACAAAGATTATCCGGCGGCTGGGCACAGATCTGCGATGTGAGACGTTCGGGCTCGATGATAGCTGCAATTTCTACGTTGAGAATATCGCCCTGAATGACGGTCTTTATGCTTTCGACGTCTATCACAACGGCAAACTGCTGGGAGCGACGAACATCTCGCTGCCCGGCAGGCACAATATCCTGAACGCACTGGCGGTTATTGCCATGGCGATTAACGTCGGGCTGGAGCCCGAACGGGCGCTCCAATTGCTGCCGGGCTTTACCGGCATTGAACGCCGGCTTATGCTCAAGGGCCGGTTCGACGAGATTACCGTTCTCGACGACTATGCCCACCATCCGACGGAAATAAAGGCTTCGCTTGCCGCGATACGGCAGAAATATCAGTCGAAGCAAATCTGGTGCATCTTTCAGCCGCATCAGTACAGCAGAACAAGGTTTTTGCTTGATGATTTCGCCGAAAGCTTTAAGCTTGCCGATGTAACAATTGTGCCGGAGATTTATTTCGTCCGGGATTCCGAATCGGCCAAAAAAGAGATTAACGCTCAAATGCTGGTCGAAAAAATGCGAGCAAACGGAACGCAGGTGCTATTTATCGAGAGCTTCGCAGCTATTTGCGATTATCTAAAGAGCAACGTAAGAGCCGGCGAGCTGGTCGTCACTATGGGCGCAGGCGATATTTGGAAGGTGGCAGATGAGTATATTCAGTGGCTTAGAGCAAATCGTTGAAACACACTATCAGTTGGCCAGGCGAACATGGTACGGCCTCGGCGGGCCGGCCGATTATTTCATCAGGCCCAAAACCATCGAGCAGCTCAGGGAAATCGTCGACCGGTGCAACGAGAATGGAATCCGGATATATGTCATGGGCTTCGGCTCCAATCTCTTAATCGGCGACGACGGTCTGAGAGGAGCGGTGATAAAACTCGAAGCGGAACAGTTCGCACAGATTAAGTACGAAGACCAGGAGGTGACCGCATGGGCGGGAGCGGAACTAAGCAAGCTGGTTCTAACTTGCGTTGAAAAAGGGCTCTCCGGTATCGAAGCCCTGACGGGGATACCCGGCTCGGTTGGCGGAGCGGTGAAGATGAACGCCGGTGGAAACTTCGGAGATTTCGGCTCGGCGGTGGAAACTGTAACGCTGATGGACAGCGGCGGTGTCGTCTTCGAAAAGAGCAAGCCGGAGCTGGAATTTGATTACCGCAAGACCAATATAACTGCGAAGTTTGTTTTGAACGCCCGGCTGAAACTTAACACCGCCGACCCGGAGCAAATTATGCGCACGGTCAAGGAAATCTGGATTTATAAAAAGAATAATCAGCCGCTGAACACGAAAAATTCGGGCTGCATATTCAAGAATCCACCGGGCGCTTCGGCGGGAGCTTTAATTGACAGGGCGGGCCTGAAAGGGCTGAAGATCGGCGGAGCCATCGTCAGCGACAAACACGCGAATTTCATAATCGCCGAAAAGAGCTGCCGCAGCCGCGATGTCATGAGACTGATAGAGGCCATAAAACAAAGGGTTAAAGAACAGTTCGACACCGAACTGGAGCTTGAAATCGAAATCTGGGATTAGTAAAAAGCCAGAGAGAAAACAGAGACAATGTCAGGGTGCGACGAATCGCACCAAAATCGAAGCAATAATAAATTGGAAATAGAACGCAATAAAATAAAAGTGGCCGTTCTTGCCGGGGGTATCGGCTCCGAGCGGGACGTCAGTATTCAGAGCGGCAGGAGCGTCACAGAGGCATTACACCAGGCCGGCTACGAGGTGGTGACATCCGATATCCGGCCGGACTACCTTGAAATACTGGACGACGGCAGCATCGACGTGTTCTTTCCGGCATTGCACGGCGAGTTCGGCGAAGACGGCCGGCTCCAGCAGATACTCGAGGACAAATCCCTTCTGTACGTCGGAAGCGGGCCGACGGCAAGCAGACTGGCATTCGATAAAATGGCCGGCAAAAAAATCTTCGACCGGGCTGGCGTAGCCACACCTGCGGCTGTTGAGTTCGGCTCCGGCTCCGATATCAGCCTGCTTGAAGAACGATTGCGGGATTTCCCGGACAAATACGTGGTAAAACCCATAAGGCAGGGAAGCAGCGTCGGTGTCAGCATCGTCTCGACGGCGAAGGAAGCCCTGCGCGCCGCGCGGGAAACATTCAGCGAGTTCGGCGATTGTATGATCGAAGAATTCGTGCCGGGCACCGAAGTGACCGTCGGCATCCTGCACGGCGAGGCTCTGCCGATCATCGAGGTGCGAACACAAAGCGGCTTCTATGACTATCACGCAAAATACATCGACGAGCAAACGGAATTTTTATTCGATACAATCACGGAGGCGGATGTGGCTGCGAACATCAGCCGGGCCGCGATCGACTGCTTCAACGCACTTGGCTGCCGGCACTTCGCACGGATCGATTTCCTCCTGAGCGGCGAGAAAATCGCTTACGCCCTGGAGGCCAATACGATCCCGGGTTTTACAAGTCATTCACTTTTGCCCAAGGCGGCGGTAAAGGCGGGACTTCCCATGAGCGATTTATGCGCAAAAATCGTCGAGGCGGCATGTTCGTCGCTTGCCAGGCGCCAAGCATAAAGCAAGATACGAGATAATGACAGTCAGAAAAAGAAAAAAGAGCAAGACAAAAAGAATATCACTCAGGATCGGCGGCTCCAAAAAGAAAAAAAGACACCATGTTAGCTGGTTCGGGCCGAGTTTGATAACTATTCTGAAAGTTCTGGCGGCCGCCTGTGTTATTTGCGGTATCGTCATCGGGCTTATATCCCTCGAAAAATACGTGAAAAAGACTTTCCCGGCGGGTAAAGGGATAATCGACCTGGAGCTTGCCGACGTCCCCCTCTGGGTCAGTGACGAGCTCAAAGAGAAAGTCTATACCATCGCGACCGGAAGGGCCGGCAATCTGAGACTTGACGAAGACACCGCTTTATCGGTGCAGCGAAATATCGAGGAGCTCATCCCCTGGCTGGACGAAGTAAAAGTACGAACCACCCACGACCGTCTTCGCGTCGAGGGCAAGTGGCGAAAACCCGTTGCTCTGATTAAATCGGGCATGATTAAATTCTACGTGGATGCCGAGCAGGCCGTACTGGACTACATCCCAATGCCGAACCTGCCGATAGTCGAGGTAAAGGGACTGCCGGTGATTACGAAAATCCCGCCGCTGGGCAAAGTCTGGCCGCACGATGATCTCGCCGCCGCTATCACGATATTAGACAGGCTCGGAGACATGGACAGAACACTCACGCCCGACAAGCCTCTGCTCGATGAGATAGATCGCATCGACGTAAGCAATTTCAACGGCCGCGAAAACAGCCGTCACGCACATATTATCCTTTACACAAAAGACAACACCGAAATCATCTGGGGCGCCGAGGTGGGCAAATGGCAATTGCACCTGGAATCTACGGACGAGCAGAAATTAGCGAAGCTCTACGGCTATTATAAAGAGTACGGCACGCTCTCGGGCGACGCAAAATATATCAATCTGCGCGATCCGAGAGATAATATCCCCCTGCCGATCGACAAATATTAAACCGCCGTAAAAGCGTTCAGTGCGACCGCCAACTCGGTGTAGCGATAGGGAATTTGAAATTCCACACAGATTGATTTGAGCTTCTGAAGAACCGCCTCGCTCAATCCGCTTTGGAAATCCTCGTCGGCGCTGCAGCAAAAGATTCTGCAGCCGGAAAAGCGATATTCGTAAACGGTGCACCTGCCGTCAACGTTGTAAGGGCATCGATCGCCCGGCATCGGCTTGACAGTCCCGGAACCCGAATTCGCCGCCAGATACATAATCTCCGGTGGGGTAATAAACAGGCGGTGGTCGAAGGTCTCGAAATCACAACAATCGCCACAGGACCTGCACACCCCGGCCATCTCTCCACCCGAGCACACCTGCAGGTCCACCCACTCGTAAACTTCGGCTACTCTTTCGAGCAGCCGTTTGTCTGTTTCGGATCCTGCCACCATTTTTTGAGCCTCTTGATTTCTTCTATTTCCTCGGCGCTGTAGAGCCTACCGTGATTGATGCCGGGGCATTTCCGTGCTGCCTCGTTCCAGGCGTTGGCGCTTCTCAGATTGTCCGGCCAGAAGGGCCAGCTCCGGCACTGGCTCGGCCGGACGGAATAAATCACACATTGTTTGCCGCCGGCTCCGACCTGCAGGAATATGCAGTCTTTGGTCGTTTGGTGCTCGATAATCGATGTCCGCAGCCCGACCCGCCTGAGGTATTTCTGCCGTAACTGCCCTTCGGTCATCTTCAAAAAATCGGCAATGATTTCAATCTCCGGCCGTGTCACCCAGATATACCCCTCCCCAGGCCCGGAACAGCACCCCCCACACCCTCGGCACTCAAAGTGCAACCCGGCAACGTACCATTTAGTTTTATTCTTTATCACAGATTTCACCGATGTTGTTCCAGGTATAGTAGAAGGCTCTGTTAAAACGTGAATCAAACTCACTCAGTTTGTTTCCAGCCATGCGGCAATTCGGTCAACAAATCCCTGAGCGGTTTGAAGCACATGGCGGGCATTATCTTCCGATATTGAAAAGTTAGATTCGTAGTCACCCAATTGTCTCTCACCAAAAATTATATTCAGGTCTCTGCCCATCCGTTTATCAAAAATCCCTGTTTTCACAAAATACTGGCCAAAAGCAGAAATAACAGCTTTATGGGAAGAAAAAGTCATTTCCTTTTTAAGCAGTGCCGCCTCCGCCGAATAAAACATTGCATAATATGACCGCGAAACGGCAGAGTCATAATCACCGTCATGAATCAATAACTCGGCACTTCTCAGATATCTGCGGGCTTTTTCAATAAGCGCTTGTATCTGGTTCATATGGTAATACCTTCCCTGCGGACATTTATAAGCAAAGGACTTTCGACTTTCTCGAAATTACTCTCGGAGACCGGATATACCGCTATCAGAACATTATGCTCGAGATTCAGATCTGTAAATATATCCGCCATGCGATCAATTTCTTCGAAGGGTTCAACCTTCCCCGCCAGCACAACGGCCAGATCAATGTCCGAATGTTCATCGTTGGCCTCACCCCTTGCATAAGAGCCGTAGAGCACAACCTTTTTAAGCCGCTGCCCGTATAGCTCAGCTATCTTCTGTTTAAATTCTTTGAGTATCGGTTCAATATTCATGGTATTTCTCTGAGTATCATACTCCAATGACGAAATCCGACACAACCAAAAATAGTCAATTTGTCATTCCTGCGAAAGCAGGAATCCATTCATTTCGATATGAACTGGTACGTAAATGATATTCTACTCATATTGCCACCATTCTCGGGCCGATTACCCTGATAAACCTATAACCCCAATCTTAATATCGACAGCTTTGACCACAACATGTATAAGCACAGAAATATCCGTCTTGTTTTCAGAACAAAGCAACGTGTGGGTTTTTACATTAACTGATGTTATTAGTTTATCATCCTCTAATAAGCAAAAGAATGGCTGTTTATCTGTAAATCTATCCTTAACTGGTTGGATTTGATTAATATCAGGACATTGTAATGCATCAAAGAGCGTTTTTAGTCGATTGTCAATATCGCCACCATGTTTTGATATTACTCCTTGAGTTTCAGGCCAAAGCATTATTAAGTCAAGCTGACAAATAAATTCAAGTGCGTTGCATATTAAAGGTGCAAATATAATCCCATCTATTTTTTTAAGGACAGATGGCTTATTTTCCTGCTTCAAGAAATTTTTACGTCTATTCAACGGTTCAATATCCCATAGATTCTTCAATTGGGGGTATAAATACTCTCGTATGTTGTGTTTGTCCTTCGCCCCAACGTTTGACTTAAGGGGACCATCAAATTTGAGATAAAATTCCATAAACTATACTAAACTTTTCCTATAGTTATCCTTGACCTTATCATCTGGATTCCTGCTTCCGCAGGAATGACAAATAATCTTTCACCATTTCAGGACGGCGCCTGTGTCGGCGCTGGTTGCCATTGATGCGTATTTCGTCAGGTAGCCTTCGGTTATTTTCGGCTTTGGCGGAGTCCAGGTTTTCTTGCGTTCGGCAAGCTCTTCATCGGAAAGCTTGACGTTTATTTTGTTGCCGGGGATGTCGATTTCGATTATGTCGCCGTCCTTTAATAATCCGATGGGCCCGCCGACCGCAGCCTCGGGGCTGATGTGCCCGATGCAGGCGCCTCTTGTTCCGCCGCTGAACCGCCCATCGGTAATCAAAGCAACAGACTCGCCCAAACCGGCTCCCATGATATAGCTCGTGGGACTTAGCATCTCCTGCATGCCCGGGCCGCCTTTCGGCCCTTCGCAGCGGATAACAACCACGTCGCCGGCTTTTACCTTCCCGGCAAGGATTCCCTCGCAGGCCTCTTCCTGGCTCTCGAAGATAACCGCCGGGCCGGAATGAACAAGCATTTCGGCAGTAACACCGGCGGATTTTACCACGCCGCCGTTGGGGGCAAGATTGCCTTTAAGAATTGCCAGGCCGCCGGTCTTCGAATACGCGTTATCGAGCGTATGTATGACGTCGGTATTTTCGATTTCGGCTCCGGCGATGTTTTCGCCGAGCGTCTTACCGGTCACGGTCGGGCAACCGAGATTCAGCAGGTTCGGTACCTTGCTGACCTCGTTTAGAATTGCACTGATGCCGCCGGCCGCGTCCACATCCTCAATGTGATAATTGCTGGACGGCGAAACCTTGCAGATGTTCGGGCACTTCGCCGAGATCGCATTGATGCGTTCGAGGTCGTACTTGACGCCGGCTTCGCTGGCCACCGCAAGGCTGTGTAGAACGGTATTGGTCGAGCCGCCCATTGCCATATCCAGAATAAGTGCATTATCCAGCGACCTTTCGGTAATAACGTCCAGCGGTTTGATGTCTTCTTCAATGAGCGTCATAATCTGTTTGCCCGTCGCTTTATAAAGCTGCTGGCGTTTCGTATCGACGGCGAGAATCGTCCCGTTGCCGGGCAGCGCCATTCCGATCGCCTCGCACAGGCAGTTCATCGAATTGGCCGTAAACATCCCGGAACAGCTCCCCTGGGTGGGGCAACCGGTCATCTCAAGCTCCTTGAGCTGCTCTTCGGTTATCTTGCCGGCGTTGAACTCTGCGACGCCCTCGAATATGCTGATAAGGTCGACGGTCTTGCCGGCCTTTGTCTTGCCCGCCTTCATGGGCCCGCCGGAGACGAATATTGTCGGGATATTCAGCCGGACCGTCGCCATCAGCATACCGGGGATGATCTTGTCACAGTTTGGAATGCACACAAGAGCATCGAAACAGTGCGCACGTGCCATCGTCTCGACCGAATCGGCGATAATC
>Ga0209121_10002840_pt1 | contig 17235 bp, 18 predicted proteins | sample Cruoilmetagenom3_FD_187292 | JGI IMG/M metagenome (GOLD analysis project Ga0209121, IMG submission 187292) | Oil polluted marine microbial communities from Coal Oil Point, Santa Barbara, California, USA - Sample 3 (SPAdes) (version 2) | ecosystem: Environmental > Aquatic > Marine > Oil seeps ... | reverse complement strand
GTTCGTCCAGTAATTCCTTGGAAATCGTCATTGTCGTCATGCTCCTTCGTTGGTGAAGCATGGGCCAAAATACTCATACACAGAAGATCGGACACTCTCAATTTCAGTCCAGAAGCAAACCCAAATCACGTATCATAATTTCTTTACGGCTTACGCTCAGAATGCTTTCTGACTGCAAGCGGTCCAGGGATTGCGTCACCCATTGACGGGTTGCGCCGACAATGGATGCAATCTGATCGTACGTAATCGTGCGCTCTATGATGACATGTGCGCCTTCGTGGCGGCCATAGGTCTCTGCGAGAATCAAAAGCAATTGACGAAGACGCTCGGAAACCGTGCGTGTGCCTAGCATCTGGATCAGGGCGGAATAACATTTACCCTTGTTCACCAGTCCATTGATCACTGCGATGGCAACATCCGGCACTTCACGCACCAACCGTTGGAGGCTCATACCGGACAGAAAAAGTAGCTCACAATCCTCTAGCGCGTCTGCCGACCAGACATGCCGTCCCGTCCCAAAAACCTCCGGTCCGCCCACGAAATGCCCCACGCTCCAATATGCCAGCGTGATCTCTCGGCCAGAAGGACCGGCATAGAAGGTCCGCACTCGGCCAGTTTCGATGATCCAGACACCGGTATGCGGATCGCCTTGGAAAAACACACCTTCCCCTTTGGCCACTTTGCAGCGGGTGCCAAGCAGGCGTACCTTCTTTTGATCATCGGGCGACAGAGAGGTCAGGAACCCCGCCCCCTTGTTGATATCAAGCAGGTATTCCGACAGGAAAATGGCGCTGGGGCCTTCGGTCTTATTATCCGGATCTTTGATCACATGTTCCTTTCAGCACTGGAAAACTCCAAGATGATGGGCTGCCCACACCCTTTATTTGTTTTGCTCCGCAAATGCCTTGCGGCTCTCTGCTCTGATAGTCTCAAGACAGAACTGCCTTGCTTCCAGATATTCAGGGGACGTCGCCATATCAGTGGATCTGGGGCGGGCGAGGTTGACCTTCACGTCTTCGATAATGCGCCCCGGTGCCGCGCTCATGATTAGGACGCGGTCCGCCAAAAAGACCGCCTCATCCACGTCATGGGTGATAAACACAACGGTGGTGCCGAAGTTGCGCCAGATGTCGAGCAAACTTTCCTGCATCATCAGACGTGTTTGCGCATCAAGGGCACCAAAGGGTTCGTCCATCAGCAGAACGCTGGGGTAATTGGCCAAGGCACGCGCAATGCCGACACGTTGCTGCATCCCTCCTGACAATTCCGCCGGATACCTGTCACCGAATTTCTTCAGACCGACCAGGCCAAGAAATGTGTTGGCGACAGAACCAGCCCCGAAACGGGAGGCACCAGCCATTTTGGGGCCGAAAGCGACGTTTTCGTAGACGGTTTTCCAAGGCAGAAGCGAGTATTGCTGGAACACCATACCCCGGTCCGGGCCTGGGCCTGTGACCTCGACATCGTCGACTGACACGGAACCGGTCGTTGGCGGCGTATACCCTGCGATTGCGTTGAGTAACGTGGATTTCCCGCAGCCAGATGGCCCCAAAATGCAAACGAACTCACCTGCCTGAATATCAATCGATGTTGTCTCTACTGCGCGGTGGGCCGCGGAGCCCTTGCCGAACGTGATGGAGACATCCTCGATCTTGATCTGCCCTTTGCCAACGCTGCGCTCTGCGGTGCCTTCAGGTTTTTTGAAATTTAGGACGTCGAGCATGGATCAACCCTCCTTTTCGAAATGTGGTGGTAAGACTGGTTTTGCGTTCCATCAGCGCGTCCTCTTTTGCCATTTCAGCATCGGCCGAGTCAGCAGCCGGATGCCATAGGTCGAAGCGGTGCCAAGCCCACCGATCACCAGCATGCCCAACACAATGTCGGGGGTGCGGACCATCGAATAGGCGTCCCATGTGAAGTATCCGATCCCGTATTGACCCGAGATAATCTCGCCTGCCAGCAAGGAGAACCACGCCACGCCCATGCCCACGGCCAATCCGGCAGAGATCGACGGGAGTGCGGCGGGAAAAACGACATGTCGAAATTCAGCAAAACGCGATGCACCCAAGGACCGGGTGGCACGCAGCAAGACTTCGGGCGTCTGTTCTGCGCCGTTGATCGTGTTCAGAACGATGGGAAAGAACGCGCCAAGAAAGGTGATGAAGATGATTGAGGATTCCTCGGTCGGCCACATCAGGATCGCCAGTGGAATCCAGGCAACCGCCGGAATGGGGCGCATGATTTCGATGTAGGGGATCAAAGCGGCACGGGCGATGCGGTTGCGCGCCATTAATAGACCCGTTGGCACGCCCACCAGTACCGCCAGCACAAAGCTGGACATGACGCGCCAGATAGAGACGCCAATATGCACGTAAAATTCAGGGTCAGCGATATTTCCCAATGTCGCTTCAAATACCTCACCGGGTGTCGGAATGTTGCGGAAATTCAGATAGATATCCCAGCCTTGGGTGCTGCCCATGTGCCAGATCACCAGACCCACAAGAACCGACAAAAGCATGATGCCGCCTTGGGTTGCCCACCCCGGTAAGTTGAGCTGGACCTGTGGTGCGGGGGTGTCGGCAGGAGGCGCAGAAGGCGACACTGCAGGGGGATCGGCAACTTTCATTTCAGGCATTTTTGATTGAACTTCTTCAAGGGGCATTGGTGCGCTCCGGGTTTTTGGTCAAGCAGACACCGCGCCAAAGCGCGATGTCGTTCTCTTTCATACGCAAGACGCGGTTACTGCGTCGCCGTGGCGTCCAAGATGGCTTGATAGGTCACAATCTCGCCGTAGGCTTCGGCATCCGCCTTTTTCAGGAACGCTGCGACTTCTCCATCGGCCTCAGCGTAAAAAGCGCTGGTGCCAAAGAGCTTAAGGCCTGAATTCGCGTCATAAACGTAGCTGGCCAGTGGCGCGAAACCTGTGTCGCGGATCGACGCCAGACCGGTAAAGAACTCCGCCATTGTGCCGTAGGAAGAGATCCCGTCACGCGGATGCCAAATCTCGGCGGGCTTTCCAACATTCGCAACCGCGGTATCGACAACGGAGCTGACCATCGCATCATAGTCTTCGCCACGTTCTGCAACGGTCGCTTTGACGTAGCTGTCATCAACCCACATATCGAAATCAAGTGCCGGAACATCACGTTCGCGCATCAGCAGGGCATGGCTTTCCTTTAGGCTGGTCACCCATTCTGGCTTGATCGAACTTTCAAACGTCGAGATGCCACCATCACTGAAGTAGAGATACAGCACTTCTTTCTCGATCCCGGTCCATTCGGACACTTTGGTGGCGGCATTCAGCGGATCGTCGGCAATCCAATCTTGCGCTTCGAGTGTCGCTTTGACGTACGCATTAATGATCTCGGGGTATTCTTCGGCAAATGACTTCAGAACCACGGTGCCGTGGAACGTGGGGATCAGCGCCTCGGACCCGTCATAGATCTTGCGGCCCGTGCCGCGAAATTCCATCACCTCGGACCAAGGCGTGAAATCGACATGCGCGTCAATCCGGCCAACAGCGATGTTGTTGACGCCAACGGGTGGGCTTTGGTTCACAAGGGTCACGTCGTCGGCCATACCTTCACGGTCAAGCACGGCAAGGAACATGCCCCAAGCTGCGGATCCGAAGGGTGCCGAAACGGATTTGTTGCGCAGATCATCCAGCGTGAACACGTCCGAATCCACCGGCACCACAACACCGTTACCCGTGCCTTTCAAATTATACCCAGAGATCTGGATCAGCAGCGATTCATCGTTGCCCTGATCTTGGAACGTGGCACCATTTACGATCAGCGGGTAATCCCCCATCACGCCAAAGTGCAATTTGCCTGCGATCATCTGGTTGGTGATCGGTGGGCCAGATGTGTAGTCGCGATAGACGATGTCGTAATCCACATCCGCATAACGGCCCGTCGTCGGCAGGTATTTTTCCAGAAGCTCCAGCTTTTCGATGATGATCCCGCCCGGCACCGTATTGGTCACTGTGCTCTGATGGCCGATCCCGACAGTGATGGTTTCAGCCTGCACGGCGTGTCCAACTGTCAAAAACGTCGCAGCGCAGAGAGCTGCTTTGAGAGACAAAGAATTCTGCATGGGAGGTACTCCTGTGTTGGTTTCTCGGAATTGGTCTCCTCGTCAGTATCTGCGCTAACTTTTCGTTTCGACAGGGATTTTAGGGGCGTTATGGGGGCGTATTTTTCAAACGATCATCTTTTACGCACTTTTTATCGAACAAGAGACTTTATTACCCGCTCAACAAATAAAAAACTACGTTTTGCACAAGAATCGTGCGGTATTTTTATTTAATTAAATCAACAAATTAGATGGTATGTTTGGAGCGCATTGAACACCCAAAGAGTTACCTCCAAGGGTGTTCAAAACATCAAATTTTTCGTCGAAGATACCGCCGATCAGGCGGCAATTCGGCCCATGGCCCAGCGTACATTCTTGCGTACATCGGGGTCGGGATCATCAATGTATTTTTCAAGGTATGGCAGTGTTTCAGCCACCGCCATTTCGCCCAGAACTGCTGCGCATTCCTTGCGCAGGTTTGGGATGGGAACATCCATCATCGGGGCAATTTCAATGGCCGCTTCCGTGGCATGCAGTTTGCCAAGTGAGCGTACCACCTTGACCCGCACTTGCCAGAATTCATCCGCAAGCGCTGATCGAAGGTGTGGCACACAGCTTGCACCACCCGTTTTGGCGAGGGTCTCAGCGGCAGCCTCGCGGACCATCCATTCATTATCACCCAGGCCTTGGATCAGCGTCGCTTCTGCATGATCCGATTTTGAGAACCCAAGGGCTGTCAACGCGGTGCGGCGCACGTGTGTATCGTCATCCTTTGCCGCATCCCGAAGCGCCGGCAGTGACCCTTCGTCTTGCAACCAACCGATCACGCCGACTGCTTCGGTGCGCACACCGTTGTCTGAATGCTGCAACGCATTGATTGCTGGCCCCATCGCTTCCGTGCGGCGCAATTCTTTGATGCCCGCAAGGCAGGCTTTGAGTTTAACGGTGTCGGTTGCATCCAGATGCGGCAGGATGGACTCACCAGCAGCTGGGTCCTTCAATTCCGTCATGCTGATCGCTGCGGCTTCGATGACCGCAGGGTCACTGTCTGTCAGCGCGGACACGAGGGCCGCCGCAGTTTCCGGGCCATCAAAATCAGTGAGTGCCTGTGCGGCTTGCTTGCGTACACCTGCCGCCTCATCGGCGATGGCACGTGCCAAATGCGGGATCGCGGCGGGGTCTGCACTATCGGCCAGATCAATCACCGCCATGATGCGCACACCGGGCGATGGATCATCCAATGCTTCCGCCAGTTCACCAATCTCGTCAAATTCTTCAAAGAGCGCGTTCATATCGATCTCACTTCAACAGAAAGGGGATATTGACGGTCACGGCACCTGTCGGGCAATCCGCCTCGCAGGGCATGCAGTACCAACATTCATCATATTTCATGTATGCTGTTTCTGGTCCGTCTTCGGTTGCGGCGATGCGCAGAACATCCAGCGGGCAGACGTCCACACAGACGGTGCAGCCCTTGTCCGCGATGCAAAGATCCTTGTCCACAACGACAGGAACGATTGTAGAGGTTTGAGCCAAAGGCATGATAACGTTCCTTATTCTGCCGCGACTGTGTTGGTTACACGTTGGTTGTTGTAAGCGTCCTTTTCGTCTTCCTCGATCTCGACGATGTAGTCTTGGACCTCCTGTTTGCGGTGGGCTGGTTTGCCGTCATCGCCCTTGGTCAGGATCGTATGGCAGAACCAGTTATCATCATCGCGTTCGTATTCGACGCGGTTGTGATAGAGGCCCCAGCGGCTCTCTGTACGGTAGAGCGATGCGGCAGCGGCCATGTCGGCGCAGTCCATGATCGCTGTGGCTTCGAGCGCGCGCATCAACTCGTGGCTGTCACGCACATACATTTCAGTTTCCATGTCGTGGCGGACTTCTTCAAAACGACGCTGTGCCAGTTCCATTTTGGCAGTCACTTTGGGCGGCTGAAGATAATCGTTCACAAAGCGGCGTGTCTTATATTCGATCTGGTTTGGTGGGATGCCATCATCACGTTTGGTCGGTGCCAGAACGCGTGTGCGCTCGGCATCAACTTCACCCATGTCAAAATCAGCAAAATCCACATCTTTGACGAAGTCGACCGCATCGAGGCCCGCAAACGCCCCGTTGGTAAAGGCACCCAGCATATAATTGTGCGGCACGTTCGCCATGTCACCCGCAGCATAAAGCCCATCAATCGTGGTGCGCGCGCGTTCGTCCACAAACACACCACTGGCCGAATGGCCTGAGCAAAAGCCAACCTCTGAGATGTGCATCTCAATCATGTCAGTGCGGTAGTCCGTGCCGCGCCCTTTATGGAAATGTCCCCGCGTCGGGCGTTCCACGATGTGCAGCACACGTTCAATTTCCGCGACAGTTTCTTTGGCAAGATGGTTGAGTTTCAGATAAACGGGACCCTTGCCTCCCTGCAGCTCATCGAAAAATTCCTGCATCATCTGACCGGACCAGTAATCACATTCGATGAAACGCTCACCAGACGCGTTTGCGGTATAGCCGCCCATCGGACCCGCGACATAGGCGCAGGCAGGGCCGTTGTAGTCCTTGATCAACGGATTGATCTGAAAGCACTCCAGGTTCGCCAGCCCCGCCCCGGCGTGATAGGCCATGGAATAGCCTTCGCCGCTATTGGAGGCGTTCTCATACGTGCCATAAAGATAGCCGGAGGAAGGCAGGCCCAAACGACCGGCAGCGCCCAGTGACATCACGACTGCCTTGGCGCGCACGACCAGAAATTCAGCCGTGCGGGTGTTCACACAGATCGCACCGGCGATCCGGCCTTCACCAGTCAGCAGACGCGTCGCCATGTAGCGGTTGATGATGTTGATGCGAGCCTTGCGCAACTGACGATACAGCGCTTTTTTGACGGTATCGCCATTGGGCATCGGAAGCACATACGTCCCGATGTGGTGTACTTTCTTGACGTCATATTCGCCGTTCTGGTCCTTTTGAAAGCGGATACCAAACTGGTCCAGCTCTTCGATGATGCCGTAGCATTCTTCGGCATAGCGATAGACCGCCTTCTGATCGACGATGCCGTCATTCGCGATGGTGATCTCTTTGGTATACTGCTCTGGCGTGGCGTAGCCGGGAATAACCGAGTTGTTCAGCCCGTCCATCCCCATTGAAATCGCGCCTGAGCGTTTCACGTTCGCCTTGTCCAGCAGGATCACGTTTGCATCCGGGTTCTTACGCTTGGCTTTCAGCGCAGCCATCGGCCCTGCTGTGCCGCCGCCGATGATCAGAATATCGCAGTCGATCTGCGTGGTGCCGTCCAGAATTTCATCCATGTTGGGTTCCTGCCGTTTAAGGTTGGTGCCAGCTTGCGCCTTGCTGCGGCGCGGAAAATGTCAATTAGTTTCCGTGTCGGTCGGAAATTTCGCGAAGATAAACGAATGGGTAGATGGCGCGGTCATGACCGTCTGAAAAATGGACGTTCACGCCTGCTGCCCCCACCTGTTTCAGACCGGTGATCGTCAGATCCGGGGTCACTAGAATCTCACCATGATCCAACTTGGCCCTTTGTGAATAGGCGTCCCGTGCTTCTTGACGCAGAATGGTTGCGGGCAACTCACTGGTTGCACCGCCCTCCCACTCAACGATCAGGGTGCGGCTGTCGGGTGTGGCGAACAGTCGGTCAATCATTGCAGTCCTCTCTGTTTTCTTCATCGTGCCGCATCGCAGAATCGCTCAATAGCAATTTGTTTACGGACAGCATTTCTGCGCCGCGGCAAAATGGCGGAAATTATGAAAGAGAGCGCGCTATGACATTCGTCGTCACTGATAACTGTATCGCCTGCAAATATACCGATTGCGTATCGGTCTGCCCTGTTGATTGCTTCTATGAGGGGGAAAACATGCTGGTTATCGATCCTGTCGAATGCATTGACTGCGGCGTTTGTGAACCTGAATGCCCCGCAGATGCGATTCGCGCTGATACGGAGGAAGGCATGGAGCCTTGGGTCGCGTTCAACGAAAAATATGCGAAAATCTGGCCCGTCATTACAGAAGCAAGAGAGCCGCTGCCGACCGCTGACGCATTAGACGGTCAGGCAGGCAAGCTTGATACTCATTTTTCAGAGAAACCCGCCAATGAGGCGGCATAAAGGACAGATCAGATGAACGTTCAAAACCCTCCTGCCGCCAAAATCATGCCCGATGCACAGGTCGTCACCTCAGTGCATCATTGGACGGATACACTGTTCTCATTCCGCGTCGCGCGTCCGCAATCGCTGCGCTTTCGGTCGGGTGAATTTGTGATGATTGGCCTCCTTAAGGATGATGGCAAACCGCTGCTGCGGGCCTATTCCATCGCATCCCCCAGCTGGGACGAGGAGCTGGAGTTTTACTCCATCAAAGTTCCCGATGGCCCGCTGACCTCACGTTTGCAAAAGATCGAAACCGGCGATGAGATTATTCTGCGACCCAAGCCGGTTGGCACCTTGGTTCTGGATGCGTTGCTGCCCGCGAAACGCCTGTGGATGATTTGCACCGGGACAGGTGTGGCACCTTTTGCCTCACTGCTTCGCGATCCTGAAACCTGGGAAAGCTATGATGAGGTGGTCCTTGCCCACACCTGCCGGACACAGGCGGAACTGGCCTATGGGCGCGCCATTGTCGAAGCCTTGCCTGACGATCCCCTGATTGGAGAGCTGGTTGACGATAAGCTGAGATACTACCCAACCACAACGCGTGAACCCTCTGAGATCGAAGGCCGGATCAGCGACCATATTCGGGTCGGCCGCGTATTCGAGGCGCTTAGCGTACCGGCGTGGGACAAGGATACAGATCGCGTGATGATCTGCGGAAATCTCGCGCTGAACAAGGACATCATGGCGCTGTGCGAGGCGCATGGGCTGAGCGAAGGGGCGAACTCTGATCCCAAACATTTCGTTGTCGAAAAGGCGTTTATTGACTGAGCCTGCCTGCTGCTCTCCGGGTCTACTGACATCAAAACGCTTAAAAATATGACGTTTTGATGCGGATCGTCCGTCATCTCGGCACAGCAGATTAAATCACGTTACAGAATGCAGATCATTCAACCAACGGACCAAGCCAGTGTCTATGGTTAAGGAGTAACATCGGAGGCAAATCCGTGACTGCATCACAGACAAACACCTTTGAGGTCAAATGGTAGCTTTTTCAGACGGTTTCTGATCACGCTTTTCCAAAGCTGTCAGAGCCGGAGATCGCGCGGGAATTTGTGCAATACAACTGCATCGTCACATTGGGCCATGATGCCTCTCAGCACTGCCTTCAGGTCGAATACTTCAACGGCATTCTGTATCGGGTCAACGATGTGTCACCCCAAGATTACGAGAATCTCAACACCGCAGATGATTTCGATCAGACCTACCGTCAGTTAATCTCAGCAGGGCATAAAATGACAAAGATCGGTGTGGTACTACCCGTCTACCGTTAGCGCCTCAAAGGCCTGCGCCTGTGCCATCACAACACGATCAGCGCCACCAAGTCCGACAAAACAGATACTGGAGGGTAGCGCATCGCTGCGTGGGACACCCGGAAGCGCGATGGCGGACATCCCCAGCGGGTTCGCGAAGTATGTATAGGTGCCCATGATGGAATTCCGGCGCATCGGCTCGGCCTGCATCTCAGCGACCGTGAACAACCGTGGGATGGTGGGCAGGATCAACGCATCAAAGTTCTCAAGAATCCGCGTACACTGCAATTTCAACTCGGCAAGGCGGTGCAGCGCTTCAAACGCATCTCGGGCGGAATAGGTGAGGCCCGCGTTGATTGCCGTGGCAACAGGGGGCAACACCGCATCGGGATTGTCCGCAATAAAGTCACCATAGTCGATCAGACGTTCCGCAACCAAGGCTGAGCCAAAGACAAGATCACCAGCCTCTGCAAAGGGCGCGAAGTCAATGTCAGTAAGGATTGCCCCAGCAGACGTAAGGCACTCAAGGTTCGCCTGATGCGCAGCCTGCGCCGCCGTATCGCCAAAATGATTAAGCTCAGATGGGGTCGCAAAGTTCTGACCTAGCTGGTCGGGAGTATCTTGGCACGCCCCTTTGAATGCGAAAGGGTCAAGCTTGTCCGCGCCACCAATAACATCAAACACAGCCTGCGCATCGCCCACTGATTTGGCAAAAATCGGCAGAACGTCAAAACTGCGATTGCAATAGACCATGCCCCGACCCGAGACGAGGCCGGGCGTTGGCTTGAACCCGACGATCCCGTTAGTCGCCGCTGGGACCCGGCCAGACCCGCCCGTGTCGCTGCCAAATGAAAAGTCGCAGATACTTTTGGCAACAGCTACGCCTGATCCAGACGAAGACCCGCCCGGAATGATATTTGGGTCAATTGCATTGCGGCAGATCGGATCGGGCGATCTCGTTCCATTCAGGCCTGTGGCGAACTGGTCCATGGTGTTTTTCCCAATCAGGATCGCGCCGGCGTCCAACGCTATCTGAACAGCGGGGGCCGTTTCAGCAACCGTTTCGCCATAACTGGGACAGTTGCCGGTAGATATGTACCCGGCTAAGTCAATGTTGTCTTTGATGCAAAACGTAAGCCCGGCAAGCGGCTGGGCGTGACCCGTTTCAAGCCGCGCTTCAACCGTTGCGACATGCCCCTCAATCTCCTCGGCGGTGCAAACGCTTACAAAACAATCTGGGTGAGCAACAGCGTCCTCACGCGCGGCCAATGCGATCTCGCGGATGCTCATGCCCGAACTGCGGCGTGCGTGGTTCAATGCAAAATGGGGCTTTGTCATTCGTTCTGCCTTTCAAATGCTTTCAGACTTTCCACCCGGATCACATCAAGGCAGGCCGCCCGCAGCGCCACAAACTCTGCCGAGGCAACAGCCTCGGGCCCGCGGGGGCGTGGCAGAGGGACTTTGACTTCTTTGATAATCTCACCGGGGCCAGCGCTCATGATCAGCACACGGTCGGCGAGAAACACAGCCTCATCCACGTCGTGCGTCACGAAAAGAACAGTTGTGCCGAACTCTCGCCAGATGCTGACAAGGTTTTCCTGCATCATCGCACGGGTCTGGCTGTCGAGTGCGCCAAAAGGTTCATCCATGAGCAAAACGCTGGGATAGTTCGCAAGCGCGCGGGCGATACCGACACGCTGTTGCATGCCACCTGACAGTTCCTTGGGATAGCTGTCGCCATATTTGCTGAGGCCAATCATTTCCAGAAAAGCGCGCGCTTCGTGCAAGGGTGTGCTATTGCCGCGCCCCGACACACGCGGGCCAAACGCGATGTTTTGCAGCACTGTTTTCCAAGGGAACAGCGAATGCTGCTGAAACACCATGCCTCGGTCCGGGCCGGGGGCGTCAATGTGCTCACCATCAATTCGGACCGCGCCGGTCGTCGGCGGAATGAAACCGGCGACTGCGTTGAGAAGTGTTGATTTCCCAGACCCCGAAGGTCCCAGAAGACATACAAATTCACCCGGTTTGATCTCAGCGCGGGTGTTCTTGACCGCCACTGTTTCAGTGTTGCGTCCCGGGAAGACGATGGACACGTCGTCAATCACGACGTGTCCTCGTGTGGGCGTGTTCCGGTTCACATGCGGCTTGGTTTCATGTGTCATCACGTGATCCTTCACATCATCCACCTATTCAGCCAGTACCGCCTCCAGGAACGATGGCTTCAGAAACGCTTCGTAGTCTTCGCGCGTCAACTGCATGGGCAAGCGTTCCTGCGCGACCAGAAACTCTGAAGTTGCCACAAGGGTGTCTGCAAACTGCCCGATGCTGCCTGTGGACCCCATGTATTCCGCTGTCAGTTGCTCATCACAGGGCACCATCCCTGTACCGCCCGCCATGCGGGCCGCGTCTGCAAGCGGCAACTCCAGTTCCTCAGCGATGATCTTGGCAGTCTCAGCGGGATTGTTGATCCAATAGTCGATGCCTTCACATTCGGCCTTGAGAAATGCCCCAACCAGATCAGGGTACTTTTCGGCAAAGTCGTTCATCACCACGCCCACGTCCCACGTGGGATAGCCCCGGCTTGCCATAATGCCACTGGTCATAAAGATGTTGCCACCATCCTGAACCGCTTTGTCGAGGTTCGGCTCCCAGTACCACGCTGCATCAATATCGCCGCGCGACCAGGCCACGGCGATATCATTGGGCCGCAGATCAAGGATTTTCATGGAAGCGGGGTCAATACCCTCGTCTGCCAGTGCTTGCAGTAGCAGATAATGTGTGGTGGACCCAAAAGGCGCGGCAAGTGTCTTGCCCTCAAGATCCTTGAATGACTTGATCCCCGCATCTGTGCGCACAACCATCGCCTCAACATAATCGAGCATGTTGAGCACCAGGATCCCTTGAATGGGCAGACCGCGCGTCACGCCAATGGCAGTTGGCGGATTACCCAAACCGCCAAAATCGACCTGTTCCGCCGCGATTGCGCGCAGCATATCGCCGCCGCCACCGACTTTGATGTATTCAACTTCAATGCCCGGCATATACTTCTGCACCAAGCCGAGGCTTTTCGTGACAAGCTGAGCGTTCACCAAATTGAGGTATCCGACAGTCACCTTTTCCGGCTTCTCCTGTGCGACCGCTGAGGTGGCAAGGCCCACTGAAAGAAGTGTCGACATAAGAAATTTTCGAAGTGTCATTGGCAGTCTCCATGTTATTGAATTATGGTGTTTTCTTCTTGGTATTATCTTGTCCATGGCATCAGCAGCCGGCCGAGATAGCGCATGCTCAGATCCAGCGCGATGCCCGTTAGGCCCAGCACGATTAGCCCCATGATCACAACGTCCGACAGCAGGAATTTCGCCGCATCCCAGATCATCCATCCAATACCGGCTGTGGCGGCAACGATCTCAGCCGCGACCAAAACGGTGTAGGTGAACCCCAGCGAGATGCGCATGCCGGCAAGGATCATCGGACCTGCAGCGGGCAGGTAAACCTCGCGCAGGATCGTTGCGTGATTGGCCCCAAGCGCTTTGGCGGCACGAACATAGACAGGATCAATGTTGTGCACTGCCTGAACGGTGGTGATGATGATGCCCGGCAAAGCGGCAAGGAAAAGCAGCGCCAGCTTGCTTTCCTCGCCAATGCCCAGCCACATCACCAACAGAGTATACAAACCAAGCGGCGGCAGAGGACGGTAGAATTCAATAAACGGATTCAGGATGGAGGCCGCATCCCGCGATGCGCCCATCAGAATGCCCATGGGAATACCGATTACACATGCGATCGCAAAGGCCACCAGAATACGCCAAAGGCTCACGCCCACGTGTTCCAAAAGGGTCGATCCTTGGTAGCCCCTGAACGCGGCCTTGATAAACGCGTCCCAGATCGCCTGCGGCCCCGGCAAGAACAGCTCATTTGCCAACCCGGTTGACGTGACTACAACCCATGCCAGAAGCATGAAGGTCACCGAGCCCGCAGACAGCAGGTAAGACCGACGGTTTCTGCGGAAGGTTTCCATCATTCGGACGTCACCTTCAGAATATCCATGATGGTCAGCGCATAGACCTGCGCTGCTGCGACACTCTTGGTAATCGAAATCCATTCATTGTCTGCGGCCCAGCCGTCCTCACCGGGGCCGAACGTCACCGCGTTCATCCCGAATTCCCGCAAACGAATAGTATCGTTGAAAGCGTTCTTTCGGTTTGGCTCTGGCGTCTGACCCAAGAGCCGTTCGGAGGACCGCACCAAAGACACGCAGGGTTCCTCATCCATCGGGACGGGTGACGTGGCCTCAACAAACAAGGATCCCGGCACCTGATTTACAGTCGTGCTGATGCGATTAGACCCTTCATTGACAGAGCGTGTCACACCGCTGATGTCCGACAACACAGACGCCATGGTCATACCGGGCACAATCCCCACAACCGCGACCGTGATCACACAGGTATCAGGCGAAAACTGCATCTCACCCGGCAGACCCCCCCGGATGCGCACAATCGTAACGCACGGTGGCGTGTGACCGGGAAACGGGTCCGCCTCGTACGTGAATTCCATCTTCTCCAGCAACGGGATCAACGTCGCAGCCTCATTGATCGGGTTCACAATCACATCGGGACGCCAGATGTGTCCCTTTTCCCCGGTGATCGCGATATCAACAAGGCAGTGACCCGAGTTGGCAACCGACAGGTTGATCCCCCAATTCGGCAGATTTCCTGCTGCATCGAGATTGACTGGGCCGCCCCAGGCGGTTGGCTCAGCGGTGATGGAGTAATCGGCCCGAATGCCCAATTCTTGCGTCAGGTAAATCGAACCGTGCGTGCCATCGCGTTCTTCATCGACGCAAAAGCAGTACATCAGGTCGCCTTCAAACATGACGCCTTCTTCGATCAACGCCTGCGCAGCAAGCAGACAGGACGCCATGTTCCCACGCGTGTCTGATGTCCCTCGGGCATAGAGCAAATCACCATGCCGCTTGGCCTCATAGGGTTTGCCGTCTGTCATGTTCCACTTTTCAGGCTCGACCACCGGATAGGTATCAAGGTGGTCGTTCATCATCAGCGATGGCCCGTCGCCCGAGCCTTTCAGCGTCGCAACAACGTTCGGTCGCCCCGGTACATCCGAATATGTCTCAACCTGCATGCCAAGCGCTTCGAGCTTGCCTGCGGTCAGCATTGCAATCGCTTCTTCTTCACCGCCCGGCATGTCAGGGTCGAGAGGATTGCCGGAACGCGGCTGGCCTGTGCGGATCAGTTCGGATGCCAGCTTCAACCAACGCTCCTCGCTGATCCGGTTCAGAACCCGTTCTTCCAGCGATGACAGTTCGGTATTAGGCATTCATCCAGTCCCCATAATGGCTGAGGAAAGATTAACAGTGGAACGTGCTTCAATCTGCTGCTAAAAATGACCGAACCTTACACGGAAAATGCAACACCTGTGCGTAATCTTTTGATTTATAAGTATATTGATACCACTGCACGAGCTGGCTCTGTGCGGCAAGCAGCCGAAATTCTTTCGATCACGCCTTCCTCTCTGAACAGACGCATCCAATCGCTGGAGCAAGAACTTGGGACACCTTTGTTTGAAAGGCACGCGAAAGGAGTCCGTTTGAACCCTGCAGGTGAGCAGGCCATACATACATTTCGGCGGCATTTGGCAGATATTGAAACACTGAAAGCCCGGATCGAGGACCTGAAGGGCGCGCGGCGTGGGACCGTATCAATTGTATGTTCACAATCGCTCTTGCCGATTTTTTTGCCGACACAAATCCAAAGCTACCGCGCACAATTTCCCGGTGTCGAGTTCAGGGTTCATATGGCCGATGGCGAAGCAGCCGAACGCGCCCTGATGACCTATGATGCGGACTTGGCCATCGTCTTTTCCCCACTCGCGATGGAGAATTTTGAAACCATTGCAACAACCCGCCAGCCGGTCTTTGCAATTATGTGTGCGTCGCACAAACTGGCCACCAAGTCCCGTCTAAGGCTGAGTGACTGTCTGGGTTACCCACTTGCTTTGCCGAAAAGCCCCTACGCGGTCCGCAACCTGCTGGACCTTGAAGCAAAACGCCTGAGCGAGACGTTGCGGCCGGTGGTAGAGACAGAAAGCTACATCTTCTTGCGCAATTACGTCGCCAGCAGCGATGCACTTGGATTTGAGATAAAGATCGGCCTGCCGCATGGGGTCTCGGACGGTACCGTGGTGCGGCCTATTGATCTGCGGATCAGTGACGGCGGGCTGTTGCATCTGGCACAGCTGCGCGGACGGTCTTTGCCCGTTGGTGCCGCGAAGTTCGCAGAGCAGGTCGCAACCAGTTTTGATAATTTTTCATGACCGGAAGGTAGTATGGCTTTTTCTTGAATACCTGGTGCGCTCCACTTTGCGTGCGGTTCCAGTACTTGGCTTGGTCGGTTTTTGCACCCGGGTTCACAGGATTGCTGGCAGCAGGATGGATGATCGGCATTTTGCGTTCCTCGGCGTTGGCGACGGGCGAATGTAGGCCGGGCGTCTGACTGTTTGGGGAGTGAAAGTTGGATTGGTGGCTGCGGTTGCACCCCGGTGCAATTTTTTAATCATGGGCGATTTGAACCCGGGTGCATTTTCTTGATGCTGGGTAATTTGCACTCGGGTTAGTGAATTACTTTGTCTTTTCCCATTCAATCAACTCGGAAAGTGACCACCGGGAACATCTCGGGGAAAACTTTTTTGGTTTTGGAAAAGTCGGGTCGTTCTTCAACATTGACCATATGCTCATACGATGTTTGCCGTAACGATTTGCGACCTGAACATCGCGCAGATAAATTTCACTCATGATGCATTCTCCTTCGTTGTGAGTATGCACACATCATTTTCTACGGCGTTGTTTTTTAACAGGTTTTGGATTATTCAATAAAACTTGTTTCAATCCAATTGAGCGGGAAGCCTTCCACCCTTGGGTAGTCGACTGCGCTCCTCTTCCGTCAGAAGCGACCGAAACTTTTCTACCGCAGCTCGAAAAAGTGTGCCGCCTGTTTGATTTGATTGGTAACCCATAGCGACGGCGATATCTCGATATTTGAAAGACTTTTGAGAACTTTCGGACATCTGCCGAAATGCCTGCAAAGCCATATGGGCGAGGTCGTTTGCATCTTTCGGAGTGATAATGATACGCAAGAACTCTTTTTCCAATAGTCTTGCTATCTCACTGGGTCGCTTAAAAGGTGGGTTCATTCCGGGGCGGGGAAAGGAATAGATCAGTTTCGCCCGGGAAAAGGGTTTCACCCGTTCCCAGGTCTCGCGAGCAGTTTGCAGTTCAAAGTCCCAACGACGAAACTTCTTGGACTGTCGAGCATATTCCTCCAAATCATCCAGGGAAAACCTAGGCTTATTTCGTACTGTCCATGTGGAAGGGTCTATGCAGAGTGACTCGTTTTTAACCACTGAAGAGAAATACGCAAATGCATCATCATCATCTAATCCGCCTTCCAAAGATATTGGCGAATCTGGCTCTTGATCGAGATATAGAAAATCTGAGATGCTGACTTGGTGGCGGTTGTCATCCCATACCAGCCTTCCGTCATCTCTGAATGCCAACAAGTTGTCGTTGTGCCAAAGGTAAACTCGGCCATGTGGCCCTTTCAGCGCGGGTTGACCAATTGGATTTGGGCAAAGCAAAAGCCTAGCAACTGTATCTTTCACGCGGTCTGATCGTCCCACATCTGGCGTGACTTGCACAAGGCGTTTGCGATTGTGACGAGTTTTCTAGCGACCGCGAT
>Ga0209121_10002839_pt1 | contig 17238 bp, 18 predicted proteins | sample Cruoilmetagenom3_FD_187292 | JGI IMG/M metagenome (GOLD analysis project Ga0209121, IMG submission 187292) | Oil polluted marine microbial communities from Coal Oil Point, Santa Barbara, California, USA - Sample 3 (SPAdes) (version 2) | ecosystem: Environmental > Aquatic > Marine > Oil seeps ... | reverse complement strand
GAGACGGTACTCAAAGGAGAAGATCCTGGCAGAGATGAATGAAGGATACAATTACTTTGGTGTAAGGAAAGACGGCAGGATAATAGGGTGTTATAAGGCAATAATTACAAAAGAGGGATGTTTTGGGGAACAGCAATCCGTCTTACCAGAATACAGGGGAATTGGTGCCGCCGATGCCATGTACGAACAGTTCATAAAATTTGCAGAGGAGAAGGGGTGCGAGAGAAATTACATGAACATTCTTGTGGATGATACGGTCTGCGAACATATAATTGAGAGATACGGATTTAAGAAGTGGGGAGAGCCATACGAACAGATAGAGGGGATGTTCGTACAGATGTACGAGCGAAGGGTAAGATGAAAGAGACAAAAGATGAGGTGATCGGGATACTGATGAAGAAGATGGATCCAGCGAGGGGCGAGATATTTGCCGACATCGGGTGTTATACGGGAAAGGTGTCCATAGAAGCCTCTAAATATTTTAAAAAGGTTTATTCCGTTGATATAGATAAAGAAGCTGTAAAAGATGTCAAAAAAATTAAAGCGGAAAATATGGAAGTTTTCTGTATGAGAGGAGAAGATTTCTTGCGGAAATACAATTATGATAAGGTCTTCATTGGTGGAACAAAAAATTACGATCAGATGTTGGATGCCGCATCTAAAAAAGCGAAGAAGATCATAGCCAACGTGGCTAGATTAGAAACAGCATCGAATATCGTAAAAAAGATGAGAGAGATCGGGATCTTTGAGGAGATGCTCTTGATAAATATATCAAAAAGTTATGAATTAGCAGGAGAGATTGCTTTTAGGCCGCTAAACCCGATTTTTATGGTCATCGGGAGTAAAAGATGTTGATTGGGGTTGGGTTGGGGCCAGGAGATCCAGATTTACTCACGCTAAAGGCCGTAAAAGTTTTAAAAGAAGCGGATGAGGTGATAACACCCGGAAAGATCGCATATAATATAGTAAATAATTATCGTGAGTCGAGACTTGTGCATATCCCGATGAACGAGAGCGCGGATGAGGTGATCGGCAAGCTCTCAAAAGAACTCTCTATGAGGTGTAAAGAAGAGAATATAGCTTTTGCAAGCATAGGGGACGTTATGTTCTATTCGACGTTTCAACACATATCTGAAGCGGTTAGAGATATCGATCCACAGATTAAGATCACAACAATTCCCGGTCTCTCAATCTTCACGTCCATCTTCTCGAGATTGGGGAAATTTGTTGACGATTCGTTGGAGGCCACAACATCGAAAGATTTGGAACTCCAAAAGGATGGAGGGGAAATTGTTGTGGTTTTAAAGGTTAGAGAACCGAAGAAGACCGTTGAAAATTTGAAAAAAAGAGGATACGAGGAATTCGTGTTGATAAAGAAGGCATTTATGGATGGGGAAGAGATAATAAGAGAAATTCCAGAGAAGAGCGATTATTTCAGCACGCTTGTGGGGTGGAGATGAGAAAAGTTTATTTCGTCGGTGCTGGCCCGGGGGATCCGGAATTGCTCACGTTGAAGGCATATAAACTCCTTAAAAAGGCAGATTTGATTATATATCCAGGATCTATTATAGAGGGGGGGTTTCTTAAAGATTTTGACGGGAAAAAGATGAACAGTTATGGAAGATCTCTGCAAGAAATTATAGATAGCATATCTGAGGCAGTAAAAGAAGGAGAAGAGGTTGTAAGACTCCAATCTGGAGACCCATCTATATATGGTGCCTTAGATGAGCAGAGGGAGATGCTGAACGAGAAAGAGATAGATATAGAGGTGGTCCCCGGCGTCTCTTCGGTATTTGCATCCGCATCCTCTTTGAAGATGGAACTCACGATACCTGGGGTTTCACAAACCGTCGCGATAACGAGACCTGCCGGAAAGACACTTTCGCGAGAAGAAGATATCATAGAAGAACTTGCAGAGCTGCCACTGACGTTGGTCATACTCCTTGGAATAGGAGAGCTGGAAGATGTGGTCGAGAAGGTAAGCAGACATAGGGGAAACGTGCCGATCTTTGTCGTCTATCACGCATCGAGGGAGGACGAGAAGATCATCAGGGGTAATACAGGCGATATCGTTGAAAAGGTGAGATCAGAGGGGATAGAGAGAACAGCGGTCATCATCGTCGGTTTGAGAGGAGAACATAAGAGATCTGTGCTATATGAAGATCGCGGTCATCGGATTTAGAAGAGATGAGGCAAAGCTCAAGGATATAGCCAGCTGGATAGGCGGAGAGATTTTTTTCTGGTCAAAAAATATATTCAAAGAGGTCTGGGGAGGTGAAGGCATCGTCGCATTGATGCCCACAGGTATAATCATAAGGGCGATTGCCCCACTGATCGAGAGTAAGTGGACGGACACGCCAGTTGTGGCGATAGATAAAAATATGATGTACTCTATACCTCTTCTCGGCGGGCATCACGGTGCGAATGAGATGGCTTTAAAATTATCCGAATTTGGTCTAATTCCCGTGATAACTACATCGATGGAATTTTACGAGGGGCTATCTGTTGGAATCGGATGCAATAAGGGTGTTAGTAAAGAAGAGATATTAGACGCACTGAAGAATGGATTAGATGAGATAGGGAAGGGTTTAAAAGATGTAAGGGTGATCGCCACGACGGATTTAAAGAAGGACGAAAGAGGGTTGATCGAGGCTGTTGATCAGTTAAAGAAACCTTTGATCTTTTTGAGGAAAGAGGAGATCAATAGCATGGATGTGAAAGAGTCAAAAGCAAGATTAATCGGTCTAAAGAGTGTCTCCGATGCATGTGCCCTCTATTTCGGAGAAGAACTTATGCTTCCGAAGAAGGCATACGGGGGAGTGACGATTGCAATCGCAAGGTAAAGGCAAACTATATGTCGTTGGAACTGGGCCTGGTTCCCCTGACCTCTTGACATTGAGAGCTAAAAAGGCGTTAGAAGATTCGGATTACATCATCGGTCACCAGAGGTATGTAAAGCTCATCGAGGATATAGAGACAGATGCAGAGATTATCATGAGCAAGATGGGAAGAGAGGTTGAGAGGGTGAAGCTCGCCTTTGAGCTCTCAAAAGAGAATATCGTCTCCCTGATAAGTGGAGGAGATCCTGGAATATATGGGATGTCGGGTCTCGTCTCGGAATTTTTGTATGAGGGAGAAGAATCCGAAGTGGAATTTGTACCCGGAATATCTGCCTTCAGCATAGCGAATGGGATATTGGGATGTCCAATCTCGAACGATTTTGCTGTTGTAAGTCTGAGCGATCTTCTCCTGCCATGGAAAGAGATCAAAAAGAGACTGGAATGTGCGCTTCTCGGTGACTTTGTGATAGCGATATACAATCCTTCTAGCAGAAAGCGAAGAGGCAGATTTGATGAGGCGGTCGAGATCATAAATAAATACAGAGATGGATGTTTTGTGGGAATCGTGAAGAACGCCAGCAGAGAAGGAGAAGAACATATAATATGTAGATGTGAAGAGCTGGAGAGATATTCCGAGTTTGTTGATATGAGCACGGTCTTGATCGTCGGGAACTCCAAGACGAAGTTTAATGGAAATGAAATTATGTTCACGCCGAGGGGATATAAGATATGATGGATATGGGGGATTATACGGAAGATGCAAAGAAGATAGCAGAGAAGAGTTATGATATCGTAAGTAAAAAAATTCCTGGAAATTCTCCGAAAGATATGATATTGAAGCGAGTTGTGATAGCAACCGGCGATTTTGATACGAAAGATCTGATCGTATTTAAGAACGATCCGATAAAGACCGCGATTAACGTGATAAAGAGTGAATGCAGAGCATACTGCGATGTGGAGATGATAAAGGCGGGAATAAAAAGATATGAGGTAACATGCGTATTATCAGGTGAAAAAGAAGCTGACATTGAAGAGAAGAAGACTAGAACGTCTGCCGGATTTTATAGGATCAGGGATGAACTAAAAGATTCGATTATCATAATAGGGAATGCACCTTCCGCCGCAATCTTTGTCTATGAGATGGTTAGGGACGGACTAAAACCCTCTTTGATCGTGGCGACTCCTGTCGGATTTGTTAATGCCGCCGAATCAAAGGAGCTCATCAGAAGTCTTAACATTCCTTCTATAACAACAAAAGGGACGCGGGGTGGAAGCACGCTTGCAGTAGCTATATTCAATGGACTTATCGGCTTGGCGAGAGAATGATCGATCCAATCGAGAGGTATGAATATCCGGAGGAATGGATAGAACGTATCTGCCCTAATATTCTTGACAGAAAGGAGTTATCAGATAAGATATCGAGCGGATGCTATATCTTATGTCCGGACGGCAGTTTTTTGAGGAGAGGTATAACAACTGGAACAACCGCTTCTGCCGCCGTCAGAGCGTTATCTGAGAGATTGGAATCTGTATCAGTCGAAACGCCCGTTGGTATAAACGTCGATCTGAAGGTGAGATTGAAAGACGAAGGAAATATCGCTATATCAAAGAAATTCAGCGGAGATCATTCCTTTGATATCACCAGAGGCATGGAGATCGTCGCCAAGAAAGTCGGTGATAGAGATAAAAAAATTATTCTTGGGGAAGGGGTTAGATCGGTGAGCAGATCCGCGATGGATCAGATGATGAAGAACATGGGGAATATCACGGTAAAGATCGAAATGCCTGAGGGGAATGAGAGAGGAAGAAAGATAGGCAGAGATGGCATAAGTATTCTTGGAACGACCGGTTTTGTAGAGCCATGGTGCGATAAGCTCGTCTATGTGAAGAGAGAGCTCTCCAAAAATTATAGAAAAGTGGCAATCACGACCGGGCGGAAGGGGTGGAGATGGGCTTATGATAACACGAATTTTCAGCCACTGGTCTTTGGTATTCACATCGACGAGGGGCTATCGTCTTGTAAAGGGGAAGTTAGTTTGATCGGGATGCCGTCCTTGATCGGCAGATGGGCAGGTATAGATATAAAAGATAAAAAAAGAGGAGAAGAGAGAGAAGATGCTGTAAAAGAGATATATGAGAAGGCGAGTAAAATTGCGAAGGATCTTGTCTCTGTCTCTCTGATCTTTAAAGATGGAGTGGTAAGTTATGGTTAAGGTGGTGGGAGTCGGTGCCGCGCCTAATCTTTTAACTGAAGAAGCAAAAGAGATTCTAAAGAATGCTTCTGTGGTATATGGGAGTGAAAGGGCGATAAACCTTGCAAAGGAATATATAAGAGGTAAGATCGTCGTATTAAAATCTTTTAAAGATGTGAATATCGCAAGCACGGATGTGATCCTTTCAACGGGAGATCCGATGGTATCAGGTCTGAGTTATTTAGGAGATGAGATCATTCCCGGTATCTCTTCCATTCAGCTCGTCTGTGCAAGATTGAAGATCGACCTATGTGATTCCTGCGTTATAGATGGACACGCAAAGGATGAAAAGTATATAAAGGAAGAACTGGAGAAGGCTTTATCCATAGATAGGATTGCAATACTCATCGGTCACAGGAGGATGGATCTGGAAAAGATCTTGAGTGGGGCTAAAAGACTGAAGGTGGTGATCTGTGAAGATATGGGCTATCCGGGAGAGGAGATAAAGTATGGATATACCGATGATATCCCAGAAATCTCGTCTGATATGGTCATCGTAGTCGTAAATCCAAAGGCGGGGGTTACCGAGCCAGGCCAAAGGTGATGGACTCAAGATCCATTCCCATAGGGGTTCGCCGGTTCGAATCCGGCCCCCCGCACATCGATGATCAGTTCTTCTTCAACGAATTTAGACTTGCCTTGCCCAATTTAATTTCCGCCTCTATCGCGTACTGTATAATATCATTAACGGATTGTACATACATTTCCAAAGGCATCAATTCTCGGCTAACGATCTTTAAGGTTTCGAGGGACATCTTACCTTCCTTGACGAGTTGACGACCAGCCTCTTTAGCCGCATCAAATATTTCGTCCACAGGCAAACCCATCTTCATCGCGGGTCTCAATCCCTCCCCATGTGGCCTGATCAGTGCCCCTGCAAATTCCCTCGATGTATTCTTGCACCATGCCTTCATCTGGACAATCATCGGATCAAAGTTGTCAATCTCCCAGAAACCGCAGTTGGATACCAGCACAACTTTTCCCCGTTTACATTCCTCACGCAGCGGGTGACGACAGTGCCCGTCGCGCATCTCGATTGTCCCATGCACGAGTGGGATCATCCGGTCCATCACATTCTTTATCGGTCCCGATACGCTATCCAAATATACTGGTGTACCTAAGACCAAGATATCCGCCTCGCATATCTTAGGAAGGAGCATCTGCATATCGTCCTTCTGCCAGCACTTGCCCGGCGTCTTGGTCCAGCAGATAAACTTGCCTTGGCAGGGGTTGATCTTGAGATTCTTTGTGTAGTAGAGTTCGACTTCTGCCCCCTCTTCTCTCATCCCTTCAAGGAAGGGGTCGAGTATCAGCGCGGTGTTGCCCTTCTTCATCCGGGGGCTGCCATTTAATGCCAGTACTTTCATATTTAATCGCCTCCTTTTTTTTGTTTGATGGTATCTTCAATCAACCTTATGCAAAAGATTAAAAAGCATATCCCTATTTTAATCTTTTCGGTCCTGACGACTTCGTCGTGGGATCCCAAAAATCATAGATTTGTGAGGAGGTAGATAAATTGAGTTGGGTATATATTGATGGGGAATACTATAGGGAAGAAGATGCAAAGATATCGGTATTCGATCATGGATTTTTGTATGGGGACGGCGTCTTTGAGGGAATACGGGCATACGACGGAAGGATATTTCGGTTGAAAGAGCATGTGGATAGATTGTACAATTCTGCAAGGGCGATCTTGCTGGATATTCCCATAAGTAAAGAAGAGATGATTGAACGCATACTGGAGTGCCTGAGAAAGAATGAGCTTGAAGATGCATATATAAGGCTCATCGTAAGCAGGGGGAAGGGAGATCTTGGTATGGATCCAAGTGGATCACCCAAGCCGTCTTTAATAATCATAGCCAAGGAGTGGGGTGCACTATATGGAGATCTTTACGAGAAAGGATTGAACGCCGTGACCGTATCGGTCAGAAGAAACTCTTATGAGACGATGCCGCCGGGTATAAAATCACTAAATTATCTCAACAATATACTCGCGAAGATCGAGGCGGACGTGAAGGGTGGAGATGAGGCGATCATCCTCGACGTGAATGGATATATAGCCGAGGGGACGGGTGATAACATATTCATTGTGAAGGATGGGGCGATAATTACACCTCCCACCACCACCAATCTCAAAGGGATAACGAGGGAGCTTGCCATAGCATCCGCCAAAGATCTTGGTCATGAGGTTAAAGAGATCTATTTCGGCATCTTCGAACTTTACACTGCCGACGAGGTCTTTGTTACAGGCACCGCCGCGGGCATCGCCCCCATAACGAAGATAGATGGGAGGATTATTGGAGAAGGAGATCCGGGGGAGATAACGAAAGCGTTGATGGAGAGATTTAACGATGCCTTAAGGGATGGGACGGCGATTTACAGATAGCCCATGGATTGCCATATCACAGCGAATAGGATGGATGAGAATATCAGCAGCCCAAAGATATTTGCCACGGTATTGGATGCTTTTGTTATGCGCTCCCCGTTCCGGGTGAATCTTCCAAATATCTTTGAGAGTGCCTCTTTGAATATATACCCGCCATCGAGCGGAGTGGCCGGAAGGCAGTTGAATAGCCCAACAATAAAATTTATCCAGGCTATCCAGAAGAGTGCATTGGCGATCCAGAAGAAACCATCTCCAAGAAAGGATGCGGCTCCTACAGGAGAATAAAACGAGTTTAGATCACCGATGAATCCCCCAAATATGAATGGCAGACCATAGAGGGTGAGCCAACCCTTGACGGATGTTAGCAAACTTGGTACACTTTTTATCGCATTTAAAGACTCTCCAGTACTGTAATCAAGGGATATGCCTAAATATCCCCTGGTAGTATCGGCGGGATTTTCTGCGAGTATTACATTGTATTCACCCCTGTTCGTCCCTATCCTGACCTCTTCTCCGGGGGATCTTTTATCCATGGCGCCATAAAAATCATCGAGCGTCTTTGTCCTTTGATCATCGATCTTTAGGATGATCGATCCCGCTGTTATGCCACTATCTCCTGCTGGATAACCTTCAATGACACTATATATCGGTACTCCCTGTGGAGCAATAGAACCCATCACAGGGCCAAAGAATAGAGCGAATGCGACGAAGGCGATTAAAAAATTGCTGGCCACTCCTGCCGAGAGTATCCTTACCCTCTCTTTACTCGTGGCAACCTTCTCTGGTTTTGATGACTTCTCTTCAGGACCAAAGAGCTCATCTTCGTCGATCTCTGTAGCGGCCCCAATAGGTAATATTACGGTCAAGAGGGCGAGCGACTTGACTTTGATCCCCTCCACCTTTGCCAGTATTGCATGAGAAAACTCGTGAACGACCAGTGTCACTATCAACCCAATGAGCCCCCATACGAGTGGGATAAATTGATTTAGACCGGGAATCAAGAGCATATTAAGGGGTGAGGAGAAGGGGCCTGGCGGTGGTGGCGGAATAGTGAGCATCCTTACGTCGGCATAGAGAACCAGTGCAAACATGGAGACCATCGATATGAAGACTAGAGGGATACCTAAAGATGCAAATGCCCTCCAAAACTTCTTCGGTCTCGCTATTCGCTCGAGAAATTTTTGACCTTTAAGCGTTCTGATCATCAAGATTGGGCCGATCGTGGATATGTTGTACTTTTTAAGCGTACCCCTTTTATCCAGATGGTATATCACCATCCAGCGGAGAAAAAATAGAGAGATTATGAGTCCTATTAGAAGATTGGTATCTATCAAGCCTTGAAAACCTCTTTTTTTGGAAAGAGGGATACTATTATTTAACTTTTTCTAAGAATCTCTAAAGAAAAATAAAGATTTTTCGCATGCTTTTTATATGATGAAGCTTGAGAAACCTTTTAGGTGTGAAGATTGACCGAGAATGAGTTGAGCGTTAAGATAGAGAATATCGTGGCAAGTATCGATGGGATCTCCGAAACCTTCGATTTGAATCGTATCTTTGCCGAGGTGAGTGGAACAGAGTATGATAAAAAGAAGTTTCCAGGCCTGGTATATAGAGTTAAAGATCCAAAAGCCGCCTTTTTGATATTCTCCTCCGGAAAGATAAATTGCACCGGTGCGAGGAGCTTAGCGGATGTTAAAAGAGCGTGTGATATTCTCATCGAAGATCTCAAAAAGGTTGGATATATCCCCATAGAACCAAAAATAATCGTTCAAAACGTTGTAGCCTCTGCCGACCTTAAAGCGGTGGTTAATCTAAATGAAGTGGCAGGAGCGCTGATAAATGATATCGAATATGAGCCGGAACAATTTCCCGGAATGGTATACAGACTGAGAGATATGCACATCGTAGTTTTGATATTTGGTTCGGGCAGATTGGTGATAACCGGCGCAAAAGATACTGAGAGCGTTAATAAGGCGGCCAGAAGGGTTCATGAGAAGTTGTCTTCACTCGGTTTGATCTAATCTTAAAGATATTTTTGGGATTAAGGGATGGAGAGACGTTATAAAAAAGAACTGGCATCAACGCTTTACGTCGTATTATTGCTTGCCCTAATACCCCGTGTTACAGTTACGATAGAGATCTTTCTCTTTTTGCTATCTTTTTTTATCTTTAGATACCTCTTAGAAGAAAGAGTTTATTCTCAGATCTTTGCTATAATGGCAATTTTTTCTCTTTTAACCCTCTTTGGCCTACCAGAATATCTCATACTCCTCTCCTTGATAATATTTTTGATTATACACTGGATTAGAGGAGTGATGGAGAAGAGTTCCATCTCGGCAGATATGGCGGCGATCTCGCTTTCAATACTAATCTCGGTTCCCTTCATAGGATTGTATGGACTGCAAAGAATGGAGTTCGTATTCTTACTCTCCGTGATAGGAACAGTTGTTGGAATATTATTCTCGACCCTCTCTCCCCCAAAAGATTACGGTTGGACGATTCCAACGACGTCCTGTTTTGCTATGTGGCTCTTCCACTCCTTTGGGGAGAGTTCGTACTTCTCTCCCCTTCCAGAATACGTCCTCTTTGTCCTGGTTCTGATGATGATAATTGGGTATCTCTCGAATAAGGCGGGGTTGATGGATATAACAGGGGTTCACAGCAGCATACTTATTGGACTCCTGGTGATGATATTTAGTGGTTGGAAGTGGTTTTTGGTTTTACTATCATTTTTCATTCTTGGGGGATTATTCACACGGTATAAGTATGATTATAAGGCGTCATTGGGTATAGCGGAGAAGAGGGGGGGTGCAAGAGACTACAGTAACACTTTTGGCAATGGGCTCTCATCAACGGTCTGCGCGATCGGCTATGGGATTTGCAATAATCCGATATTCTTGATCGCATTTTTAGGATGCGTGGCAACCGCCGCGGGTGATACGATGGCAAGCGAGATCGGCGAGACATATAAGGGGAGAAACGTTCTGATTACCAATTTTAAACGCGTTCCCCCCGGAACAAATGGGGGAATAACTATTCTTGGAGAATTATCGGCACTGCTCGGCGTTTTTATAATTTATTTGACTGGCTTCTCGCTAAATCTTCCCGTAAGAGAATTTAGCGTTTTATTTGGCGTTATTCTTGGTGGATTCATCGGAGTAAACTTTGATAGCTTATTGGGGGCAACACTGGAGGGAAAATACCTGAATAATAGCCTTGTAAACCTCTTATCCACCTCTTTTGGTGGTCTGATCTCCGTCCTTCTATACTTTCATCTGCCGTAATAGTATTCTCCCTTCTCCTTCTGTTCCCTATCGAGCCTCGAGTTTAACTTGTTGATCCTTGGTCTCTTCGTATCTTCATCCCGCCTGAAGGTGATATTCAACTCCTTCAGGAATAGGTTCATGCCTTCCCGCATATCCAAAGGACCGTTCGTTCTCCCAAATGTGCCCGGTTCTCCGGAGAAGACGATCAATCTGTCACTTACGAGATCGATCAGATAGACGTCGTGGTCGATGACGACCGCAGTTGCCTCCTTATTCTCGATGAATCTCCTGATAATTCTACTGATCATTGTTCTCTCTTCCACGTCGAGGTGTGCACTTGGTTCGTCCAGGATATAAAGATCGGCATCTCTGCTTAAGCATAGAACGATTGCAATCCGTTGTAACTCTCCACCGCTCAAGTCACATATCTTCTTTCTCATCATCGATTTTAGCCGTAGTGGATTTATGAATTCGGTCTCATAGTGGGGATTCATAAATGGTGCAAGTATCTCGGCGACCGTCAATTCCGTGTCCCCTCTTACGTATTGCGGCTTGTAAGATATCTTCAGATCGAAGTCCACATTCCCGGCGGTCGGCTCTATGACCCCAGATAATATCTTGGCAAAGGTACTTTTTCCGATGGAATTTGGCCCAATTCCGCCTATTATTTCCCCTTTTCTCATATCTCCTGGATTTACCTCCAATGAAAATTTCCCATAAGATTTATATATTCTACCAAACTCCTTTAAGACGGCTAAATTAACATTCGATCGGGGCGCATGAACTTCAAATTTGATGCTCTTATCTCTTATCCTTATATTCTCTTTTTGGAGATCTCCTCTTATATATTGATTTATAGCCGTCCTCGTGGCGAGGGGGTGGGTTATCACGCCATATACCCCCGGTTCTCCATAGACCACATGGACCGCATCGGTTAGAAGATCTAAGATTGCAAGATCATGCTCCACGACCATCACACTCTTCTCCTTTGAGAGTTCCTTTATGATCTTTGCCACCCTCACCCGTTGATAGATGTCTAAATAGGGTGTTATCTCATCAAAAAAGTAAAATTCTCTCTCTCTGCTCAAGCATGAGGCGATTGCAACCCTCTGCAATTCTCCTCCACTCAGATCCGAGATATTTCTCTCTGAAACTTCTTCAAGCCCCAATCTCTCTGTTAGCTTTTTAATCTCTCCTCTTTCATCTGTTTCTTCTAAAAAATCCGAGACTGTGCCTTTAAACTTTTGGAGCGAGTCTATGTCTTGTAATTTATAAGAGCTTCTGATCTTCCCATCGATCACTCTTTTAAAGTATTTCTGAAGTTCTGAGCCTGAAAGATATCTCAATATCTCCTTCCAGTCTGCCCCCTCTCCACCTTCAAAAGGCTTCGCTTTTTGATCTGCCAAAAATCCAAAGGATTTTTGAGCACCGAGGTTTGGCTTTAGCTCTCCCGTTAAGATCTTTATCGCCGTCGTCTTTCCAATCCCATTTGGTCCCAATATTCCTGTTACTTCACCCACTCTTGGGATGGGGAGCCCAAAGAGGATAAAACCATTCTTTCCATATCTATGTGTTTCCTGGCTTTTTAGCTTCTCTGGCAGGTTTATTATCTTGATCGCATCGAATGGGCATTTTTTGACGCATATCCCACAACCGATACATAGCACCTCCGATATGATCGGTTTTTTATCTTCTCCAAATATGATCGTCTCGTCTCCACTTCGAACCTTAGGGCAGAATTTTTGACACTCTTTAACACATCTTCTCGGCTGACAGCTATCCCTGTCGAGCACTGCAACTCTCATTTAAGACCTCACAAGTTCAGTAAGACCATGAGGAAGATGAACCATGCCAAAAAGGTCATAAAAGAGATATAGAGCCAGTCCTTACCACTAAAATTCTTCGTGATCTGGGAGAAGACGGCATACCTCTCAATTAGTATAAGCGTTAAAATCAGAAAGATGGACGTAAAATCAGAAATATGGCTATAAAACGTTATAAATGCCCCAATTACTCCAAAAATGGAAGAAAAGAGCGTTTTATAAATCTTCTCGATATAAACCCTTTTTTCATCGAGTACAATCTTTTCTTCCTTTTTCTTCTTCTCTTCTGCCTTCTTCTGCTCCTTCAGATACCTTTTTCTATCCACTTCTTTCTTATAGTCCCTCTTTCCTTTTACCACTCCTTTGGACAAGTGATCTCTCCTCCGTGACTTCTCATATATCTTATTAAAAAAAGTTTGGAATATCGAAGAGTCTCGAAGAGTTCTCGGCGATCTTCTCGCAGAGTTCTTTAATTTCCATTCCTCTCAACTTTGAGACTTCTTCATAAACCACCCTCACATTCTTAGGAACATTTATCTCTCCTTCCACAGGAGATAGGAACGGAGCGTCCGTTTCTGTGAGTAAGAGAGACAGAGGAATGGAACGGGCGACCTTCTTCATATTCTTACTTCTCCTTATCGAACTCGCGAGTGAGATATAATATTTTTCTTCCCATATCTCTCTCGCCAATTTCATTCCGCCCGAATAACAGTGAAATACGGCTTTCTTTATGTCTTCTCCCTCTATAATCCTCAACCCTTCCTCTACACCGTTTCTGAGGTGCAAGACAACCGGTAGATTAAGCTCCTTCGATAGTTCTAAGAATTCGATGAAGACCTCTTTCATCCTTCTTATCTTTGAGGAGTCTTTGACCCAGTGATAATCCAACCCAATCTCGCCTATCCCAACAATCTTTTCTCTATTCGTCTTTATGAACTCTAAATAAGTTTCTATCTCCTTCTCTTTCATCCTAACAACGCTTACCGGGTGAAGACCAAGCGTCGTGTATATAAATTTTGGATACGCTTCAGAGAGCTTTAACGTCTTTTTTGAGTCTTCTGGATCAACCCCGCTTACAATAACTGCTTTTAATTCCTCTTTTGCCTCTTCTATCACCCTTTCTCTCTCTTCATCAAACTGTTCGAACGTCAGATGGCAATGAATATCTATCATCTTATCCTATGCCAAAATCGTTCTCTAACAAAAACCTTGTGGAGTGATCCTTACGGTAAAGAAGATTTTAACGATAACGAAGCCGCCTATATTCGTCTCCTTTTCCGTCTTACTCTTATTTTTCCCTGTTTTTTGTCTCTTTCGAGTTTATCCACGGCACCGGTCAACTCATTCCTTAAATTTGCGAGGTCAAATTTTTTCTTCTTATAGCCCCTCATTATGTTGAACTCGTCCCTACGCTCGAACGTCGATAGTTTTTTCAATTCTGTGAAGAGGTCATCGTTTGGACCTTCTGCCGTGATGCTCTTCTTATCGCCCAAACCTTCGAAATCAAAATCCTCTTTACCCCCCGACTCGAGATACATGTCGTCTATTCCTTCCAGATCGCCCTCTATCATATATTTGTCCATTACTCCCTCTTCAACGAGCTCTTTTCCAAGATTCAGCGTTTCTTCATCCAATTTTTCGCCTTCCCCTTTTGCCGTCTCTCTATCCTCCGGTCCTTTTACTTCTTCCCCCCCGCCAGTGATCTTGTCCAATTTTTCATCTATCTCTTTCTCTTTTTTTACCTTCTTTCTCTTCTTCTCTTTGGGCTTGGCGGCCTCACCCGTCTTCGTGGCTCTTCTGATGAATACCAGAGTTATACAGAGCACAATGATCAGGACTGCGGCTGCCAGCAGAAACAAATCCATCAAAATCCACCTCCCGGAATATTTGTTGGAATATGAGTTATTGCCATCTCTGACGGAAAAGAAACAGAGGGAATTATAGAATCCATCAGGAGGGGCATAAAAAGGAGGATCAACCCGGCTACGGTCATAAAAATCGAGGTGTAATAGAAATAGTAGTAGCTCCCACCCCCCTTGGAGATCCTGCACGCGAAGATACTTGCTACTGTGAGTATCATGACTATCAGGACAACGTATGTGTGAATGGCCGCGACTGGCATGCCAGCGAATAGCCCTATGCTGGAAGCCCCTTCACCCAGCACACCTTCCATCGTGCTGGTGACACCCGACACGTTGCCAAAAATCCCTGAAAATCCGACCAAAATTTGATGTAGGGAGACAGCCAGGGCAAGCATCACGGCATGCAGTGGTAGAACGAGTGTCGTGAATTGAGACGACTGAAGATCCCTCTTCATCCTTAACAAGATGGATTCAAGGGTCGAAGAAGAGACCATCTTTCCGACATTCTCCGCATCTCCACCAAACTTTATTGAATCCGTAAATATATCTGTGAATTTATAGATGATGTTGCTTCCACTCTCCTCGATAAATCTCTCCCAACAGAGGTTAGAGTTCAATCCCGATGTAATCCTTCCTTGGAGTCTACTTATCATATCTTTCAGCGCGGGAAGCGTTTTTTTATCGACCTTATTTAGGGCGAAGGGTATCGCAGCACCTGAGGTACCCATGATGCTACCAAGCCCCTTTACGAAGCCGGAGAATTCCAAATCCCTTTTATCAATATTTTTATCATCTCTTCTTCCGATCAATCCCAGTGGCAAAAAAATCATACCGAAAGAGATGATTGCAAGAGCTTCGGGGAGAAAAGGAAGTGTTTCAGATGGTTCAACAAATATAAAAACCAGGGAAGGCAATATGATAGCTAACACGACACATATCGCCCGCCAATCATGTATCTGCTCCTGTTCTTTGGATCTTTTCGGCAAGGGATGTGTTTTAAACTCTTTTGGAGAGGTGCTGAATAACAAGAGAACTACAAGAAGAGACGTTACCCCGACGAGAAAAATGGATATATAAAGCGTCTTTCCCGCTTCGCCTGTGGAATAAATTGCCACAGATAGGAGTAGGATAATAGATACAACCGCCGTAGAGATTAGGATTGCAGTGAACGCATCCATCCCCTTTTGAAGCGTCGTTAAAACTCTTTCGTAACTATTTTTAGTGATCGTCTGGGTCGTCTTAAGCTCGCCCATTAAAAATTCCTCGTCTGGTTGGCCGGACTTTATAGCGTTCCCCATCCTCTCAAGCATATTCTTGGTCTCTAGATCCTTCACATTCCGTGCCACCATCTCACAGGCGGTTGAATAGTCGTAATGCCATTCATGGGTAAGTTTTCTAATCACGTCTATATGCTTGGATGGGATGTACTCCTTCTTCTCTGACGTTCTTTTGAATATCTCATCTCTGGAGATCTTTGCAGTAGAGATGGATGCCATATACGTCAACATGTATAACAGGTCTCCCCCCACAAAGAAGCTTTCATACCACTCTTTTACGCGATCGAAGATGCTTTTGAATCTCTTTCGCCCCTCTTTAGTAACGTTCTTATATAGAGGTGTGGATCTTTTCCCCTCTAACTCAGTGGCATCTCCCATCTTTTTATCCTGCAATCTTTAAGATGCCTTTATTCTGCATCTTCGTTATTATCCTATATATATCGTAAAAGTTTGTTACTCCTTTCCCACTCATCTTCTCCAGCATCTTCGTCCTCTTTTCAATCTCGTTGTAGAGTACCCATCTCCTCTCCTCCGGGATTCCGAGATTTTGTGCGATCTTGTTCTCGAGGAGATAGCTGTTCCTATTCGCGATGAAGACGTGGCTATCGGTCTCCGGATCCCAGGCAAACGCCCTCACAAAACTCACAGTTCTCTTCTGAGGATTGTAACCCACGACCTCGTTTATGCTTGTTACCCTCCTAAGGACGCTGCCATCGGGCCTTCTGACCGCACTCTGGAGGACTATTGCATTCAGATTATCTATAAATGTCTTCGGAACGCTTATCGGATCTCCCGTTATACGCTGAACCAGTTTCTCAACACTCGCCGCATGGAATGTTGACATCACCGGATGCCCCGTCTGTATCGCCTGAAAGACGATGTTCCCCTCGATCCCCCTTATCTCACCTACAAGTATATAATTCGGCCGCTGCCGAAGAGAGGTCTTCAATAGGTCGAACATCGTTATATCAGACCCCTTTCCTTCTCCCGCTTCGACTCCTCTCTCGTGTATCCTCGCGACCTCCCTCGTCCAGTGTGGATGGGGTAACTGTAGCTCGGGCGTATCCTCTATCGAGACAATCTTGTAGTTGGACGGTACAAACGTCGTCATTGCGTTCAGGGTTGTAGTCTTACCAGACGCCGTCTCTCCGCTGAAGAACATGCTCATCCCATTCTCTATCAATATCCAGAGATATGCGGCGGCTTCATAACTTATAGTTCCAGTAGCTATCAGATCTAAGACGCTGAATGGAACCTCTGTGAACTTTCTAATCGAAAAATTACTTCCCTTTAGAGATATATCATTTCCATAGACGATGTTTAGCCTTGAACCATCAGGTAGAGAAGCATCCACAATCGGATTTTTGTATGTTATCGGCTTTCCAACTTTTTCGGCCAACGTTATAACGAAGGAATCCAGATCTTCCTCTCTCTTAAATTCTATTACGCTCTTGAGCGCCCCAAATATCTTGTGTTCAACGTATATCTGACCCACGCCATCTGAACCCACGTCTTCTATGTACGGATCGAGC
>Ga0209121_10002838_pt1 | contig 17240 bp, 17 predicted proteins | sample Cruoilmetagenom3_FD_187292 | JGI IMG/M metagenome (GOLD analysis project Ga0209121, IMG submission 187292) | Oil polluted marine microbial communities from Coal Oil Point, Santa Barbara, California, USA - Sample 3 (SPAdes) (version 2) | ecosystem: Environmental > Aquatic > Marine > Oil seeps ... | reverse complement strand
TCAAAGATCAATACACGAAGTGTGTCTCTTGTCACCGGTTTTGGTTTGGCAAGCGGTAGGTCAAAAGTGAGCACCATTTTGGCTTTGTCACGTTCAAATTTGGCATGCTCTGCTACTTGATATTTGATTGGCTCTTCATTGTCATAGAAGTAGGTGAAGTAGTGCTCGTACATCATGTTTTCGATAACGGATGCTGCCAGGTTTTTGAACGTCTCTTCTTCTTTGTCTGGAGATACGTCTTCACCATCTAACATATACATCGACGTCATAGCATCAAACGACCATTCCATCGACAGGCCAGTTATTAGGCCATTCTCACCTTCGATGTGGGTCTTCATTTCAACCCAGGAGTGAGGGTGGGCATATAGGTTTGGAGCAAAAGATAGCAATGCAATGCCAAGAGGTAAGCATTTTAGAAAATGAAAACACATCGAAAAGCGGCTTACACAGCCCAAAGAGAGGCGATCGAATACATTGATTAGAGTAGAGAACAGTTTCATGAAGACAGACGGTTATTTGTTGTGATGTTATAATATAACAATTTAAGCATTTATTCACTTTGAAAGAGGATAAGATGCACATTAAAAACAACACCTGTGACAACAATGGTTTATCTCAAAGGTAGAGCCATAGACCTTAGAGCGTTGGCGGGTAACGTCTTTCTCATAAACCTTTCTGTTTCTATGAATCTTTTCGTCTCAATAAACTTTTCTTTTCCAAGCTACCTTGTAGCTCCGTCTACTCTATATTTTTTGCTGAAAGTGCTATTTCTCTATTCTGTAAATCTAATTTTTTACTCTATAGTTATTGGCATACGCCAATAATAAGGAATATACTGAATGCCTGATCACCAATAACAGGGAGTTACCATGTTATACGCAGTACCTTGTCTTAATCTCCATGTCGGCAATCATTTTGCTCGTTCACCACAGATAGCGATTGTGGATGACCAACGACAAATAAAGCAGGTTGTTTCTTTGGTTGAATCCGACTCATCTTGTAATAAAAAGAAGCAATGGATTTCAGTGATCCACTCTTACGGCGTGCAAGCAGTTGTTGTCCGTCACATAGGGAAAAGGATGCTGGCGCACTTGTTTAAGAACGATATTAAAGTGTTAGCCTCGACAGGAAAGGTTGAAATCGAAGCATTAGATTTTGATCACCTACAAGAAGTGACCGATCTAGATTACGGTCGAGAGCCTCGCAATCATGGGTGTGGTAAGAAAGAGCGTAGGAGAGACGGCGCAATTTTCATGTCACGACCCCACAAATTGGGGGCTATTCGAGGGTTCCGTAAATGACATTCCTACTAACATTATTAGGCTTTGTCGGAATCGTGGCGTTGATGGCGATCGGTGTGATTTTTTCACGCCAGCCAATCAAAGGCAGCTGCGGGGGGCTAGCGCAGATCGATATTGAGCGTGAATGCAATTGCAAAGAGGTGTGTGAGGAACATAGCCGTAAGCTGTATCAGATCTCAGAACCCTCAAGCTAGAGAGCTCAAACAAGCCGCCATATAGCTAAGTCAATAGATAAACAGATAAACAGCTAAATCAGATAGTTGGATCGCTCAGTGACGAGTTCGGTATCCAGCAGTGAGAGTGGGATCTAGAGTTAAGGCTAGGGTGTCAGTTAAGAGTTTTGAATGACTAACGCGTGGCCGTTGACGATGCATTTAGCAACCTTGGCTCGTGCACGTTTAATGATGTTACCGAACGTTTGGCGAGACACCTGCATCTGCTCGGCGGCTTCAAGCTGGCTTAGGCCTTCTTGATCAGCCAAGCGTAGCGCTTCCAACTCTTCTAATAGCAGCTCTTCTTGATGAAGCTCGTCCATAGGGACGCCATTAGGCTTAAAACAAGAGTAAGCCGCACGAGTACATAACTGTCGATGTTTTTTTGGTCGAGCCATATCAATCTCTAGAAATCTAAGGGTAAAAGGAATAAGGATAAGTATGAAAGTTTTCATTCCTCACAACCATCGCCGCTGCCAAGTATGCAGCCAAGGCTTCTTTTCAGATAGCCCGATTTGCTTTGAAGTTGCTAGCAATAACGAGAACTTAGCTAAGCATGAAGCCTTAGCCAAGATTGTACCAACAGATAAAGCTGAGGGCTATGATGGCATTATGCAGGGCGGCATTGTTACCGCGTTACACGATGCCACCATGTTGCACTGCTTGTTCCAAAATAATATCACCGCTATGACGGTCAGCTTGACGTCTCGTTTCCATCATCCAATTTTGATTGGCCAAGAGTTAGAGATCCGCGCTCAATGGGTAAAAAGTAAACGCAATATTTACTTTTTAGAGAGTCAGATTACTCAAGGTGGCAAGTTATGTTCATCGGCAAAAAGTCAGTTCATGTCGTCACTTTAATCATCGAACCTAAGTTCTAATGATCTTGTGAACGTAGAAGTAGGGGAAAAAGTCGCAACAACTTCTTCTTTGATGCTCACCGGCTTTGAAATCCGACACAAGAGTTATGTAGATATGCCAAGGTTGTTAGCGGCTTTAGAGGACGGCGAGGTTGAAGCCATCGTCGCTGATGATGTAGTGCTCAAATATATGATTGATCACGGCAGAACCAATGGGCGATTTGAAAATTCGTGAGTCGCGAAAGTGGCGTAAAATATTGGTCGACTATTTTGCGGATCAGTAATCGAAACCTGCTAAGTACTACAAAGCTTTCTAAGTTTTTATTTCTACAGTTCTGAGCCAGAAGCTTTGTTCTTTTTAAAGTATTTAAATGCAGTCCAGACGGCATAAGCCGCAACACCAACAATCAATGCTGAACGAATAAGGATAGGTGCATCATGTTCTAATTGACTAACATGCGGCACAATACTCGCAAACAATCGACTGGTAAAAAACAGCCCCATTACTAACATAACAATTTTATTCATGTGACCTGCCGTTCAATTAGATGCGTTATACAAAACAAAGGATGACTTAATCACACTCTCGCGAGGTTAAAACTTGTTCTGTTCGAAATTAAAGAATGCGCTTCTCAAACCCGCTCGTCAACGCGATATCAGCCAAAAACCAGTAAGCTAAAGTTTCGTTTTTGGAAGTGACACTTTTCATTAATGAAGAGATAGTTGGGGATTGAGTGTGCGAGAAACCGTTGAACTTATTACGATGAATTTCGATTTTTCCATTTATTATTATGATTTGGGCTTGCAAGGGGTAGAGATTGTCGATCAGCAAGCACTGCAATCTTTTATTGACTCCTACGAATAATAAAAGAGCTTGGTACTTACTCAAATGCCAAGCTCTGTTTTCAATGTTTACTATAAACTACTCATATCTATTTATGGTCGACATACTCTTAGCAATTAGCAATTAGCAATTAGCAATTAGCCGGTAAGTGTCCGCGAACCATTACCGGCGACTAAGTATTAGTCCTTAAGCTTTTGCATACATGAGTGTTCTATAACCACCGATTAAGTTACGTGCTTTAAAGCCGTTGTTGACGAGTTGGCGATAAGCTACGTTACCACGTAACCCTACTTGGCAGTAGATTACAATCTCTTTGTCTATTGGAAGCTCATTCATTCGATGACGCAGTTGGTCGACTGGAATGTTGATTGCTCCTTCAATAAAGCCACCATTTTCTAGTTCGCCAGGGTTACGAACATCGAGTAGGAGTTGGTTGTCGCTTAATGTTTCAATCTCATCGAAATGAATAGGTGTCGCGTCACCTTTAATAATATTGTTGGCAACAAATGCGGCTTGGTTAATCACGTCCTTAGCACTCCCGTAAGGTGGTGCATAGGTTAATTCTAGGTGTTGAAGTTGATCAACGGTCATACCTGCACGTTGAGCTACTGCCATAACATCAATGCGCTTATCAACGCCATCTTTACCGACGGCTTGCGCACCCAGTATTTTCCCTGTCTTAGGATCGAATAACATCTTGAACGAGACAACTTGTGCGCCGGGGTAGTAGCTCGCATGGCTTGCTGTATGGACGTATACTTTTTCGTAACTGATTCCTGATTGTTTTAGTTGCTTCTCATTTTTACCTGTTGAAGCGACTGCAAGGTCAAAAATCTTACAAATTGCGGTCCCCTGAGTGCCTTGATAAGCTTCTTGGCGCCCAAGCATGTTGTCTGCCGCCATTCGACCTTGGCGGTTGGCAGGGCCTGCTAATGGGACGAGCGTTTGCTCTCCTGTTACAAAGTCTTTGTCTTCTATTGCATCGCCGACCGAGTAAATTGAAGGATCGCTCGTTTGCATAAATTCGTTAGTGTAAATACCACCAAAAGCGCCTAGTTGAAGGCCTGCTTCTTGCGCCAATTTCGTTTCTGGACGTACACCAATAGCCATGATCAAAATATCGGTTGTGAGAGTTTCACCGTTATTAAGTGTTAATTCTAATTCACCCTCTAGGTGTTGGTGCTTCTCGCTCTCGCCTGAATCAAAGCTTGCGATGTGTTCGTTAGGTATATATTTCACAGATTCAAGTGCGACGCCGAGTTTTAGGTCGATGCCTTTTTCACGAATCTCCGCATGGGCAAAGCCGGCCATTTCTCGGTCTACTGGTGTCATTACTTGATCGGCCATCTCAATCAATGAAGTTTTGATCCCAAGCTGATGAAACGCTTCCATCATTTCCAAGCCGATAAAGCCACCGCCAACAACTGTCGCGTGCTCAGGCTTATTCATTTGGATTGTCTCGATGATGCGGTCCATGTCTGGAATATTGCGTAGCGAATGGGTGAGGGGGTTATCGATTCCTGAGATGGGAGGAACGACGGCACTGGCTCCTGGGCTGAGTAATAAGAAGTCGTAACTCTCGCTGTAGTGGCTACCATCAACTAGATTTTTGACTGTAACGGTTTTATTGGTGCGATCAATTGAGGTAACTTCGTTCATCACTCGTGCGTCAACGTTGAAGCGAGCTAAGAAGCTTTCAGGTGTTTGTAACAGAAGTTTGCTTCTATCCTCGATATCGCCACCTATGTGGTATGGCAATCCACAGTTGGCAAAAGAGACGAATGGTCCTCGCTCAAACATTATGATTTCGGCTTCTTCACTAAGGCGACGAGCGCGTGCAGCAGCTGAAGCACCGCCAGCTACGCCTCCGATGATTACAATTTTAGTCATACGTTTACCTATTACTGTCTCTAAGTTTAACTATACAAATTGCCGAGCATAGAGCTTGTATCTTCCTAATGATCAGGACTGGCTAATCGCCGGCGATTGAGTAGTTTTCGAAATACCTAGATACTATAAAGGTGTAAATTAGCATTGTCTAATGTTTGCTTTGATTTATTAGCTCTTACTAATGTAAAAGACTGTAAACCCTATAACGGTGATTACTTTGGCGCGCTTTAAATTCGGATTATTTGAAGATGCATTGCCGACTAAGACGACTCTATTCTATTGAAAGACGCCTTAGTCGGTGAGGGGAGAGGTTTAGTTTGAAGCTGTCACCTCGGGTTTGAGCGTTTGGTCTAAGAGCAGTGATTAGACTAAAACACGCTAATGAAGGTAATACGCGTTAGCTAGTTGAGTACGGGTTAGCCAAATTAACTCGCATGAGCATAATTAACAGGACCATGGGTGTGCTGACTCATTACATTTTTCAGATCTTGCTCATATTGATCCAACCACGCGTAACGTTCACGATACAGTTTTCGTTTTTGGCGCTTGAGAGCCTCAAGATCTTTCCTGGTAGGTTGTAGTGGTAGAGCGTAGAAACATTTGTCGTGTTGTTGTCCGTCGTGTTCTTCCCATAAGCAATTGTACTTCAGGCTGATTGTTTTACCCTTCTTGCCGTATCGTAATGAGTTAGAAACATGCCCAGATTCGTTGACGGCGTAAATGTGGTCAATCTCCAAACTGGTGGCCAATAATCGAAGAGTTTCAACCATGAATGATTTCGGTCTCAAACCATAGAATGCTTTTGTGAACGAGCGGCTAAATCCGTTGTCGTTTGCTCCCCCTTGTATTCCGCCAATGTAGATATCATTATTAAATACGGTGAATGATATGGTGTACATTTTGTTGAAGATTGAGTCGGTTAGGGAAAGGGTCAGTTCACCTTCTTTTCTAGCATTTCTCTCAAAACTTAGGTTTAGAAAATAAGCTTTTTCATCAATTTTCAGCTCTAAAAGATTAAGTCTCTCGTTATATATTTGATGGCGAGCTGTTGAGGTGAACTTATCTTCAAACCAGTCATAATGCTTTGATAGTATGTCAATTTTTTCTTTCTTACTAAAATCGGTACATAAGTAAGGTGTGACAAATTTAGATAGGAAGTTCGGCTGTTTTTTAAATAAAAGCTTTCTCTCGATAGAGCTGAAATTGTCATTCATTTTTCTTGTGTCTGAGTAAAAAAATAATGCTCGAACTGCAAACTTCACTATCGCTTTGTATTTGCCTTTATTTTTATGGACATTAGCGTCAATTCCCATACGAACTACATTCATAATCACCTCAGTAAAGAAGCGTTGCCCGAACACGCTAGCGTTCCGAACTGCTTCTTTTATTCTCATAAACATTAATGCCGATGATGATAATGAAAAGTGAAAGTTGGGTACGTATGGGTATGTATGACAATGTAATCGAGTCTGTTACTTAGTGTTCAAATCGTGCGCGATTACTTGTTATCAATGACCGGGTTTAATTAAGTGAGAACTTTCAAGCTTATGACTGCACTATTACTAGTGGCTTGGGGGAGGGATTATTTAGGATTCAGCCTGGCTAGGTTTTTAAAAAAGAATGCCACTGCAGAGCTGCAGTGGCATTAGAAGGATAACAAACTATAACTCTAACAGTTTGGCCAATTCGCGCTCTTCGAGAAGCTCTTCAATACGTTGACGAGTCTTAGGCGTTTCGGCTTGTGCTTTGGTTGACTTGCCTGCTTTTTTACTGCGGCTAGCTTGAACTTTTACTTTAGTTATAGACATCGTAATCTTCCTTGGATTCTGCTTTGAGTTATTATTTACCCTAAGCGTTACATGACTCTTTTAGTGCTTTACCTGCTTTAAATGCAGGCGTTTTTGATGCTGAAATTTGAATCTCTTCGCCCGTTCGTGGGTTACGACCAGTACGAGCAGCACGAGAATTAACTTTGAAACTACCAAAACCTAGGATGGCAACATCATCACCCTTAGCCAATGTATTAGAAATACCTTCAACAAGTGCGTTTAACGCTGAACCTGCTTGTTCCTTCGAGATATCTGCTGAAGTGGCAATGTGATCAACTAACTGAGATTTGTTCATATTCTATATTCCTTATTGAGTACGAGTGGCGCTTATTTTTAAGGCCGAGCTTGTTCCATCTTAGCAATAAGGACTGAAATAGTGTTAACGTCTGGGTAGGGTTTTGTAAAGTAATCAACAAGATTGAGCGTTAACTCGCCTTTTATTATAACTGAATGTAATTCTTTAGCTATTGGTAATTTAAATACTGGTTATTAAACTGATATGAAAAAGGCGAGCATCTATCTTCTATTGGGTTAAGAGAGTCAATAATAAGTCAGCACTTTGTTTATAAATGAGTAGGGTTATTAGTTAATTGATTAATTAGTTAGTTAAACTAGGCGCAGAAATAAAAAAGCCCAGCGAGAGTGCTGAGCTTTGATTTTGAGCTTGCAATGCAGAACTATTTAGTAATAAAGATTTGTTCTGTTTCTAGTGACGTCATAGCGCGAACTTGACGCCAAATATAGTAGAAAATACCTAACATCATCAGCATGCTTGGGATTGCAATGGCTGGGTAGCTGTAAAGTGTCAGCTTGCCAAGCTCTTCATTAAAAGCGGCTGTGCCCGCTGGGCTTGTCACAATCCACGTCGCTAAGAAGTAGTTCATCGCAGAAGAGAAAGCGAAAGTACTCGCGAACATGTAATTTGACGTCATTAAACAGCGGTCGAACTTTGCTTGGTGGCCAAACTGTTTTAAACGTTCTTCAATGAGAGAGATGTTTAGCAGTGCTGGCGTGAAGATGACTTTTTGGATGAACGGATAGCGAGTAAAAGTAGAACCAAGAACCGCTAAACCAATTATGCCTGGGATTAACGCTTCTTTTAATGCTAACCAACGCGTGTCCAATTCGAAGAAACCAATGCCACCTGTTAATAACACACTCACAAAACCAAGTGCCGCGATGAAATTAAACTTCTTGTTGCGGATTAGTTCCATACCACCGTAAGCGATAGGGAAAGCCAGTGCCACAAGCAGTGCTAAACCTGTTCCTAGGTGCTCCTCTCCACTGAATTTCATCAAGATGAATGATGGAAGAAAGACGTTAAAAACGATTTCGAAAAGAGGGCTAGATTTTTTGTTTTCTGTGTTACTCATAATTTCTAAATACATTATGTTATGGATTTATTCTCAGGGATTGTTGTTTACCTCGCCCAAGATGTAAAGCCCTAAGGTATCATGCTGTGTAACGACATGTGACATTTAGCACGTCATTTACTGTTTAAGTCTTTGAATTTAAGGTAAGAAACTCGTTAGGCTCTGCGCTTCTTAAAGGCGTGCCAGCCAGCACTGAGAATCGTTTTTATGACTACACTAAGCGCACTTAACTGAGGTTCTGCATTTTTTCCTGCGGCAATACGCCACATTTGATGCTCGTACCAAACCAGTCCAACCATCGCCATTTTATCTAGTGTTGGCTTGCCTGTCGTTGGCACAGTTAACGACATGCCGTGGTTTGGATCTTTTATCAATCGATTGGGGAAGTCTGGGTCAACCGCCATGGTTCGTGCAATTCCAATAAAGTCAGTCGCAAAGGTTTGTAACGCGTCGTTCATTGCTGGTGCTGTTCGAAAGCCACCAGTGACCACCAAAGGTGTATCTACAAGCTTTCTCACCTTCATCATGTAATCCATAAAGTAGGCCTCGCGCTTCAATGTACTTGCTTTTAAAGGTGGGGTTTTATTTTTAGATCCCATCATCGAAGGGCTTTCATATGTGCCACCGGATATTTCAATTAAGTCGATACCGTCGCTACTGAGCGTTTGTACAACTTGCATCGACTCTTCTTCAGTGAAGCCACCTTTCATGAAATCAGCACTGTTGAGCTTAATCCCCACAGGAAAGTCATTACCTACTTCTTTACGGATCGCACGGTAGACTTCGAGCACGAATCTGAGTCGGTTCCCTAATGAACCACCCCATTTATCGTCGCGTTGATTGTGTCTTGAGGATAAGAATTGACTCACAAGGTAACCATGAGCACCATGAATTTGCACGCCAGTAAATCCTGCCTGTTTTGCCAATTTTGCGCTTAAGGCAAACTTATTAATTACTTCATGTATTTCTGAGTCTGTTAGTGCTCGTGGGGTGTTAAAGCCTTTTTCTAATCCGCGTTCTAAAGAGATAGCTGAAGGGGCGACAGGCTGGTCACAAAGGAATTTAGGGATCTGTTTACCAGGATGGTTTAGCTGCATCCATATCTGAGAGTCGTTTTGCTTTCCGGCACTAGCCCAATCACGAAAGATGGTGAGGTCACTTTGCTCGTCCAAGACGACGTTGCTAGGTTCACCAAGTGCATTTCTATCAACCATCACGTTACCTGTCATGGATAAACCTATGCCACCTTCAGCCCAACGCTGATAAAGGGTTGTTAAACCAGTCTTAGGGTTATGCTGTTTGTCGCCAAGTTGTTCACTCATCGCTGATTTGAAGAGTCGATTTTTGATGATTTGGCCGTTGGAAAGGGTGAACGGTTTACTGAGGTTGATCGAATTCATACGCTATTGGTTACTTCTTTTAAATGATGGTTTTAGTATGTCTTATTTTGTCGACTGTTCCGAGTAATTCGACTCATGTTTGGTTTATATGTGTTCAGTTTTGAATTTTATAGACATTGAGAATAACTGAATGTTTCCCCTTCAAATGCCAATCACAAAAATAAGTGAGTGTGACTGGCTGAAGGGGAGCTAAGGGGGGGGTAAAAAACTATTTCTCGAAGATAAGATTGAAACTTAATGGGATCTTGTCTGAAAGGGCTAATCCGCCAACCGTCGCTGAAAGCTTGTTTAGGTTATCTGTCGATATTCCAAAATCAGCGCCGTTTACAATGATGGTAGAAGCAGAATTGACCATAACAAAACCGTCCGTCGGAATTACAACAACAGGGAAATCAATTTTCTTTGTCATACCATGTAAAGTGACTTCGGCTGAGATGGTCGTGTTTTGCGGATCGCTAGAAAGTATTGATGGGTCAATTTTCCCGGCTATCTTCACCTCAGGGAAAGTCATGGATTCAAAGTAGAGTTCATTGAGTCGCTGGTCACGAATCGCTATGCCAGTGCTTAGGCTCTTTAGGTCCAACATTATAGAAAACTGGCCATCTTTTGTGAGCCCTCCTGATGACGCTTTGATCGACGCGGGCTCAACAACAAACTGTTTTTTAATGGTTGCGAAGGTGATATTTGATAATTCTGAATCTAACGTGTAGCCGCTTTCCGCGAAAGATTGAGCGGAGATAACGGCATAAAAGAGACCGAGCGTAGAGATTAGTTTTTTCATAGTTGGGTCACCAAGTTGCTGAATTTACCAGTCTAACGTTATAAACCAGTTTGCTTTTTGCATATCTTTTTGAATAGAAAGATAAATAAAAGCTTAGACCAGCGTGCAACAAATTACCCTAGGTAAGTGAGTACATCGCCATATTATTGGAACCATGATCTGCTAGTTGTCCGTATATCATTTGTTATGTTATAACATATCTATAAATTCACTCTTACATTTAGATATTAATGATAAAAGTAAGAGTGAGGCGAAAAGAATGCGCAAGGAGATTACGTAATGAATGCCGTTTTAACGAAGCCTTTGGCAACCAATAGCAATCAGCCACCCAACATTAGTTCAGCCGTAAGTATCAAAGTTCAAGCGAGTCACAATGCGGGTTCTAGTGCTTCTGAGCAGCCAACTGTATTAGCCGATATCTATCAAAGTAATATCAATATCGCGATTTGGCAGCGTAACTTTGATCAAGAACTAACGGGTGAAATCAGTGAATTTATCGCTTTGAATCCAAACTTCAGTAAATCTATTAACCTGTCACCAGAGAATGCTTATGAGAAGCTAGAGTTTGCGACAGATGGAACGGCTTCAAAGGCTCTGTTAGGTAATATGGTGGAGCTGGTGGATATGTTTTGTTGTTTGTTCGAGCTTGAAGAAGTAGGGCTACGTTTAGCGGTTTTGAATCAAGCGATGTGTCCACGCTTCCATTTTGACCAAGTGCCTTGTCGCCTAGTAACTACCTATCACGGCACTGCAACTCAATGGCTGCCGAACTATGCGGTAGATCGCTCAAAGCTAGGTCGTGGAAGCAACGGACAACCTGATTCAGCTTCAGGGCTGTACAGTCACGAGTCTGATATTCAGGAACTCTCAAGTGGCGATGTTGCTCTGTTAAAGGGTGAGCGCTGGGGTGGAAACGAAAACGCTGGCCTTGTCCATCGGTCACCAGTCACTGCTCCAGACGAGACGCGGCTATTGTTGACTTTGGATTTTGGTTAGTCCCACTACATTCGCGAGACTATTTTTCAGTAAACGACTCATCTCTTGTTGTTCCCGGGTTCTAATACACTTAGGTATTGTCGATGGATCTGAGCAGGGAACGGTAACAGACCTTCTTGGATTGCACGCCCATTGTCGGTTAGATCAGTATTCAAAGAGCGATGGTTAATCCATGTTTCTTGAGTTCTGTGTTAAATGCCCTTGCTGCATCATTCGCAATTACATGGCTTAACCAACGAGTGGTTTGCTGTTTATTAAGCGCTTCATTTATTGGTTCGTTCTTCTGCTCTAGATTGAACACCGCCAATACGCTTTTACACAGGTTGAAACCTTAGTTAAGAAAGCCAATGACACTTTGGATGGTAACGATACAAATTAGCAGACGCTGGAATAAGCCAGTTTAAAGCTAGCAACGCATAGCCAAGCGTTATTGACGTTGTTTCCGTTGGGCAGTCAAGAGGGGAGTAAAGCAAAAGAGAGTGTTTGGAACCAACCGGAGAAATTCAATCGACTACTTGGGCAAATGGATCAGGGTTTTCAGAAACTCTACCGAGGCAGTCAAAGTCGTGATGTATCGTTAGCGGAATCAGGGCTGGAAGCAGCGCAAGTCACTTGCAAAGGCTGTCATCGTTCACACATATCAATAATACAACCTGTCGTCGGTTTCATTATTTATTTTAAAGCGTAAAATATATTCAGCTTGCAACCGTTTTGGCAACCAATTTGTTCGCCACGTTTTTTTACTTCCACATTATAGGTTTCCTATGTTCAAGAAACTCTCGCTTAAGAATAAGTTAGCGATCTCAGCTAGCATGGCCATCATCCTGGGGGGGATTTTGGTCGAAGCTCTATCTTTTCGTGCTTCACTACAACGACTTGATGTTGAAGTTGCACAACGTTTAGAAGGCACGTCGGCATCTTACAATCAATATGTTTCGGATTGGATTTTATCTAAAGAGCGCGCGCTGACTTCTCTTTCGAAAGAATCAAAACAAGAAAGTTTGGTAACTCACCTTAAACAAGTTCGTGATTCCGCATCTTTTGATAATGTGTTCTTGGCCTTTCCGGATGGCTCACAAAAGAACGCGAACGGAGTGGTACTGCCACCGGGTAATGATGACCCTCGCCAATGGGGTTGGTACACAAACGCGGTAGCGAACCCAAGTAAAGTCTTCATGGACAATCCAACGGTGGCCGCTGCGACGGGCGCTAATGTTGTTTCACTAGGAACCGCAATGCAATTGCATGGTCAACAAGTAGTGTTAGGTGCAGATGTTGAGATTACCGACATTCTTAACAGCCTTGAAAAAGTGATTCTTCCTGGTGAAGGGTATATGTTTATCGCGACCAACAAGGGCACGGTCTACACTCACCCAGACACTAAGTTACTGAACAAAGATATTAGCTCGCTAGGATTGGACTTTTCGGATGTACAAAAAGCGCTAGCGAGTAGAAAAGATATAAGTATTGAGTTGAATGGCACTGATTACGTGCTTTATGCAAGCGCGATTGAGGGAACCAACCTGATTACGGTTAGCGTGGTGAACCATAATTCGTTGGTAGCGCCACTGTTTGATGCAGTGATGGGGCAAGTTTTGGTGACGTTACTGGTTGTTATTGTATGTACTGTGTTGTTTAACCTGTTGTGTACGATTCTATTCCGTCCACTTAACCATGTTTCGAAAGCCTTGGCACAAATTGCCAATGGTAGTGGTGATTTAACTCAGCGTATTCATGTTGAAAACCAAGACGAAGTCGGCGAGTTAGCCAATAACTTCAATACGTTTGTTGGTAGTTTACAGCAGTTGATTGGTCATATTCGTGGTCAATCAGAACAACTCAACAGCCAATCAGAGCAAAGTACTCAGCGTGCGAACCGTTCGGTGAACGAGCTCAATCACCAACAACAAGAAATCACGATGGTCGCGACAGCTGTGACAGAAATGGCTAGTGCAACGCAAGAGATTGCCTCACACGCAGAACAAACCGCAAAAGCAGCGCAAGACTCAGCGACGAGCACCAACAGTGGTCACGCTCTGGTAGTCGACACCAAAGGTTCGATCAATAACTTAGCTAATGAGGTGAACGAAGCGGGTAATGTAATCAGTGAACTGAACAAACATGCTCAAGAGATCTCGACGGTATTGGCAACGATCCAAGGCATTGCCGAACAAACCAACTTACTTGCTTTGAATGCTGCGATTGAAGCGGCTCGCGCTGGTGAACAAGGGCGTGGTTTTGCGGTCGTAGCTGATGAAGTGCGGGTGCTTTCGCAGCGTACTCATTCTTCGACTGAAGAGATTAAATCGACGATTGATATTCTGCAGAAAACTACAGGCCAAGCCGTTGAACTAATGGAGAGTAGTTCTAAGCTCGCATTGCATTCAGTAGAAGATGCCGATAGAGCTTCGCATGCCCTGGAAGAGATCAACACGGCTGTAGCTTTGATAAGCGATATGGCGACGCAAATTGCAACCGCAGCGGAAGAACAAACACACGTGACGGGTGAGATTACTCAAAACATAACGACCATCAAGGATGTGACTGACCACTTGGTTGTGGGTGCACAAGACAGTTTGGCTGAGTCTAACGAACTTAAGAACCAAGCTGCTGGCCTAAGTGACAAAGTAGCAACGTTTAAGCTTGCTTAATCGCTTTGTTCGCTGATGCCTGATCGGTGAACGAGTGGTTAGCAACGCGCCAAAGCGACGTATATTACGTCGCTTTTTTTGTATCTTAATTGTTTGCTCAAGCTTTATTCTGCTTCTGAAAACTCTCTAAGTGCGCTCATTGCCGCATCCGCTTTGTCTTTTTGAACGAAGATATGGTCGTGATAGTAACCCGCAATAACGTTGGCACTAATACCATATGAACCAAGCTTGGTAGCAAAAGCAGCCGTTAAGCCAACTGCTTCAAGGCTAGAGTGTACGGATAAAGTAATAAGGCTAAACACGCCTTCAAAATTGAGTTGAGCTTGAGTCGCAGCGTCTTCAGTTAATACCAACGTTAAGCCTTCTTTTTCGCGAAAAGTTGAGATCGGGTTTAACTCAACATAGTCAGCTAACACTCCGTCAACAGTACAAAAAACATAGCTACCTTCAATGAGCTCTGGTGACATCGATTTCAGCAGAATATCTAAATCGGTAATGGCGGTCATAATCTCTTTCCTTATGGGTATAGATGAACTTTGATGTGCTTTGAATCATGTCACCACGATAGGATTTAGCTGGTTATAAGTAAAATTAATAATTCTAATTAGTCATCAGTTATATTAATAACGTAGGCAGCCTACCAGCTTTTAGATTGTTCCATTTCACTGGATAAGTGATCGATAAAAGCTCTTAACAATGGCGTTACTTGTTTACGTGTTCCATAAATAGCATGCACACCAAGTATTTTTGGTTTCCACTCTGGCAATAGCTGTACTAATTGGCCTTGACGCACTAAGGCCTCGACAGAAGGGAAGGGTAACATGCTGATTCCATTTCCCTTTAGTGTGGCCGACAGTAATACTTCAGATGTGTTGGCACTGATATTCCCTTTGATTGGTACTGATTCAGAACCGTTAGGACCATGGAACGTCCAAGCTGTTCGACCAAAGTAACTGAACGATAGACAATTGTGATGAGCTAAATCTTGTGCGTTTGCTGGTGTTCCCTTTTTTTGCAAATACTGCGGCGAGGCACATATCACGGAGCGACATTCACCTAGCTGTTTAGCGACAATATTGGGTGTCAGTTCGTTAGTGATTCGAATGGCCAAATCGATACGTGACTCAACGAGATTAACGGTTTGGTCGGTAGAAATAACATCGATAGAAACCTCTGGCCATTTGGTAATAAAGCGGTTGATTGCATCCATCAAGAAACTATCGACAATGGAGTAGCTCGCGGTGATTCGAAGTTGCCCTTTCAAGTCTTCTCGATTTTGGTTTCTGATTCCCGCTAATGATGCCTCAAGGGCCAGTAGCTCTCTGGCGACTTCTAGTGTCTCTTTTCCGGCGCTGGTTAAACTCAGTCTACGAGTCGTTCGATGAAGCAAGCGTGTGTCCATCCAGCTTTCCAGTTCTCCCAAATAGCGCGTAACCTTGGTCCGAGAAAGATCAAGGTGCTCTGCCGCTGCACTCAAACTGCCACGTTCGACTATGGTGACAAAGACATTCATTGCTTCAAGTTTATCCATTGTTGTTCCGCCTAAAGAATCTAATTGGTCTGATTACTTGTTTATAAACCAGTATCTCTGAAATCAATGTCTCTGAAAACTACGATATGTTCGAAAAGTGCAACAGTGAAAGTCAATATGATGTCTATTTAATCTAAATTCAATCAAATAAGATGTTCACATACTCAATGAGCTGATCGATATTCAGTTTTAAATTACGGAATAAAACTATGACAAAGTTATCTAAGATCCTTTTATCAAAAACCGCGCTGTTAAGAACGATGAGTCTAGGAACCATACTGGCGGCATCAAGTGCAGTGTCTGCGGCGGATTTAACGATCACTCACTATAATCCCGGTGAAAATGCGATATTTCCAGCAAGTTCAGTCTTAGTCTCAGGTGAAAAGGAAGTGATTCTGTTCGATGCTCAGTTTAGTGTCGCAGATGGAGAAAAGTTGGTTGAACAAATTAAAGCTACTGGTAAAGAGCTATCAATGATTTACATCAGCAGTGGCGATCCGGATTTTTACTTTGGTTTGGAACCGTTAGTTTCGGCATTTCCTCACGTAGATGTTGTCGCTAGCGAAGCGGTAGTTGCACACATTAAGCGCACTAAAGACGCGAAGTTGGCATATTGGGGCCCAATCTTGGATGACAGTGCGCCATCTAAAGTGATTGTTCCGACGGTATTGAACGACACAACACTCAGCCTAGAAGGCGAAACTATCGAAGTAAAAGAAATCAACACACACCAAGCTTACTTGTGGGTGCCATCAGAACAAACGGTGTTTGGTGGCGTGTCGGTATACAGTGGAGTGCATGTATGGATGGCTGATACTGCATCGAAAGAGATTCGTAGCCAGTGGTCACAATCTTTAGAACGCATGAAGGCACTTGAGCCTGAAGTTGTTATTCCAGGCCACTACTTAGGTGAAATGCCAACGGGCACTAACGGTGTTCAATTTACGGTGGATTATGTGGCAGACATTGAAAAGGCACTGGTAAGCACAAGTAATCCAACGTCTATTGATATCAGTGATCACATGAAGAAAGCATACCCACAATTTAAGGCAACAGAAGGCGACCTAGAACTGGGTGCCAAGGTGCTAAGTGGTGAGATGGAGTGGCACTAAGTTCTTTATCTCGGTTGTATCTCAGAAAAGCTTGAAGATTGTGTGCTAGATTTAAGTTGATACAAAACTGGAGATATCGATGATCTGGCTTTCAGTGAAGGTACTACAGATTGGACTTGTCTACGGATACAGGAAGTATCAAAAAACAAAAAGTGCTCCTATTTAGGAGCGCTTTTTTTTTGCACTGCGTTGGTTCAATAAAGGTATGCCGATAGTCAATCTCTTATTGAGGTGAGGCATGTGTATAACTCAGCGATAGCAATTGGCTAGCCATTTGATAGTCGCGTACCGTCAAAACGCATCAGTAACTTCTCTCACATGAGCTTGTTGTACCGTGAAGACAACTTCTATTATGGCGCTAATGGTCAATTCCAGATGCGTCGTAACAGCACTGCTCCTCTTGACTATAAAGCTTGTTTGAATAGTGATGAACCGTTGGGGATAAAAGGAGCTAGGGAGG
>Ga0209121_10002837_pt1 | contig 17245 bp, 12 predicted proteins | sample Cruoilmetagenom3_FD_187292 | JGI IMG/M metagenome (GOLD analysis project Ga0209121, IMG submission 187292) | Oil polluted marine microbial communities from Coal Oil Point, Santa Barbara, California, USA - Sample 3 (SPAdes) (version 2) | ecosystem: Environmental > Aquatic > Marine > Oil seeps ... | reverse complement strand
TTGCGAAGGAGCTTGCCCCTTAGGGGCGAGCGACTGCGGCAATCTTCATATAAAGATTAATTAGCCACAGAGGGTACAGAGACCTTAGAGAAGAAATCAAATAATCAATAGTTCACCCCATGAGATAACGCCGTTAAGCCTATCTCACGGGGTAAATCGTAAATAGTCAATGGCAAGGTCTCCGTGAGACGGCGTTTTTTATTCGTGCTACGCATTGCATACTTGCGTACTGTGGATAATCAATAATTATTTGCATTAATAGCTGATTAACGCTGATTATTGAGGTTTGTCATTCATGCACAGACAGAAATCCACGCTTTATCACGCTTAGCGCTGTACGATAATTGCTTTTTTTGCCCTTTTTCAGTTATTAGCCTGACGAGAATCACTACAATGAAGCCATACTATTGCTTCATCCATCCCTTTTATTTGTGATGCAGATCATTTTTTCGTGTAACCATTTCCTATCTCATATACATTACTTTCTGATGGGACAGCGTTTTGATAATCAAGTACTCGAGCTACTTCAGGACAGAGAACCTGACACCCTGAGAGCCTGGTTCGAAGCCTATGCAGACGATGTCTACACATTTGTCTATTATCGCGTGGGCAAAGATGAGCAAGCAGCCTGTGATGTTGTCCAGGAGACTTTCCTGGACGCATTGACTCGAATTGAAGAGTACGATCCCGATAGAGGCTCCATGAAGGCCTGGTTAACGACGTTGAGTAGAAACTTCATATCCAGGGCACTCAAGGCCAAGGGAATGCCATCACTGGACCAGCTATGGGATCGTGTTGATAAAGATCTTTTGCAATGCTTTGAGCGGCTTGCAACAGAGCCGCTACCTCAGGATGTGCTGGAAAAGAGAGAAACGCAGGACCTTGTTCGAATGACGTTAGCCAATATTCCGGGCAACTATAGAATGATGCTGTCGCTCTATTACTATCGGGGATTGTCGCTCCGGGAGATTGCATCCAAAGCGAACAAGTCCGAGGGAGCCGTAAAAGTGTTGCTCCACAGGGCCCGTCAGGCATTCAAAGAGGTGTTCATACGATTGGGTGATTCGGGCCTATGCCAAGGGGGTCAATCATGAAAGAACAAGATTACCTGGACCAAAACCTGAGAGAGCTATTCAAATCCGCTGAACTGCGTTTACACATGCCTGCAGATCGAAAGGCAAACGTTTTAAACGAACTTTTAGGAGAGCCCACTATGTTTAGTGAAAGTGAACGGAGCCGTATGCCCTGGATCAAATTGGCGGTAGCCGCGATGGTTCTGCTGGCGATCGTCTTAGGTATTTGCCTCATGGACGGGGCCGGTGTTGCATTCGCCGATATTCTTGAAAACATCCAGCAGAGAGGCTACACATTTACCTATTGGTCAAGGCAAAAAGATGGTGAACTAAAAGAGATGGGACGCGGCATGGTCCTGCAGCCGGGGCTGATTCGTTGGGATATGCCGGATGACCAGTGGAAGGGCCTTGCGCTGGTAGCAGATGCCATCAATCACCAGATGCGGTGGGTAACGACAACCGGTAAAGACCTTGGTGAGGTAAAAATGCCTGGGGAAGTACAAGAAGATCCGAACCGTTATCAAAGCGAGCAGAATTTCATGTTCGGGCCCGTTGAAGAGCTATGGGGTCTGGTGGATGGAACAGAAGAGTCACTTGGCAGCACAACAAGAGATGGTGTTGAGGTCGTGGGTTATCGCGTTGAGAAGCCGCTTAAGTTCCAGGGCGAGGAAGGTATGTCCATCTACACTATCTGGGCTGATGCCTCAACCGCGATGCCGCACGAGGTGACTATAGAAACCAGAGATCCGGCAGGAAAAGATGACGGACTTCACCTTGTACTAACGAACTTCGACTTCACCGCTGACATTGACGAATCCCTGTTCGGCTTGGGTCCCGCCGAGGAGCCAAAACCTATTGATGAGGCCAAATTCATTGTCCGGCCGGGCGTGGGGATGAGTGAGCTTCCGCTCGGAGCAGATCAGGCTAAGATTACTGAGGTACTTGGTCAGCCAGATTTCAAGATTGGTGACCAGGTGTATCAATACACCGGGCTGGCCGTCATTGCCCGCGATGGTAAGGTCTATGCATTCCACTGTGGTGACATTGGCAAGACCGACTCTCAGCATGTTAAAAAATGTATAGTTCGAACCAGAGAAGGCATCGGCATGGGCTCCACCGCACAGGATGTTGCAAGGACCTATGGTCAGCCCGACAATCGACGTGAAGTCAAGGTTATCGAGGGCGGCGTGCAGTGGCTCTATCGAAGCACAGGCACCGTATTTGGCTTTCACAGCGGGAAAGTCCATTTTATGCTCTTCCAGCAACCAATCCAAAAGAAGTAAATGAAGCAAAATATCATTAAGTAGCTGCATCAGCCGGCAAAATTATGAGTGTCGTTGGAACTGTTGCTATAGCCCTACGTTTACCAATTCATGAGGTTTAAGGCGAAAAGGGATGGCAAAGCAATTTACGATTTTCGATTTGCTATCCAAGAAGGGGAATTTAATGCCTCAGGGGCAATTGTAATATAGCCCCTCTGTGGTATGTGGGCCATAAAATTGCCCCTATTATGGCCCGGAGAAAAAATCTGTTGCAAATCTCCGGAGCTTTACTATAATACCCGCTTGTTTGTGCGTGATGTGTACTGCACAAGACTCAATAATAAATACGAGATACTAAATAGGGAGAAGTTTCAATGGGACCAGTTACGGAACCTGGAATTGACTTATTTGCCGACAATTTGCCGTCGATGGACGAGATTAAGACGCTGTCTGAGTTTATCCACTCCGGCGAAGCGAACATGATAAGCTTAAACGAACAAGTAGAATCGAATATGTCCAGAACCGGCCAGAAAGCCTGTCTGGCAACGGGAATCGGCCTTTTTATCCTTGGCAGAAACGACGAAGCAGCCCAGAAACTTTCCAAAGGTACTGACTGCCAGGAGAAATTCATCTATCTGGCCTTTGCACTTCGCAGGACGGGCGAATTCAATCAGGCGATCGAAAACTTGCAGAAAAGTATCGATTTTGGAGTCGATAAGTTATATGTAAAACTAGAAAAAGCCGCTACATATCGCTACGCGGGGGATTTCAAGGCCGCGGCGAAGGAACTCAAAGCCTGCACGAACTTCGAAAACGTAAGTGCCGAGTATCACTATCAGCTTGGGCGTCTTCAGGAAGCCGAGGGGCTTTACGAGGAGGCAGCCGACAATTACAAAATCGCCCTGGAATTATCTCCGGGTCATCAAAGGGCACTTTTCCACCTGGCCTTTCGCTGCGATTTGTCCGGGGATGAAGAAGCGGCCATCGACTACTACAGGCAGATTGCCGTAAGCTCACCGGTTTATGTGAGTGCCCTGCTGAACCTGGCGGTGCTTTATGAAGACAGCGAGCAATTAGAAAAGGCGACTCAATGTGTCGATATGGTACTGGCGAATCACCCTAATCACAAACGAGCAATCCTGTTCAAAAAAGACATCGAAAGTTCGAAAACGATGTTCTACGACGAGGAAAAGGAAAAGAAAAAGACCCGCAAAAGTCAGATTCTCGAGACCCCGATGTCTGATTTCGAGTTGTCTGTGCGGAGCAGAAACTGCCTGAAAAAAATGAAGATCGAGACGCTCGGCGACCTTCTGAATATCACCGAAACAGAACTATTGTCATATAAAAACTTTGGTGAAACTTCGCTTAGAGAAATCAAGACTATTCTCGAACCAAAGGCATTATACCTCGGGATGGCCCTAGAGGACAAGCAGCTCTCTTCGGGGGAAATGACCGACGAGGCCGTCGATGAAGACCAGGAAGAAGGGCTCACGAACAAACCGGTCGATGACCTGCGATTGTCGGTTCGTGCCCGAAAATGCCTGCAAAAGCTCAATATTCACTCAATCGGCGAAATAGCATCTAAAACTGATGCTGAACTCCTCGGCTGTAAAAACTTCGGCGTGACAAGTCTGAACGAAGTCAAAATAGCCCTCGGCGACCTTGGATTATCGCTGCGAAGCCTGGACTAACCGATTGATCATTATCAGGTAAATTGACATTGTCCAACACAATCCAACTGACATCAAATCCCGGGAAAATCATCTCGCGGATGGTCTCACAAAGCCACTTTCTTCGAGTATCAAGCGGTAAAAAGGCTATCCTATTGTTTGTGCTGTTGATACTCAGCGGTTGTAAGAGCCGCCAGCTCACAATACCCACCGTCCAGATGGATATCGAACCGGAGTTCTGGGTAAGGGTATTACTGCTTGACGATGTCACAGGCTGCACATTAAAAACCGTCTCCCCATTTAGCGTGCTCAACGACCGGACCGACCCACAAACACAGATTACGCAAGCCCGCTTCAGCCAAATCAATGTTCCGATTAGCATTGAATTGACCAACGGCGGAATCACGGTCGCCGGCCAGGCCTTTGCAGACGACAAAATCGTCATTTTCCCAGATGATCCGTATGTATTCAACCTGAACGGCAGCGATTATCGCGGAAAGGTAAAGCTTATAATCAATCCCGACGGTAGTTCCTTCGATGTGATTAACCTGGTTCCGCCCGAGCCATATTTAGCCGGCGTCGTCGGCGCCGAGATGCCCGGCTACTGGGAGCCGGAGGCACTCAAAGCCCAGGCAATCGCGGCGAGAACTTATTGCTTTTACATTAAAAAGCGATTCGGCGCCAATCGCAACTGGGATCTGAAGCAGACAGCGGCCCACCAGGTTTACCGGGGTCTGGCCGCCGAGTCGGCACAGATTTGGCATGCAGTTAATCAAACTAAAGGCCAGGTCATTACCTGCAAACACCCCGACGGTCATGAAGATATCTTTCCCGCCTACTACAGCTCGACGTGTGGCGGTCATACCGAGAACAGTAAAAATGTGTTCGGCGATTCCTTCGAACCGCTGGTTGGAGTACCCTGCCCCTATTGTGAGGATGTGGCTAAGCCCAAGTTCTTCTTCTGGCCGATGATTCAATTCGATATGGATGAAGTATCAGTCAAGCTTCTGGAACGATATTCAAAGCTCAAGCGGCTCGGAAAAATCACGAACATTACTACCGCAAGCCATAGTGATTACGGAGAATTTTCTCGATTGACCAAAGTTAAACTCTTCGGTTCGACCGGTAAAAGCGATTTTCTCAGAGCCGAGGATTTTCGCCTGACAATCGATCCAACCGGCCGAAAGCTCAGAAGCACAATCTGCCAAATCGTAAAATTGCGTAATAAATGGGCATTCTTCTCCGGCAGAGGGTGGGGTCACGGCGTCGGAATGTGCCAATGCGGAGCCCAGGGAATGGCAAGAGACGGCAAAAACACAAAGCAGATACTTTCATATTTTTACCCGGGATCCAAAATTATTAGTATCTATTGAATCGGGAAACGTGGAACGATTGAGTCAAGAAAGATAATAATCTCAGTAATATTCAGATAACAAATGGCCGACTTTGAAATTCTCCATCAGGATACAAACTCCGCCGCCAGGCTGGGTTTGCTGCATACCGCTCACGGGCAGATCGAGACACCCGTTTTTATGCCGGTCGGTACTGCCGGGGCGGTAAAAGGAATTACTCCGCAGCAGCTCAAGGAAACAGGCGCCGGCATCATCCTGGGCAATACCTACCATTTGCTGCTCAGGCCCGGGATCGAGACGGTTGAAAAGCTTGGCGGACTCCATAAATTTATGGCCTGGGACCGGCCCATACTGACCGACAGCGGCGGATACCAGGTGTTCTCCCTGAGCCCGCTGACTAAAATCGACGATGACGGCGTCGAATTCGCCAGCCATGTGGACGGGGCGAAAATATATCTGAACGCTGAAATCGCGACGGAAATACAAAATCGATTAGCCGCCGACATAATAATGTGCTTCGACCAATGTACGCCATCCGGCGTCGATACGCCGGAGCTTGAAAAAGCCGTCGAGAGAACCATACTTTGGGCCGGCCGCTCTAAAAAGGCCCATAACAAACCAAACCAGATGCTTTTCGCCATTGTCCAGGGCGGTATAAATCCCGAGCTGCGTACATACTGTGCCAAAGAACTTGTCAAAACGGGCTTTGACGGCTACGCCGTCGGCGGATTGAGTGTGGGCGAGGAGCATGATGATATGGTAAAAACGGTTACTCATACAACGCAGCTTTTGCCGAAGGACAAACCCCGTTACCTTATGGGCGTCGGAACGCCGGCGGATATAATTGCCGCCGTCCTGGCCGGCATTGATATGTTCGATTGCGTCCTGCCGACGAGAAACGGGCGAAACGCCTTTGCTTTTACCGAAAACGGCCCCCTGCGGCTGAGGAACAACACACATATAGAAGACACCAGGCCAATCGAAGCCGGCTGCGACTGTTACTGCTGCAGAAATTTCAGCCGGGGAACCTTGAGACATTTCTTTAATTCGGGAGAAATGCTCGGGCCTATATTGGTATCTGTGCATAACCTGACCTTTTACCAACGACTCATGACCAGAATAAGGCAGGCCATAAAAAGCAATAAGCTGGCCGATTTGGCAAAAGAATTGATTATTAACAATTGATTATTCGTTATTGATAAAAAGATAAAAAGTGGTTAATATTACTGGTTTGGCTGGTAGTTATTCTGTCGGTCATCTCAATACAAAATGCAATATATAAAATTATGAAGGGAATATAAAAATGAAAAACGTATGGATATTAGCCCAAACAGACAGCAGCGATGCTTCACCGGGCATATCTTCAGAGCCGGTAACTTCGGATGAGCAAACGACAACGACCGTACAATCCGATTCCGATGCACCGACAGAAACTCCGAAGCGGAGTCCTTTCGGCGGCACGCAATTAATCTTTCTCGCTTTGATGTTCGTCCTTATGTATATGATCCTTTTTAGAGGGCCTCGAAAGAAACAGCAGCAGCACAAACAAATGGTGCAATCGTTGACGAAAAACGACAGAATACAGACGATTGGCGGAATTATCGGAACCGTCGTCGATATTAAGGAAGATGAGATTACGCTGAAAATTGACGAGTCTAATAATACGAAAATTAAGATTCTCCGTTCAGCAATCGGTAGAAATATGTCGAAAGATAAGAATTAGTCGTTGTACTTAACCGGCTGTTTCACAGCCGTTAAAGCGATATGCAATACGATATTTGAGGAAAGTTATGAGCAAGAATCTGACGCCGAAAATTATTCTAATCATTGTTTTAGTAATTGTTGCGCTCTGGACTTTATATCCCCCAAACAAGACCTTAAAGCCCGGTATAGACCTGGCAGGTGGGACAAGTCTTATCTATGAAATTGACACTCACGGTCTTAAAGAAGCAGATAAGAAAGGTTTATCGCAGAAATTAATAACCGTTCTGCGAAGGCGAATAGATCCCGCCAACATCCAAAACCTTATATGGCGACCGCTGGGCAACACCCGTTTTGAAATACAAATGCCCTTAGCAAGTGTAGAAGCACGCCAAAAACGCCAGAACTATGAGAAGGCCGAGACTGAACTGCTCGATAAAAACGTCAGTGTTGCTAAAATCATGCGCTCCCTCAAGAATCCCGCAGAAGAGCGAACCGAACTCTTTAAGGAGTTTGCACAACAAGACCCTAACAGGCTGGCAATTCTCGATACTCTTGCCGCCGCTCATGACGAACGCCAGGGTCTGAAAGACAGAAGGGATACCCTTTATAGCAACCGAGAAGCAGCGGAAGAAAAGATTACATCGGCCGGTCTTGAACTTGATCGAATCAGTGAAAATGTAAGTACCTGGGCCGGACTAAGTGAACAAGATCTCCTAAAATCAATAAGAGAATTCACTGATGCCAATGATAATCTCGACCTGCTGGCGGGATATGTCAAGACCTACACCGAGTGGTCCGAGGTTTCGAATCAGTATCTGGAGAAAAACGCCGAGTATATAAAAGCAAGAAACGCCATCAATCAATTAAATCTATCGAAAGACCGGTTAGATTTCTGCCTTGGGCTGGCCCAAAAGTCCACTAAACGCAGAGAGCAAATCGAAAAACTCAAAACCGATTTTTTTGATAGGACAGATCAAATCAGCAACTTGGTCACGGCATTCGACGAGTACAGCCCTTTTAGAGGCAGGCTCGACGATCCCAAGGACTTGCAGCGAATGCTAAAAGGCGCCGGAATACTGGAATTTAGAATACTGCCCACTCAGGGACACCCCGAGGTGGATATGGACCTGATGTCCGGCTACATCGAGAAACTCAAGGAGCAAGGACCGGGATCCGCCTCAGACAGCCAGTATAAATGGTGTGAAATAGAGACTTTCGAAGAATGGTCGGCAGCCGACAGGGAGAGACGACCTTCAATTACCGAGACATTCGGCGACAAATACTATGTCCTGGCGAGCAACAAAACAAATGAAACGATGCTGCACAGCACCGGCAAGAGAGAGTGGAAACTGCAAAGGTCCTATCCTACGACCGATGAAATGGGTCGAAGGGCAATCGGATTTCTACTGGATGACAGAGGCGGACTTCAATTCGGTCAAGTGACCGGAAAGAACATCGACCGGCCTCTGTGCATTCTGCTCGATGGAATCGCAATCTCGGCACCGAATATCGAAACCCGTATTCGCAGACAAGGCTCAATAACAGGCTCCTTCAGCCAGGTAGAAGTTGAAGATATGGTCAACAAGCTGAACGCCGGCTCTTTGCCTGCAAGACTTATCGAGCAACCTATATCGGTCAACACGATCGGCCCATCCATCGGCGTCGACAATCGCGACCAGGGCATCAAAGCCGGTTTGATCGGCCTTGTGGCAGTCATCATTTGTATGGCAATTTACTATTGCATAGCCGGCTCTATTGCAGATGTGGCATTGCTTCTGAATATGCTTTTTGTCATGGCCATCATGGCCGGCGTGCGGGCAACCTTCACGCTGCCGGGCATTGCCGGCATCATCCTGACAATCGGTATGAGCGTGGACGCCAACGTCCTCGTTTTCGAAAGGATACGAGAAGAGCAACTGCGGGGCGCATCGCTGAGAATCGCCATCACAAACGGCTACCAGCGAGCCTTCAGAACGATTTTCGATGCGAACCTGACCACGTTTATTACCGCCGCCATCCTGTACTGGCGCGCTTCAGAAGAAGTCAGGGGCTTTGCGATTGTGCTTATGCTCGGCATAGCATCCAGTATGTTCACGGCGTTGTTTGTAACGCGAGTGGTTTTTGATTTTCTATTATCCAGGCGAATTATCAAAGATCATTTACTCATGCTCCGCATCATCCATAATCCGAATGTAAACTGGATGCACTCCAGGCCAATCTTCTTTGCCGTATCGAGCGTGCTGATAGCAGGTGGATTACTTGTCTTCTTTACAAGAAACGATGTGGAGAATAATAAATACGATATCGAATTTACCGGCGGAACCAATATACAAGTCAATCTGAAAGAAACCCTCGACCGACAGGAGGTCGAAGACAGGATCCATAAAATCGGGACTGATTTGAACAATCCCGGCCTTGAAACGGCAAATGTTTACAGTATAGGAAAGTCCGGTCAACAGTATGAAATCAGCACAACGGAAACAAACAAGATAAATGTTACAACAACTTTCCCCCAGTCTGCTCAGCACTCTGTCAATGAGCTAACGGCCTCAATAGAAAAGGCTCAGGAGGAGCTTGCCGGCAGACTCAGTAACCTGCTTGTCACACAGAATGCGAACAACAGCGCGGCTTTCACGATATCAACAAGCCAGATGAACCAGTCTCTGGTCGCAGACGTGTTGACAGCAGCCTTTCCCGATGCCAATATCTCGGAACCACAGGTCGATGAAATTGTCAACAACGCGATACTATCCGCTTTTGCAGATCAACTGGAAGTCCAACAAAATCTTCAACCCAAAATCAACTCTGAGCAAAAGATATCTGAAGACCTTATAGACTCTTATCCCGAACTCATTGATTTTCTGGGCGGCATCAGGATCGAATGTGAAATCCAAAGATCCACCGCGGCCGGAGAAATCGTTCAAAGATTCAAAGATTTGCTGTTTAAGCCCGACATGCAGGGCCTCGAACGTTATCCCTACGAAATCCTCGATTCAAATCTGAACGTCATGGCCGGGTCGGACCAAACTGTCAATTCCTTTATTTACGTAAGCGCCGATCCCGAAGCAGGTTTCCGCGAACTTTCCGAGGAAGAATGGACACGGTTCGTCGATAACGAAAGGGCCAAAGTCCTGGCGGCAACCAGGCTCGAAACATCACTGCCGCGCGTAAGACAATTTGATCCCTCGGTGGGTGCCGAGCAAAAACAAAGGGCGTTGATTGCCATTGTCCTGTCGTTATTTGCGATCGTCACTTACATCTGGATTCGATTCGGAAATGTCCGCTACGGCATCGCCGCCATTGTAGCACTGGTGCACGATGTATGTATCACTCTCGGAGCGGTCACCATCTGCACTTATATTGCAGATAAATCAATAGGGGAAATTTTCTTAATCGGCGACTTCAAAATCAATCTTGCAATGATAGCCGCTTTTCTTACGCTAATCGGATACTCACTCAACGATACAATTGTTGTTTTCGACCGCATCCGGGAAAATCGCGGCAAGGCCCGCCAGCTCAATCCACAAATCATAACCAACAGTATTAACCAGACGATTTCCAGGACGATTCTAACCTCCTTCACAACATTTGTCGTTGTGCTGATAATGTACATTTTCGGCGGCCCCGGATTACGAGGCTTTACTTTCGCAATCGGTTTCGGCATCATAATAGGCACCTATTCGTCTATTGCAATTGCTGCACCAATATTGCTGCTCGGCACCAATAACAAAAAGGGAAAAGGCAAAATAGAAAAAAAACGGAGTAAATAGCGTTTGGCGTTACCGTTCCTGCAGAAACAGGAATTCATAGCCTGTTCGCTATCCTTTTTGTCAAATGCAAAAAGACATGAAAATCGGATTCTTTTTGGGCCTGACACTGGTAATCACCGCCGTGCTCTGGCTGGCTACCCGCCCGAACCTTAGTCCGGAGGCGAGAATACAGCAACTTTACGATATGGATTCCCGGCGGCAGCCCGACGAAAAGCCCTTCGTTCCCACCATTGTGAAAAGTCCTGAGCCTGATTCCATTGTCGAGCAACGTGAAAATCTCACCCCCCCACCGGCCGAAATCCCGAGTGACGACACTGAAACCGATATTGAGAATGAAAAAAACGACCTGCCCGACTCTACAATATACGAGCAGGCCGAAAAGATAGAAGCTCAGAAATATCACATCGTACTTAAGGGCGAAACGCTATCCGAGATTTCCTATAAATACTATGGCTCGGCAAGCAAATGGCAAAATATTCTGGACTCCAACCCGGAAACGATCAAAGATGCGAATAAAATCAAACCCGGAATGAAACTGATTATCCCCAACTAAACTATCCCGGCTGACATGATTAAAGGGATTTTGCCGCCGTGCTGTCGAGGAGCCAGGTAACCTTATCGAGAACGGGCCAGAGGGCGTGAATCGGATACCGCACTTCATCTGGCTCGCTCGTCAAAACCGTTTTCAGAATGTCCGATTTCTCCCGGCCGCAAACTAATACAACCAAATGACAGGCAGCGCGTAAAACCGGATGTGTCAGGGTGATTCTGTTCAGCTTCTCATCCAAAACATAAACAACGCACGCTAAATCTTCCGTATCAAAAGCGGCATAAGAGTTCGGAAACAACGAGCCGGTATGCCCGTCGGCGCCCATCCCGAGCAAAATCAGATCGAACTCAGGAAGCTGCCCGGCTTCGAGGCCGAAAACATCTCGAATGGTTTGCTCATAATCGTTAGCAGCGATCTTGAAATCTTCGTCCTCGGTTGGAATGCGATGAACATTCGCATCGGGGATAGAAACCTTGTTCAGGAAAGTGTCGACAGCGAGTTTGTAATTACTCCACTCCGAATCCGGACTAACGTATCGCTCATCGACCCAGAACAACTGTATCTTTCCCCAGGGCAGAGAGATTGCCTTTGGCGCCTCGCCGAGCAGCTCAAAAAAACGTTTGGGAGTATTGCCTCCCGATATGGCCACATAAAATGCGTCCTTCGCCTTTATTGCCTTTTGCGCATCGGCAACAAAAATCCCAATGCTTCTTTGAGCAAGACTCTCAGGATCGGAAACAACTTCAATTTTCGGTTTATATTGCGCAGTCGTTCTCATAATTCCCCCTGCTTAACCCCCCAGATGAGAAATATATTTCGTCCTAAAATCATACTCCCACCTTCTGAAGAAAATGCAATCTGCAGATATTATGCACTTAAAGAGATATTTTAGCCAGAAAATCCTCGAAAAATTTTTGACTATTTTCTAACTCGACGTAAGATAGCAACTTATAGACTCTAATCGGCGGATTCGGCTGTAAAAATCCGACCCTTGATATCTTCAAGAATCATATATAGCGAAGGTACGAGCACCAGTGTGATGCATGTCGCAAACATCACTCCGAAGGCGAGGCTTATTGCCATCGGTATAAGAAACCGTGCCTGCAGGCTTCTTTCGGTTATCATCGGCAGCAGGCCGAAAAAGGTCGTTAGAGTTGTCAGCATAATCGGCCTGAACCGGCGAGTCGCACAATCGCGCAGCACCTGATGCAGCTCAATGCCGCTTCTGCGCTGCCGATTGATCAGGTCAATTATAATCAGCGAGTCATTAACAACCACCCCGGATAGCGCCACAATACCAAACATCGACATTATGCCAAAGTTATATCCCATCAATAAGTGCCCGATTGCCGCTCCCACAATCCCGAAGGGGATGGCCGACATAATGATAGCCGGCTGTGAATAGCTCCTGAACTGCACGGCTAATAATCCATAGACCGCCAGCATCGCGATGATGAAATTCGTTTTCAGGCTCCCCAACGACTCGGTCATCTCGCGCTGCTCGCCGCCGAAGCGATACTGCAGGCCGCTAAACTCTCGAACTAACTCCGGCAACCCACTTGAGAGCAGCTCCCGATTAATCACATTGGCATTGGCAAGAGTTTGATCGACATCAGCCGAGACGCTAACGACACGTTTGCGGTCTATACGCTTGATTGCAGAATAGCCCCGGCCATATTGCACCTCCGCGACCGTATCGAATGGAATCTCCGTACCATTCGGCAGCCGGATCCGCATGTTCTCCACGTCCGCAAGGCTTCTGCGCTCAGCCTCCGGATAACGTACCATCACGCGAATATCATCCCGCCCCCGCTGTATCCGCTGAACCTCGTCACCATAGAAACCCTGCCGGACCTGCCTTGCCAGATCAGACAGCGTCAAATCCAACGTCCGGCCGGTTTCTTTTAGCTTAAGTTTCAACTCCACCTTGCCGGGCTCGAAGTCGTCCTGAATGTCGCCAACGCCGGTATAGTCTCGCAAAACGCTCTTTAACTTCTCCGATGCAGCCAAAAGTGTATCGAAATCCTGATGCGACAACTCCACATTTATAGGGTCACCCGTGCTGGCAAACTCCGAGATGAAGGTCAATGACGAAACTCCGGCAACTTCTCCCACCAGCTCTCGCCAGCGATTCTTGACGGTTATGCTCGACAGGTCCCGCTCTTCGGCCCCGAGCAGCTCGATATTGATCTCCGCCAGGTGCGATTGTCCCCCTCCGCCAAGGTCAACCTGAACGGGTCCGCCTCGCCCGACGGTAGGCTGAGCTCCAATGGTCGTAGCGACATGCTTTCGAAGCGAGATATCGCCCCCACGCTTTTTATCGAATTCGTCGATTGTTTCAAATGCTTCGGCCTCTATTTTCTCTGCAACCGCACGGGTCTGGCCGACTGGTGTACCCAACGGCATCTTGATCAAGGCAATCACGTTATCGGCTTCCATCGCGTCAAAGAAGACAAACTTAATATACCCCCCGGCGACAATCCCGATAGTTGTCAGAAATATAGCGATGCCACATGCCAACGTGACATAGCGCCACCGGACCGCGCGTTCGACAAAACCTGCAAAAGGGCCGTTTATAAAACTTTTAAGACCTCTATCGGTCACATCATTGATCTTGTCTGTGAAACGTCTTATGCCCTTGCCAGGCCTGCCCCCCTTCGAAGACAAATGCGCAGGCAGGATCAGCAATGCTTCCACCAGCGAGAATCCCAGCACACCGATCACTACAATAGGCAGGACACGAAGAATCTTGCCCATAATCCCGCCGGTATAAGCCAGCGGTATAAATGCAAACACCGTGGTGAGTACCGCCGCGACTACAGGCCAGCACATCTCCCTCACACCTTTGACAGCCGCATCGAGCCGCTGAAGCCCCTGCTGTCGATACGAGAATATATTCTCGCCCACAACAATCGCATCGTCCACTACCAGACCGAGCACCATGATAAAAGCAAAAAGGCTCATCATGTTGATCGTCACATCGAAGAGAGGTAAAAGCCAGAACGCCCCAAGAAACGATATCGGGATACCCATCGCGGTCCAGAACGCGAGCCTTACGTTCAGAAAAAACGTCAAACACACGAACACCAGGATAAGGCCGATGTAGCCGTTTCTCGTCAGAAGGCTCAGTCGCGCCTTGAGAAACTCGGTATCATCTTCCCACAATGCCAGCGAAACCCCTTCCGGCAAGGAATCTCGCTTCTCGCTAACATACTCCTTGACGGTCCGCGCGACATCCAGCGCATCCTGCTCACCTGTCCGGGAGACCTGAATGAAAGCGGCACGTTTGCCGTCAAATCTCGCGGAAAGATCCATGTCCTGAAACTCGTCCCTGACTGTGGCGATATCGCTTAGTCTTATCCGGGTTCCGTCGTTCCGCGTGACTACGATAACCTCTTCAAATTCAAGTCCGTAGTATTTCTGTCCCTTCGTCCGGACTAAAATCTCGCCGCCCGAAGTTTTGACCGAGCCGGCCGGGATATCCAGCGACGAATTCCGGACCGCTCGCGTCACCTGATCGAAACTGAGATTGTAACGGCGTAGATTCTCCTCGGAAACCTCGATTGAAATCTCGTACGGCCTGATTCCCGAAATAGTCGCTTGTGTGATGTTCTCCTTATCAGTTATTTCATTACGAATCCGGTCCGCCAGTGTCCTTAAGGTTTGCTCGGAAACATCGCCGTACAAAACGATCGAAATAACCTTGAAAGTCGTTTTCAGCTCCGAGATAATCGGCTTTTCCGTCTCTTTCGGGAAAGTTATTATCGTATCAATCTCCGCCTTGACATCATCGAGCACTTCCTTGACATCGGCATATTCCTCCACTTCCACGAGGGTCGAACCCATTCCCTCAGCCGCAGTAGAGGTCATCCGTTTGATGCCTTCCACACCTGCGATAGCCTCCTCAACACGCGTACACACTCCCTCTTCGACGTCGGACGGCGATGCACCGAGATAAGGAACCATGATATTGATCATATCAAGGCTCATCTCAGGAAACACTTCCAGCCTTGCCGAGAAGATCGCCATCAATCCGGCCGCCCCGATCAGGAGCATCAACAGATTTGCTGCAACGTGGTTCGAGGCAAACCACTCCAGAACACCTTTTTTTTCTTCGGAGTTTTTCACTTAATTTTCCTCCGGCTCGTCTGGCTTATTGCCATTTTGCCCTGACTTTTCGCTTTGAGTTGCGACATCAGCTTCTGTCCGCACTTCCATACCATCTACAACCGCATCCAGGGAGCTTATAACTACATTTGCATCATCGAGAACGTCCGAGACGACATAAGCGAAGTTTTTATCGAACCGGACAACCTTTAAAAGCCGGATACGGAGACGATTGCCGTTTACCAGCCACATTTGGTTGCCCTCGCGTATCGCATCGCGGGGCACGGAGACCGCGTTGCGCAGCGTATTACCTCGAATCAGAACCTCGGCGAATATTCCCGGCAGTAACGGTGGCCTGCCATCGACTACCTTGAACGGCTCCGGCACTTCAACAACGATAGAAATCATCCGGGAAGTCCTGTCCACCTGACCGGTCGTGCGGACCACGTAGCCTTTCCAGATATGTTCGGCTCCGGCGAAGTCCGCTTTCACCTCGGCCGGTGTTCCTTTGGCGGAGGCCGGGTCGCCGTTTGAGAATATTGAATTCTCGAAAACATCGAACCAGGCCAGCTCGCTATCCTTTAGCGGCACCTCTATTTCCACCGAAGAAGTTCCATAAGCCTTTGCCAAAGGCTGCCCCATGACAACGTACTGCCCAAGATCGACGTTCTCGGTGGTAATCAGGGCATCGAACGGCAGGGACAGACTGGTTCGTTCGAGTCTCAACTGCGCGGTCGCGAGCTGAGCCTCCGAGGAATCCAGCATCGCCTTCGCCTTGCGAATCTGCGGTTCACGGAGAACAAGCGGTGAGGTCGGCTCCGTGTCCGGATGCAACTGGCTCCATTCCGTTCGAGCAACCTCAGCCTCAGCCTGTTCGGTCTCCAATTTTACCCCGGCGTCGGCCACTGCGGCTTCGGCCTGCCGGACAGCTAATTCGTAATCCCTCGGATCGATTCGCAATATGGTCTCATTGGCGCGGATGAGCCCGCCAACTATAAGCTCAGGATGAATATACACTACCTTGCCTGCAACCTCCGGGATGATATCAACCTCCACCTTGGGATTGACTGTTCCATAACCCTGGACCATCATCGGGATATCCTTAGCGTGGAGTTGCTCAACCTCAACCAACGGCGCCTGCACTCCCTGCTCTTTTCGCTCGGGCGGCTTTTTTAACTTGATGAAAATTACCGCTCCGGCAATACCCGCCCCAACGATGATAATCGCAAATAACGCCTGCAAAAGCCCACGACCGGCCCTGTGATATCTGCGATGCTTACTTGCCCCTCGCTTACGCTCAAGGCTCTGTATTCTGTCTTCTGTCTTCTGCATTCTATTCTCTCTCATTTTTTCCTGCCGCCAATATTTCTTCTTCGCGGTTATTCCAGTCACCGCCCAGAGCCAGGTACAGATTCACCCGTGTGATCCAAATCCGGCCCTTGAGGATGGTCAACTGTTCTTCAGCTATTCGTCTGCGCCGCTCGGTTTCCAAGACGACTAGGAATCCCGCAAGCCCCTGCTGATAGCGCTGCCTTGAGAGTTCCTCGGCTGCATTGGCTTCCCGAAAACGACGCTCGGTGTGCTGCAATTGCTCCTGCAGCATCTGCTCGCTCACGAGTGCATCCTCAACCTCTCTCATCGCGGTCAGAACCGTGCCCGCATAATTAGGGCTTGCTGTGTAGAATTTAAGTTTAGTATTTACAATGCGATACATGTGACTTATAGTATGGCAAGTGAAAGGGAATCATAGAAAAACA
>Ga0209121_10002835_pt1 | contig 17268 bp, 13 predicted proteins | sample Cruoilmetagenom3_FD_187292 | JGI IMG/M metagenome (GOLD analysis project Ga0209121, IMG submission 187292) | Oil polluted marine microbial communities from Coal Oil Point, Santa Barbara, California, USA - Sample 3 (SPAdes) (version 2) | ecosystem: Environmental > Aquatic > Marine > Oil seeps ... | reverse complement strand
CGTTAGTGGGCGCATCTTATGGCGTTAAAAAACACTTCCACATTGGCGTTGATGTCATCATTAACCTTGCCCCAGAAAAGCTACGTAAAATGTATGCGTTAATTGCCGTTACAAGCTGCCTGGCCTTTTCAATCCTACTTCTTATCGGTTCTTGGAATTATTGGTACCCGTTCGCGACCGATCGTGCATGGTATGAGACCGATGATATTCCAATGCCCGAGATGCTTCAGTTTCTTTCTGACTGGATGAATGAAGGTGAGCGATACGAGAAACTGCCACGTTTTATTCCTTACATGGCACTTCCTATTGGTATGGCAATGCTGACGTTCCGATTCATCCAAATCGCTTATCTTGTGGCGACGGGCAAGCTTGACCGCATGATTGCAGGCCATGAAGCCGAAGAAGAGCTGGATGCATTGAAAGCTGATGTGTTAGCGGGTTCTGATGAAGACGCGACAGCGGTATTGGATTCGACTAAGCAAAACAAGGCGAACGAGTCGGGTACAAAATCTAACGGTAAGGAAGACTAATCATGGCAATGTTATTTCTATTTTTAATGGTAATTGCTTTCATGTTGGTCGGTGTACCAATTGCGATTTCCCTTGGTTTATCGAGCGTCATATTCTTGTTGATGCACTCTGATGCGTCACTAGCTTCGGTTGCACAAACGCTGTTTAATGCATTTGCAGGCCACTACACACTCTTAGCGATCCCTTTCTTTATCTTGGCCTCTAGTTTCATGTCTACAGGTGGTGTGGCGAAACGTATTATCCGTTTTGCTATCGCAATGGTCGGCTGGTTCCGCGGCGGTTTAGCGATGGCGTCGGTTGTGGCATGTATGATGTTCGCAGCGTTATCTGGATCGTCTCCAGCAACGGTAGTGGCAATCGGTAGTATTGTTATCGCTGGTATGATCAAAAACGGCTACACAAAAGAGTTCGCGGCAGGGGTTATCTGTAATGCGGGTACTTTGGGTATCTTGATTCCACCGTCAATCGTGATGGTAGTTTACGCTGCGGCGACGGATGTATCTGTAGGTCGTATGTTCCTCGGTGGCGTGATTCCTGGCCTGTTGGCAGGTGTGATGTTGATGATTGCTATCTACATTGCAGCACGTATTAAGAAGATTCCTGCACAGCCTTTTGTGGGCTGGGGTGAGATGTTCGCAGCAGCAAAAGACGCAAGTTGGGGTCTGCTACTGATTGTCATCATTTTGGGTGGTATCTACGGCGGTATCTTTACACCGACGGAAGCGGCGGCTGTTGCAGCGGTTTACGCGTTTTTCATTGCCAATTTTATCTACAAAGATATGGGGCCGTTTGCGGACAAGAAGAATACAAAACCTGCTTTGGTGAAAGTGTTCCAAACGTTTTTTCATAAAGACACCAAAGACACGCTCTATGATGCCGGCAAGTTGACGATCATGCTGCTGTTTATCATTGCCAATGCTCTGATTCTTAAGCATGTACTGACAGAAGAACGCATTCCTCAGATGATCACTGAGTCTATGCTTTCTGCAGGCTTAGGTCCGATCACCTTCTTGATTGTGGTGAACGTTCTACTCTTGATTGGTGGGCAGTTCATGGAGCCATCAGGCTTGCTGATCATCGTAGCACCTTTGGTATTCCCAATTGCAATTGCACTTGGCATCGACCCTATTCACCTAGGTATCATGATGGTGGTGAACATGGAGATAGGGATGATAACGCCGCCTGTGGGGCTTAATCTGTTTGTGACAGCAGGTGTCGCCAAGATGTCGATGATGAACGTGGTGAAAGCGGCATTGCCTTGGGTAGGCGTGATGTTCTTATTCCTGATTATCGTAACTTACGTACCTTGGGTATCAACATGGTTACCAACCACGTTGATGGGGCCAGAAATCATCACTAAGTAGGATGTTATGTCATTTTAAAAAGGTGAGGAGGTATTAAACCTCCTCATCAATATTCCTACCGAAGTTCAAGTAAGAGTCGCTCTGTTGATAGAGGGCTCTTTTTGCTTCTAGTTCCGGCGTGTTTAAGTCGACATGTTGATCGATATAATAAACACCGTCGATCTCCATTGTGTCGGTAATTGATGGAACTTTTGTTTTCTCACCCATAACCATTTTCCTATCAACTTTATTGCATAACATCCTGTTAGCGGTTTAAGTATAGGTGATCTTGCTCGCATATCTAATTTAGTTTTCGCTCTGTCGGTATGACTCTTTCGCAAGTTGATGTTTTTGCATCTTGTCATAGAGGGTTTTGCGCGGAAGTTGAAGCCTTTCCATGGTCTCTTTTATACTGCCGTTACACTCAATAAGTGCTTGCTTTAGAGTGCTTTTCTCAAAGTCAGAGACCAACTCAGCTAGCGATAAATGCTGGTTTGATTCAACGGTGTTGTCTGATAAATGAGAAAGCTTGCCTAAAAGTACAAAACGCTCGGCAGTATTACGTAATTCTCGTACATTTCCGGGCCAATCATGAGCTAAAAGTGCGTGCAGTTCTGTTTGTGGAAGTGCAGGGGCTGTTTTGCCATAACGAGCCGCCGCGACGAGCAAGAAATGGTGAAAGAGTGCAGGTATATCTTCTTGGCGACTTCTCAATGGCGGCAAGTCTAAAGTAACTACATTGAGCCGATAATAGAGATCTTGTCGGAAAGATCCTCCCTCAGAAGCTTTTTTTAGGTCGACTTTAGTTGCGGCAATCACGCGAATATCGAGCGGTACTAATCCGTTCGAGCCGACTCTTTCAATGACTCGCTCTTGTAATACGCGCAATAGTCGTATTTGCGCCTGCATTGGCATGGATTCTATTTCATCTAAGAATAGGGTGCCGCCTTGCGCAAACTCGAACTTACCTACACGTTTGTTTTCGGCTCCCGTAAAAGCACCTTTTTCATGACCATAGAGCTCACTTTCAATCAGGTTTTCAGGAACGGCGCCACAGTTGACCGCAACAAAGTTTTGCTCTCGGCGACTGCTTTGTTCATGCAGAGAACGAGCAACTAGCTCTTTGCCCGTCCCCGTTTCGCCAAACAATAAAATATCGGCGTTGGTATCGGCAACATGAGTGATGATAGAACGTAGCTCTGTCATAGATTGTGTGTCACCAATGATTCTCGGTCCTAGTGCTTTACTCGCCTTCAATGAGCGCTTGAGTTCTTGGTTTTCGAGAGTTAACTGGCGTTTTTCGATGGCGCGTTTGGTCGTCTCAATTAAGCGTTCATTCGCAAAGGGCTTTTCAATGAAATCATAGGCACCGTTATGGATAGCTTGAACGGCCATTGAGATATCACCATGACCAGTGATCATGATGACCGGGATTTCTTTGTCTTTATGCATGACCGTGCTGAGTAGGTCATGCCCAGAAATACCCGGCAAACAGATATCGGTAATGATCACGTGGGGAAGACCATTTTTCTGGATGGCGATCAGCGCAGATTCTGCATCGGGAAAGAATTCGGCGTCAATCTCGGCAAGTTCAAAGCTTTGCTCAATGGCCATTCTTAGATCGGATTCATCATCAATGAAATAGACGTGACACATAGTTTATTCCTTTACTCTTTTGTTCTAATTATCGTTGAGTTTGTTTGCTTGTTTGCTTGTTTGCTTGTGAAGTTAGCTAATTTAATGAGTTAGCCTTAATCTGCTTGCGCGCGTTCTGTTCGTGCACGGTGCTCATCAGGCACAATTGGGAGTTCGATACTAAAACGAGCGCCACCTTGTGGGCTGCTATCGGTCAACAGTTTTCCGTTAATTCCACCGATTATTTGTTGAGAAATCGATAGCCCGAGTCCAAGACCATTTTTTTTGGTGGTATGGAAGGGTTCAAAAAAACCTCCCGTCGAAGGTGACATAAAGCCGGGGCCATTATCATCAACGTGAATCAACAGAGTTTTTGATTGTTCATTATTTGATTCCCTAATCTCTAACAGGATAGCCAATTGTTTATCTTCTTGATTTTCCATAGCTTGAACTGCATTGGTCAGTAGGTTAATGATTACCTGTTCCAGTTGAATCGCATTGGCGAGCACGCAAGCATTGAAGGTTTCAGGGAGCTCATTTACTTTGACTCGCTCAGTTTTCAATTGCGGTTTCATCAGCTCTTTAGAGGAATGAAGAACAGGCAATATCTGCAATGTGTGTAGCTCTTCCGCCGTGGACTTTTTTGCGAAGGAGCGAAGCTGGTGGCTAATTTTCGCCATACGATCGGTGAGTGATGAAATTCGAGATAGGTTGTCATCAACACGCTCGGTCTTTTCTTTTGCAAGAAACAGTCGGCCGTTATCGGCATAACTGCGAATCGCAGCGAGTGGGTTATTCAGTTCGTGACTGATGCTCGCTGACATTTGACCCAATACCGCTAGTTTAGCGGCTTGGATAAGCTCATCTTGTGTTTGCCTGAGCACCCGTTCTGTTTCGATACGCTGTTTGATCTCGATATGGAGCTCAGAGGTTCTTTCGAGGACTTGAAACTCGAGTTTTTGTTTGGCTTCAGATTGTAGCCTATCGATTTGCGTACGCTTTTGTTGGCGGTGATGGTTGAGTTGCATCGTGAGATAGATAATGGCAAACACTAAACTCAGCACCACAAGGTAAGCGATGAGATCCCACCAAACTAAGTGTGTTGGAGAAAATACTCTGACAGTTAGTTTAGGGTCATCGAGGAAGCGTGATGAAGTAAAAAAACGTTCTTTTACGAGCTGGTGTGGTGATTGAATGCTGCTGGTGGCGCTTTCTAAGTCTCCTGAAAAGTGAAGGCTCTCGATCTTGGTATCAAGGTATTGTCTGCTTTCTTGAATGCGAGTTTTTTGCGCTTTATCTAAAGGTTGAAGGCTTTTGAACAACCATTCAGGCTTGCTCGACATAAAAACAATCTGGTCTTTATCGTCGGCAACAAAAAAACTCTGCTTTCCTTTCCAACTTGCTTCAATCAGTGATAAATCCATTTTTACGACAATCACGCCAATGATTTCGGCCGCGTAGGAGACAGGGTAAGAATAATAATAGCCTCGCTTTCCCGAGGTAGAACCTAAAGCAAAGTACTGGTTTTCATTGCCGAGAATTGCTTGTTGATAGTAGGGACGAAAAGCAAAGTTACGTCCAACGAAAGAGTGTTTCAGGTTCCAGTTACTAGCAGCTATGGTGGTACCGATACTGTCGAGTAGGTAAGTGTCGGACGCTTGAATTACTGTGTTTACGTGCTCTAGATAGCGATTAGTCAGCTCGATTTGCGCGGAATTACTTGGTGAGTGTAGGGCATCGACTAGTTCTTTATCTTTTGAGAGCAGTTCTGGGATATGGGCAAACTTATCCAATTGGCTAGAAATATGAACGGAAAATCGATCTAACTTAGACTGGTGATCATTTAACAAACTTTGATGGCTTGTGCTCCATACCCAGTGACCACCGAGAACCATCAGCAAGACATAGGTGATGAGCAGTAGTAAAGGGATTCTTAAAGCTCGAAACATGAACGCTCTCCGCTAAATTCTAGGTAAACAAATACACCTGTGTTTTCTCGTTTATGACAGCAACTAGCGGTAGTTTTTTCTTAAAATAGAGAGATAACAGATGGTGGTAGGTTAAGGCTTTGTAACGGAGATTGTTGAAAAAGTTATCGACTCTGAGGGGTAAAACAAGAGCAAGATCTCTTTTTAAGGTTTTTAGCAAAAAAAGGCCTCGATTCCCTTGAAAAAGTCGCTATTGTCCCCATTTCTGTTGTGCTAAGTGATGTTTTGATCGTTTTTTTATCATTTAGTTGGACGAATTTAGAGCATTCATCATCAAGCAGAGGCGAACGGCTCGACAGAGATTAAACAGATCGCTAGAATGTCGCGTCTAAAATTTCTGTCCTGAGGCTAATCGGAGATACCTTTCTTGTTTCTGAAAACAAGCTTTGTTGCGTTTTAGTCGGCGTGTGAAGAACGAAGATATCGCTGATTAGTCTGGTGTTTAGTTGAATAATCAATTCAAACATCAATGCTCGATTTTAAATTAGGTGTTCGGATAGAGCACTACACAAGGATGCAGCCAACAACGTCGGCTTTTGAATTAAAGCTAAGTTACGGCTCATATGCTCAGATTACTGAGCCAGTTTTGAGGTTTATATAATGCAAGTTACTGTTGAAACGCTAGAAGGCCTAGAGCGCCGTCTTAATATTACTGTTCCTGCTGCTAACATCGAAGATGCAGTTACAGCTGAACTACGCAACATCGCGAAAAATCGTCGTTTCGATGGTTTCCGTAAAGGCAAAGTGCCAATGAAGATGGTTGCTAAAATGTACGGCAAAGCAGTACGTCAAGACGTGATGGGCGAAGTAATGCAACGTCACTTCATCGAAGCGATCGTTAAAGAGAAAATCAACCCAGCTGGCGCACCTACTTTCGCACCAGTTGAAAACAACGAAGGCGCTGACCTAGTATTCAATGCAACTTTTGAAGTTTACCCAGAAGTTGAGCTGAAAGGTCTAGAAAACATCACTGTTGAGAAACCAGCAGTAGAAGTTAAAGAAGCTGACGTTGAAGAGATGATCGAAACTCTACGTAAGCAACAAGCAACTTGGACTGAAGTTGAAGCTGCTGCTGACGCTGGTTCTCGTGCAACTATCGATTTCGTTGGTTCTATCGACGGTGAAGAGTTCGAAGGCGGTAAAGCTGAGAACTTCCCACTAGAAATGGGTGCTGGTCGCATGATTCCTGGTTTTGAAGACGGTATCGTTGGTAAAACAGCAGGTATGGAATTCGAAATCGACGTAAACTTCCCAGAAGATTACCACGCTGAAAACCTAAAAGGTAAAGAAGCTAAGTTTTCTATCAAGCTGAACAAAGTTGAAGCTCGTGAACTTCCAGAGCTTAACGAAGAATTCGTTTCTAAGTTTGGTGCTGCTGACGGCATTGAAGGCCTTAAAGCTGAAGTTCGTAAGAACATGGAGCGCGAGCTTAAGCAAGCTGTTAAGAACCGCATCAAAGAGCAAGCTATCGACGGTCTAGTTAACGAAAACAACATCGACGTACCTTCTGCTCTAATCGATCAAGAGATCGGTGTTCTACGTCAACAAGCTGCTCAACGTTTCGGTGGTAACACTGAAGCTGCTGACCAACTTCCTCGTGAGTTGTTCGAAGAGCAAGCTAAACGTCGCGTAGTTGTAGGTCTTCTTCTTGGTGAAGTAATCAAGACTGAAGAGCTAAAAGCTGATGATGAGAAAGTTAAAGCTATCATCGAAGAGATGGCTACAGCATACGAAGATCCAACAGAAGTTATTGCTTACTACGAGCAAAACGAGCAAATGATGAACAACATGCGCAATGTTGCTTTAGAAGAGCAAGCTATTGATGCAATCATCGCTAAAGCTCAAGTTTCTGATAAAGAAGTTAGCTTCAACGAGCTAATGAATCAGCAACCTGCTTAATATAGTAATATCTGACGTAGAAGGTTGACGTACGGTCAACAATTCTGCTAACAATGGTCCGTATGATTTAATCATTCGGGCCATTTATTTTAGGGACATAAGAATATGAGCTACCAAGAAAAAAATACAATGCCATCGATTATGGACGCACTAGTTCCTATGGTGGTTGAACAGACTTCCCGTGGTGAACGTTCTTACGATATTTATTCTCGTCTATTAAAAGAACGTATCATTTTCTTAACCGGTCAAGTGGAAGACCACATGGCAAATCTTGTCGTGGCTCAACTGCTTTTCTTGGAATCAGAAAACCCAGACAAGGATATCTATCTTTACATCAACTCACCTGGCGGTAGCGTAACAGCAGGCATGTCTATCTACGACACAATGCAGTTCATCAAGCCAAACGTGAGCACAGTATGTATGGGTCAAGCTTGCTCTATGGGTGCGTTCTTACTAGCGGGTGGTACTCCAGGTAAGCGTCACGTGCTTCCAAACTCACGTGTAATGATTCACCAGCCACTTGGCGGCTTCCAAGGCCAAGCGTCTGATATTCAAATTCACGCGCAAGAGATCCTAACGATCAAACAAAAGCTAAACAAACTATTGGCAGAGCATACAGGCCAGCCTCTAGAAGTTGTTGAGCGTGATACAGATCGTGATAATTTCATGTCTGCTGATCAAGCAGTAGAATACGGTTTGGTGGATTCAGTTCTTAATCACCGCGGTCAATAATTGCAAGGCAATTGTTTAACGCAAAGTGATTCAAATTGTTATACACTCAAACATAGAGAGTAAAGGCTAAGAGGTTAGCGAATGACAGACAAAAGCAAAGAGGGTGGTAGCGGTAAACTGCTTTACTGCTCTTTCTGTGGCAAAAGCCAGCACGAAGTTCGCAAGTTAATCGCAGGTCCTTCTGTTTACATTTGTGATGAATGTGTCGATCTTTGTAACGACATTATTCGTGAAGAAATTAAAGATGTTCTTCCTAAGAAAGAATCGGAATCGCTGCCAACGCCGCGTGAGATTCGTGAGCATCTTGACGACTATGTAATCGGTCAAGAATACGCGAAAAAAGTGCTAGCAGTTGCGGTATATAACCACTACAAGCGTTTGCGTAATGGTGATACGACAGCTGAAGGCGTAGAGCTAGGTAAGAGTAACATTCTTCTTATCGGCCCTACTGGTAGTGGTAAAACACTCCTTGCTGAAACATTGGCTCGTTTCCTAGACGTTCCTTTCACAATGGCAGATGCAACGACACTAACCGAAGCAGGTTACGTGGGCGAAGATGTTGAAAACATCATCCAGAAGTTGCTTCAAAAATGTGATTATGACGTAGCGAAAGCGGAACGTGGCATTGTTTATATCGATGAAATCGACAAGATTTCTCGTAAAGCTGAAAACCCATCCATCACGCGTGACGTGTCTGGTGAAGGTGTACAGCAGGCTCTGCTAAAACTTGTTGAAGGCACCGTTGCTTCAGTTCCACCTCAAGGTGGTCGTAAGCATCCACAGCAAGAGTTCTTGCAAGTGGATACATCTAAGATCCTATTTATCTGTGGTGGTGCGTTTGCAGGCCTAGATAAGGTGATTGAGCAACGTGTAGAAACAGGTTCCGGTATCGGCTTTGGCGCAGAAGTGCGTTCTAAAGACGAAACCAAAACTATCGGTGAACTGTTCACTCAAGTAGAACCTGAAGATCTAGTGAAGTATGGTCTAATTCCAGAATTCATTGGTCGTCTACCTGTTACAACAACACTGACAGAGCTTGATGAAGAAGCGCTAATCCAAATCCTTTGTGAACCAAAGAATGCACTGACAAAACAGTACGCTGCATTATTTGAACTTGAGGATACAGAGTTAGAATTCCGCGAAGACGCACTACGTGCCATTGCTAAGAAAGCAATGAACCGTAAAACAGGTGCTCGTGGTCTACGCTCTATTTTGGAGGGTGTTCTACTGGAAACTATGTACGAACTGCCATCTTCAACTGATGTAAGCAAAGTTGTGATTGATGAGTCGGTAATTAATGGTGAGTCAGAACCACTGTTGATTTACAGTAACTCAGATAATCAAGCAGCTGCTGCAGAGTAGGTCTTTTTTGGACCACACGCTCAAATTGAAAAAGGAGGTAAGCAATTACCTCCTTTTTTTTATTCTTCCATTGAATCCAGTCGTTTAAGCCCCATATACTGCTTTATAAGTTAAAGCGGAAGAGAGAAATATATGAACTTGGAACGTTCCGAGCGTATCGAAATCCCCGTGCTACCTCTACGTGATGTAGTGGTTTACCCACACATGGTTATTCCATTGTTTGTTGGTCGTGAAAAATCGATTACTTGCCTTGAGTCGGCAATGGAAGCTAACAAACAAGTACTACTTGTAGCGCAGAAAGAAGCGGACACTGATGAGCCTTCAATCGACGACCTATTTAACGTAGGTACAGTCGCTACCATTCTTCAGTTACTAAAGCTCCCTGATGGTACGGTTAAAGTACTTGTCGAAGGTCAGCAGCGTGCAAAAATTCACCAATTCAAAGAAAGTGAATTTTTCTTAGCGGATGCCGAATACGTTGTTACTTCAGAACTTGACGAAAAAGAACAAGAAGTGGTTGTTCGTAGTGCGATCAATCAATTCGAAGGCTTTATTAAGCTAAACAAAAAGATTCCACCAGAGGTTCTAACGTCTCTGAACGGTATTGATGAGGCTGCTCGCCTTGCTGATACGATTGCTGCGCACATGCCACTTAAATTGGTAGACAAGCAGCACGTTCTAGAAATTTTAGATGTCACTGAACGTCTGGAATTCTTGATGGGCCAAATGGAGTCAGAAATTGACATCCTACAAGTTGAAAAACGCATTCGTGGCCGCGTTAAGAAACAAATGGAGAAATCTCAGCGCGAGTACTATCTGAATGAGCAAATGAAAGCGATTCAGAAAGAACTTGGCGAGATGGACGACGCACCGGATGAATTCGAGACTCTGAAGAAGAAAATCGAAGATTCTAAGATGCCTCAAGAAGCTCGTGAGAAAACAGAGCAAGAACTGCAAAAACTGAAAATGATGTCGCCAATGTCTGCTGAAGCAACAGTAGTACGTAGCTACATCGATTGGATGGTAGGCGTTCCTTGGGCTAAGCGTTCAAAAGTTAAAAAGAATTTAGCGAAAGCGGAAGAGATCTTAAATGAAGATCACTACGGCTTAGAGCGTGTTAAAGAACGTATTCTTGAATACTTGGCTGTACAAAACCGTATCAACAAACTGAAAGGTCCAATCCTTTGTCTTGTTGGTCCTCCTGGCGTTGGTAAAACCTCTCTAGGTCGTTCTATTGCTGCGGCAACGGGTCGTAAGTACACTCGTATGGCGCTAGGCGGCGTTCGTGATGAAGCTGAGATTCGTGGTCACCGTCGTACGTACATCGGTTCTCTTCCGGGTAAACTTATCCAGAAGATGTCTAAAGTTGGCGTTAAAAACCCACTGTTCCTATTAGATGAAATCGACAAGATGTCTTCTGATATGCGTGGCGACCCATCTTCAGCGCTTCTAGAAGTACTAGACCCTGAGCAAAACAACGCATTTAACGATCATTATCTAGAAGTAGATTACGATCTGTCAGATGTTATGTTTGTTGCGACGTCGAACTCGATGGACATTCCTGGCCCTCTTCTGGACCGTATGGAAGTGATTCGTTTGTCTGGTTATACAGAAGATGAAAAGCTGAATATTGCTAAGAGCCACCTATTGGACAAGCAAGTTCAACGCAACGGTCTTAAGCCTCATGAAATTGAGATTGAAGACTCTGCAATCATCGGCATTATTCGTTATTACACGCGTGAAGCAGGTGTACGTAGCCTAGAGCGTGAAATCTCTAAGATCTGTCGTAAAGCAGTTAAAAACATTTTGCTAGACAGCGACCTTAAGTCTGTAACGGTTAACATTGATAACCTGAAAGAGTACTTAGGCGTTCAACGTCATGACTTTGGTAAAGCGGATGAGAGCAATCGTATTGGTCAGGTAACTGGTCTAGCGTGGACTCAAGTGGGTGGTGACCTACTGACAATCGAAACTGAATCAATGCCAGGTAAAGGTAAGCTAACGCAAACCGGCTCATTGGGTGATGTGATGAAAGAGTCGATTCAGGCGGCAATGACCGTGGTTCGCTCTCGTGCTGAAAATCTAGGTATCAACACTGATTTTTACGAGAAACGCGATATTCACGTTCACGTGCCTGAAGGTGCGACACCAAAAGATGGCCCAAGCGCGGGTATTGCAATGTGTACTGCACTTGTTTCTAGCTTAACGGGTAATCCTGTAAAAGCTGAGGTGGGTATGACTGGTGAAATTACCCTACGAGGTGAAGTTTTACCTATCGGCGGTTTGAAAGAAAAACTGCTTGCAGCTCACCGTGGTGGCATCAAAACAGTCTTGATTCCTAAAGACAATGAGCGTGATTTGGAAGAGATTCCAGACAACGTTATTGCTGACTTGAAGGTGATTCCAGTCCAATGGATTGATGAAGTTCTTAAGGTTGCGCTAGAACGAGATCCGTCAGGGGTCGAGTTTGACGTGAAAAAATAGTGATGCGTAGCAAAAATAAGTAAAGAATTACGCTGATAGGCTCGAAAAGGCTTGTCAGCGTTTTTTTTGGACGCTAAGTTATTCGCTAAAGCGGCAATCCCTTTTGCAATAAGGCTTGCGGCGAAATAAAAACCAAAATGGAACGTACAGTCATCGAGATTTAGTCACAGATGACACATAGGGGAAAAACAGTGAATAAAACACAACTAGTAGAATCAATCGCAGAAAACGCAGACATCTCTAAAGCTTCAGCTGGTCGCGCTCTAGACGCTTTCATCGAAGCAGTTGGCACAACGCTACAATCAGGTGACCAAGTTGCACTTGTTGGCTTTGGTACTTTCAGTGTTCGTACTCGTGCTGCTCGTACAGGTCGTAACCCAAAAACTGGTGAAGAGATCCAAATCGCAGAAGCTAAAGTACCTGGCTTCAAGGCGGGTAAAGCACTTAAAGACGCATGTAACTAATTTTTGTTTGCTGGAACCTCGAATGTGAAGAGGGGAAAGCATTAACATGCGTTTACTGTTTGAACAATGATGTTTCATTCTTAGGCAGTATGTGTGCAAAGCACATTGAACTTATTTAAATTATGCGCATCCTACTGATGCGCATTTCTTTTTCTGATAATATCGCGTGAATAGATTTTTATTTTGAAGCCAATGCTTCATATCCGGAGAGCACTTAAATTATGATGGATCGATTACGCGAAGGCGTGAATAGCATCGCGGTAAAAATTATCCTTGGGTTGATTATCCTGTCATTCGTATTCGCAGGTGTAGGCAGCTACATCACCGGTGGCGGTAACAACGCAGCAGCTAAAGTTGGCAACACAGAAATTGCTCGTGGCGAGTTTGAACAAGCTTACCAAAACGAACGTAATCGCATGCAATCTCAACTTGGCGATTACTTCGCTCAAATGCTTGCAGACCCTGCATACGTAGAGTCTTTCCGTAAATCAGTCCTTGATCGCATGATCAACGATGTTCTACTTGAGCAGCAAGCTGAGTCTTTAGGTCTACGAATCAGCGATTCTCAAATCCGTACCATGATTCTAGAAATGCCTCAGTTCCAAACGGCTGGCCAATTCGATCAAGAAGTTTACCAATCAGCACTACGTCGTGCAGGTTTCAGCGCAGAAAGCTTCGCTGAATACATGCGTCGTGACCTAATGCGTAATCAACTTGTTACTGCACTTCAAGGCAGTGAATTTGTTCTTCAAGGCGAAATCGATACTCAAAGCAAACTGATTGCTCAAACTCGTGATATTCGTACTGTGACGCTTTCTGTTGCTGATTTAGCGAAAGACATTGAGCTTACCGACGAGCAGATTGAACAGTACTACTCTGAAAACCCATTAGCTTACACTCGTCCAGAGCAAGCTAAGGTGTCTTACATCGAACTTTCAGCCGAAGCACTTAAGTCGCAGCTTAAAGTGAGTGATGAAGAAGCTCAGAAATACTATGAAGAGCATCTAGATAAGTACTCAACTTCAGAGCAGCGTAAAGTTAGTCACATCCTAGTTCAAGGCGACGATGAAGCGAAAGCGCAGTCCATCCTGGACGAACTCAACGCAGGCGCTGATTTCGCAACGTTAGCGGAAGAAAAATCTGATGACTTCGGCAGTGCTGAAGTTGGTGGTGACCTAGGTTGGATCGAACGTGATGTTATGGACCCAGCATTCGAAGAAGCCGCTTTTGCTCTTCAGAATATTGGTGATACAACGGGTTTAGTTAAATCTGATTTTGGCTACCACATCATCAAGCTAGACGAACTGAAAGCATCTCAAGCTCAGCCTTACTCTGAAGTAGCGGCAGAGATTAAGACAGAGCTTCTAGACCAGCACGCAGTAGACCAGTTCTACGAACAGCAAACTGAATTAGAGAAAGTAGCGTTTGAATTCCCTGACTCTCTAGATGACTCTGCAGAAGCAATTAACGCTAAGATCACAACGACTGATTTCATCTCTCAAGTAGATGCACCAGAAGTATTGATGACGCCTGCTGTTATGCAAGCTATCTTGAGCCCAGAAGTGAAAGAAGACGGCCTAAACTCTGAAGTTATCGAAGTGGCTCCTGAACACGTGATTGTTGTTCGTGTAGAAGAGACTCGTGACGAAACAGTTCTTCCTCTAGAACAAGTGAAGGATCAAGTTGTGGCTGCGCTGTCTGCTGTACAAGCCGAGCAGCAAGCGGTTGAGTTAGGTGTTTCTCTAGTGAACGAACTTAAGCAAGGCAATGAAGCAGTATTAGCGGATAACAACCTTGAGTTCACTGAACTTGAAACAATTGACCGTAACTCTCCATTGGCAGCTTCTGTATTCGCTCTAGCGAAGCCTGAAGGCGGTCAAGCGGTGTTTGGCCAATCTAAAGACCAAGACGGTAACATCGTTGTTGTAGAACTTTCTAAAGTAACGGCTGAAATCGACCCAGCTTACAGCACTCAAATTGGTGCTCAACTGGAACGAGTTGGCAACCAACAAGACCTGACCAACGTACTAAACGTACTTCGTGAAAACGCAGATGTTGAATACTACGTAGTAGGTCAAGGTCAAGGTCATTAAGGTTAGCTTAAACTGGCTAGCAAGATGACTTTGGTCTCTTACTACTGTCAGTCAAAACAAGGCTTTTGCTTTGCAAGTTAGGTTTATCCGATAAATCAGATTTGTGAGCTAACAAACAATCTGATGAAAACAAGATGTATAACAAAGCGGGTCACTTAGGTGACCCGCTTTATTTTTATCTGGTGATTGTGTTATCTGCCGCGGTAAATGCATAAGTTACCTTTTTTGAACAAAGGAACGGTTTATGCGAACAATATATTCAACATTACTTCTTTCATTTCTAATTACTCTGAGTGCTGGAGTGTTTGCTGATAGTCCGACTAAGGCAGAGTTGTACGACGGCATTGAAATCACCGTAAACATCAATAAAGCTACGGCTGAGGAATTATCAGCATTACTTGTTGGTGTGGGTGACAAAAAAGCCCAAGAGATTGTCGATTATCGGGATAAGCATGGTGCATTTACAAAACCCAGTGACTTGGTCAATGTGAAAGGTATTGGCGAGGCAACGGTTGAAAAGAATCGTGAGCGAATTCAACTTTAATTTGGCGGGTTATTGAGGGTTACTTTTTATTCGGTAGCCATAACGCCATAGCCATGAAGCCTCCAGCGATAGCACCTGCTAGGTGGGCTTCAATGGCTACTCGAGCATTAATCAGTTCGCCAGTCGTGCTCGAAGGGCCAATAAGCTGCTCCCAAGCGATCTTAGTTATTAATCCCAACACTAGGAGCCAGCTGGACCTCCTGCCGCTCAGCGCTTCATTGAGAGCGAATAAGCCAAATAACCCATGCAAAGTGCCAGATAGGCCAACATAGATCTGAATACTCGAAAACAACAAAGCGACCCCAGTCACTAAACTAATCACAAGCATAGCAAGAGCAAGCGGTTTTTTACTCGGTTGAAACAGATAGCTGATGATCCATAAGCCTGCTAGGTTCATCAGAAGGTGCGAGTAGTTGGTATGTGAAAAGTTTCCTGTTAGGATTCGCCACCATTGCCCCTCGGCAATCGCATTGCTATCCCAAACGACCCAAGCTTGTATTGGCTCAAATTGGAATAAGACGCATAAAAGTGAAGTGAAAATTAATACAGGGTACACATTAAATCCATGTCTCGTTATTGCCCCCAATGCAGCAAGGCTTTGAAAGCTTGTATTTGTCAGTGGGTTACACCACTCGAATCAAATGTTGAGCTTATCATTCTTCAACACCCATCAGAAGAGCATCGTCCGATGGGAACTGCGCGTATCCTCTCGTTATCTCTAAATAACAGTGTGACGTTTGTCGGTGAAGACTTTTCTAACAACGAGCAACTGAACATATTGCTGGCCGATGAACATTATCAGCACGTGATTTTATACCCGAGTGAACATTCTGTTCCTGTTAAGTCGGTAACTTATTCAAATAAAAAGCTACGTGTAATTTTATTGGATGGGACGTGGAAGAAGGCGTTCAAAATGTGGCAGGTATCGAGTAACTTGCATGCGTTAAAAACGGTTCACTTGCCGAAAGACCTCAAGGGTAACTATCGAATTCGCAAAGCACCCAGTGAAAACAGTCTATCCACAGTAGAAGCGGGTTATCATCTGTTGCGCTTGTTAGAAAATGACCGAGACTTTAGCCCTCTGTTAACGGCATTTGACCAAATGATTCAGTTTCAAATCAATCAAATGCCACCAGGTGTCTTCGAGAAAAACTATTTAGATTAAGCCGTTCCCCGATATTTAAGTGATTGAGCACTTAAAACTCTGTATGAGCTGAAAATAATTGCTGATGCATTTTCTGCGCAAGATCATCAGTCATTGACGAAATGTAATCGGCAATCACGCGCATCTTTCTTGAATCGTCTTGATGTTGTAGCCATTGCTTCTTGATTGGCAGTGGTAACAAACGTTCAGGGTCAGCACTGAATGCTTCAAACATATCCATGATGATCTGCTGGCCCTTGTATTCGATGACCTGAACCTGAGGCACTTGAATAACGAACTCGCTGACAAAGTGTTTCAGCTTATCGAGCGTGCCGTCCATGCTTGGTTCAAGCACTGCATTGTAAGCCAAAAGTACGTTCTCAAAGCTTTCATCAACGCGTTTAATCGAAATACTGGTCAACAGTGCGTTGACTATCCCACCAATCGCATCTTTTCTACGATACTGTTCGCCCGAGAATAGCATCTCTGTAATTGAATCTAAGTGCTTACAAATCCAAGGGTCAGCCATTTCTCTGAGCTGAGGGTATGCAGAATCGACCCATTGAGCTTTAGTCACTGAACCTAGCACAATCGCATCTTCCAAATCGTGTACGCCATATGCGATGTCGTCAGCTAACTCCATGATGGAACAGTCGAGCGACTTATATTTAGTCTTGTTGTGCTCAAGTGGCTCGGTGTGCGACTTTCTTTTTTGCTTTATAAGCTGTCGGTCGTTACTCGAAAGTGGCTCAAGTACCCAGTTGAATAACTCTTCATCGTGGTCATAAATACCTTTTGCTGGCATCCAATCTCGCGCTCGGAGCTGTCGTTGGTGTTTAACAGGTTGAGATTGAGTCTTGGCTTGAACTTCGCTAAGCAGTGAAGGGTATTTGATCAACCCCAGCAAAGTGCGTCGAGATAGGTTCATACCGTGATGTTCGGTATAAGGTTCTAACTGAGTGACAATGCGAAACGTTTGGGCATTACCCTCAAAACCACCGTGGTCGCGCATCATGTAGTTGAGTGCGACTTCACCGCCATGCCCATAAG
>Ga0209121_10002834_pt1 | contig 17268 bp, 19 predicted proteins | sample Cruoilmetagenom3_FD_187292 | JGI IMG/M metagenome (GOLD analysis project Ga0209121, IMG submission 187292) | Oil polluted marine microbial communities from Coal Oil Point, Santa Barbara, California, USA - Sample 3 (SPAdes) (version 2) | ecosystem: Environmental > Aquatic > Marine > Oil seeps ... | reverse complement strand
TCCCGGTCTCGGGCCGCTCGATGGAGGACATGCGCAAAGCGTCCAAAAGCCAGTTGCCCAAGGGCGCGGTCCAATTGTGCGATGACAGGATTTCCTATGCCTTCGACCCGGCCCATGCGCCTGACCTTCTCTACCACGACTGCCCCCCCGAGACAGTGGCGTTTGCCGTCGCGCATCTCTGCCCGCAACCCTTTGCCCCGCAAAACACCCCGCTGACGCTTACCAACAATTTCAGATCTTTGCCCAAGGCCTTTATCCGCGGGGCCAATGACCGGGTCATTCCGCCCGAATATCAGGTAGAGATGACCGAAAACTGGCTCGATGGAATGGTGCTTGAAATGGCCACCTCGCATTCCCCGTTTTTCGCAGACCCTGCCGGGCTGGCGGCATGTCTGGACAGCATTGCAGGAAGGTTGTGATGGTTTTGTATTCCTCACCCAGGCACCGCGCGCGCGCATCCTAACACCCATATGCGACTGCCCGTCCTGTTCCTGCTGATCACTGTTATGCTTGACGCGATGGGCATCGGTCTGATCATGCCGATCATGCCGGACCTGATCCGCGAGGTGCAGGGCGGCACGCTGGCGGATGCGGCACTTTGGGGCGGGGTGCTGGCCACTGCGTTTGCGGTGATGCAGTTCCTGTTCAGCCCGGCAATCGGCAACCTGTCGGATTTCTATGGCCGCCGCCCGGTACTGTTGGTGTCGCTGTTTGTCATGGCGCTGGACTATCTGGTGATGGCCCTGGCCGGGTCGATCTGGCTGTTGATACTGGGGCGCGTGGTGGGCGGTATCACGGCGGCCACCCATGCCACGGCCAATGCCTATATGGCCGACATCTCGAAACCTGCCGACAAGGCGGCCAATTTCGCGCTGATTGGCGCGGGGTTTGGCGTTGGCTTTGTCCTTGGCCCGCTGATCGGAGGTCTGTTGGGTGAGCTTGGCACCCGCGCGCCGTTCTACACCGCCGCCATTCTTGCCTCGCTTAACTTTGTTTTTGGCTGGTTCGTGCTGGGCGAAACCGTGACCGACCGGATCCGTCGCCCGTTCAACCCAAAGCGCGCCAACCCGTTCGTGTCCTTCCAAAGTATCGCCCGCCTGCCAGGTATCCGCCCGCTGCTGCTGGTTTATTTCACCTATTCGGTCGCGCTTTATGTCTATCCCGCCATCTGGCCCTATTTTGCCCAGGCGCGGTTTGGCTGGTCGCCGCAGATGGTCGGGTTTTCGCTGGCCTTGTTCGGCATCGGCATGGCGGTGGTGCAGGGGGCGATGATGCGCCCGGTGCTGCGCTGGCTGGGCGAGCGGCGAACGGTGATATGGGGGCAATTGTTCGACTTTGGCACATTCGGCGTTCTGGCGGTGGTCACAAACGGCACGCTGGCCCTGATCCTGACGCCGCTTTCGGCGCTTGGCGCGGTGGTCTCTCCGGCGTTGCAGGGCATCATGTCACAGATGGTCGATGACGATGCGCAAGGCGAATTGCAGGGTATTCTGACCTCGGTTCATGCGCTGTCGGTGATCGTATCGCCACTTTTGATGACATCGGTTTTTGCCCTGTTCACCCGCGAAGGGACGCCCCTCTATCTGCCTGGAGCGCCGTTCATGGTGTCTATGCTGTTGGTCGTCATCGGGGTTGTGGTTTTTGCCCGCCACCACAGGCCAGGCGACTGACCGGGCACCTGACCGGACCCGGCAACAAATCCGTTGCAAGAATCGGCTTGCGGTCATGCAATGTCCGGTCCACGCTGACCTGAGCGACAAACAGAGAGGTTTCCATGCAAACGATCAAAGCAGCCGTGTGCCGGGAATTTGGTGCCCCCTTGGTGATCGAGGATATTCAGCTGGCCGCACCCGGCATGGGCCAGGTAGAGGTAACGCTGGAAGCGGTGGCGATCTGCCACTCTGACATCTCTTACGCCGAAGGGGCCTGGGGCGGGGATCTTCCGGCTGTTTACGGCCACGAAGCCGCCGGCGTCATCACCGCCACAGGAGACGGGGTGGACCGTTTCAAGACCGGCGATTCAGTTGTCGTCACCCTGATCCGCGCCTGCGGCTCCTGCCCGAACTGCGCCAGCGGGCGGCCAACCATTTGCGAAACGCCGATTGATGGCACCAGTGGACCGATCACAACCGCCGACGGAAGCGCTCTGGATCAGGCCATGGCCTGCGGCGCGTTTGCCGAAAAGGTGGTGGTGGACCACAGCCAGATCGTCAAAATCCCCGACACCATGTCGAAAGAGGCCGCCAGCCTTCTGTCCTGCGGGGTGATCACCGGGGTTGGTGCTGCGGTCAACGCGGCTGGTCTGCGTGCCGGACAAGACGTCGTGGTGATCGGCGCGGGCGGCGTTGGCCTGAACGCCATTCAGGGCGCGCGCATCGCCGGGGCGCGGCGCATCGTGGCGGTGGATATGACCCAGGAAAAACTGGAAATCGCCCGTGAATTCGGGGCCACCCACGGCGTTCTGGCCACCGAAAAGTCACCGTGGCGTGCATCCTACAAGGCGCTGGGCGGACGTGGGGCCGATGTGGTGCTGATCACCGTCGGGGCCATTCCGGCTTATGAGCAGGCGCTCAGGTATCTTGGCCGGGGCGGCAAGGCGATCATGATCGGCATGCCACATTCCGGCGACCGGGCCAGTTACGAGCCGGTGATGATGGCCGCCGTAGGACAAGAGATGATCGGTTCAAAGATGGGCGATGTGGTGATTCAGCGGGATATCCCCTGGATGATCGACCTCTACAGCCAAGGCCGCCTGAAGCTGGACGAGCTGATTTCCGGTCGCTGGAGGCTGGATCAGATCAACGAAGCGATTGCCGACACCAAGACCGGCAGCGCCAAACGCAACGTGATTGTCTTTTAACAATTCGTGGGTTCCACCCACTCTACCCCAAGGAACCTGCCATGAAACTCACTGACCTCGATATCATTGTCACCGCTGCGCCTGCGCCGGGTTGGGGCGGACGGTATTGGACATTGGTCAAGCTGAGCACCGATACCGGCATCACCGGCTGGGGCGAATGTTATGCCTCGTCAGTAGGTCCGGAAGCCATGCGCGCGGTCATCCGCGACGTGTTCGACCGGCATATGGCGGGCGAAAACCCTGAAAATATCGAACTGATGTTTCGCCGGGCCTATTCGGCGGGTTTTACCCAGCGTCCCGACCTGACGGTGATGGGCGCGTTTTCGGGTCTGGAAATCGCCTGTTGGGACATTCTGGGAAAGGACCGGGACCGCCCGGTTTTTGCGCTGCTTGGGGGGCGGATGAACGAGCGTGTCCGCGCCTATTCTTACGTCTATCCCTTGGCACATCACGATATAATGGCCTTTTGGAGCTCTCCCGAGATGCACGCCGAATCCGCCGCCCATCTGGTGGAGAAGGGCTATACGGCGATCAAATTCGATCCCTCCGGCCCTTACACGGTGCGGGGTGGCCATATGCCTTCAATGCGCGACATCGCCCTGTCGGTGGACATAGCCCGCGCAGTGCGTGATGCGGTGAGCAACCGTGCCGACCTGTTGTTCGGCACGCATGGGCAGTTCACCACCGCCGGGGCAATCCGTCTGGGGCAGGCGCTGGAACCCTACGCGCCGCTGTGGTTCGAGGAACCGGTGCCGCCCGACAACATCCCCGAAATGGCCAGGGTCGCACGCGCCGTGCGCATCCCCGTGGCCACCGGTGAACGCCTCACCACCAAGGCCGAGTTCGCAGAGGTTCTGCGCAGCGGGGCCGCCACCATCCTGCAACCGGCGCTTGGGCGCGCCGGCGGCATCTGGGAGATGAAAAAGGTCGCCGCCATTGCCGAGGTCTACAACGCGCAAATGGCACCGCATCTTTACGCCGGGCCGGTGGAATGGGCGGCCAACATCCATCTGGCGGCGTCGATCCCCAACATCCTGATGGCTGAAACCATCGAAACCCCGTTCCATGCGGCGCTGATCAAAAACACGATACGGGTCGAAGACGGCTATATCACCCCGCTGGACACCCCCGGCCTTGGCATTGACGTGGACGAAGATCTGGCCCGAGCGCACCCGTTCTCTGGCGACGGGTTGCATCTGCAAATGCAGGAAGCAGCGTGCAACTATTCCGCGGCGAATACCTTCGCTGGCGGTGCGCCGCCACGCAAGGGGTGACACTCGGTCGTAAATTGGGGCAATATGGCATGGATTGAAAATTCAGGATCCTATCGCCCGTGACAGCACATTCCACGCCATCCAATATTCAGCCCCAATCGGTGCCAAATACACCGGAAGAAATGGCCACGCAGGCCACGGATGCTGCGGCCTATCTTAAAACGCTGGCACATGAGGGGCGGCTGATGATCCTGTGTCATCTGGGAACCGGCGAGAAATCGGTGGGACAGCTTGAAGAGACCCTGAACGTCCGTCAGGCCGCCGTCAGCCAAATGCTGGCCCGGTTGCGTGACGAGAAACTGGTGACCACACGGCGGGATGGCAAAACAATTTATTACTCTTTGTCGGATGACAAAACCAATCAGGTTATCGGGCTGCTGTACTCACTGTTCTGCGGAAAGCAATCGACCAGCTAAAGCGCAAACCGAAAACCCAATCATTACAGCCTTTCGCGTTCATATTGAATCACTTTGCCCGGTGAATGCGTTTGTTTCACAAAACGCTGCCTCGCCGGGCAAAGTGATACAGTGATCCAAATCGAACGCGAAACGCTTTAGCAGAAAAGCCGGGAACCGGCGTTTGCTCCGGCCCCCGGACGCGTTACTGTCCGCTGGCCAGAGCAACATTGCTACTGCGCGGCTCTGCCGGCACTTCACGAGGGGGGCGACCGATTACGTCCTTCAACTCGTCCAATTCGATGAAGTTATCGGCCTGGCGGCGCAGATCGTCCGAAATCATTGGCGGCTGACTGCGGATAGTTGAGACCACCGACACGCGCACGCCCTGACGTTGCAGGCTGGCCACCAGTGGGCGAAAATCCCCATCGCCCGAAAACAGCACGATATGATCGACATGCGGAGCCAGTTCCATGGCGTCCACGGCCAGTTCGATATCCATGTTACCTTTTACTTTCCGACGCCCCATACTGTCGGTATATTCTTTGGCCGGTTTGGTAACCATCGTGAACCCGTTGTAATGCAACCAGTCAACCAGGGGCCTTATTGGCGAATATTCATCGTTCTCAAGTAGCGCGGTATAATAAAACGCCCGCAGCATCTTGCCACGACGCATAAATTCCTGACGCAACAGCTTGTAGTCGATATCAAACCCCAACGCCTTGGCAGCGGCATAAAGATTCGATCCATCTATGAACAGCGCCAGCCGTTCGTCCTTGTAAAACATTGAATTGTCCTTCCGGTAGTCCGCTTCGGCGTGGTGTTCTGTGAGTGAATGCTTAAAATTCGACGAAACAGTCCAACCAAAATAGGGAATTTCGAATGTATCGCAAGTATAACCCTGCCATGAGAATCGGTCAATAATGACCAAAACCCGGCCAAATGTGTTGATTGCGATGGGCGGAAATCTGCATTTTGAGGGCAAAAGCCCCGTGGAAACGGCAATTTCCGCAATAAAATGCATGCCTCAAGAGGGCTTGACCCTGCGCAGGATCAGTCGCTTTTTCAAAACACCCAGCTTTCCTGACGGGACGGCTCCTGATTATGTGAATGTCGCTCTCAGTATTGTCAGTGACCTGCCCCCGCACGAGATTTTAACCGCGTTGCACCGGATCGAGCAGAGATTCGGTCGAATTCGCCAACAACGCTGGGGAATGCGCACACTGGATCTGGACTTGCTGGCGGTTGGGCAATCCATCCTGCCCGACCGAACTGCGTTTCAAACCTGGTACGACCTGCCACAATCGGGGCAGTCTCAGGCGGCACCTAATCAATTGATCTTGCCGCATCCGCGTTTGCAGGACCGGGCCTTTGTCCTGATTCCACTGGCGGATATTGCGCCCGAATGGGTGCATCCGGTGCTGGGTCAGAGCGTTGCGGAAATGTGCGCGCTTTTGCCACGGGCCGATGTGGCGGCGATCCGCGCGATCTGACCTTACGAGAAAGGCAATTCAGCGCTTGTCAAGCGCGGGATTCAGGATTACATACCCTGCCTCTGGACGGATTTACATTTTGGAGTGCCCCATATGGCCCGCGTGACGGTTGAAGACTGCGTTGACAAGGTTCCGAATCGGTTTGAGCTGGTGATGCTGGCCGCACACCGGGCGCGCGAAATTGCCGCTGGCGCGCCGATTACCATTGACCGGGACAATGACAAGAATCCGGTCGTATCCCTGCGCGAGATCGCCGAAGAGACACAAAGCGCTGATGACCTGCGCGAGCGGCTGATCGAAAGCAACCAGAACCAGATCGAGGTGGATGAGCCCGAGGACGATTCGATGGCCTTGTTGATGGGCGCGGAATCCGACAAACCGGCCGAGGACGACATGTCCGAAGAGAAACTGCTGCGCGCGCTGATGGAAGCCCAAGGACAGGGCTAAGCCAACAGCCCCAGAGGTGGCGACCGGATGATTTCAGTCGAAGATCTGATTGCTCTGGTCAGCAACTACAACCCCAAGACCAATACCGACCGTATTGCTGCCGCTTATGCCTACGGGCTGAAGATGCACGAGGGTCAGCTCCGCAAATCGGGAGAGCCCTATTTCTCGCATCCGGTTGCGGTTGCGGCGATCCTGACCGAACAGCGGCTGGATGATGCGACAATCATCACCGCGCTTTTGCACGATACTATTGAGGACACAAAAGCATCCTACAGCGAGGTCTCGGGCCAGTTCGGTGACGAGGTGGCGATTTTGGTCGACGGGGTGACCAAGCTGACCAACCTGCAGCTGTCCAGCCGCGAGACCAAGCAGGCCGAGAATTTTCGCAAGCTGTTCATGGCCATGTCCAAGGATCTGAGGGTAATCCTTGTGAAGCTGTCCGACCGTTTGCATAACATGCGCACGATCAAGTCGATGTCGGTGGAAAAGCAGGCGCAAAAGGCTCGCGAGACAATGGACATCTATGCGCCGCTGGCCGGGCGGATGGGCATGCAGTGGATGCGCGAAGAACTTGAGGATCTGTCGTTTCGGGTGCTCAACCCCGAGGGCCGCCAGTCGATCATCCGCCGCTTTATCACGTTGCAGCGCGAAACCGGCGATGTGATCCACCGGATCACCGGCGACATGCGCCACGAACTGGAAAAGGCGGGAGTCGGGGCCGATGTTTTCGGCAGGGCGAAAAAACCGTTTTCGATCTGGCGCAAGATGCAGGAAAAGGAACAGGGGTTTTCCCGGCTGTCCGATATCTACGGATTCCGCATCATTACTGACAGCGAAGAGGATTGTTACCGTGCACTGGGGGCGATCCATCAACGCTGGAGCGCGGTGCCGGGACGATTCAAGGATTATATCAGCCAGCCAAAAACCAACGGTTATCGGTCGATTCACACGACCGTGTCGGGCCGGGATGGCAAACGGGTCGAGGTGCAGATACGGACAAGGCAGATGCACGATGTGGCCGAAACCGGGGTGGCGGCGCATTGGTCCTATCGCGACGGGGTACGTTCGGAAAACCCGTTTGCGGTAGATCCCGCCAAATGGATCGCCGGTCTGAGCGAACAATTCGACGCCGAAGAAGACCACGAGGATTTTCTTGAGGCGGTCAAACTGGAAATGTATTCCGACCAGGTATTCTGTTTTTCGCCCAAGGGCGACGTGGTCAAACTGCCACGCGGGGCGACACCGATTGATTATGCCTATGCCATCCACACAAGGATCGGCAGTGCCTGTGTCGGGGCCAAGGTTGATGGCATAAGGGTGCCGCTGTGGACCCGGCTCAAGAATGGTCAGTCGGTCGATATCATCACCGCCGAGGGCCAGACACCTCAGGTGACGTGGCTTGAGATCGCCACCACTGGCAAGGCCCGCACGGCAATTCGCCGGGCACTGCGCGAGGTGGATCGCGAACGGTTCATCAAGCTGGGACACGAACTGGTCCGCGCGGCGTTTGAACATGTCGGGCGCAGGGCCACAGACAAAGCGCTGGATACCGCCGCCAAGCACTTGCGTCTGCGCGACCGGAACGAGTTGTTGGCGCGTTTGGGCAGTGCCGAACTGACAGCGCATGACGTGGTTCAGGCGGTTTATCCCGATCTGGCCCCCGAGGAAGGCGACCAGATCCCCCTGCGCCGGGCGGTAATCGGCCTGTCACCCAACCAGTCGTTTGAGCGCGCGCCCTGTTGTCAGCCCCTGCCTGGCGAACGCATTGTCGGCATCACCTTTCGCGGCAAGGGCGTGGTGGTGCATGCCATCGACTGCGATCACTTAAGTGCCTATGAGGATCAGCCGCAACGCTGGGTTGATCTGCATTGGCACAGCGGTACGCATCCGGCGGCCTACGGTGCCTCGTTGGATTTGACCATCGGCAACGATGCGGGTGTGCTGGGACGTATTTGCACATTGATTGGCGAAAAAAAGGCCAATATCAGCAATCTTGAGTTTGTTGACCGCAAGCCGGATTTCTATCGTCTTATGGTCGATGTTGAATTGCGTGATGTGGAACAATTGCATTCACTGATGCTGACACTGGAAGCCGACAGCGACGTTGCTGCTGTGGAACGGTTCCGGGAGAAGGTAAAGCTGGGTGCTGCGACCGGCTGAGGGCCGGGCGAAATGAAAGAGGACGATCTCGTTGGTATTCAGGCGCCGGGACCGACTGCCTATTCTACGCAGGATCGGAGAGTTCCTCTGGCCGCGTGGCGGCTGGACGCGTGCGTTTCAATATATCAGACACCGGGTCCGGCGCCTGCCGGATTCACCCGAGCGGATCGCCCGTGGCATCTGGGCCGGTGTGTTTACCACGTTCACCCCGTTTTACACGATGCATTTCCTTGTAGCCTTCATTGTGGCCCGATTGATGCGAGGCAACATTCTGGCCGCATTAATGGCAACGTTCTTCGGCAATCCGGTGACGTATGTGCCTATCGGGGTGGTATCCCTGAAGACCGGGCATTTTCTTTTGGGAACGGATTTTGAAGAAGGGTCGCAACGGTCCTTTCTGGGCAAATTCGTGGATGCCGGAGAAGACCTGAGGAGCAATTTTACTGCGCTTTTCACAGGCCGTGACCCGGATTGGCACGGGTTGGAGGTATTTTTCCACGAGGTATTTTACCCCTACATGGTCGGCGGCCTGATTCCCGGGGCGATCACCGCAACCATTGTCTATTATCTTTCGGTTTCCGTAATCCGCGCCTATCAAAAACGTCGCCGGAAAAGGATCAAGGCCAAGTTCACGGCGATCAAGGAAAAGGCGGCTGAAAAGGCTGACGCGGAACGCAATGCAGATTAAAGCGTTTCGCGTTCGATTTGGATCACTGTATCACTTTACCCGGCAAGGCAGCGTTTTGTGAAACAAACGCATTCACCGGGCAAAGTGATTCAATATGAACGCGAAACGCTATAGGCTCAGGCCAAACGTCAACAAGGATGCGTGCGATGACTGAACAGATTCTGCGGCTTGGTGTGAACATCGACCATGTGGCGACAGTTCGTAATGCGCGCGGCGGGGATTACCCCAGTCCCGTCCGCGCGGCAAAACTGGCCGAGGCCGCCGGGGCGGATGGCATCACCGCGCATCTGCGCGAAGATCGCCGCCATATCAGCGACGCGGATATCGACGATTTGATGGCGGCACTTTCAGTACCGCTCAATTTTGAGATGGCGGCCACGGTCGAAATGCAAAAAATCGCTTTGCGCCACCGTCCGCATGCGGTCTGTATCGTGCCGGAAAAGCGCGAGGAACGCACAACCGAGGGTGGTTTGGAAGTAGCGCGAGAGGAAAACAAACTGGCACATTTCATCGCGCCCTTGCGCGAGGCCGGGTGCCGGGTGTCGATCTTTATTGCCGCAGACAAACGCCAGATCGAGGCCGCGCACCGGATCGGGGCCGAGGTGATCGAACTGCATACCGGGGCCTATTGCGATGCTTTCGCCGAAGGGCGGATGCAGGACAGCGACAACGAACTGGCGGCCCTGCGCGAGATGTCCGGGTTTGCGCATTCGCTGGGACTTGAAGTACACGCAGGTCACGGATTGACCTACGACACGGTGCAGCCGGTTGCGGCTTTCCCTGAGGTGCGCGAACTGAACATCGGTCATTTCCTGATCGGCGAGGCGATTTTTAGCGGGATCGAACCGGTGATTCACAAAATGCGCGCGCTGATGGACGAGGCGCGGGCGTGAGGACCAGCGCAGCCAGGGCTTTTCGGGCATCATGATCCTTGGCATCGGCACAGACCTGGCCAACATCGAACGTATCCAGGGCACGCTGGACCGGTTCGGAGACCGGTTTCGCAACCGCGTGTTCACCGATATCGAACAGCGAAAAGCCGAACGTCGCCGCGATACCGCCGGCACCTACGCCAAGCGATGGGCCGCAAAAGAAGCCTGCTCCAAGGCGCTGGGCACCGGCCTGCGCATGGGGATCGCCTGGAAGGATATGGCCGTCAGCAATCTGCGAACCGGTCAACCCGTGATGCATGTTACCGGCTGGGCGGCACAGCGGCTGGCCGACATGACCCCGCCGGGGCATGAGGCGGTCATTCACGTCACGCTAACCGACGATCACCCCTGGGCGCAGGCCTTTGTCGTGATCGAGGCGCGCCCAAACGCCGGTGCCGCACCCGTGCCTTGACTTACCCGCACCTGCCCCGCAAGAAGCGCGCGACAAGAAAAACGCCGATCGGAGAACTGCATGGCCACCAAAGCCGAAAAAGGAAACGCCTTTTGGGAGACGGTCAAGACAATCGTCTATGCCCTGCTGATCGCCGGTGTTTTCCGCACGCTGTTCTTTCAGCCGTTCTGGATCCCCTCGGGGTCGATGAAGGAAACCCTGCTGATCGGTGATTTCCTGTTTGTGAACAAAATGGCCTATGGCTATTCTTTCGCTTCTTGTCCCAGCGTGGCTTTGCCCGCGATTGGCATCGACGTTGATGCCGAAGATTTGTGTGGCGTCTTCAAGGGAGACAACAAACGCCTGTTTGCCGGCCAGCCAGAACGCGGCGATGTCGTGGTATTCCGCCATCCGGTGACAGGGCGCGATTACATCAAGCGGCTGATCGGACTGCCCGGTGATCGGATCCAGGTCAACGACGGTGTGCTGAGCATCAACGACTCCTCTGTGACCCTGAGGGATGATGGCGTGTTCGAAGAGATATTCGATCCGCAAGGCCCGCAAAGATCACTGCCCCGCTGCGAGAACGGACCGGTGGGGGAAGGCGGTGTTTGCCTCAAATCGCGTCAGATCGAGACCCTGCCGAACGGCACCGAACATGCAATCCTGAACATCGGCAACCAGAATTCGGACCATACCGGTGTCTACCTGGTGCCCGAAGGGCATTATTTCTTCATGGGCGACAACCGCGACAATTCCAGCGACGGGCGCATACCACAAAGCGCCGGCGGGGTAGGTTTCGTGCCGTTCGAAAACCTGATCGGCCGGGCTGACCGGATCGTGTTTTCGTCGGCGGGCCGTTCAATGTTATTTTTCTGGACCTGGCGCGCGGATCGCTATTTCAAGGGGATCAATTGAAACTGTCATCCGATCTGCGCGCGTTCGAGGCCCGCATAGGCCACAGGTTTTCCAACCCTGAATTACTGATCCGCGCGCTGACCCATGGCTCGGTTTCTTCGCCCACCCGCAGTGATAACCAGCGGCTGGAATTCCTCGGAGACCGGGTGCTGGGGCTGGTGATGGCGACCGCACTTCTGGACCATGACAGCGATGCCACCGAGGGCCAGCTGGCCCCGCGGTTCAACGCGTTGGTGCGCAAGGAAGCCTGTGCCGATGTGGCGCGCCAGATTGATCTGGGGGCGGTGCTGAAACTGGGCCGCTCGGAAATGTTGTCGGGCGGGCGGCGCAAGCAGGCGTTGCTTGGCGATGCGATGGAGGCGGTGATTGCCGCCGTTTATCGCGATGCCGGGTTCGGGGCTGCGGGCGATGTGATCCGCCGGCTGTGGGGTGACCGCATTACCCAGGTCGAGGCCGACGCCCGCGACGCCAAAACCGCCTTGCAGGAATGGGCGCAAGGCAGGGGTGAACAACCGCCCTCCTACGTTGAACTGTCCCGCAGCGGACCGGATCACGCGCCGGTGTTCACCATTTCGGCAAGGCTGCAAAACGGCCAGGAAGCCCAGGCAACGGCCGGTTCGAAACGCCAGGCGGAACAGGCAGCAGCGACGGCCTTGCTGAAACAATTGGAGCAATCCTCATGACAAAGCCAACGACCCGGGCCGGGTTTGTCGCCCTGATCGGAGAGCCAAATGCCGGGAAATCGACCCTGCTGAACCGCATGGTCGGGGCCAAGGTGTCGATTGTCACCCACAAGGTCCAGACCACCCGCGCCCGTATTCGGGGCGTTGCGATGGAAGGTGCGGCACAGATCGTGTTTGTCGACACGCCCGGTCTGTTCCAGCCACGCCGCCGTCTGGACCGGGCCATGGTGGCAGCGGCTTGGGGCGGGGCGGCGGACGCAGATGTGATCGTCCTGCTGATCGAGGCACATCGCGGCGTTACCGAAGGGGTCGAAAAAATCCTCGAAGGGCTGGGTGACATCGGCAAGGGACGCAAGGTGGCACTGGCGATCAACAAAATTGACCGGGTGCAATCCGAGGCTCTGCTGGGGCTGGCCCAGGATCTGAACAACCGGTTTGAATTTGCCGAGACCTTTATGATCTCGGCCGAAAAGGGTCACGGGGTCGATCTTTTGCGCCAATGGCTGGCCGAACAGCTACCCGAAGGGCCGTGGCTCTATCCCGAGGACCAGATCGCCGATCTGCCTTTGCGAATGATCGCCGCAGAGATAACCCGCGAAAAGCTGACGCTGAGACTGCACCAGGAACTGCCCTATCAGATGACGGTCGAAACCGAGAACTGGGAAGAAAAGAAAGACGGCAGTGCGCGCATTGATCAGGTGATTTATGTGGTACGCGACGGGCATAAGGGTATCGTGCTGGGCCACAAGGGCGAAACGATCAAGGCCGTATCCATGGCCGCGCGCCAGGAGATGAGCGAGTTTCTGGGCCGCAAGGTGCATCTGTTCCTGAAGGTCAAAGTGCGGCCCAACTGGCTGGACGAGGCCGAGCGTTATTCGGAAATGGGGCTGAACTTCAAAGACGGGAACGCATGAACCGGCTGGTTACGTCATTCTGGGTTCAGGCCTATCTTACCCGCCTGCGGTTGCAGGATATTCAGGGGTTTGTCGTCGCGCATGGCGATGACACTGCCGGTGCGATTCTGGTTAAAGTCAACACGCTGGACGGGCAGGCGGTGGCCTGGCAGCGCGGGTTCGATGTGACGACAGAAACACGCGGCTGGGTCGAACTGATCGCGGGCGACGAACCCGAGGTCGATCAGGCGATTGCCCGCCAACGCGGGTTTGACCCGGATCTGTGGGTGGTCGAGGTCGAGGACCGGCAGGGGCGACACCTGCTGGGCGAGGCGGGGCTGGAATAGTCATGGAATGGCACGATCACGGTATCCTGCTGAATACGCGCCGCCATGGAGAAACCTCTGCGATCATTGATGTATTTACCGTCAGACACGGTCGACATGCGGGAATCGTTCGCGGCGGGGCCAGTCGCAAGATCGCGCCGGTTCTGCAACCGGGTGCCCAATTGGACCTGATGTGGCGGGCGCGGCTTGAGGAACATCTGGGCACCTATCAGGTTGAACCGTTGCGCAGCCGGGCGGCAGCGGCGATGTCCGGGCGGCTGGCGCTTGCCGGGCTGAACGCGGTGACTGCGGTTCTCGCATTTTGCCTGCCCGAACGCGAGGCCCATGCGGGCCTTTATTCCCAGACCGAGATGCTGTTGGATTTACTGGGCCAGGATGACGTCTGGCCTCTGGCTTACCTGAAATGGGAACTGGCGCTGCTGGACGAGATGGGCTTTGGTCTTGACCTGAGCAAATGTGCGGTTACCGGACAAACCGATGGGCTGATCTTTGTGTCACCCAAATCGGGGCGGGCAGTATCGGCCAAAGGGGCCGGAGAGTGGGCCGACCGGATGCTGCCGCTGCCACCCTGCTTGCAAGGAATGGGCCCGGCACCGGATGCCGAGGTACTGCAAGCGCTGGGCACCACCGGGTATTTTCTGATGCACAGGCTGGCACCGGTTCTGGCAGGCAAGCCACTGCCCGAGGCCCGCACTCGGTTTGTCGAGGCATTCAGTAGGACGCTGTGAACACCATTTCGCGCCCCGTTTCATTGCTCAGGATCAACATGTCGCCAGAGACTTCCGACAATGTCATGTCGGACAATGCGGAAAAGAACCGCGATTCTGCGGCCAGTTCGGGGCAGGCCATACGCGTCACGGCCAGTTGGTCGGCTTCGAACCAGGGATAGGGCGCGGTCATTGCACCGGAATAGGTGTTGCAGGGGGTCAGTCCGGCGATCTTTCCAGCCTCTGGGAAGGACAGTGTCGCGCGCTGAGAAAACGGCGCGCCATCCAGTTCGCTGAGCGTCCAGATGCGCTCAGCGGCACCATAGGCTCCGACAGTTTCGTCGGCCCGGCAGCTGGCAACTGCAAGGGTGCACAAGGCAATAACAATAGCTTTCATGCCATTTCGTACCGTGGATGCGGCGCATCTGCAAGAATTGCACCGATTGCCGCCAGGTTCCGGATGACCGCGGCGGGATCATTCCAGCGTCAGGATAAGGTCGACCAACGTGCCCAGCGGTTCCTGAATTGCCTGTCCGTCGCGGGAAGAAAGATCCTCCAGGCCAATCAACCCGGCATAAATGATCCGGGCAAAATCGGGGTTGGTCAGCCCGATCTCGGCGAGCAGACCGGCAAGATAGGCCAACCGCCGGGCGTCAACCCGTGCAACCGCGTCAGCAACCACAACATCCGCACGCGACCACGCTCGAATCGCCGGTTCAATCGGGCCGTCTCCATATTCCGGCCATGCAGCATTTGCCGCAATTTGTCCTAGCAGGCGAAGCCGCTTTGCCACGGACGGTTCAGCCTCAAGAAAGGTGATAGTATTGGTAAAGGCACGTTGTTCCCAATGGACCAGCATGGCCTGTCGAAAATGCCTGACATCTGGAAAATGCCAGTAAAATGAACCTTTTGTAGTTCCCAGCTGTCGCGCCAAAGGTTCGGCCTTCAGCCCGGCAGGCCCTAGGGCGGTCAATGCACGAAACCCGGCGCGCAGCCAGTCTTCCTTGGTTAATCTTTTTGATCTACCCATCCCAATACCATACGCTGCCGTATGGACAAGGGCAAGTAGTCAGGCGACCATACGCCAGCGTATGGAAGGGGATTCACAATGAACCTGATACTACTTCTGGCCGCCGGACTGATGTGTGTGACAGTGCTCATCCATGTATTCATGGGCGGCACCAAAGTTATGCACTCATTGCGGGCCACGCAGTTGCCCCGATTGGTGCGCGCTGTATTGGACGTTGTCTGGCACGGTGTCACCGTGGTGCTGATATGTCTGGCGGGTGCATTGTTCTGGCTCAGCTGGCACGAAAACCCGGCGCTGCTGTGGATGGTTTGCGCCATTCAGGTCGGCTTTGCCGCTCTGTTCATCTGGTACGGGGCCACACAATTGCGCAGCCTCTGGCCGATGCCACAGTGGATTATCTTCCTTGGCATTCCCGCGCTGAGTATCTGGGCGTCCACCTAAGCGCAGCCATTCGCTTTGGTCGCTTAGCCCGGCAAATCAAGGCTATCAGGAGTTGGTTCGGGTGACCACATTGGCACTGGTCACAGACGGGCGACCGTTGGAAAAACCCCCGACTTGTGCGGCGAAGGTTTTGAAATAGTTTTGAGACTACACATGCGCCAGTGTTTCGCCACTGTCCCAGCGGCCCCAATGAACCCGCATTTTGCCATCGTCGGCTACAGAAACCTGATAGTTGAACCGGCCCGCGATCACCGGGTTGGCGTCCAGCGCCTAGCCCAACAGACGTCGTGCGATCACTTGCGCCTGAATTTCAGCCGCGCCCTCAAAGATGTTCAGAATACGCGCGTCGCACAATATCCGGCTGATCTTATATTCCAGCGCAAAGCCATTGCCGCCGTGGATTTGCAGTGCATTGTCGGCAGCCGCCCAGGCCACGCGCGCGCCCAACAGCTTGGCCATGCCGGCCTCAAGGTCGCAGCGCCTGTCATGGTCTTTCTGCCAGGCGCTGAAATAGGTCAGCTGGCGTGCCACCATGATTTCGACCGCCATCATGGCCAGCTTGCCGGAAACACGGGGGAATTCGATCAGCGACTTGCCGAATTGCTTGCGATCCTGCGAATATTGCAGCCCCAGATCCAGCGCTGATTGCGCCACACCAATGGCCCGAGCAGCGGTCTGGATGCGGGCGGATTCAAAGGTTTGCATCAATTGCTTGAAGCCCTTTCCCTCTTCCCCGCCCAGCAGGTTTTCGCCCTTCACTTTGAACCCGTCAAAGCCCAGTTCATATTCCTTCATGCCACGATAACCGAGAACTTCGATTTCGCCGCCGGTCATACCAGGGGTTGGGAACGGGTTTTCATCCGTACCCGGTGTCTTTTCCGCCAGGAACATCGACAGGCCACGGTGGTCGGCCGAGTCGGGGTCGGTCCGCGCCAGCAAGGTCATCACATGGGTACGCGCGGCATGGGTGATCCAGGTCTTGTTACCGGTGATGGCGTAATCTTCGCCGTCTTTTGATGCACGGGTGCGCAAAGCCCCCAGATCCGAGCCGGTATTGGGCTCGGTAAACACCGCTGTCGGCAGGATTTCGGCACTGGCAATGCGGGGCAGCCAATGCGCCTTTTGTTCGTCCGTCCCGCCGCACAGAATCAACTCGGCGGCGATTTCCGAACGGGTGCCAAGACTGCCAACGCCGATATAGCCCCGGCTCAGTTCTTCGGAGACCACAACCATCGAGGCCTTGGACAGGCCAAAGCCGCCATGTTCCTCGGGGATGGTCAGACCGAACACACCCAATTCGGCCAGTTCCTCGATGATCGCCATCGGGATAAGGTCATCCTTGAGGTGCCACTCGTGGGCGAAAGGTTCAACTTTTTCCAACGCGAAGCGGCGAAACTGTTCGCGGATCATTTCAAGTTCGTCATCAAGGCCACTGGCCCCGAAAGTCGTGTTGGCGGTCTGTTCCTGCATCAACCCGACCAGACGCGTGCGGGCGTTCTGGCTGTTGCCTGAGGTGATCAGAGCTTGAACCGAAGGCGCATCCAGCCCTGCCATGTCAGGCGCTGTCAGACCCAGGTCAGTCAGGCGCATGATTTCACCCTGACTCATC
>Ga0209121_10002833_pt1 | contig 17274 bp, 14 predicted proteins | sample Cruoilmetagenom3_FD_187292 | JGI IMG/M metagenome (GOLD analysis project Ga0209121, IMG submission 187292) | Oil polluted marine microbial communities from Coal Oil Point, Santa Barbara, California, USA - Sample 3 (SPAdes) (version 2) | ecosystem: Environmental > Aquatic > Marine > Oil seeps ... | reverse complement strand
AGATTCAAAAAAAATGCATGATTTGCTGATCAATGAAACGTCTATAAAAAAGACATTTGAATATTTTAGTAAATTAACTATTGCTATTGTTGGAATAGGAGCACTTTACCCAAAAGTTATATCAACACTGGTTAACACTGGCCATATAAATAGTGAGGATTTAAAATCTCTAAAGGAAAATGATGCTGTTGGTGATGTTTTTTCCCACTTTTTTGATATAAATGGAAAAATATGTGACAGCAGTCTATCGGGTAGATTGGTTGCAATGTCGGTAGAGGATTTACTTAAAGTTCCTTACTCAATAGGTGTTGCAGGTGGAAAGTTAAAGGCTGAGGCAATACTGGGAGCTATAAGAGGAAATTATATAAATATAATAATTACTGATAATACTGCTGCAGAAAAAATATTAGAACTATCGTGATATATTCTATTTATTTTGAGTTTTAGTTATTTGAAACTTAAATTTGCATGTATTTAAAATGGTAGAGGATAATTTTCTAACGAAAAAGAATATAAAAAAGCTCATAGCCTGGTTAAGGTCACTCCAGAGACCTGATGGAGGGTTTAGTGAAGATGACAGTCAACCATCACGTATTGACTACGCATATTATGTTGTTAGATCATTAATAAAGTTGGATACTCTTGATAAGATAAATAAGAAAAAGCTTATAAAATTTATATTGACAACCTATCATCCTGATAGTGGATTTAGCAATATGCCAGGCCGGAAGGCTCATCCACAATTTACAAGCTATGCAATATTTATGCTTAAAGAGTTAAAATCTCTTGGCAAAGCAGATATTCAAAAAAAAGTAAACTGGCTAAAATCACTCCAAAGACCTGATGGGGGGTGCAGTGAATCTACTGGAAAGTTATCATGTGTAAGCTTTACTTATTATGTTGTAAGGTGTTTATTTTTATTGAATGCTGTCAGTCATATTGATAAAAAGAAGGCAGTAGAATTTATATTATCGACAAAACATATCAGTGGTGGATTTGGCAATCAGCCAGGCCAAAAACCTAATACACTAGTAACAAAACATGTGGTATTTTTACTGGAAGAGATTCTTGGAAGAGGTGTATATAATTTTATGGTAAAATAGTATAAAATATATTGCATTAATGCAAATTATTGCATATAATTATTTTACATTAAGAAAATAAAAAATTTTTTCTGAATGTTATTATGAGTTAATTAAAAATTTTCATAATTAAAAGGAGCTGTATGGCTAAGTTAACAAAGAAAACAAAAATTGAAATGCTTAAGAAACTAATAGAAATAAGAAGATTTGAAGAGAGAACTATACAACTTTATCAAAATGCTAAAATATGGGGATATCTTCATCCATATATAGGTCAAGAGGCAGTTGCAGTTGGTGCTTGCATGGCAATTGAAAGGCAGGATTATATTATTTCCACACATAGAGGCCATGGGCACTGCATAGCTAAAGGTGCAGATTTAAGAAGAATGATGGCAGAGTTATTAGGAAAGGCTACAGGTTACTGTAAAGGTAGGGGTGGTTCAATGCATATTGCTGATACAGAGCTTAGAATGCTTGGAGCAAATGGAATTGTAGGAGGTGGCATCCCAATATCAGTAGGTGCAGGTTTTGGCTGTAAAATGGAAGGCAAAGGAAATGTTACAATATGCTTTTTTGGTGACGGTGCTGCAAATAATGGAGTATTTCATGAGTCAGTAAATATGTCAGCTATTTTTAAATTACCAGTAATATATATATGTGAAAATAATATGTATGCTATTTCAATGTGCTCAACCGATTCTATAGCTTGCAAAGATGTTGGAAAGAGAAGTTGTGCTTATGATATTCCAGGATATATTATAGATGGAAGTAATCCAATAGAAGTTTATAAAACAGTTACAAAAGCGGTAAAACATGCAAGAGATGGCAAAGGCCCGTCACTTATTGAAGCAAAAACTTACAGGTTTTTTGGACATCATCCAAATGATCCTGCCACGTACAGAAAAAAAGAAGAAGTTGAGTATTACAGGAAAGAAAAAGATCCTGTGGCTAACTTTAAAAATAAGTTACTGGAAGAAAAAATAATTAATGAGAAGGAAGTAAAAGAAATTGAAAGTGAAGTTGCAAAAAAAATTGAGGATGCAGTTACATTTGCTGAAGAAAGCCCTGAGCCAGAACTCGAAAAGTTCTTAGAAGAGGTTAAGCAGATTTGATACCAAGGTAAAATCTTTAAATTATTTTATAGAGGGGAAAGTTTATGAGAAAGATTGAATATAGAGAAGCCATAAGAGAGGCTGTTATAGAAGAGATGGACAGAGATGGGAAGGTATTTTTAATTGGCGAAGACATTGGTGTTTACGGTGGAGCTTTTAGAGCATATAAAGGTCTTTTGGACAGATATGGTCCTGACAGAATAGTTAACACACCAATTTCAGAAGTAGCTATAATAGGTGCTGGAATTGGAGCGGCTCTTACTGGATACAGGCCAATAGCAGAAATTATGTTTATAGACTTTACAACTCTTGCAATGGACCAGATTGTTAACCAGGCTGCAAAAATTAGATATATGACAGGTGATAGCATTAATGTTCCTCTGGTTATAAGAACACAGGGTGGTGCTGGTAGAGGTATAGCAGCTCAGCATTCCCAGAGCCTGGAAGCGTGGTTTTATCATGTTCCTGGTCTTAAAGTTGTAATGCCTGCAACTTCTTATGATGTGAAAGGACTCCTAAAAACTGCCATAAGAGACAATAATCCTGTTATATTTATTGAACATAAAATGATATATCTAAATAAAGGGCAAGTTCCAGAAGAAGAATATACAATACCATTCGGAAAGGCAGATATAAAAAGAGAAGGAAAAGATGTTACAATTTTTGCTTATTCTAATATGGTGTTTAAATCGCTTGAAGCTGCTGGTGAACTGCAAAAAGATGGAATAAGTTGTGAAGTAATTGATCCAAGAACACTGGTACCTTTAGATTTAGAAGCAGTTGTAAGTTCAGTAAAAAGAACCGGACGCCTTGTAATAGTAAGCGAAGCATGCGAGAGAGGTTCTGTTGCATCTGATGTAAGTGCCAGGGTAACTGAGGAAGCTTTCGACTTTCTTGATGCTCCTATAAAGATAGTTGCTGGTTTAAATACTCCCATCCCTTATAATTCAACCCTGGAGCAGGCTTGCATTCCTCATAAGGAGAATATAGTAAAAGCTGTAAAGGAATTATTAAAGTAAATATAATTTGAGTTAGTTTTAATAAGTGAATTTGATATAACAATTTTATAAAATTTATTAGAGGAGGTAGAAATGGCAAAATATGATAAGTCTGCAATTCAAAGGTTGTCGAAAACGTCTGGTGGTATGGAAATATGGTGGGATTCATCGCCACTAATATTTAAAGCATGGTCAGAACAAATGCTTGGAAAAACTTCAGATAAAGAAAAAGATATGATGGCAAAATGGTTAAAGGTATTGTTTGATTATAAAAAACCTGAAGATACCTTGTTCAGTGGAGTAACTACTAACCCCAGGCTAACCAGGAAAGTTTTAGATCTTATTCCAGAAGATGTAAATCCTATTGTTGATAAAATAATAAAAGAAAATCCTTTTAAAACTAATTATGAGCTTGCCTGGAAAGTTTATAAGGAAATCACTAAAGAAGGAACCAAGCTCTATATGCCTCTTTTTGAAAAATCTAACTACAGGAAAGGTTATGTAAGTGCTCAGGTAGATCCAAGGCTTGTAACGGATGTAAGGAAGATGCTTGGGCAGGCACTGGAGCTAAGTAGTATTTCTCCCAATATTATAGTTAAATGTCCTGGTTCAAAGGAAGGTATATATCTAATACAAATACTTACTTCACTGGGTATTCCAACTAATGCTACATTAGTTTTTAATGTTCCACAGGTTGTGCAGGTTGCAGAAGCAGTTAAAAGAGGACATGAGATTGGAATATCACAGGGCACCGACTATAGCCAGTGGAGATCGGTTATAACAATAATGATTGGAAGGTTTGAAGAAAGAGAGCCGTATGTTAAGAGTGCTAAAGAAGTTGGAATAGAATTGAATGAAGAACTTAAGAGGTGGACTGGTATTGCAATTGCAAAGAAAGCTCATAAAATTTTAAATGATAAAAATAATGGATATCACAGCAAGCTACTTCTTTGCTCTTCTAGGGTTGGTCCTGGAAAAGATGAAGTTTTACACATTGAAAAAGTATCTGGAGGAAATTTAGTATATACTATAAATCCTGGGATGATAGATGATTTTATGAGAATATATAAAGAAAAGGATATCTACAGCCAGATTGATGAGCCTGTTCCTGATGAGATAATAAATAGACTTACGAAGATTTCTTATTTTAATGAAGGTTATGCTGAATATGGTATAAAAATAGAGGACTTTGTAAGTCATCCTTCATTTGTATTTACAAAAGATCAATTTTCAGATTCTATGAAAGAGATTGAAGAGTATGTAATAGAGAGGAAGAAAAAGATATAAATTAAAAATTGCTGTAATAATAATTGATAAATTTTGCTATTCATTGCATTATCATCTAAAATTTATTTTATTAACTAATAAATTTATTTTAAAAATATAGATTAGTTATAAAGTTTATGATTTTACTAGGACCATTAGCATTTTTTCAATTAATTTTTATTCCTGGATATATTTTTTTAAATATTTTTAAATTTAAAAGTCCTAATAAATTACAGACGATAATATATAGCTTTTCACTAAGCCTGCTGATTAATTATTTACTTGTATATTACCTTACTTTAATTAAAGCTTATAACGCATATGTAATCTATTCTCTTTTAGTCATAGAGTTTTTTTATTTAGTATATCTATCAATCAAAAAAAGAAATAAATTTAATATTAATTTTAAATTTACTAACATTAAATTATTTAATATTAAAAGCCAAAACTTATTATTAAAAGATATATTTTTTACCATTTGCATCTTTATTACAGCTGGTTTTTTTTATTTCTTTATCTCAAATTTGGGGAGCATATTCAGCAATTGGGACCCAGTCTTTTCATGGAATAGGTGGGCAATAGACTGGTATCTTGGGGGGCTGCCTAAACTTACAGACTATTACCCTCAGTTAATACCGGCAAACTGGTCAATAACTTATATTATAATGCAAAATCATTACATTCAATTATTTGCAAAATCCATAATGCCCCTGTTTACAATTTTTAACTTATTTTTATTTCTAGATCTGTATTTGGCAAAAAGAAATATAACCTATCTTGTAGGACTATTAATTTATGCAACCATAATTTTAGGTTATGGTTTAATATTTGTAAAAACAGGGTATGTTGATATACCTGTTTCATTTTTTTCCTTTCTAACTATTTCTGAAATTGTAAAAGCTGGCAGAAGCAGTTTAAGCTTAAAAAGAATAGTTCTAATAATATTATTTTCATCTGCAGCAGCACTCACAAAGCAGGGTGGGCTTTTTATTCTTTTCTTTTCTATTGGATGGGTATTATGTTCTCTAATAAGACATAAAAAGGAATTTTCTAATAGTAGAATAACTAAAAAAATAGCAATAGTATTATCTATAGTACTATTTAATTTATCCTGGTATATAATTAAAATAATTAAAATAGCTAAAGGATTTGATGTCACACTTATATCATATCTAATAAGAGATATCCATAGAGGAAGGAACTATATTGAAAGGTTTATGTATGGCCTGAGTAATCTACATGGCAGTCTAATACTATTTGTATTTTTACTATTGCTAGTAATCCTAAGCGTTTTTAATAAAAAAGTAAGATTGATATCAACTACTATTACTCTTCCCCTTATTATAGCTTGGGGATTTTGGTTTAGCTATGATAATAGAAATTTAATAGCAACATTCCCTTTTATTGCATATTCGTCAGCTTTTGGTATCTCATATATATATGAAAAAATCTTTAAGGATAAAATTATATCTTTTAACAGCGATAAATTGACTCAAATTAATAAGAGATATCTATTCATAAAACAAAAATTACTTTTTAAAATCTCTAAATTTAAACTGGAAGGAAAATATATTTTAGCTACCTTTTTTATTTTGTTAACTGTGACATCATTTATCCTATCTTTTTTTAGCAATAAAGTTTTAAAACAGCAAATAGGACTTCAAAAGCATTTAGGAAATTTTACTATAGACAAAATGCTTTATGAATATAAAAATCAAAATAATATAGATGGCAAAATTTTAACTGATTATTATTGGGCAACAGCTCTTCCGGGATTTGAAGGAAGTACGATAAAAGTTTTCAATGAAAATGATAACTTTGTAATTTTATCCAATGGAGTAGTACCCACAAAATTTTTAGAATTAATCGACAGCAGTATCTATGGTTTTTTAATATCGGATAGGTACTACTATGCCCATGAATTTAATCCAGAAATTAAAAAGAAATTAAGCAATGGTAAGTTTAGTTTAATATTTAGTAATCAAGGTTATCATTTTGTAAAAATAAATAAGTGAATCTTATTTTTAATTTTTAAAAAAACAAATTAGATTTCGATAACTAAATAATGATTATCGATCTCGTATGTTTGAACTGATAGATAAAAGATTATTTGACTTATTTTAAATTGTAATTTATTATTTATAGCGAAACGATTTGCTATTTATCATTTTTAGAATAATAAGTTGTTGAGAAGATGAAAAAAAAACTAAATAGGTCTTCAATAAAAGATGTAGCCAGGGAGGCTAAGGTATCAATTTCTACCGTATCCAGTGTTATAAATAAGACTAAGTTTGTGAGCGAAGAGAAACAGGAGAGGGTTTTAGAAGCTGTAAAAAAATTAAATTATAAACCCAACATTATTGCCCGTGGGCTTAGAACTAAAAGTACCAAAACTGTTGGTATAATTGTTCCTGATATTGGAAGCCCTTTTTTTGCACAGATTATAAAAGGAATGGAAGAAGTGGCCAGGAATAGAGGATATACACTTATACTTGGCTGTACTTTTTATAGTATAGAAGAAGAGGAACGTCAGATGAATGTTTTGCTGGATCAACTTATAGATGGGCTTATATTTTTTTGTGGTTATGATAAATATGAGCATATCAAAAAAATAAATGATCAAAAGATACCTGTAGTAGTTATTGACAGGGAAATTGATGATCTTAATATTCCATCAGTTATGATAAATAATACTTTAGCAATGGAGACAGCAGTAGATTATCTATGCAGTTTTAGTCATAGGGAAATAGGTTATTTAACATTTTCTTTTGAAAATCAGACTACCGTAAGAAAAAGATATATTGGTTATTGTAATGGATTGAAAAAGAATAAAATCTCATATAATCCAAAGTTTGTTATTATAGATGATTCTGTTAGATTAAATGAGATAGAAGGTACGTATAATATTGTGAAGAAATTTTTAGAAAATGGAGGGAAGATACCAACTTCATTTATAACTATGGCAGATTTTTTTGCCTATGGATTGATAAAAGCTCTTAAAGAAGATGGATATAGAATACCTCGTGATGTATCAATTATTGGTTTTGATAATATTATTTTTAGTGGGTTTGTTGATCCACCTCTTACAACTGTAAAACAGCCAAAGAAATTAATGGGTTCTACAGCCATGAATCTACTTTTAGATATTGTAGAAGGAAGAGAAGTAAAGGAGAAAAATATAATTTTACCAACTGAGATAATTGAAAGAGATTCAGTAGGACCACCAGGTTAGTCTTAGATACTTTAAATTTACAATTTATTAGGTATATATGGAGATGTTTATGACTTCTAAAATTTTGCAGCAGCTAAAAAATATAGTTTTAGGTTTTATCAAGACATAGATATGAAAATACAGGATATGAAAATAAATTGTATTGTTGATAGGCAAGGTTAATATTTTTTAGGATTTATTATTTGTATTTTTTATAGTTAAATAATTTTTTATATGAGGGCATTTATGAATTCTGATATCTTAGATCGGCTTAAAAATACAGTACTCCAGTTTGATATAGATAGCGCTGAAGATGTAGCGAAGAAAGCAGTAGAATCTGGAGTTGATCCACTTAGAGCAGCATCTATTCTAACAAGTGCTATAAGAAAGATTGGTGACAGGTTTGGAGCTGGTGAACTATTTCTACCTGATTTAGTATGTGCTGCAGCAGTACTTAAGAAAGCATTTCCAGTAATAAATTCTGCAATTGAAAAAAATGGAAAAGAAACTAAAAGTTTAGGAAAAGTAGTAATTGGCACTGTATCCGGGGATATACATTCAATTGGAAAAGGAATGGTAGCAACGCTTCTTTATGCTGCAGGATTTGAAGTAATAGATCTTGGCATAAATGTAAAAGGAGAAGACTTTCTTTCTGCAGTAAAGAAAAATAATCCTGATATTTTAGCAATGTCAGCTCTACTTACAACTACTGCGGCTGAACAGAGAAATGTTATCGAGGGCCTTAAAAAAGAAGGTATTAGAAGCAATGTAAAAGTAATTGTAGGCGGGAGCCCAATAAACCAGGAGTTTGCAGATTCTATAGGAGCAGATGGTTACGGGGCTACTGCTCCTGAGGGAGTAAAGATTGCAAAAGAGTTATTAGGAATAGATTAAAAGGAGGCAAGGTTATGCAAAAAGGATTTAAAAGAAAATTCGAACCAATAAAAATATTATCAGATAGTCAAATAGAGCAGATACATACTGCCTCGCTGCAAGTACTGGGGGAGGTAGGTTTCAAATATGATTCCAATAAATCATTAAAATTATTACAGAGTAATGGATGTATAGTAGATTATGAGACGAAGATTGCTAAGATACCACCTGATTTGATAGAAGAATCTATTAGGAAAACACCAAGCAGTTTCATGGTAAGGTCAAGAGATCCTGAGAAGAGCATAAGATTAGGAGGGAACACACTTTATTTTATGAATTCTGCTGGTGCAAGGTACTGTGATGTTGATACAGGTATTGTTACAATACCAACATTAGAACAAAATAATGAAGGTGTAATAGTATCTGATGCTCTTGATACTGTCCATGTATTTCCGTCATACACTCCTTATTTTGAAATTGAAAATGTACCACCTGTTATGTCTTGTCCTGTTAGCTGTGCGCAGAGAATAAGGTTTTCAACTAAACCAAGCAGGGGTGCACAACCTACTGATACTTTTATATGGGAAACTAAGATGGCGCAAGCAGTTGATTCTCAACTGATGGGTTGTGTTGAGGGTGCAGCACCACTTTCGTTATCGGAAGATGCGTGTAATGCTGCATTTTATTATCTGAATGCTGCATTTCCAATTTATATAGCATCAGGTTCAATTATGGGCGGCTCTCACCCAATAACAGTTGCAGGGGCATCGGTAAGCCATAATGCAGAGCTACTTGCTATTGTAGTTTTACTCCAGTGTATAAAACCTGGTTGTGGAATTATTGCAAATAACTTCGTCTCTGCTATGAATATGGCTACAGGGGATTTAAATTTTGGAACAGCAGCAGTAGCGTTGCACCAGATGGCCTATAACCAAATATGGCATTCTTTATACAAAATACCAGTTAATAACACAGGATCAGCTTTTTCTAATTCTAAAAAGGTTGATTATCAGACTGCAGCGGAAAAATTACCACTTGTTATGTGTTCAGCTCTTTCCGGAGCTAATCTAATAGTTCTTCACGGGGGTGTTACAGCTGAACTTGCTTATAACCCTATTTTAGCTGTAATTGATGATGATGTGGCCAGCACTATTGGAAAAATATTGGAAGGCTTTAATGTAAATGATGAAATGATAGACATTGATACAATAAAAGAAGTTGGATCAAGTGGAACTTTTCTAAGCACAAAGCAAACAAGAACTCTTTGGAAAGCTGAAGATTATATGCCAAAAGTATTTGATAAAACTCCCTACCGGGAGTGGTTGGCAGGCGGCAAGAAGACTGTTATAGAAAAAGCAAAGGAAAGGATGGCAGATATTTTAGCAAATCATAAACCCAGGCCTTTAACAGATGAACAGGATAAGGAAATTGATAGAATTCTTAAAGAAGCAGAAAAATATTATGAAAAGAAAGGTTTGATGTAGATAATAATAGGCTATTTCTATTTTGTAACAATGCTACCAAATTTTATTTGACAAATTATTGAAATTATAATAATATTTTAAAAGATAAAAAAACGTTTCTCTAAAATATAAAAATTTTTTATTTACAGTAAAAAAATTATATTTTTTTGAGAAAGAAAGGGGGACAGAACATGTGACACTAGCAGCTAAAATAGTGAAAACTATTTTAGTAAAATTTCTTTAAATAAAAACTATACACATATCTGTGTAAAATCAAAGGAGGGAAAATGAGTAAATTAAAACTAGTTTCTTTTGTTGGGCTGGTGGTAGCTATCATTACAACATTAATAATACTGCCAGCTTGTACAAAAGCAGCGGAACCAGAAGTAGTTGTAGAGACTGTAACTGAAACAGTTGTAGAGACTGTAACTGAAACAGTAGTAGAGACTGTAAAAGAAGAAGGGTATGCATATTATGAGGAAATGAAAGAATATGCTAAGGCCGGCGAGGAATATGCTGGAGCCCCAGCAGCAGGGCACACACTTGCATTCACAAATATTATGGGCGGCATTCCGTTTTGTGAAAGTGTGTGGCAAAATATTCAGGACCAGTGGGTGCTGGCCGGTGGAGATCCTGCTGACATTTTCTATGCAGATAATCAGTATGATGCAACAATAGGACTTAAAAATGCAGATATCATGCTTGCTAAAAATCCAGATGTACTTATCAACTTCCAGTTCGATTCAAAGGTAAACAGTATTATATCAACTAAATTTACCCAGGCTGGTATTCCTATTATAGCAGTAGATGTACCTACACCGAATGCACCATTCATGGGGTGTAATAATTTTTATGTATCCTACCTTGGTGGAGAGTATGCAATCGAAGCTGTAGAAGCTCAGGGAGGTATAGACACAATTGATGCTATAGTACTTATGCAGTTCCCGGCAGGCGGAGATGTGCTGATGCTAAGGTCTGAAGGCTTCTACCAGGCATTTGTTGATAAGTATGGAGCAGATGTAATAGACCCGATTACTTATAGGGCAGATGGAGGCGCAGGTGAAGCTGAACAGGCTAATAAGGCTATGACAAATATTCTGTCAACAATACCTGATGCTGAGAATGTAGCAATGACATCAATCAATGAGCAGACTATGAGCGGCTGCATAGCAGCTATTCAGACTGCTGGAAGATGGGATCCGGAGAAGTGGTTTATAGTGACAATGGGCTGTGATGATGTCGGCAAGCAGCAAATCCGCGATGGGCTTATTGACGGTGCAGTTGCTTTCTTCCCAGAAAGGTATGGAGAATATCTGGTGCCAGCATCTGTAGCACTGATGAATGACGAACTCGTACCTCCATTCCTCTATGTTGATAATGTTGTAATCAATTCAGACAATATCGACGAATATTATCCTGAATAATCATTTGTCGGAAGCTTTCATCTGAAAGCTAAGGATTATTAAGAAGGCCGAGGAGGCCAGAGAGTAAAACAGGTCCCCTCGGCCTAAGATTTAGGTGGTGATGAAGTGTCAAATAACAATGGCATTGTTCTAAAGATGGAAAATATCACTAAAACATTCCCGGGTGTTAAAGCTCTGGACAATGTGTCTATTGATCTGCACAAAGGTGAGGTGCTTGGTATACTGGGAGAAAACGGCGCAGGGAAATCGACACTTATAAAGATCCTTGCGGGAAATTATATAAAAGACTCCGGATATATATATATTGATGGAAAGGAATTTGATATCAAGAACCCGGCAGAGGCAATGGCTTCAGGTATAAGAGTTATATATCAGGAATTAAATACTATTGAAGATCTTACTGTAACTGAAAATATATTTGTAGGTGAGCAGATCGTGAAGGGTCCTTTGAAAATAGTCGATTGGAAAGCTATGACAGAACATGCAAAAGAGCTTCTGGGCGCACTTAATGTAAAGCTTGATCCAAATGCAATAATAGGGGATCTTTCTGTTTCACAAAAACAGATAGTTGAGATTGCAAAAGCAATATCAAAGGAAGCAAAAATACTGGTTATGGATGAACCTACTGCAGCTCTTTCCGAAGAAGAGATAAAATCATTATTTAGTATTATAAAAACTCTGAAGAAGAGAGGTGTTTCAATTATTTACATCTCTCATAGACTGAAAGAAGTCTTCGAGATAGTAGATAGAGTAACAATACTCCGCGATGGGAAAAAGGTTGGTACTCAAAAAACAAAGGAAACAGATTCTAGCAAACTTGTGGCTCTTATGGTAGGGAGAGACATAGAGGATATGTATCCCAAGAAAAAAGTTGAGATTGGCGGGATAGTTATGAATGTAAAAAACTTGAGTGCCAAAGGAATTGACAATATTAGTTTTGAATTAAAAAAAGGTGAAATTCTGGGAATATTCGGTCTTCTTGGATCAGGCAGGACCTCACTGGTTAAGGCTCTGTTTGGAGCAAATAAAATAAAGAGCGGACAGATATTTATAAATGGTAAGAGAGTAAGTATTAAAGATCCATCAGCCGCAAGGGATAAAAGAGTTGGGTTGGTACCACTTGACAGAAAGGCGGAAGGGCTTGCCCTTATAATGGGAGTAAAGGAAAATATTACTCTTGCAAATATAAAAGATCTGGGAAAAAGCTTTCTGATCAATAGAAAAAAGGAAAAACAAAGAGCAGAGAAATGGGTTGATGAAGTAGGTATAAGGACACCTTCTGTGGATCAGGAAGTCAACAGTCTTTCAGGAGGAAACCAGCAGAAAACGGTACTGGCCAAATGGCTTGAAAGCGGTTCACAGATAATTATCTTAAATGAGCCTACCCGCGGTATAGATGTGGGTGCAAAGGTCGAGATATATAGGTTAATAGAGGATCTATGTAAAAAAGGTTCTTCAATTATCATGATAAGTTCGGAACTTCCAGAGATACTATCAATTGCTGACAGGATCATAACGATGAATAAAGGCCGGTTTACCGGCCAGTATTTAAGGAAGGAAGCTTCAGAGGAAAAGCTGCTTCAAAAAGCTTGTTTGTGAAGTTTAAAGGGAGGATATTATGGCAGAAAATGGATCTGTCGGGATTAGTAAAAAAAGACATTTTAAAATAAATAATACTGCAATACTATTTCTAGTACTTGCCGGGTTGTTTATTATTGCTTCTTATGTCGGAAGACCATTTTTCTTTTCAAAATTAAATTTAATACCTATGGTAAACAATCTATCCTTTATAGGGATAGTAGCAGCTGTTCTTACGATGGTCATGGTCACTGGGGAGATTGATTTTTCTATTGGAGGAAATATAGGTCTTACTGCATGTCTTACAGCACTGCTTCTGGCAAAAGGGCTGCCCGGATGGGTGGTTGTTGTAATTGCGCTGGCAGCCGGTGCCGCAATGGGTGCATTCAACGGTATGGTCGTAACTGTAATAGGAGTAAATTCGATGATTGCGACCATAGGTACAATGTTTATATGGAGAGGAATTGGTTATACATTGACCAATGGCGAATCGATCCTGGCTATGAATCCAGTCATAGATTTCATAGGAAGGGGATTTATTTTTAAAGTAATACCATTTCCGATAGTACTTCTAGTAATAGTTTTTGTAATCACCTATGTGGTAATGAATCATTCAAAATGGGGAAGAAAGATATACGCTATAGGGTCAAATCCGCTTGCATCATTTCTTTCCGGTATCAATGTAAAAAAAGTAAAATTTATAAGTTTCCTTATCTGCGGAATAACTGCATCTCTCGGAGGTCTGATACTTACTTCCCTTACAGCTGTGGGTATGCCCCAGCATGGACAGGGTCTTGAGCTTTTAATAATATCCGCAATAATTTTAGGCGGGACTGCGCTTGGAGGAGGGAAAGGTACTATCCTCGGAACACTTGCAGGCGTATTTATTTTAAGTATTTTATATAATTTTCTGACAATAATGAATGTTTATTATTTTTATATACAGATAGTGCAGGGAACAGTTTTAATACTGGTTGTTTCAGCATATGAGATAAAGCAGATGATGATAAGAAGAAGAACTTAAATTGTCTGGACCCTATTTTAAATAAAACCAGGTTTTGGAGGATCAATGAAAAAGGTAGCAAAAAAATATTCACAGGTCATGAATTTCTTAAGGACTCCGACCCCCACTTTAATTGGAATATATATTGTAATGTTAATATTTTTTTCTCTTAGCAGTAAAAATTTTTTAACGATACAAAACATGAAGGGTGTTTTCAATAGTTTCGCAGTGTTTGGGATAATGGCTGCAGGTGTTGCGGTTGTAATGATCGGAGGAGGTTTTGATCTATCAGTCGGTTCTGCTGCAGGTCTGGCCGGGATAGTCAGCGCAGTTCTTCTTATGAAAGGCATTGAACTATCAACACCATATGTCTTTGTAATAGCTATAGTCATCGGCTGTCTTGTCGGTCTTATTAATGGACTTATCATAGTAAAAGTCGGGATCAATCCGATAATCACAACACTGGGAACACTTGCGATATTCAGGGGAATCTGCTATTTCTGGGCTGATCTTTGTCCCAGGATCTACAATGTTTTTGTGCAGAATTTTGGAAGAAAATATATTGGTGGAGTCTTTCCAGTAACTACTATTTATATAATAGTGGCTTTTGCAATAATTACACTTATATTTAAGTTTACAAGATTTGGCAGAGATCTTTTTACAGTAGGGGGCAATGAAAATCTGGCAAGGCTTGCAGGCATACCGGTGGATAGGATAAAGATAATATCTTATATGATCTCCGGGTTTTTTGCTGCAATTGCAGGGCTTCTGCTTATCTCTCAGCTGGGTTCGGGAAGACCGGAATATGGGACTGGCGCTGAGCTTGAAATTATAACTATAGTAGTACTTGGAGGAGTAGCTGTCGGAGGGGGCAAGGGCAATTTTCTTGGAGTATTTATTGCCCTTGTAATCATACAGACTATATCAAATGGTATGGTGCTTATTGACTTGCCAGTATTTTTGCGTATGGTCGTAAAGGGAGCACTGCTGGTACTTGTAATCGCGATAGATGCTATCAGAAGTAAAAGACATCTGCTGCGGTACTGAATGATTTTTTTAAGATTTAAGTTTGTAAAGAGAGAGGGTATGTAAGGGTTTAATACATTATAATTGAGTTGAGAGGGTCAAATTTAAGTTTTCTGAATGTATATGAGTTATTAAACCTCTCTGGAAAGGTAAATATGAACACTAGAGAGCGTTTCCATGAAGTCATGAGTTTTAATAAAAATGTAAGTACTATAAAGTGGGAATTTGGTTATTGGGGCTCTACTATAAAAAACTGGTACAATCAGGGATTACCTGATAAAAAATATCCTAAAATACCTACTAAAATAACTACACTTTCTGCTACTCTCTATACAACTGCCTGGACTTATATCTGGAAGAAAAAGGGTGCTATAGAAAACGAGAAAATAGAACTGCCAAATGGTATTGGAGTATGGGGAGGAGCAGTATACTGGCCCAATCAAGGTTTCCCGATAGATAATGATGTAGCAGAATATTTCAATTTTGATAAAGTACAAATACTTGTAAAGGTAGAGCAGCTATTTTATCCAAAATTTGAAATTAAAATTTTGGGTGAGGACAGTAAGACAGTTACTTATATAGATTTAGATGGTGTGGAAAGGACTTTTTTAAAGAATGAAGCTACAATCCCTACTTCAATGAAATGGCCAATTAAGGATTGGGAAACCTGGAACAAAATAAAAGAAGAAAGACTCAGTCTGGATAATATAAGCAAAAGATTTCCTGATAACTGGGGGGAGCTTTTAAAAATATACAAAAATAGAGATTTTGTGCTGACCTTGGGAGGATACCCGTTAGGAATTTTTGGAACACTTGCGCATCTTTTAGGTTATGAGAATCTTTTCTTTTATTATTATGATAAACCTGATTTGATAAAAGATATGCTGGAGACATTTACTGATCTCTGGATAGCGATATGGGAAGAGGTTATCTCGCAAGTGGATATAGACTGTGTGAATATATGGGAAGATGTATCCAGTGGAACTGCTTCCATGGTTTCTCCTGCAATATTTAAGGAATTTATGACTCCTTACTATAAAAAACTTACTGATTTTCTAAGGAGCAAGGATATAAATATCATCCTTCTCGATACTGACGGTGATTGCAATGAATTAATTCCATTATTTTTAGATGCAGGGATTACAGGGCTTTATCCTATGGAAGCCAGTGCTGGAATGGATGTACTGGCAGCCAGAAAAAAGTATCCCGGGCTGCAGATTCTTGGTGGTATACCAAAATCAAAAATTTTACTGGGGAAAAAAGAAATAGACAGGTTTCTGGAGCCAATTGGTCAGTTATTAAAATCAGGCGGATATATACCCTATGGTGATCATTTAATACCTCCCGAAGTTCCCTGGGAGGATTTTAAGTATTACAGGGAGAAGCTTAACTGCATGATTGATAAAAAAGGCAGTCTGTAAAGAAATTAAACTTTATAAGAGTAATTCAAATTTAATAAAAATGACAGATGCATTGTATTATAAAAGCCAGCACATAGAGTTGGTAGAAGAAATAAGAAAAAATTTTGATGATAGGACTTTTACGTATTATGTCCAATACGCTTCAATAGATTTAATACTTTCAATGAAGCCAGTAAATTTTGTTAAAAAAATATCACCAAGGCCATTGCTTCTGATGGCAGGTAAAGAAGATGAAATTGTTCCATGCGACAGGCATGCAAAAATACTTTTTGAAAAAGCTGGTGGAAAAAAGAAGTTGGTCATATTTGATAAAGATGACCATGGTCTTTTAGCTAAACCTACTACTAACGATGCCCTGGGCTGTATTCTGTCATGGGTAAAAGAAAATTTGATTTAATATTTGGTAAATTATTGAAGAGAAAGGAGATCTTAATGATAAATTCAAAAACCATTGACCCATACGAAGGTGAACCTGATATAAAAAGACTGCTTTCCGCCTTCAGAAGAGAGCCGGTAGACAGGGTTCCAAATTTTGAAGTGCTGTACGAAGACCAACATGTAGAAAAGTTTTTAGGAAAGCCTGCAGGAAATACTCTGGCATATGGCGGGGATCCTGCCAAGGGAGTTGTAGATCCTGACAAAGTAAGGCCAATGTATCCCGATGATTTCATTGATTTGTGCAATATTATTGGTCAGGACGCGATGGTATTTGAAGGAGGTCTATGGACACCTTTTATGAGAGAAGATGAAAGTGGAAAAATGGTTCAAGTAGCGGACAGGTCCATAAAAACAAGAAAAGATTTTGAAGCATTGACTT
>Ga0209121_10002832_pt1 | contig 17279 bp, 14 predicted proteins | sample Cruoilmetagenom3_FD_187292 | JGI IMG/M metagenome (GOLD analysis project Ga0209121, IMG submission 187292) | Oil polluted marine microbial communities from Coal Oil Point, Santa Barbara, California, USA - Sample 3 (SPAdes) (version 2) | ecosystem: Environmental > Aquatic > Marine > Oil seeps ... | reverse complement strand
GAATGTTGGCGACTCGTTTTCAATTACTGCCGTGCGGGGCTCTCCTGATTCCTATATCTCGGGGATTGCGGTTTCTCCCGTGCCTGTGCCCGCCGCAGGCCTGTTGTTGCTGGGCGCGCTTGGCGGGCTAGGCGCCATTCGGCGGCGGCGCCGTCGCGCCTGAAGGCGCGTATAAACAGTGAGCCTGACCGCAGATAAAGGAACATACGTCTGAAGAACATGACTGCCGCGCCCTTAAAGGCGCGGAGTTTTTCTTTTTGCAGGCGCTTGCAGCATTTTTCGCCCTGCCCGACCACAGTTGATAGATTCGCCTGATGCCAGGGGTATTCGGGTAGAGTTCCAAGATGTTTGTTGAGCATTTGGCAACAAACGAGAAGCAAAGGCGCCTTTGTTCAGGATCGTGGCGAAATTTTGCGATCTGAAAGGGGATGGACCCGAAAAGTGAGACACAAAAAACTTGCCGATTGGTTAAAATATTGGTAAAAGTGTGACAAGATTATGGCAGTGGGTTTGTAGGTTTACCGTTTTGTTAGCTTAGCCCTTTTAGGAGGAAATTATGTTTAAACTTGAAAATCTTTTGAAGGGGATCTTTGTTGGAGCCCTTTTGACTGTTGCGCCGTTGGTAGCAAATGCCACGACTGTAGGCGCTCTTACATACACAGCGGGTACTACAAATCCGCTTGCGTTGGATGCGATGGAAGAGGATGGCGTCGCTTTTTCACACCCGCACGCTGTGAACCTTATCTCGCTCGGCAGCGTTTTCACGGGTGAAATGCAAGCGACCGGTACCACAAACGGCGGTGCGATTGCGTTCTACTTCGAGGCGCAAGAAGATCTGACCGCGGTGAACTTCAGCACGTCGAACCCGCTGGACCCGTTTGTTAATCTGCGGATTTCTTGGTGTTCAGGCAGCACGGCTGTCTCTCCGCTTGCGTGCTCTGGCGAACTTGCCTTCATTACGGAACCGGTCGACGGAGGTGTTTCCGTCAATGTGAACTCTGGTGATACCTTCTCGTTGGTCGCGACATGGGAAAGCATCGACAACCCTTTCTCTCCGGGCACCGGCAATCTGGACTTCTTTATCGCGGCGGTCCCGGTTCCGGCCGCAGGTTTCCTGCTGCTGGGTGCACTTGGCGGACTGGGATTTGCAGGGCGCCGCCGTCGCAAGGCAGCCTGACCTACCAATCATAAAACCAATTCCGAAAGGGGTCGCTGTTTGCGGCCCCTTTTGCTTTGGGGGGGTAGAAAGCGGAGGCCGCTCAGATCTCCAGCCCAACCGCTTGCTTCAACATCCAGATCATTCGCAAAAAGCGTAGGCGGAACAGGGTCATTGCCCCCCGTACTCGCTCGCCCCTGGTATCAAGCTTCGGGCTGAACAACAGTTTCGGCAGATGCACCAACGCGCTTGTCGGCATGGCCAACGCCTTGATTGCCCAGCGGACGCGGCCCGACAGGCCGGGTCGATCAGACTGAGCCAATGCAAAACTCTCTTTAGTCAGACGATGCCATTTGTGGCGCAGCGCACCCCAGTCAGATCGACTGGGGTGGCTAACGCGCAAACCATCTTCATAAATCAGCCGGTACCCTTTCGCCGTGGCGCGATAGCTCCAGTCGCTATCCTCGGAAACCACTGTTCTGAACGGCCCCACGTCTTCGAACACAGCACGCGTGGTAACCAGGTTTCCCGATCCGGAAAAGCCTTTCACCTCGATGTAGTTTTTGAAATCGAAAGCAAATACCTTCTCAAAGGCTTCCGGGCCGCTGCGTGGCGGTGGTGTTTCGTCGAACACATCTACACGCCCGCCGATCAGGTCGGCCCGGGGGGCCACCGCGCGAGCCATTGCCAGCCAATCATGATCGGGCACACAATCGGCATCAATGAATGCCAGAACCGAGGCGCGGCTTGCCGCAACCCCGAGATTGCGGGCAGGACCAGCGCCTTTTTCGGTCTCTGAGAGAAACCGAACACCCGGAAAGGTCACATGCAGTCGGTCGGGCGGTGTGGTCGAATTGTTGTCGACCACCAGAATTTCTGCGTCTTTGATATCGTTGTGCATCAGTTCGGTCAGGCAAAGCTCCAGCCGATCAACATCATTGTAATGTGGGATAATGACGGCAATGTCCGGGGGTGTTTCCGGTGCCATTCTATGGGGCCTGTCAGTAGTAATTATAGTCATGCCCATGAACCCCGTCCAAATAGCGGCACTTGTTCAGGACGATACCCATCACATTGGTCAGCTCGGCGACACTGCGTTCAGCCACGTCTATCTGGGACATGCTGGTTCTCTCGGCGGCCACAAGCATCAGGGCGCAATCGACATTCTGCAGAAATCCGTAATTGTCGTCACTGGACATCATCGGCGGCATGTCGAACAACACCACGTCGGGCGCATAGGTTGCATCGATCTCGTCCAGCACCTCTTTGGTCTGCGGGCTTTGAAGAATTTCTGACGGGGTATGCACCTTGGTGCCGCTGTTGAAGCCGAAGGCGACATTGGTTCCGTAGCGCCGCCCATGTTCAGCAAAGCTGGCCTGTCCTTGAAGCACCTCGGCCATGCTATATTGGCAGTTTTGCCCCAGCATTTTTGTCAGGCCAGAGCGGCGCAGGTCGAAATCCAGCACCATGCTGCGTAAATTACGCTGCCGCGACAGGCTGAAGGCCAGATTGGCCGCAATGGTGGATTTGCCACAATTGGCGTGGGGAGAGACAAGGGCGATGCGGCGCCAGCCATGAACCTTGGCCTGTTGCAGCATCCGGGTGCGCAGCATGTCATAAGGTGCGCTGTCCTGTCCGCCCTCGAAGGTGACGATTCGGTTGCGATGCAGGTGTTTTGTCCTGAGGCGGATTTCGTCCAGTTCTTCCCAGGCGGTCTCGGTTGTGGTGGTCGCAACGGGTACCTTGCCGGTGGCACGGGCCTTGCCAGCGGGGGGCGCCGCACTTGTAGAGGGGTCATCACGCTGGGCGCGGGCTTTTTCTATCGCCGCCTGAAGTCGTTCCATTCAGAGTGTCTCCGCTTGTGATAACATTGCTTGTTCCCTACTCACCACCGCACCCCCATCTTGTTCATGATCCGGTCGGCGATGAGATCCAGAGGTAGGTAATAAGTGTGAATGGCAAAAACCACAGCGGGAATGCCGATCAGGATCGCCAGGAGAAGAAGTAATTTTGTGCTGCGTTGGAGGAACCGTTGCCCGCGTGTCCGAATATAGGGTATTGTGGTCAACGGCGTGACCCCAAGCCGGTTGACAATGTCTTCGGGTCGGCGGGCTGTCGTGTTCAACATTTCCATGAGTATGATCAGTCCAAGCCCTGCGAGAATACCAAAGGAAACACCACCGCCGGCGATCATAATGCGGTTGGGCTTGGTTGGTTGGGTGGGAATCGCCGGTTGCTCGACCACTGCCAATCGCTGCCCGCGAGAGCGGGTTTCTATACGGTCGCCGGTCGTGGCCGTGGATAGGTGGCTCTCTGCCTGATTATACTGTCTCTCGATGTTTGCATATTGGCGCTCCAGATCCTCCAGGACAATCGAGACCTCAGGGGTTTGTGATATGCTTTCACTCAGGACCTCGATCTGGGCCTGAACCGTGATTTTTTGTTCTTCCAGACTGGCAACACGACTGTCGATTTCGCTTAGCTGGATGATAAGCACCGTGGGCAAAGGTTTGGTATCCTCGCCCTCTTGTCCGACGTCTTCCGTGGTTGGGGCCGCGGCGGGCAAGCTGCTTTCGATCTGGGCGATCCGTGCTTCCAGCATCTTTACGCGTGGATTGTCCGGAGAATAAACCAGCAATGCATTGTCTAGTTGATCGTGTAGATCCTTTAGTTTCTGCTCTGCCGGACTCAATTGCACCGCCCCGGGGTTATTGACGTCCCCGGTCAATTCGTAGAGCTGCATCAGCCTCTCGCGCTGGCTTTCCAGGTTTGAGATGTCAATATTGATCTGACCTAACCGATCCCGGAGCTCCGAATGTTGGTCGAGCCGGAATTGCAAACTTTCTGGCAGAGCGCTTGTATTGGCCTGTTTGAACTCCAGGATGCGGGCACTTTGCGCGTCCAGTTCTTCGCTAAGCCGTGCAACCTCTTGGGCAAAAAATTCCAGAGTATCACCGGAACGACCTTTCCGGAATTCGGTATCCTGCTGCTGGATGATGGTCAGGTATTCGTTAAGGACTTCTGCAGCGGTCCGGGCCTTTGGCGCTTCAAAGCTGATCGTCATCAGCGGTGCCTCCATGAGGCGCTGGGAACTGGTTGATATTTTCGTTCTGGCCCGCATGGCATCGACGATCTCGTCGGCGTTCATCTTTTGTTGATCCGGCAGAACCTCCAGCTGACGGGCGATATCTATCATATGTGCTCGCGTCAGCAACCGCTGCTCAACAATCTGCAATTGTTCAAAGGCTGGAGTTTGCACTGTAGAGGCGGCCAATTCTGCCGGAATTTGTGGCGATTCCACAAGCAGGATCATCTTGCTGACATAAGCTGGCGGTAGGGTATAGGCGACCGTCACCGAAACCGCCGATATGACCGTTGCCACGATCAGAAAATACGGCAGCCGTCTGCGGAAGATTGAAAAGTAATAACTCAGATTATCCATTTATGCCGTTTCCTTTTGGGAGAGAGGCTCTCCGCCAAAAAACACTCCATCTTCGAGGACGCGCTCGACAACCTCTGTATCTATAACTTTTTCCTCGGCGCTCCAGGCATAAAGCATCGCAAAGTCGCAGAGCTGATTGACCAATCGGGGGACACCTTTTGTCTCGCGGTGGATAATGGCGCAGGCTTCGGGGGTAAACTCCTGTCCGGTGCCACCTGCGGTGCGCAACCTGTGGCGGATATAATTGGCCACTGTCTCGGCTGACATCGCTTCAAGATGAAAATTGGCGGCGACACGCTGGGCCAGCTGGCGCATATTTGGGTTTCCGACCATGGCCCGCAATTCTGGTTGGCCAACCAGAACAAGCTGAATCAGAATGTCTTTGTTGGCATTGATATTGGTCAGCATCCGAAGCTCTTCCAAACCCTCTATTGACAGGTTCTGGGCCTCGTCAAAGATTAGTATGACACGCCGGGACGCTGCATACTCCGCTAGCAGAAAATCCTGTAACGTCTGGAACATCTTCACATAACTTGCGGTGGGGTCGACCTCGACCGCAAGCGCATTCAAAACCCATTGGATCAGTTCGCCGCGATCGCCCTGAGCATTGGAGATCAGCCCGATTGTGACATCGTCCTCGATCTGGGACAGCAATTCCTGAAGCAATGTCGTCTTGCCAGAGCCGATCTCGCCTGTGACAAGTGTGATTGGTGCACCAGACATGATGCCGTATTCCAGAATGGAAAAGGCTCTTTTGTGCTGTTTGGACCAGTACAGAAATCCGGGATCAGGGACCAACGTGAAGGGGCGCTCGGTCAGTCCGAAAAAAGATGTGTATAGCTTTTCAGAGGCCATTTACTTTACAGATATCCTAAAATTCCAGCCGCCACGTAAGACAACGTACCCATACAAAAATCATAACATCGGCCACGAATCTGAATACCCGTGGCGCCGATATAGAAGGTGCGGGCGACCCCCGCATCACGATTCTGACTATACATGCTACCTACTGCCCTGCTCTGAATGAAATTCATAGGCGGCAAATCGCGCAGTTTTGTGGCGAATCGGGGGCCTTTCAGGTGCAATATGCGGACCTCCCCTAACAAATTCCGCCGCAGCGCATTGCGTAATTTGAACAAAGTCATGAGATTTTGGGTGATGTATCAATATAGGAAACAGTTGCGGTGCCCCCCCAAAAAATGGGGTAAGAAAGGATTAGTTGAAAAACTGTTAATTTTCCAAAGTTTACGGAGAACTGATTTGGTTCCGGACGGGCTGAAGGACCGCCGCCGCCAGAAAAGTCTCTGAGCACTTAATGTTGCTTGATATGAATGTGGCGTAAGCTGGACAAGAACGTGGCAAAGCCTGTAACCTCCTATAATGGTTCCATATCTTGATCTGTATTAGAAGACTTGGTCGGCCAGCTTTTTTGGCATGCCAAAATGTTTTGAAAGTAGTGTTTGATGACTGTCTATTTGAGACAACCAACCGCCGTTGAGGATAAGCCTCAGAGGTATGAGATCAGCAAATCCGCACGGGCACGGCAACTTGGTGGAAATAGCTTTTATCGGTCTGTCGGAAAGACTTTTCTCGATTACCTGCTTGTTCTTGCCTCTCTGCCAGTGGCCGTGCCGCTGGTGAGTCTTTTTGCGTTTCTGATCGCCCTGGACGGTGCCGCGCCGTTCTACCGTCAGCGACGGGTGGGCCGGAATGGCAAGGTCTTTAATATGGTAAAGCTCCGCACCATGGTCCCGGATGCCGAACATTTCCTGCAGGAATATCTGGAAAATAACCCTGCGGCGCGAAGCGAATGGGATCGCAAGCAAAAACTGTGCAATGATCCACGGATCACTCGGTTCGGATGGTTCCTGCGCAAAACATCGATTGATGAACTGCCACAGTTGTGGAACGTGCTGCGCGGTGAGATGTCTCTGGTCGGGCCGCGGCCGATGATGGTTGACCAGCAGGCCCTCTATCCCGGGGGGGCCTACTATTGCATTCGCCCAGGTATTACCGGTCTCTGGCAAGTATCGGATCGCAACCTGAGCGATTTTGCCGAGCGATCAACATTCGACACCGACTATTACAATAGTCTCTCCTTAAAGGTAGATCTGTCCATACTCATACGGACCGTCGGCGTTGTCCTGCGGGGCACCGGCTATTGAAACACGTGTGCTAAAAAGTATGGTGGGAGTTCCCGGTTAGTAGCCCGGTTACATAAATTGATCGGATGGTTCTATATGTTCAAACGTCTCGCCCTCGTGATGTCTGTCACCATGAGCTTTGCTCTGCTTTCAGCATGCGATACCTCAGAAGAGCGCGCTCAGAAGCATTATGAAAAAGCCCTTGTCCTTCTGGAAGAAGGCGAGGTCGAGCGTGCAATCATTGAGTTCCGCAATGTTTTCAAGCTCAACGGACTTCATAAAGAGGCCCGGCTGACCTATGCCCAGCTGGAGGAAACGCGCGGCGATATATCTGCGGCTTACGGCCAGTATCTTCGGCTGGTCGAACAATACCCCGAGAACCTGGAGGGGCGTCGTGCCTTGGCGCGGCTGGCGTCCGAACGGAACAATTGGGAAGAGGTGTCGCGCCATATCGCGGTGGCGCAAGAGCTTGCCCCGGAGGATCCGGTGGTTCTGTCAGTGCGCGCCGGGCTGGATTATCGCAACGCGCTGCGCGATGAAAACTGGGATGTGGCCGAACTTGCCGTGAAAGTGTCTGAAAACCTGCTTGAGGACAATCCTGAGCTTTCGGCAGCGCGCCGGGTGGTGATCGATGACCTGCTGCGCCGCCAGGACTGGGCGGGCGCGTTGGCGGCCATAGATGCCAGCCTGGAACAGGCACCGGGGGTTCGGTTGCTCTATATACAGCGCCTGGCGGTTCTGGAGAAGCTTAGGCAGGAAGATGCGATCGAGGCCCAGCTGAAAGACATGGTTCAACGGTTTCCGGACGAGCAGATTCACCGCACTCTGATCAACTGGTATATCAAGCGTGACCGGTTGAAGGATGCCGAGACCTATCTGCGGGAGCAGATTGATCCTGAGGCTGAAGACCCGAACAGCCGGTTGGAGCTGGTGGGGTTCCTGGCGCAACGCGTCAGTCGGCAGGCGGCCCTTGACGAGATGGATCAGATTCTGGCGCAAACCACCGAGAAGCGGGCATTGTTCCGTTCTGTGAAGGCCGGGCTTGAATTTGACGTCGGCAACCGCGAGACCGCTATTGTCGAGATGGAAGATATTCTGAAGGATGCCGAACCCTCGGAAGAAACCGACCGGATCAAGGTCGCCCTGGCCAAGATGCTGATCCGGACGGGGAACTCGGTTGGCGCGCGGGCGTGTGTCGAGGAGGTTCTGGCACATGACCAGACCCAGGTTGACGCATTGAAAATGAAGGCGGGTTGGCTGATTGAGGACGACCGCACCGGCGATGCCCTGCTTGAATTGCGTCGGGTGCTGGATCAGAAACCACGTGACGCCGAAGCGATGACGCTGATGGCGCTTGCACATGAGCGCGCAGGCAACCGCGATCTGATGGGGGAAATGCTGGGACTGGCCGTCGAGGCCTCCGGCAACGCCCCTGCGGAAGCGCTGCGGTACGCGCAATTCCTGCTGCAGGATGAAAAGCTGCTGTCGGCCGAGGATGTTCTGCAGGATGCCCTGCGTCTGCAGAACACCAACCCCACCTTGCTGGGCACCCTGGGCAATGTCTATGTCCGTATGGAAGACTGGCCAAGGGCTCAGCATGTGATTGTCACGCTTGAACAGATCGGGACAGATCAGTCGCGAAACATTGCAAACGAACTGACCGCGCGCACACTGGCGGGCCAGAACCGCGAAAAAGAACTTCAGACCTTCCTGGGTGGGCTGGCAGGTGGCGAGACCGGGTTGCAGGCCGCGGCCTCGATCATTCGCCTGCGTCTGGCCCAAGGCGATGTCAGTGGTGTGCTGGAGTATACCGCCGAACTGCTGGAAGACAGTCCTGACAATCCGGCCCTACTTTTTATCAACGCCAGTATTCTGGCCCTTGACGGCAAGCCTGAAGAAGCGATTGCGATCTTCCGTAACCTTCTGTCGAAACACCCCCAGGAAGAACGTGTTTGGCTGGCGCTTTACAATCTTCACCGCAGCCGGGGTGAAGAGGACGCGGCGGCGATCGTACTGACCGAGGCCATTGAAGCCTTGCCGCAAAGTGCAAACCTGAAATGGGCCGAGGCCGGTGAAGCCGAACACAAAGGTGATATTGAACGCGCCATCGCCATTTATGAAGAGCTTTATGCCGCCAACAGCAATTCCCTGGTAGTTGCCAACAATCTGGCCAGCCTAATTTCTTCCTACAACGAGGATGATGAAAGTCTGCAGCGCGCCTATGCTATTGCGCGGCGGTTGCGCGGAACAAAAGTGGCGCCGTTTCAGGACACCTATGGCTGGATTGCCTATAGGCTAGGCAATCACGAAGAGGCCTTGGGTTATCTTGAAGCAGCGGCCGAGGCCCTGCCAGGGGATCCGACTGTGCTATACCATCTGGCCGAAAACTATGTTGCGCTGGAGCGCGGCGCTGATGCCCTGATCCAATTTCGCAAGACCGCCGAACTGGTGCAGGACGGACGCCCCCGCCCGCCCTTCATGGACAAGGTGGAATCCGAGATTGCCCGGCTTGCCACGGCAGCGGATCAGCTAAAAGATGTGAAGGAATGACTGTATGCCCGCGATCTTCGGCAAATCTGCCGCACACGGTGTATTTTTGTACCTTCCTGATACCCCGAAGGTGCAGAAAACGTCATAATCCCCAAAACAGTAAAGCAGCCAAAGGTGCGAGATGCTTTTACGTATCAAAATTTTATTTGCAGGCGCTCTTCTGGTGGTGGTCCACGTGCTTGGATCCGCATCCGAGACGATGGCACAGGACAGTTATGTGATCAGGCCGGGCGATACGCTTCAGATTGAGGTGTTGGAAGATTCGAGCCTGAACCGCACCACTCTGGTCCTGCCCGACGGGACGATCAGTTTTCCCATGGCGGGAACTGTCCGAACCAATGGGCGCTCCGTAGAGCAACTGCGCCAGAGCCTCGCCTCGGCGCTGGCGCCGAATTTCGCGGCCGCGCCGAATGTCTATGTGTCGATTGCCGCACTCGCCGAAAAACGCCCGAGCAGTTCTGGGTCCGGGTCCTCCCGGATGATGGATGTCTATGCCTTGGGCGAGCTCGAGGCCCCCGGCAGGATGGAAATAAAGCCGGGGACCACGATTCTGCAGTTTCTAGCCGAAGCGGGTGGGTTGACAAAATTTGCGGCTGAAAAGCGGATCGAACTGCACCGTACAGATCGTCAGACTGGAGCCGTGACCACCTATCTTTTCAACCTTCGCAGCCCCGGCGGAGGGTCGAGTATCAGCGGCAGCACAAAGCTGGCACCGGGAGATGTGGTGAAAGTACCCCAGCGGAAGCTTTTCGAGTAGCGAAAGTGGGCAAATGACCCGAGGCAAGTTCAAACGGCCGCCCCTTCGGATGCTGGCCGCAACATGTGGAGTCCTGACCGCATCCGTTCCTGCCGTGGGGCAGGAGGAACCGGGCGACCAGCTGTTGAGCTTCGGGATCAGCCAGAAATTCGGCAGCAACGATAATATTCGTCTGGACCCGACATCTGTTGGCACAACGTATAATTCGGATACCAAGCTATCCTTTGGGTTCTACAGTCAGACCCAGGCGCAAACGCTGGACTTTTCTGCCAGTGGCGTTGCCCGGCTGGTGAACGATCCCCTTGTCGGGACCGATCATGGGTTCAGAGATCCGACCGCTGCGCTGTCTTACACCCGCGAAAGCGTCAACAGCCGGGTGACTTTGCTTGTCGATTACGCGCGCCCGGATCTGGGCTTTCTCGACCCGCTGACGCAAGGCACTATTGACGATCAGGATTTTTACACTGGTGGCGGCACGCGGGAAGATTCTCTGGCAGGGTTTCGGTTCGAAACCGGTTTGCAGTCACCATTGGGATTCGAAGTCGATCTCAATAGCAGAAGACGCAGCTATAGTGACACCACCGACCCGCTGCTGTTCTCAAACCAGACGGACTCGGCCGCCGCGGCCGTCATCTTCCGGTTTTCCCAAGTTACCCAAGGCCGTCTCGATCTCTATGAATCCCGTTATTGGGCCGAAGATACACGCCAGAACCAAGTCAAGACAAACCGGTTCACATTCGGTTTGGAGCATGAGTTTTCGGCGATTTCGGCGCTCAGTGTGAATATTGGCCATTCCGAGGTGATCGAAACCTTTAGTGCATTGCCAGGCGCGGAAACCGTGACGCGCGGCCCGGTCGGGGATATGGCCTTTACCCGCCTGATGCCGAACGGGACTGCCATCGCCCGGCTTGATTCATTTCTTGATCAGCAGGGGCGACAGAACACGCTGGAATTTGGCCGAATTTTTGACCTTCCGGTGGGCGGGCTTGAGATCTTTTTGGGGGCCACCAACGGCACCAGTTTCAACCCCCGACCCATTGGCCGGATCGACTATACCGCAGAGCTGCCCACCGGGTTGTTCAGCGCCTCGCTTTCGCGCGAGGTCTCTATCAGTGACCTCCTGTCTCAGGCAACGGAAACAACCCGCGCCGATCTTGGCTATCGCTTTGATGTGAACGAGGTTTCGTCGCTGTCCTTCGACCTCTATTATGCGGATATCGCGCTGATCGGAAATAACAGCAGCGGGTCGGACCGGGAGCGCGGCAGCTTTTATGCGACCTATACCCACGATATTACCCAAGACTGGGATTTCCGGGCTGGGTATGAATACCGCTATTTCAATTCCAGCACGACGAATTCCACCGACTCAAACTCGGTTTTTTTCAGTCTTGAGCGCGATGTCGACATATTCCGATAAGCGTTCGCGTGGACAGTCAGCCGGGCCAGGCAGGGCTGTTTCCCGTATCTGGAAAATCACCCCGCTGTGGCGGATGTGTGATCGGAAGTGGACTTAATCGGCTTTTTATAATTTTCTTGTTTTTACAGTGATTTGAATAGAAGTTAGGGCTCTTTCTTTTGGATGGGGCTTGGGCATGGTCCCGGCCCCATCACATATAAGTGTCAAACGACATGTCGCGTGTCGATTTATTGGCCACGACAGTTTATCAATATGGAGTTTTACAGAGTACCCAAATAACCCGTTTGCAACAGAGTACCCCGACCATGTCAGCAACCAACGTCTTTGCTCCATCCAGTTTCGCATCTGCGGGGGTCAATCTTGCGGGCCTCTTCTGGTTCGTGCTGCTTCTGGCCGGATCTCTTCCGATCTTCTGGATCGGGATTGTGTCGCTGGGCGAGGCCTGGTCGACGCCCGAATACAGCCATGGCCCGCTGATCCCGCTGATCTCGCTTTATCTGTTTCTGCGCGAACTGCGGCGGGCACCGGCGGTGCAATCGGATGTCACTGATCGTTGGCCCGGTATTTTGGTTCTTCTAGTCGCGCTGGTACTTGCGGTTTTTGGCAATCTCACCCGGATTCCGGATTTCGTCACCTATGCGATGATTCTCTGGGTGGCAGGTGTCGTGCTGACGATCTTCGGCTGGGATCGCGGCAAACGGCACCAGTTGCCGGTTTTTCATCTGGTTTTCATGTTGGTCTTGCCACAGTTTGTCTACTGGCAACTGACGATTTTCCTGCAAGGGGTGTCCTCAGAACTTGGGGTCTGGTTTGTTAGCCTAGCCGGGGTGTCAGTTTATCTGGAAGGCAATGTGATCGACCTTGGGGTCTACAAGCTGCAGGTCGCCGAGGCCTGTTCGGGTTTGCGTTACCTCTTTCCGATCCTCAGCTTTTCCTACCTGTTTGCCATCCTCTATCGCGGCCCGATCTGGCACAAGGCGGTGCTGCTGTTATCCGCCGCGCCGCTGGCGGTGCTGATGAATTCGGTCCGGATCGGGATCATCGGAATCCTGGTTGATCGCTATGGCATCGAACAGGCCGAGGGGTTTCTGCATTTCTTCGAGGGTTGGGTGGTCTTTCTGGTCTGCATTGCCATCCTGTTTGTCATGGCAATCGCCCTGCAACGGCTGACTCGTAATCCCAAGCCGCTTTCCGAAGCGATCGACCTCGACTTTCAAGGGTTCGGCGCGATCTTCGGGCGTATCCTGGCCATCCGCCCTTCGGTTGCGCTGGCCGTCGGCGCGCTGATCACGTTTGCGGTTTCGACCGCGTGGATCACCCTGGCGAGCGTGGATGCCACGCCGGTGGACCGCCGTGCCTTCAACCTGTTCCCCCGCCAGCTTGAGGAATGGTCCGGCACAACCTCGCGGCTCGAACCAGAGATCGAGGAAGTTCTGGGTGCTGACGACTATCTGCAAGCCAACTTCATATCGACCGAAACCGGCGACTTGGTAAATCTCTTCGTCGCCTTCTACAATAAGCAAACCGAGGGGTCAGGCATCCATTCGCCCGAAGTCTGCCTGCCCGTTGGCGGCTGGGAAGTCTTCAACTTAGAGCCCTACAAGGTCGATATAACGGCCAGCGGCTATGGCGAATTCGAAGTCAACCGCGCGGTGATCCAGAAGGGCCTGAGTAAGCAGTTGGTCTATTACTGGTTCGAACAGCGTGGCAAGCGCATGACCAACGATTTCAAAGCCAAGGCCAGCGTCATCTATGACAGCCTGACCATGGGCCGAACCGATGGCGCGTTGGTGCGCTATGTCACGCCAATTAATGAAAGTGAAACGGAAGCCGCCGCCGATATGCGCTTGCAGCGGTTGATGGCCTTAAGTTTGAAAAGACTGCCCGAGTTTGTCCCGTTGTAGGGTCTTCGAGCAGTCGCATCTTTGATACGGGGCCACTAATAAATGCGATCCTCCACCGGAGAGTACTATGTTGGGCTTGATCACGTTCGAGCATTGGCCGCATTTTTAGTTTTCTCATGGCATTTTCTCCACGTTAATAATGGGCAAAATATTCCGCTTGATGGAACATTTGACTTTTTTTTGTTTTCTATTTTTGCTGAGGGCCACACTGGGGTTTCTCTTTTCATGGTTCTAAGTGGGTATCTTTTTGCAAAAATCACTCGGAAACGCCCTCTTAATTATGTGAAATTCCTCCGCGCCAGAGCGGTTCGCCTCTTGCCGCTGCTATTGGCGGTCATATTGATCGTTGTCATTATTGAATACATAAAGAGCGGCGGTCTTCCCGCTCTGGAAAAGTTGCGAGATTCGTTTTATGGGATTCTGCTTCCTACCCTACCGAACGGTGGGTGGTCGATTACCGTGGAGTTTCATTTTTATCTGATTTTTCCGATGATCCTGCTCATGGAACGGAACTTCCCATTCAGTTCATTGATATTTGTTTTTGTCGGCTTCCTAATCAGAATTGGAGTCCTGCATTACTATGGTGAGGCAGCAGTGCAGGATATCGCGTACTGGACAATTATTGGCAGAATAGATCAATTTATTTTTGGCATACTTACCGCATACTACTTGAATTCTCTTTCTGGTCGAAACTGGCTGGCGATCGTTGCGGGTGTGTCTATTTTATTTCTTTATGCGGCATTTGACCGACTGGGAGGGTTTTACTCGAATGCAGAATTTCCAGAAATATGGATTTTCTTACTTACGCTTGAGGGCATTTGTTATTCTATACTCATCGGCTGGTACGATCAAAGTTTCAGATTTAAGGATACGGGATTCAGCGGCCTGATCGCCAAAGTTGGCTCGGCCTCTTATTCAATATATTTGCTGCATGTATTCTTTGTTTTCCGCATTGCGCGCCTGGTGAACGAATACGTCATCTCGTTGGACAACTTCTACGTTGCCTTCCTTGCCTGTGTGATTTGTTTTCTCCCAGTGGCAGGACTAAGCTGGCTCTCCTATAGGTATTATGAGCTTTGGTGGGTGCGGTTTCGCAAGCCGTATATTGAAAAGGAAATATAAACATGACTAACTTTACATCAAGTGATATCAATTCGAGCCGACAATGGCTTGCATCTCTACATTCAAGCATGGATTGCATAACACATTGGAACGCTTTGAGAAAAATTTCGTCTATGTATAGGCCTTGGATGGATATTTTTCGCAGAGCTGTTCGGAAACGTCTAAAAAAGAGCACCATGAGAAATCGGATCAAACGAACATGCTGAGGCTGCGCGCCCTCCGAACCCATGGAACATGTTGTCCACGCCTACATGTCAGTGTGCAGTAATGGATATTTCAATAATCGTCGTAAATTGGAACACCCGCCAGATGTTGCGGGATTGCCTGGAAACCGTGTATGCGGGCCTGAACGCGCTCCGGGCCGAGGTTTTTGTTGTCGATAATGCTTCGACTGATGGTTCCTTGGAAATGGTCCGCACGGCCTTTTCCGACGTGCATCTCATTGCCAACGAAGAAAACCTGGGGTTTGCTACCGCCAACAACCAGGCACTGAAGCTGGCCCAGGGGCGTCACATTCTTTTGCTGAACTCGGACACGTTGGTCCATGGGGATGTCTTGTCTGCATCCGTCGCATACCTGGACACGCATCCCGACGTCGGAGCGATGGGATGTCGCGTCCTGAATGGAGACGGGAGCCTTCAGATCACCGGGTCGGGTTTTCCCAGCCTGCTGAATCTTTTCCTGTTGACTTCGGGGTTGTCACGGTTGCCGGGGGGCTTCTTTGATCGATATCTTCTGACCCGATGGGATCGAACAGACGAGCGTGAGCTGGATGTCATTTCCGGGTGTTACTTACTGGTGCGGCATAAGGTCGTGAAGGCGGTTGGCCTGTTGGATGAAAGTTTTTTCTTTTTTGGTGAGGAAACTGACTGGTGCCGCAGAATACAACAGACTGGATGGAAATTGATGTTTGCACCAGTCGGAGAAATCACCCATTTTGGGGGCGGGTCGGTCACTAAATTGAACCATAAACGAGACGTCATGCTGACCGAAGGCACAGTGCGGTTGCACAAAAAACATTTCGGTTTTTTTGGTGGGCTTGCTTGCTGGCTCCTGCTTCTCAGCTTCAATCTGAGTCGGGCCGTTTTCTGGTCTATGGCGAGCATCGGGGGTACAGAGAAGACTCGTAATCGTGCAATACACTTTTGGAAGGTTGTGTCGGCGCCTCGACAAACTTGGCCCCAGCCCTAAAAGGAATAGTAATGCGCGTTCTACTGCTGTCCCCCCACTGCGACGGAACCGACGTCGGCGAGGCTTTTGTTGCATTCAAATGGGCTGAGGCTCTGTCCCGGATTGTGGATCTCACAGTTTTAAGTTTCCAAAATCCCGAGCGCAAACCGCTTGCCGAGCAATTGCCTGAAGCGCGAGTGGTTGTATGGGACGAGCCCCGCACCTTTAAAAGGTTTGAACGCTTCAATGCGATGCTCAACCCCATGTACCCTCGCTTTTGTTCGCATGTTCGAAAGTGGCTGAAGGACGCTTTGAAACAGGGAGAATATTTCGATATCGCGCATCAGCTGATGCCACAAGCGGCGCGGTATTCCATCCCACTCCGTCATTTCGACATACCCTATGTGATAGGGCCTTTGGGCGGAGCACTACAAACGCCCTCCGCTTTTCAAAGTGAAGAAGGCGCAAGCCCGTGGTTCACCAAGCTGAGACGATTGGACCATTGGCGCTTTCGGAACGATCCTTGGCTGCGGAGAAGTTACAGCCAGGCCGATATCCTGTTCGGGGTCGCTCCGTACATGCAAGAACTATTGTCATCAATACCCCTCAAGCGTTTCGAACCCTTACTCGAACTCGGCATTGACGATCTGCCTCCAGAAGTAGACCGGAGAAACTCGCTTTCTTCGGGGGGCGTCAAGCTTCTGCATGTTGGCCGCGGTGTGCGCACCAAGGGGTTGAGGGACGCGGTCAGGGCGTTGGCACATCTAAAACACATGCCCAATGTCACCCTCACCAGTGCAGGTACCGGGGCCGAGGTTGAACTTTGCCGGGCAGAAGCTATGCGGATCGGCGTTGCGGACCGGGTGGAATTCCTGGGGCGTATCCCAAGGGCCGAAGTCGAAAAACTGTACCAGACCCACGACGTCTTTGTGTTTCCCTCTTTCAGGGAACCCGCTGGAAATGTTGTCTACGAGGCGATGCGCTGGGGATTGCCGATCATCGCCGCGATGCGTGGCGGCCCTGCCTGGATTGTGGATGATACATGCGGAATACGGATACCGGTGACCGATCCCGCCCAATTCAGCGCCGATATCGCCGAGGCAATCTCTCATCTTGCCCGGAACGATTCACTACGAAAGAACCTGGGCGCCGCCGGGCGCAAAAAGGTTTTTGAAGAAGGGCTTTGGAAAAGGAAAGCAGATATTCTGATCAGGCAATACCAGAGCGTTCTTGAGCGGGGTGCAGGGTAATCGCGTTTGGCCTATGATTGAACCGCCCCGGGTTTACCGGAGAGCGTTTTGTTCAAATGTCAGGCGACTTTATCAAGGTCGTTCATGTTTGCATAGGAAGCCTCCTCTGCTTCTTGTGGCGTGACATATCCGATGGCGCTGTGCAGGCGTTCGGTGTTGTACCAATTGACCCATTTCAGGGTTTCCCATTCGACCCGGCCGACGGTTTTCCATGGGCCGAGGAAATTGATGACTTCGGTTTTGAATAAACCAATCGTGCTTTCGGCCAGCTGAGACTGTGCGGAATTTTGTGCCCTGGCGCCTTTTGTTACACCATGGGAAAGCGGTCTTCGAACATGATGGCGAGCTGACTTTTGACGGCATGCCA
>Ga0209121_10002831_pt1 | contig 17282 bp, 17 predicted proteins | sample Cruoilmetagenom3_FD_187292 | JGI IMG/M metagenome (GOLD analysis project Ga0209121, IMG submission 187292) | Oil polluted marine microbial communities from Coal Oil Point, Santa Barbara, California, USA - Sample 3 (SPAdes) (version 2) | ecosystem: Environmental > Aquatic > Marine > Oil seeps ... | reverse complement strand
TCGGCCTCAGCCAAACCAACCTTCATACCCTTAACGGCATAAATCTCTTCGCCGTCGGCGACAACCCGTCCGTCGGCCACACCTAATTTCAGTTTGCGGTCGATAACTCGGGTCATGTCGACGTAATAGGTCAGCATTTTACGGTCCGGTTTCACCATGCCCTTCAGCTTGACCTCGCCCACGCCCATCGCCATGCCCTGACCCAGCATCCCACGCCAGCCCAAGTTGAACCCGGTCAGTTGCCACAGCCCATCCAGCCCCAGACATCCGGGCATGATCGGGTTGCCCGGAAAGTGGCACTTGAAGAACCACAGGTCGGGAGTGATATCAAACTCGGCAACCACATGGCCCTTGCCGTGGCTACCGCCATCGTCGCTTATCTCGGTAATCCGGTCCATCATCAGCATCGGCGGTTCGGGCAACTGCGCGTTTCCTGGGCCAAAAAGCTCTCCTCGGGCGCATTTCAGCAAATCGTCTTTACCAAAGCTGCTCGGGTATTGGGCCATGCTGGTTTGTTCTCCTGACTCGGACAATTCGGTGACAATTCAGTTCTGTCTGGCCCCGTCTAGCACCGGGCTCACCTCTCCTGCAAGGGCTGGCTTTGGGGCCACTTGTGCGCCACATGATGGTAGTTGCGAATGAAATTCATTTGAAATCAGGGGCCGGCGCGCATTATATATAGGTCAACAAGATATGTGAGAGCCCGCCATGACGTCATACACAGCAGATTTCGCAGCCTCGTGGCTTGGCCGGGCCGATCTGCGCCCAACCAGGCAGCGTATGACCTTGGCCGAGCTTCTGGTGGGCGACGGGCAGCATCGACACGTAACTGCCGAAAGCCTTTTTGAATCGGCAAAGGGCACCGGCGCGATGGTGTCACTGGCCACGGTCTACAACACCCTTCGTGCATTCTGCGAGGCCGGGCTGTTGCAGGAAATCACCGTCGACGGATCAAAAAGCTATTTTGACACCAACACCCATGACCACCCGCATTTCTACTGGGAAGACGAGGCGCGCCTGACGGATGCACCGGCCGACCAACTGGTTATTGCCCGAGTTCCGGACGCCCCGGCAGGGGCCGAAATTGCCTCGGTCGATGTGGTGATCCGCCTGCGGCGGACCTAGTGGATCGACCGAGACATTTGAAGCCCTCGGGCATTCGGCAGAATCCTGGCGCAAGCCATTAAGATGTCTTGATAAGTTGATCCATCATGAACCAACCTATTGGTTCGAAACGTCGGGTTTGAACCAATAGGACGTCAAAACCACTGGCCCGGCTCCATCAACCCCAGATCCAGCAACTGGCGCGAATGCCATTCAAACGGGGTGGAATTATGCCAACGAAAGGTTGAGATCTCAAAGGTCGATCCGGGATTACGTTTCAGCGCCTTTGCGGTGCGGAATGAACAGATCGCTGCCGTCAGGTTATGATGCCAGGGACAGGCATAGGTATTGTATTCCTGATCGCCAAAGGTGTTGTCCGGCAACAATTTCAGCCCCGGAGCCGACCGGAACAGCGATATACGATCGATTTTGCGGCTGGCTTTCGGGATATGCTCCTCGTACCGCCAGCGCAGGCCGCCGAAGAAATCCAACTGCCTTTCACGGGGATGCCCGGTGGACGGGTCATTGCGGGCCAGGGCATAATACCCGGATTTGTCCAGAAAGGCCTGATCCAGCGACACAGCATTAGGGCAAAATGACAGATCATTCGCGTAAAGGTCCACGACATAAGTCAGCATCGCATCGCGCCGCTCTTCTGTGTGAAAGGTCAACATTTCCCCGACACTGCGGGTTTCGCAGAACGGGTAAAAAAGGAACTCAGCGTTATAACAATAATAAAGCCAGATCCCAGGAGCCGCCTTGTTCACCTGATTAACCGCGTCAAAAACCACGCCACGCGGCCCGCAATCGAAAGGAATTCGGTGCACCTGTTGTGCAACATCCTCAGGCAGCATGAAGGCATCCGGCATCAGCGCCAAAACCGACGCGAACCCGCATTGCAGATGATGGCGCAGGGTAGTTGCCACTTCCACATCATCCTCGACAAAGATCAGCGCCACAGGCCCCTTGGCCAATGCCGCCGCGCCGGTTTTCAAAAAATCGTCGAGCGACTGATAATTCATGCCTTGGACCCGGTTCCTGCCATGTTGGTATTTTGCCCCAGAATCGGTTAATTGCGCGTGCATTGCAAGCGGAAGCCAATCAGTCTAAGTCAGGCCGCTGATCCCCTACCTTCAAAGGCACGTGCGATGACAGTTCCCAAGAAACTATTCATCAAGACTTATGGCTGTCAGATGAATGTTTACGACAGCGAACGCATGGCCGAAGCACTGGGCGGACAGGGCTACGCCGAAACATCATCGCCGGATGATGCGGACATGATCCTGCTCAATACCTGCCACATCCGGGAAAAAGCTGCGGAAAAGGTCTATTCCGAGTTGGGCCGTTTCAAGCAGCTGAAAGCGGCCAAGCCGGACCTCAAGATCGGCGTGGCAGGTTGTGTGGCACAGGCGGAAGGGGCTGAAATCATGCGCCGACAGCCTCTGGTCGATCTGGTGGTCGGGCCACAAAGCTATCACCGCCTGCCCGATCTTGAGGCCCGGATCCGCGCCGGACAAAAGGCGCTGGACACGGACTTCCCTGAGGAAGACAAATTCGAAAAACTAAAGTCGCGCCCCCGCGCCGCACGTGGGCCAACCGCGTTCCTGACGGTCCAGGAGGGCTGTGACAAGTTCTGTGCCTTCTGCGTGGTGCCATACACCAGAGGGGCCGAGGCAAGCCGTCCGGCAGAGCGTATCCTGGCAGAAGCGCGCGACCTGGTCGAACGAGGCGTGCGGGAAATAACCCTATTGGGACAGAATGTTAACGCCTATCACGGTGCTGGTCCGGATGGCGATTGGTCACTGGCCGCGCTGATCGCCGGGCTGGACAAGGTCGATGGGCTGGAGCGTATCCGCTATACTACCTCGCACCCCAACGACATGCAGGACGACCTGATCGCGGCACATGGAGAGTGCGCCAAACTGATGCCTTATCTGCATTTGCCCGTGCAATCGGGCAGCGACCGGATATTGAAGCGCATGAACCGCAGTCACACGGCCGAGAGCTATCTGAAGGTCATCGAACGCGTGCGTGCCGCCCGACCGGACATCCTGATCTCGGGCGACTTCATAACCGGCTTCCCGGAAGAGACGGACGCGGATTTTCAGGCCACAATGGACCTGATCGAAGAGGTCAAATACGGCACGGCCTATTCGTTCAAGTATTCCACCCGCCCCGGCACGCCTGCGGCGGAGCGCCCTCAGGTGCCCGAGGATGTCTCGTCCGAAAGACTGCAACGATTGCAGGCGTTGATCACCCGCCAGCAACGCGCCGCGCAAGATGCCATGGTTGGGCGCGAAGTCGGGGTTCTGTTTGAAAAACCGGGTCGCCAACCCGGTCAAATGGTCGGCAAGTCGGACCATCTGCACGCGGTGCATGTAAATGACCCAAACGCCCAGGCGGGCGAGATCGCCCGGATAAAAATCCTGTCTTCGGCGACAAACTCTCTGGCGGGTAAGCGGGTCGGCTGAAACCGGTGCCGTCAAACCCATATGGCCCATTCGATTCGGTACTGCGCCACGATTGCAGGCCGAATCGGGACAATCACCAACAATTCTGGTGAGTGTACGCGACATGGCCACAATATATGGTGTTTTCGCTTCACAAACCGCCCGTTATTACCTAATCTTGCTGTATTAATGTTTTTGGGCGTCAGACGGTTTGGGGATCGGGTGCTGTTTCATGGGGAATTAGGTGAGGTATATCTGCGGTGATTGATTTCAAGTTGAATAAATTCCTGCCAGCTTTGGCTGTTGCAGGTGTAATTTTTGGGGTGCTGATAGCCCCGGATCAGGTATTGGCCCAGTCTGGCGACACTCAGCAAACCGTCGTCGGCGAACGATACGTGCCGACGATCTGGGTCGATCCGGATGGTTGCGAGCATTGGGTCATGGACGACGGGGCCGAGGGGTACATGACCCCTCATGTTACGCGTCAGGGCATACCAGTCTGCCGGCGCGGCACGTTGTGCGGCGTCATGCCCACCGACCAGTTCTTTGCCACCGACAGCTATCGGATCAGCGGATCGGGCCAGCAAAGCCTGCGCGAGTTTTTTACCACAACCCGCGCGAAGGGTTACATTGTTACCGGCCACACAGACTCCCGGGCATCTGATGCCTATAATTTGCGGCTGTCCAACAACCGGGCAAATTCGGTTGCCCGTGTGGCACGCAGCACCGGGGCCAATGTGGTGGAAATTCGCGGTTACGGCGAACGTCAACCAAGGGCCAACAATTCCACGACCGCGGGTATGGCGCAAAACCGCCGCGTCGAAATCATCTGTGTGAACTGAGGGGCCGGATCATGAGATTTTTCAAAAGTATTCTTCTTCTGGCCGCAGCTGGTGGGCTGGCTGCATGTGATCACAAAATCGACAAAACCGTCGACCGTGGTTTTGACGCAAAAGACCTCAGTACGCTCAAAGCCGGGATATGGGTTGATCCGACCGGCTGTGATCATTGGATTATCGACGATGGGTTCGAAGGCTACCTGTCGCAGCGTCTCGACCGCAACGGCAAGCCGGTTTGTTCCGGTGCTGCCCCGACGAGCGTGGCAACAGGACCGTACAAATCCGGCTCCACTCCGAGAGTGGCGACCGGGCCATTCAAAGACGGGTCAGATATCCCTGACAGTATCTGAGAAACAAAGCCTGATGCTACTATGATCGGTCGCCCACAATACCGGGCGGCCGATTATTTGTATCAATTTCGTGAAAAAATGCCTGCGCCGCTTGCGTGACAGGTCTGTTCTTGGCACGCTGAAAATGAGATTGCCGAAAACACAGGAGAGAGGATTGTCCATCAGCGCCCTGCCCCCACAACAACCAGACACCGCACCGCGTGAGGTGTTGATAGAATTCCCGGACAATCGGCTGCTGATTGATCTGTGCGGTGAATTTGACCAGAACCTGGCCAACATCGAACAGAAGACCGAGGTGCAGATCGTTCGGCGTGGAAATCAACTTTCAATCATAGGCGAAGAGGCGGCACAAAAGCGGGCCGCAGAGGTGTTGCAGGCGCTTTATGTCCGGCTTGAAGCCGGGCGCGACCTGGAAAGCGGCGACATCGACCGCGAATTGCGCATGGGCAGCTCTGATGCAGATGCCGGTGACCAGCTTGAAATGTTCAAGCGCGGCAAGATCGAAATCAAGACCCGCAAGAAACTGGTCGAGCCGCGCACCGAGGCGCAAAAAGCCTATGTTCAGGCGTTATTTGAAAATGAGCTGAGCTTTGGCATCGGGCCAGCAGGCACAGGTAAAACCTACCTTGCCGTGGCCGTGGGTGTGTCGATGTTCATCAATGGCCAGGTCGACCGGATCATCCTGTCGCGCCCGGCAGTCGAGGCGGGTGAACGGCTGGGTTTTCTGCCCGGTGACATGAAAGACAAGGTCGACCCTTACATGCAGCCACTCTACGACGCGCTGAATGACTTCTTGCCGGGCAAGCAACTGGCCAAACTATTCGAGGAAAAAAGCATCGAGATTGCCCCGTTGGCTTTCATGCGTGGGCGCACCTTGTCGAACGCATTTGTGGTGCTGGACGAGGCACAGAACGCCACGGCCATGCAGATGAAAATGTTCCTGACCCGACTTGGAACCAATTCTCGCATGGTGATCACCGGCGACCGCTCCCAAACTGATCTGCCGCGCGGCCTGCCTTCGGGGCTGGCTGATGCAGAACGCCTGCTGGCCACTATTCCAAAAATCAGCTTTTCCTATTTCACCTCAAAGGATGTGGTCCGCCATCCACTTGTCGCCGCCATCATTGAGGCATATGAGGCCGATATATAACGCACTTCACTCCTCTTGCTCATCTTTGGTCCTCAAATATCCCGGGGGAATGGGGGCTGGCCCCCAATTTTAGCATAAGTCACATGAACATCGACATCACCTTAGAAGAGCCGAAATGGGCTTCCCTGGCTCTTATGCCACTGGCAGAAGACGCGGCCAAAGCAACTCTGACACTTCTGGGGATCAACCCAGACAACTGCGAAATCAGCCTATTGGCCTGCAATGACGCGCGCATCACCACTCTGAATGCCGATTTCAGAGACCGCACCGGTGCCACTAATGTGCTCAGCTGGCCTGCCAACGATTTGGCGGCGCAAAACGAAGGCGGGATGCCTGACTTGCCAAAAGCAGATTTCACCGGAGAAATGGCACTGGGTGATATCGCTATCGCCTGGGAAACCTGCGAAAAAGAAGCACGCATGGCGGACAAACCAATGACCGAACATGTCACCCACCTGATAGTGCACGGGGTGCTGCATCTGCTGGGTTTTGATCATGTCCGTGACCCGGATGCCACTTTGATGACGGAAAAAGAGGTCGAAATACTTGGCAAACTGGGGATTAGTAACCCATATAAAGGCACAGACGGGCCATAAAGGCTTTCTTGGACAGGACAAATGGGCGACACAGACGGCGATTCTAACGCAGCGCATCGCGCGCAAAATGCAGACAAAACCACGGGTGATGGCTCCAAAGACGACGCTCACCAGATTGGTGAACAGACCGTAACCCGGCCTGGATTCTTCGGCAGGATCGTCGAGGCACTGACCCCACCCGAGGAAACCGCTGCCAACGGCCATGCCACGCTGGCTGTGGCGCGCACCCATGGGATGATCAATCTGGCCCGGATGCGGGTCGAGGATGTTGCGATCCCCACCGCCGAGATCATCGCAATACCAAACACCACCACCAAAGAGGAACTGGTGCAGGTGTTTCGCGACAGCGGCCTGACCCGAATACCGGTTTATGAGGCCACTCCGGACACGCCGCTTGGCTTTGTACATCTCAAGGATTTCGCCTTGCTGCACGGGTTCAACGGTAACAAGGCCAAATTCGATCTGACGCAGATTCTGCGCCCTCTGCTGTTTGTACCGCCCTCGATGCCGATTGGCGTTCTGCTGGCCAAAATGCAGACAGAACGTCGCCATATGGCCCTGGTAATTGATGAATATGGCGGGGTTGACGGCTTGTTGACCATCGAAGACCTGATCGAACAAGTGGTAGGCGAGATTGAGGACGAACACGACACTGGCGAAGACAAGACCTGGGTCAAGGACAGGCCGGGTTGCTACACCGCTTTGTCCAAAACCCCGCTGGACGAGTTCGAAGCCGAGATCGGTCGTTCGTTGACCGGTCACGAGGACGTGGACGAGGAAGAGATCGACACACTGGGCGGGCTGGTGTTCATGCTGTGTGGTCGGGTACCTGCGCGGGGCGAAGTGGTGGTACATCCTGACGGCCCCGAGTTTGAGGTGATAGACGCCGATCCGCGCCGGATCAAACGACTGCGCGTACGCCTGCCGGACATCACGGGATGAGGCCACCGATGCGCTGGCCGGTAACGGCCCGCATGGGCATTGCTGCGATTCTGGGTGCGTTGGCGGTGTTCGGACTGGCACCATGGGGCTATTGGCCGGTTACACTGGTGGTATTGTTGTCGGTTCCGGCCCTTTTCCTAACGGCATGCTCAATGCGCCATGCGGCGCTGATCGGATGGGCACTGGGTGCCGGATGGTTTGCACATGGGCTGATCTGGATTTCGGAACCGTTTCTGGTGGATGCGGCCCGCTATGGCTGGATGGCCCCTTTCGCGGTTGGTTTCATGGCAATTGGCGGCGGGCTGTTCTGGGCGGTCGCGTTTGGCACGGCCTGGCGACTGGGGCGTACAGATGCAAGCCGTGTTATCGCGCTGATCATCGCCTGGTCGCTGGTCGAGTATATCCGCGCCTATTTGTTGACAGGATTCCCCTGGGCTGCTTTGGCACAGATCTGGCCGAACAGCGATACCGCCTTGTTGTTGGCCTGGATCGGCCCGCATGGGTTGGCTCTTGCCACCTTGATGGCCACTTTGCTGCCGGGGCTGGCCTTCCTGAAATCCGGCACTGTGTGGGTCAGGATAACCAGCCTTGCACCGGCGGCGATCCTTGCGGCATCAAGCGTTGCGCTGGCACAGGCGCGGCCTGACGTTGCACCGCTTACCGGCAAGATCATCCGCCTGATCCAGCCCAATGCGCCACAGCATCAGAAATGGGATCCCGCCTTTATGGGCATGTTTTTCCAACGCCAGCTCGAATATACCAGCGCCGGCCCGCGCCCCGATCTGTCCGATCTGCCCAATCTGATTGTCTGGCCGGAAACATCAGTGCCTTTGCAACTGAGCCAGGCCGCCCCGGCCTTCCAAGCCATATCAGAGGCGGCCACAGACATACCGGTCGTACTGGGAATCCAGCGCTCCGAGGGCGAACGTTACTTCAACTCCCTGATTTATCTGGATGAAGCGGGCCAGGTTGCCGGGCGCTATGACAAGCATCATCTGGTGCCGTTTGGCGAATATATACCGCTGGGAAATCTGGCGGCACGGTTTGGATTGCGTGGGTTCGCGGCGCAGGCCGGGGATGGCTATACCGCCGGGCCGGGACCGAAAGTCCTGAGACTGGGTAATTTGGGCAAGGCTCTGCCGCTGATCTGTTACGAGGTGGTATTTCCTCAAGACGTGTCCGGCACACAGGAACGATCCGATTTCCTGTTGCAGATTACCAATGATGCCTGGTTCGGACGCCATTCCGGCCCTTATCAACATCTCGCGCAGGCGCAGATGCGGGCCATTGAACAGGGCTTGCCGATGATCCGCGCCGCCAATACCGGTGTATCGGCGATGATCGACCCCTGGGGGCGGATTACTGACCAACTTGCGTTGGGACAAGCGGGTTTTGTCGACGCTGGCCTGCCGACCCCGCGCACCGCCACGATTTATGCCCGAACCGGAGACGGCCCTGTGTTGCTTTTGTTACTGATTGCAACCTTTGGACTTTGGGGGCTGCAATCACGCCGCACTGCGTCCATATAGCGATTGACCCGGATGCGCAGCGCGCGTAGCCGGGAGATCAGAACCTGCCACAACGGCTTCCTGACGTGGCGGAATAACCCTGAATGGAGCACTTTTCATGTCCCGAAAGAACTATACTTTCACCTCGGAATCCGTTTCCGAGGGGCACCCTGACAAGGTTTGCGACCGCATTTCCGATGCTGTTCTCGATGCCTTCATTGCCGAAGAACCCGAAGCCCGTGTGGCGGCCGAGACCTTTGCAACCACCAACCGCGTGGTCATTGGCGGAGAGGTCGGCCTGTCCGATCAGGACAAGCTGCATGAATACATGGACCGGATCGAAGACATTGCTCGGGCCTGTATCAAGGATATCGGCTACGAGCAGGAAAAGTTTCACTGGAAAACCTGTGAGATCACCAATCTTCTGCACGAACAATCGGCGCATATCGCCCAGGGCGTGGACGCGGATGGCAGCAAGGACGAAGGGGCCGGGGATCAGGGCATCATGTTTGGCTATGCCACGACCGAAACCCCCGAGTTGATGCCGGCACCTATCCAATATTCCCACGCGATCCTTCGACGTCTGGCCGAGGTTCGCAAGAATGGCACCGAACCCGCCCTTGGCCCGGACGCAAAATCGCAACTTTCAGTGATCTATGAGGACGGCAAACCGGTTGGAGTCAGTTCTGTCGTTCTGTCGACCCAGCATCTGGACCGAGACCTGAGCTCGGACGATATCCGCGCGCTTGTAACCCCCTATATCCAAGAGGTTCTGCCCGACGGCTGGCTGTCAGAGGCGACCGCATGGCACGTCAACCCGACCGGCAAGTTCGTGATCGGCGGGCCGGACGGCGACGCGGGCCTGACAGGCCGCAAGATCATCGTCGACACCTATGGCGGGGCTGCGCCACACGGTGGCGGGGCGTTCTCGGGAAAGGATCCGACCAAAGTGGACCGGTCAGCGGCCTATGTGGCGCGGTATCTGGCCAAGAACGTCGTGGCTGCGGGCATGGCCGATCGTTGTACCATCCAGTTGAGCTATGCCATTGGCGTCAGCCGACCGTTGTCGATCTATGCGGATACCCACGGGACGGGCAACCTAGACCCGGCGGATATTGAAAAGGCGATTGATCAGGTGATCGACCTGACACCGCGCGGTATTCGCCAGCATCTGCAACTGAACAAGCCAATTTATCAGCGGACAGCGGCCTATGGCCATTTCGGGCGTGCGCCCGATTCTGATGGCGGGTTTTCCTGGGAAAAGACCGATCTGGTCGAGGCGCTCAAGAAGGCCGTCTGACCCGCTTAATTGTCACTCACCCTGCAATCCGTCCGTAGGGTGGGTGAAACCCACGCGTAGCCGGTTACTTGCCCGATTGAATCCCAGGCCGCCCCGGCTCGTCACCCATCAACATCCAGCGAATACCCGGCGCTTCGTACTGTGCGGATCGGATCATTCTGCCCCTTTTGCTTCAACGCTTTGCGCAAGCGGCCAATGTGAACATCGACAGTTCTGCTTTCGACATTGATGTCATGGCCCCAAACCCGGTTTAGCAGGTTTTCGCGACTCCAGACCCTTTGCGGGCTTTCCATGAAGGTTGCCAAAAGGCGAAATTCCGTTGGCCCCAGATTGACCGGCACACCATTTCGCAGGACTTTGTGTCGTTCGGAATCCAACACCAGATCGCCATAGGTCAGGGTTTGTCCGACACTGGCACCGCGGGTTCGGCGCAGCATCGCGCGGATGCGAGCCATCAATTCATTCACCGAATAGGGTTTGACAACATAGTCATCGGCCCCGGTTTCAAGGCCGCGAATGCGGTCGCTTTCTTCACCGCGTGCCGTCAGCATGATCACCGGAATGGATTTGGTAAGCTTTTGCCTTTTCAGACGGCGGCAGACCTCGATGCCGGATGTCTGTGGCAGCATCCAGTCCAGAATGATCAAATCGGGTTGATGCTCTTCGGCCAGCAACAATCCGGTTTCGCCATCCTCTGCCCGCAAATCGGTAAATCCGCTTTTCTGCAAATTGTAGCTGATCACCTCCATCTGAGAGGGTTCGTCTTCTATGATCAGAACAAGAGGAGTATGGCGGTTTTTGGACATCGGTCAGCTTTCCATATCCGGATGCACCGCCATCGTACTTGTTATATCACTCTTGCTGCGTTCATCGGTTGGCAGAGACCCGCTTGCCATGTAATGTACCTGCTCGGCGATGCTGGTGGTATGATCGCCGGCGCGCTCAATGTTCTTGGCGATAAACAACAGGTGCATACAGACCGAAATACTGCGGGGATCCTCCATCATGTAGGTCAACAGCTCGCGGAACAACGTGTTGTTCATCAGGTCGACTTCTTCATCCCGTTGGCGCACGTCATTTGCCAGATCAACGTCGCGTTTGAGGAATGAATCCAACACATCCGAAACCATGAGCTGCACCAGATCGCTCATCCGTTTCAGCGTTTTCTCGGACGACCCGATTGGTGGTGCCTGCACCAGAACACTCAGCCGCTTGGCAATGTTCTTTGCATAATCGCCGATCCGCTCCAGACTGGCGGAAACCTTCATGATCGCGATAATCATCCGCAAATCATCCGCCATTGGTTGCCGCAGAGCCAACAGGCGCACAGCCCTTTCGTTGATCTTCTGTTCCAGCGCATCAATGCGATGATCTTTGTCGCGCACCTCCTGGCCAAGTGTTGTGTCGCGTTTGACCAGCGCCATCATGACATCAGCCATCTGGAGTTCAACCAGCCCGCCCATTTCCAGCAACAGCCCCTCGATCTTTTTCAGGTCTTTATCGAAGGCGCCGACGATATGTGTGTTTTCCATGCCCAGGGTTCCTTAACCAATACGACCGGTAATATAATTCTGAGTGCGTTCGTCTATCGGGTTGGTGAATATTGTGTTGGTCTTGCCGTACTCCACCAGCTCTCCCAGATGAAAGAATGCCGTATGCTGCGAGACACGCGCCGCCTGCTGCATCGAGTGGGTCACAATGATGATGGTAAAGTTTTCGCGCAACTCGTGGATCAACTCCTCGACCTTGGCGGTGGCAATCGGATCCAGCGCCGAGGCTGGTTCGTCCATCAGGATAACGCGGGGCTGCACCGCGATTGTGCGGGCGATACACAGGCGTTGCTGTTGCCCGCCCGAAAGACCGGTGCCGGGCTGATCCAGCCTGTCTTTCACCTCGTCCCAAAGGGCGGCGCGGCGCAGGCTGTCTTCCACCCGATCTTCCAGCTCGCTTTTCGATTTGGTCATATTGTGGATTTTCATCCCATAGGCCACGTTCTCGAAAATGGATTTGGGAAATGGGTTGGGTTTTTGAAACACCATTCCCACATGGGCGCGCAAAGCCACGACATCGACATTTTTGTCATAGATGTCCTGACCATCAATCAGGATATCGCCTTCAATCCGGCAAATATCAATCAGATCATTCATCCGGTTGATACATTTCAGAAAGGTGGTTTTGCCACAGCCAGACGGCCCGATGAACGACGTCACCTTGTTGCGCTTCACATCCAGAGTGATGTTATGCAGCGCCTGTTTCTCTCCGTAGAACACGTTGACGTTTCTGGCCGAAACCTGTGTTTTCGAGAGGGTGTCTGTTTCTTGCATATTCATGTCAGAACCTTTGGCTGAATTTGTTGCGCAGCAGGATGGCGACCAGGTTCATCAGGATCAGGAACAGGATAAGAACGATGATTGCGGCCGAGGTTTTTTCCAGAAAAGCCCTTTCCGGACTGTCAGCCCACAGGAATATCTGCACCGGAAGCGCCGTTGCCGGCTGAAGGATCGAATTTGGGATATCGACAATAAAGGCCACCATTCCGATCATCAGAAGCGGGGCCGTTTCCCCTAGGGCGCGGGCCATACCCACAATGGCCCCGGTCAGCATCCCCGGCAAAGCCAAAGGTGCAACGTGGTGAAAAACGGTCTGGATACGCGTGGCACCAATCCCCAGGGCGGCCTCGCGGATCGACGGAGGCACCGCCCGCAGCGCCGCGCGCGCCGCAATGATCATGGTCGGCAGCGTCATCAGCGCCAGCACCAAACCGCCAACCAGCGGTGAAGATCTTGGCAGACCAAACGCATTCAGGAAAACCGCCAGCCCGAGCAGGCCAAACACGATGGACGGCACGGCGGCCAGATTGTTAATATTCACTTCGATCAGATCGTTCCAACGGTTCTTTCTGGCAAATTCCTCAAGATAGATCGCCGCCAGTATCCCCACGGGGAACGACAGGCAAAAACACACCAGAAGGGTAAGCGCCGTGCCGACAAATGCCCCAAGTATACCGGCCAGTTCCGGTTCGCGGGAATCGCCGGACGTAAAAAACGCGCGGTTGAAACGGGTTTCAATCGCATCTTCCTGTTTCAGCGATTCGACCCAACCCAACTGCTTGTCGTCGAAGCGGCGCATTTTTTCATCGCCAGTAATGGTCAGATTGCCCTTGATCAACATATCCAGATCATCCGACGCGACAAACCATATGTTGACGGTTTGTCCGATCAGGTCAGGGTCGGCGACCACCTTGTCCCGCAAGGTATAGGCCGCATCATAGCTGACTAATCCATACAGGTTTTTCTTGTCGCGGCGTTTTTTGACCTCGGGGAACCGGCTGCGCAGGGCGGACTTCACAAGTTTGCTGTAATCGGCGTCGGCAATGGCATCGGCGCTGATTTCTTGTGGATCAATAAAGACACTCAGTTCGACCTGGGTTTGTTTCAGCGCGCCGGATCCGATCCAGGCGATCGAGCCGATCATGACAACCAGGAACCCGATGGCGATGAAAATCGCGATGCGGCCGAACCACATGAACCGCGTTTCTGCCGCATGTCGGCGACGCAGGGCCGGGGATATTTCGGTGAATATATTAGTCATATTGTTCCCGGAAATGCTTGACGATTTTCTGGGCAATGATGTTCAGCACCAGAGTGACGCAGAACAGTAGAATTCCCAGCGCAAAAGCCGACAGTGTTTTGGCTGAATCGAACTCCTGATCGCCGGTCAGCAGCGACACGATCTGCACCGTCACCGTGGTAACGGCGGCCAGCGGATTTAGCGAAAGATTGGCGGCCATGCCAGCGGCCATCACCACAATCATGGTTTCGCCGATTGCTGTCGATGTCGCCAACAAAAGGCTGCCTGAAATGCCCGGCAGTGCAGCAGGCAGAATGACATTACGGATAGTTTCAGCCTGCGTGGCCCCCAGCCCATAAGACGCATCACGCAAGGATTGTGGGACCGAATTGATAACGTCATCCGACAGGGATGAAATCAGCGGTACAATCATGATGCCCATGGCAATACCTGCGGCAAGCGCGCTTTCCGAGGCAACCTCAAGCCCGATTGACGACCCGGTCATGCGAATAAATGGCGCGATCATCAACGCGGCGAAAAACCCGTACACCACGGTGGGAATGCCAGCCAGAATCTCCAGCACAGGCTTGATGATATTGCGGGAACGCGGCGTGGCGTATTCAGCCAGATAAATTGCCGAGGCCAATCCAAGCGGCGTGGCAATCGCCATGGCAATGGCGCTGATCAACAGGGTACCAACCACCAATGGCAACACACCAAAACTACCTTCAGCCCCAACCTGATCCTCGCGGATCGCAGTTTGCGGGCTCCACTCAGTGCCAAACAGAAAGTCCTGCCATGGAACCATCTTGAAAAACTGAAAGGCCTCAAACGCTAGCGAAAAAACGATGCCTACAGTTACACCCACGGCAACCAGAGACGAGGAAACCAGCAGAATATGGACAACCAGTTCACCCAGACGTCGGCGCGTTCTGTTGCCGGAAACAAAGGGGGCTGTTGGAATTTCACCCATGTTGCGGTGTCCTGTTGATCGGATTTGGAAGGAAGTGACGGGTCGCCCAAGTCAGGCGGCCCGTCAGTCTGGTTACATTCCCAGATTTTGCAGTGTGCGGGCTTTTTCGGCCCATTCGGCCCGCTCGTCTTCAGGCATCGGGATCAGACCCTTGTCTGCCAGATATCCGTCCTCGCCCGAGGCCTTTTCGCTGGTGAACTCGGCCAGATACTCTTGCAGACCGTCCACTTTGCCAACGTGATCCGCCTTGACGTAGAAAAAGAGCGAACGCGATACCGGATAGCTGCCATCAGCAATCAGTTCGAACTCCGGGGCAACGCCACCAATCAACGCACCCTGAACAACATCGTCATTCTGGTCCAGGAAGCTGAAACCAAAGATACCGAAGGCATCCGGGTTGGCGCGCAGTTTCTGCACGATCAGGTTGTCGTTTTCACCCGCCTCGATAAAGGCACCGTCCTCGCGGATCGTGTGGCACAGGGCTTTATAGGCAGGCTTGTCCTGCTTTTTCAGCGCCTTGACCCAATCAATACTTTTGCATCCGCCTTCCATGGCCAACTCGACAAATGCGTCGCGCGTACCGGATGTTGGCGGCGGGCCCATGACTTCGATCTTCACGTCAGGCAGGGCGGGGTTCACATCATGCCAGGTTGAATATGGGTTGGGCTGCGTTTTGCCTTCGCCGTCCGGAACGTTTTTGGCCAGTGCCAAAAAGATGTCCTGCAATGTCAGTTCCATTTGAGCAGTTTCGCGCGAATTGGCCAGCACGATACCATCGTAGCCGACTTTGACTTCGACAATGTCGGTCACGCCATTGGCAGCGCATTTTTCAACCTCAGAGGACTTGATCCGGCGCGATGCATTGGTGATGTCAGGCGTATCCAACCCAAGCCCTTCACAAAACAGTTTCAGACCACCACCTGAACCGGTGCTTTCCACCACAGGTGTTTTGAAATCGGTCGATTTGCCGAAACGCTCGGCAACGGTTGTGGCGAATGGAAACACTGTGGAAGATCCGACAATCTGAATTTGGTCATTGTCTGCGGCAGTACCGGCAGTGGCCGCCAGCATACCTGCTCCGACCAGAGCACAGGTGAGAGATGTCTTCATGTTCAACATAGCAATATTCCTTGTAAGGTGGACAGAAACAGCCCGTTTCGGGCCCGGTGTCTGCCGCCTAAAGTTCGCGTATGTATCGCCTATGACAGTTTCATAACAGTTTTGTGACAGTTCAGGATGCATCGGGGGCTGCGGGCAAGAAAACCGTAAATCGACTGCCCTCTCCAACTGTGCTGGTGATCCGCATTCGGCCCAGATGGCGGGTTAGAATGTGCTTTACAATTGCCAGCCCCAGCCCCGTACCGCCTTTTTCGCGAGAGCGGCCACCGTCAACGCGATAAAACCGCTCGGTCAGACGCGACAGATGTTCGGGGGCAATTCCAGATCCGTAGTCCGTTACCTGAACAGACACCCCAGGACCGTCCATCCCTCCGACCCGTTCAAGACTGGATATCCGCACCTCAATACCTTTGTCAGAATCGCCGTATTTCATCGCGTTTTCAATCAGATTCAAAAACACCTGCAACAGTTGGTCGGCGTCACCCTGCACCAATCCAACCAGTCCATCGTCGGCTTTCAAGTCTATTGCGTGCCCCCCTTCTTCGGCCCGTTTTGAAAGCACCGCAATCGCCTGTTCAGCAATCGACACCACGTCCACAACGGTTTTCGGGCGTATGTATTTGTTGGCCTCTACCCTGGACAAGGACAACAAATCGCCAATCAGACGATCCATGCGCTGCGCTTCGCGCGACATGATTTCCAGAAACCTTTCCTGCGCCTCCGGATCATCCTTCGCCACAGTTTGCAGCGTTTCAATAAACCCGCTGAGAGCCGTGAGCGGCGAGCGTAATTCGTGACTGACGTTGGCCACGAATTCGCTGCGCATTTGCTCCGCTTCGCGAATGTGGGAAATGTTGTCAAAACAAACCAGGGCACGGGGCACATCACCGGCCTGGGTTTTCCTGTTCAAGGCGGTTACCGTGACTTTGTAGATCGTGCGCACCGGCTGCTGCAACTCGATAACGGCCTCGGATCTGTCTTGTCCGAAAAGGACGCGGTCAATCGCCAGCAAACAATTCGGGTGGCGCACCGTCTGGACAAAATTCAGGCCCGTCAGGTTCTGGCCAAACAGGGCTTGCCCGGCACTGTTGGCAAACAAAAGAGTGCGCCTGCGATCCACAAGGAAGGCTGCCCCGGTCAAGCCGTTCAATACTGGTGCGAGGCTCTCTATGCTCACTCGGGGTGCCTGTTATCAATTCTGTATTCCTGTGCATATACACTGGTGGGCATCAAGGCTACAGGCCAGATTACAATGGTGACCTGCCCCCTTGCCGACATAGGAACGCTGTCCTGCCACCTGCGGTATTCGGGTGCTGAGAGACACCTTAATGTCGGTGGGCTTTGCGCTAGAATGAAGATGCCTTGGGAGGGGCCAACGGAA
>Ga0209121_10002830_pt1 | contig 17287 bp, 17 predicted proteins | sample Cruoilmetagenom3_FD_187292 | JGI IMG/M metagenome (GOLD analysis project Ga0209121, IMG submission 187292) | Oil polluted marine microbial communities from Coal Oil Point, Santa Barbara, California, USA - Sample 3 (SPAdes) (version 2) | ecosystem: Environmental > Aquatic > Marine > Oil seeps ... | reverse complement strand
CCACCGACGGTTTTCTTACGTGCGAAGAATCCGTGGCGACGTGCACGCACGAGATTGCTTGGCTGGAATGTCCGCTTCATATCGTCCTCAAAATCAAAAGTGATGCAGCCATCGCTTTAAGCGTAAACCGCACCAATAAAAAGGGCCGCCTTCAAACGGCGACCGTCTCAGTGGGCGCGCGGTTAGGACAAGGGTGTGACTGAGTCAAGCAGACAACGCGTTATGCGATGCAATTTTTGCTTCCGAGCGCACGGGCTCAACTGCGATCACAAATGCAAAGTCTATCCCAAGTGACATGGATCAGACCGCGATTAAAATCCTTTAATTTGCCCGCCCTTGGTCAGCATGAGCATGCCTTGGTTTACACGCTAGCTTTTGAGAGCATGACATGGTCGCACTGGTCAGGACGGTTGCATATTTAGGGCTTAGCGCCCGTTCGGTCGAGGTGCAGTGCCAGATTGCACCGGGTCTGCCGCGCTTTGCCATCGTCGGCCTGCCCGACAAAGCGGTCGGTGAAAGCCGCGAGCGTGTGCAATCGGCCTTATCAGCCATGGGCCTTGCTTTGCCGCCCAAACGCATCACCATCAATCTGTCGCCGGCTGATCTACCCAAAGAGGGATCGCATTTCGATTTGCCCATTGCCCTTGCACTGCTTTCGGCGATGGACGTGTGCGATGCCGAACAAATGGCAGACTGGATCGCGGTCGGTGAATTGTCGCTCGACGGACGGATAGCTGTGTCGCCCGGGGTGTTGCTTGCCGCTTTGCATGCCAGCGAGCAGGACGTCGGCCTGATTTGCCCTGCCCCGCAAGGCTCCGAAGCGCGTTGGGCAAGCGGAGTGCCGGTGTTGGCCGCGCCCGATCTGGTCAGTCTGCTCAACCATTTAAAGGGTACGCAAAGCCTGCCAGAACCTCCGCGCGGCGAGGTTGAGGCTTCCCCTCCGGCGACCAATTTGAACCGGGTAAAAGGGCAGGAAACAGCCAAGCGTGCGCTGGAAATTGCAGCGGCTGGTGGGCACAATATGCTGATGAATGGGCCACCGGGGGCTGGTAAAAGCCTGCTCGCATCATGTCTGCCGGGCATTTTGCCCGAGCTGACACCTGCCGAGGCGTTGGAGGTTTCCATGGTGCAATCGGTCGCGGGCAATCTGGAAGGTGGCAAGATCAGCCGTGCCCGGCCGTTTCGCGCGCCGCATCATTCCGCCAGCATGGCCGCATTGACAGGTGGCGGATTGAAAGTGCGCCCCGGCGAAGTAAGCTTAGCGCATCTGGGCGTGCTCTTTTTGGACGAGCTGCCCGAGTTTCAGCGACCAGTGCTCGATTCGCTACGGCAGCCTTTGGAAACAGGGTCGGTTGATATTGCCCGCGCCAATGCGCATGTCACATTCCCCGCTCGGGTCCAGTTAATCGCGGCGATGAACCCGTGCCGATGCGGCCATTTGGGCGATCCGGCGCTGGCCTGCTCGCGCGCTCCACGCTGTGCGGCCGATTATCAAAGCAAAGTCTCGGGCCCCATGCTCGACCGGATTGATCTGCATGTCGAGGTTGAGCCAGTTAGCGCGGCTGATCTCAGCCTGCCCCCACCAGCCGAAGGTTCAGCCGAAGTGGCCGCGCGGGTGGCGGTGGCACGTGCGCGTCAGACTCACCGCTTCGGTGAGACAGGCGCGCGCAGCAATGCAGAGCTGGATGGCGATGCGCTAGACAAATTCGCCACCCCAGATGAAGCGGGTTCCGCATTGCTGCTAAAGGCGGCTGATACCATGCGGCTTTCCGCCCGCGGCTATACAAGGATGTTGCGCGTGGCGCGGACAATTGCTGATCTTGCAGGCGCGAGCGAAATTGGCCGAGTGCATATCGCAGAGGCGCTGAGTTACCGCAGGCAAGCTCCAAGAGCTTAGTCTATCCGCTTAAGCCTTGCCCCTGAACGTTAGCGGCAAACAAAAGCTGTACCATTCACCTGTGCGCAAGGCGCAGGTGTGGTATCGCGCTGCGTGCTGGTGGATTCGCCAGCTCCTTCAACCGCCAAGGGTTCCCCGTCATCGTGCCAACCACCGATGCAACGACTGCGTTTGAAACGAGCGGGTTTCTGGACAATGGCGCGAACCGCCCGCTGCGGCGGCGCGTGGTGGGGCTGCTGGTTGCCTTGGCGATCGAAGCGTTACTGCTGCTTTTGCTGCTGACCATTGGATATGGGATAGCCACGGACAATGACACAGGCGAGGAATTGGTCACTTTTGACGCGCAGGATTTCACCGAGGAAGCGCCTCCCGAACCTGAGCCTCAACCACAAGAGCAGACCGAACCGCAGCAGGCACCGGTTGAGACCCCGCCCGAACCTGTGCCCGACGTGCTCCTGCCCCAGCCCGCTCAACCCGATCCGATCATTTTGACGCCGCCCGTGCCCGCACCTCCACCTCCGCCTCCTGCACCGCCAGCGCAGCCAAGTGGGCCACCGCGTGTTTATGGGCCGCCCAGCGCTGGGCCACCTGGGCCGCCGGACAGCGCACGGGTCGGAACCGCTTCTAATGGAGAGCCGCTGTATGCAGCGCGGTGGTATCGCGAGCCAACTGATCGAGAGTTGGCAGGATATCTATCAACCGCCAGCGGACCGGGATCGGCCTTAATTGAGTGCCGCACCGTCCCTGATTTTCGCGTTGAGGATTGCAAACTGTTGGGTGAGGTGCCGCGCGGGTCACAAATAGGGCGCGCCGTGTTGGCAGCCGCATGGCAATTCAGAGTGCGCCCAGCGCGCGTTGGCGGACGATCTAAGGTTGGGTCGTGGGTGCGAATACGGATTGATTACACCCTGACGCCCATCTGATTCGATGTTCTTAAGGATTAGGCGCCTGAGGAAACCTGTTTCGCGGCACGCAAATCAATCACATCACCGCGTCCCAGTTCGCCGCCTTCACTGGCAACGGAACCATCAGCGCGTTTGCCAATATTCTCTTTGGCAACAAACCACAGATCCTTGTGATTCAGAATACGGCCGTCATGCGCCAAAATAGAAACCGGACCAATGGGCAGGCGATCATGGCCATCGACCAAGACGGGATCTTCAGAGAACTCAGCGCCATATTTTTGGCCCCACTGACGCAGCGCCAACATAGCCGGCAGCAGATCGAAGCCCTTTTCGGTCAATCGATATTCAATTTTACGGCGATCATCGGGACAGGGTTCGCGTTTGAAAATGCCGTGCTCGACCAATTTGGCCAACCGATTCGACAATATATTGCGCGCAATACCCAGCTCGCTCAGAAATTCCTCGAAATGTTGCAGCCCATTGAAGCTGGCACGCAAGATCATGAATGACCAACGTTCTCCCATAACTTCAAGAGCCTGCGGCAATCCGCATTCGACCATCTCGCGCAGTGGTTCGCGTAATTCGCCCATTTCAGTCCTTTCATCGCAACCTATTTAGCGCCCTTTCGACCCCATGTAAAAATTTTTACGTTTTTAGTTGCAACTCGAAACCTATTCACTTACGTAGTGATTCGCAACTGGTTTTAAAACAAGACTGAAAAGGACTAGAATGATGATCCCCTCCTCTCCATTCATAAGTCGTCTGAGTGTGTTTGCTTTGGCGCTTTTCTACACCGGCTTCACATTCGCCGCTGCCACCACTCCAACCCCCGCGCTGGCAGCAAGCAGTGGCCCCTATTATGTCGCTGAACTGGCTGAGCCTGCGAAAGACAATCGCGCAGTGGCCTCGGGTATTGCTTGGAAGTGCCAAGGCACGACCTGCGTTGCTGGCAAAGGTAGCTCGCGCGCGATCCGCATCTGTCGCGGTCTGTTCCGTGAATTTGGTGAAATCGCCAGCTTCACTGCCAAGGGTAAGCCTTTGGCCGAGGACAAGCTGGCAAAATGCAACGGCAATTGATTTGAATTGAACTCCATCCGTCTGGGCTGTTTCCTCTCCAGGACCCCATCGGAACCTCCAGGCCCTCGGTGTCGCTCCCAAAACGGCACCGAGGGTTTTTTGTGCCTAGAGCAGACCCAAATCGGTCAATTCTTCGCGAAGGCCTTCGGCATTTTCAAACAAGTGTCCGTGCCAACCGCGCTTGCAGGCAGCGTCAACATTGGCCGCATTGTCATCAGTGAAGAACAGCTCGCTCCTCATATACCCGCTGCGTTGCTCCACAATTTGATAGATTTGCGGGTCGGGCTTAGCGACCAGCTCTTCGCCAGAAACAATGATGTCTTTGAAAAGGTCAAAAATTGGCTGTGCAGCGCGGAACTGCGCGAAGAATTCATCGCCGAAATTGGTCAGGCAAAACAAAGGCACTCCTGCGCCATGCAGTTCCCTCACCAAATCTAATGTCCCCGGCACCGGACCCGCCACGGTTTCGTTAAAGCGCGCAGCATAGGCTGCGATGCGCAACGCCTGATCGGGAAATTCATGCATGCGAGCCGGTAACATCTTGGCCAGCGGTACGCCGCGGTCATGCTGAAAATGCCATTCTTCGGTGACAACATTTTCCAAAAACCAACTGAGTTCCGCCGAATCATCGATCAGCTTTTCAAACAGCGAGCGCAGCTGCCATTGAAACATCACCCGTCCCACGTCGAACACCACTGCTTTTGGTTCAGACACTCGGCATTCTCCTCCTAGGCACGCATTAATCCGACAATCCTTGCCGTTTGATTACCCGGGCATAACCACCCAAACGATCACCAGCGCTTGGCCTGGGCCTCATACAGCAACGGCCCGCGCTCACTAAGGAGGCGGGCCGATAGTTCTGCTTGATCACCCTATCAGGCGACCAGCCAATTCACGCTATTAACCCTGACGAGCCTTGAAGCGACGATTGGTCTTGTTGATGACATAGGTACGGCCACGACGGCGAATGACGCGGCAATCGCGATGGCGGTTCTTCAGCGACTTAAGGCTGTTGCGGATCTTCATGGTTTTTTCCTGCAAAAAATATCGGCACCGGAGACACCCCGATGCCGGAAATTCAAGGCGCGCAGCTAGTGCACCCCAGAGCGCAAGTCAAGGCCCAGACCGCGCAGAAATAGCGGGGCCGATAGCCAAATTTGCGTCTTAATCCCTAAGCTGGGACAGCTTACGCTCCCACGCAAGGGCATGAGCAATTATTGTATCCAAGTCATCATTTTGAGGCCGCCATGGCAAAGTGGCGCGAATGCGCGCAGGATCCGATACCAGCGAATCGGGATCGCCCGCGCGGCGCGGCTCAATTCGGCGATCCAATGTGCGGCCGATTACGCGGTCAACAGCGTCCAACACTTCCAACACAGAGAACCCGCGACCATAGCCGCAATTCATCGTCATCGACCTGTCGGGTTGCTCGATCAGCGCCCCTAACGCCAAGACATGAGCGTCGGCCAAATCGCTGACATGGATATAATCGCGCACGCCGGTGCCATCGGGTGTGCCATAATCGGTGCCAAACACACTGACATGATCGCGTTTGCCCAGCGCCGCCTCAACCGCAACCTTGATCAAATGGGTTGCGCCTGCGGTCGATTGTCCGCTGCGGGCCAGAGGGTCGGCACCCGCTACGTTGAAATAACGCAATGCGCAATGGTTCAGATCATGGACCTGGCACGCATCGCTCAACATTTGCTCGGTCATCAATTTGGACCAACCATATGGATTGATCGGCTGCTTGGGCAAATCCTCGCTAACCGGAGAGGTTTCTGGAATGCCATAGGTCGCAGCCGTGGACGAGAAGATGAAATGCGGCACGCCCGCCTTCACGGTGGCCTCTACCAAGGCCCGGCTTTTGACCGTGTTGTTGTGATAATAATCGAGCGGATGTTCGACCGATTCAGGCACCACGATAGAGCCGGCGAAGTGCATGATGGCGCCCACCCCGTCACCCATCCCGTGCTCGGCAAAGGCCCGCGCCAGCAGATCCCCATCGGCAATGTCGCCTTCGAAAAAGGCAACTCCATCGGGAATGGCGAACCGAAATCCGGTCGACAAATTGTCAATCACCGCGACACGCCAACCTGCATCTTGCAATGCCAATACGGCATGGCTGCCGATATATCCGGCACCGCCGGTTACCAGGACGGGAGGCTTTGACGTTTCGTTCATGTCTATGCGGCTAGCAAAAATTGCGCGCTTTGAGATGGTCAAAAACACCCCGATCACCAAGAAAATGGATCGACCAGGTGCAAAACTGGTACTTTGAGCGTTGGACACTATAGCAATGCCCTTAGAAAGGAGCGGTTTATGCCCTGTTTGAAAACTCTTTTGGGAACCGCCGTGGCCGCAACATTGCTGGCTGGTTGCGCAACCGCTACTCCAGCTGGACCCGTTGAAGTGACCCGGTTCCACAATTCTGCCGCGCTGGCTCAAGTCGGCACAGGAACAATCTTTGTTGAGACCGCTTCGGGGGATGAAAGCAAAGCGCTGGAACTAAGCGCCTATAAACGCGAAGTTTCGCAGCAATTGCTGGCACTGGGGTATAGTGAAGCGTCGCGGGCCGAGGCCGATCATATCGCGCAGGTTGCGCTTGAACGCTATACCATCGAACCTGAACAAAATCGGCGTGGCCCGGTCAGCGTAGGCGTTGGCGGATCGACCGGATCTTTTGGATCGGGCGTGGGCTTGGGCGTGGGCATCAATTTGGGCGGCGGCGGCAAGAAAGAGCGCGTCGGCAGCGATATCTCTGTCCGCATTCGCGATGCCAAAACGCAGCAATCCCTCTGGGAAGGCAGGGCATCATTGGCTGTTGGGCTCAATTCGCCTCTGGCAAAGCCCGCTGCCAATGCCGCAATTATCGTCGATGCCTTGTTCCATAATTTTCCCGGAAATGACGGCGAAACCATCGAAATAGAGGTGTCTCAGTGACAACAATTGGAATTGATGCAGATTTTGACAGCGGCAACATCGAAGTAATTTCGATCGACGGGACAACAGCCATTCTGGCGATCCCCAAGGACAACATGTCTGAATTTGCGCAATGGTATCATTTCCGCGTGTCAGGCGCTGCAGGCGAAGAAATTAAACTAAAACTGACCGGGTTAAATGGCAGCGCCTATCCAGGTGGTTGGCCCGATTACAATTCCTGCGTTTCAGAAGACCGCGAATATTGGGCGCGGGCCGACAGCAGTTTTGACAAAGACGCAGACAATGGCACGCTGACCATCACCTATACGCCGGCCAGCGACATCGCTTATTTTGCCTATTTTGCGCCCTATTCGATGGATCGGCATCACGATCTGGTGGCCGAATCTGCGTCCTGCGAAGGTGTCTCGCTTGAACGCATTGGGACCACGCTGGACGGCCAACCTCTGGACTATTTGACCATGGGTACAGGCGACAAGCAGGTATGGTTGTATGCCCGTCAGCACCCCGGCGAAACCCAAGCCGAATGGTGGATGGAGGGGGCGCTGGAATGCCTTACTGATGACACCGACCCAGTTGCCCGCGCCTTGCGCGCAGCTTGCACCTTTCACATTGTGCCCAATTGCAATCCTGACGGGTCGCGCCGAGGCCATTTGCGCACCAATGCGGTGGGAACCAATCTCAATCGCGAATGGAACGAACCGACCCCTGAAAACTCACCTGAAGTGCTCGCCATCTGTAACAAGATGGACCAAACCGGGATTGATTTCGCGATGGATGTGCATGGAGATGAAGCAATCCCTGCGGTCTTTCTGGCCGGGTTTGAAGGCATCCCTTCATGGACAGACGAATTGGGCGAGACCTTTTATCGCTATCAGCGCATTCTTGATCGCCGCACCCCGGATTTCCAAACCAAGTTGGGCTATCCCAAGACACCGGCTGGCCGCGCCAATCTGTCGATCAGCACCAACCAGATGGCAGAGCGATTTGGATGCACCGCCATGACACTAGAGATGCCTTATAAAGACCTCGCCGCATCACCCGAGCCTGAGCAGGGCTGGTCGCCAGAACGGTGCAAACTGCTGGCGCGCGATTGTTTGGCATCTTTGCTGGAATGGCTGGACGATGCATAAAGCGCGGTTCAATTAATCAAGATGCGCTGGTCCAAAGGCATGAGGAAGCAGCTGTGACAGGCGCACTTCGTTCACATCATCATTGCCTACGCAATAAATGACCGGATCGGTCCCACCCAGCGCGGCTAATTCGTTCAACACTTGGCGGCAGCGCCCGCATGGCGTGATCGGAGCACCATCGCCGCGATCGCGTGGTCCGGCCACAGCAACCGCTGTTAATCCGCCGCGCAAACCGTCCGCCATGGCTTTCGAAACTGCCACCGTTTCTGCACATAAGCCCAAACCATAACTGGCGTTCTCTATATTGGTGCCGGTCACCACTGATCCATCAGAGAACAGTAAGGCGGCCCCTACGGGATAGTTGGAATAGGGCGAATAGCTGTTTTGTGCGGCAAGTTTGGCCGCTTCGATCAATTCTGAGTTTATCATGTCCACTCCTCGCTTCGCCCCAGCGGCCAATTTATTACGGTTGCACCACCACCCATTCAACCGGCTCCTGCGATGCCTCGCTATTGAGCGCACGGTTCGCACTCCATAGCAGCCATGGCCGGTCGGTGTAACGCGGCACAAAACGATCGCGGCTGAGCCATAGGTCGCGCTCGATTGTGTTGGAAAAACCGAACCGTTCCTCAAACTGCTTGGACAGCTTAATGATGACCGGCTTGCCAACATGCATTTCGATCTGATTAATCAGCGTCAGCAGCTCGCTTTCCATGGCCGCATCGCTCACAGTTTCAGGACAGCTATCATTCAGCATGTCCAGCACAATTGCGGTTGGGATCAGCGTGTTGTCACGCGGGACCATGGTAACAAAGTTGGCCGATTGCCGGTCCGCGCTCTGGCATGGATCAAACCGATGAAGCGCCCCCACCTGCAGACCGGCATCGCGCGCTGCGGCAAAGTTCTGGGCAAAACGGGCGTCCTTGCCGGTCGCTCCTGCGCTCGCCTCAAGATAAGCGAATTTTCCGCCCAATGCCCGCACCGTGGCAAAGCCAACCGAGCCATTTTCTTGCGATATGGCCACGCCCTGATCAGGATAAGTGCCCTCGTCCGGCGTCCAGTGCTGGATGTCCCACCAATACCACAGCGTTGCCGCCAAGCCGGTCAAAACAACCAAAGCCATCAGATACAGCCGCCATTTACGCGCGCCAGATTTACGCTTCCGAGCCATTACAAATACGTCTGCCTCTAACCCTTGATATGCAGCACGCAGATCAGCGTGAACAAACGCCGCGCGGTGGCAAAATCGGTTTCCACCTTGCCCTCCAACCGTTCCAGCAACAGTTCTGCTGCATGATCGTGGATACCGCGCCGTGCCATATCGATGGTTTCAATCTCGCTAGGCGTGGCCTTGCGGATGGCCTGATAATAGCTGTCGCAGATCGCGAAATATTCACGGATCGGACGGCGAAAACGCGCCAGACCGATCAGCTGGGTTTCCAACACTTCGTCATTCTGGTCACTGATCAGCAGGCTCAACCGGCCATCCAACACCGACAGCTTGAGATGATACGGCCCATGTGCCCCGCGTTCGACGCTGCGCACAGGCTTGAACGTGTTTTCTTCGATCAAATCAAAGATCGCGACCCGACGTTCCTGTTCGACATCGGCATTGCGCCACAGAATCGTATCCTCATCCAAGGCAATGTTGGCAATGCGGTATTGAGAACCCGAAGAGGAAGGCGAATTGTTCATCGTGGCAACGCTCTCGCAGAGTTTGGGTAGCAGGTTCAAGCTTTTCGAGCATCCATCCCCGCTATCCACAAGGCAGTGCGACCTAATTGTCATTTTCTCTGGCCAATTGCCCTTGCGCAACTAGCCCTAGCGGGCGCAAAAGGTGGCCATGTCCGAAAGTGATCTGCTCGTCCGCCCCGATGATTCGGCAACGCCCGCGCGTGCCCTACCCTCTAACCTTGAGGCGGAGGCGGCTTTCCTGGGTGCGGTGCTGATCGATAATCGGGTGCTGGAAGAGTTGCGCACACCGCTGCGGGCAGAACATTTTTTTGAGCCGCTACATCAGCGTATCTTTGACCGCATTTTGACCTTGGTCGATCGCAACGCCACCGCCAGCCCGGTTACGCTTAAACCCTATTTCGAAAGCGACGAAGCGCTGCGCCAATTGGGCGGGACGACTTATCTCGCTCAATTGACAGCCGATGGCCAAGGGCTGCTCGCAACCGGCGAGCTGGCCGAGCAGATTTACGATCTGGCACTGCTGCGCGAACTTGTCAGCGTCGGCAGAGGCCTAGTCGAAGGCGCGCTCGATACATCAGAAGCGGTTGCTCCGATGGACAAAATTGCGTTGGCAGAGGCTGATTTGTTCCGTGTTGCCGAAGGCGCCACCACCGGCAGCGAAGCGGTTGGGTTCAAAGATGCCGCATTGGCAGCGATCAAAATGGCCGAAGCTGCGATGAATTCGGGCGGCGGCTTGTCCGGTAAGACCACCGGTCTTGCTTCGATTGATCAGAAAACCGCCGGTCTGCACAATTCAGATTTGGTGATTCTGGCCGGACGTCCCGGTATGGGCAAGACCTCGCTCGCCACAAATATCGCGTTCAATTGCGCCGAAGAACACCTCAATTGGCAAAGGGATGGCGGCGAATTTAATTATGGCGCACCGGTCGCTTTCTTTAGCTTGGAGATGAGCGCCGACCAATTGGCCACGCGTATCTTGGCCGAACAGGCAGAGATTTCTTCGGAAAGCCTACGTTCGGGTAAATTGGACCGAAGCGAATTTCAAAAACTCTCCTTCGCCAGCCAACGTCTAGCCGAATTACCGCTCTATATTGACGATACGCCGGCGCTAACAATTGCAGGCTTGCGTACCCGTGCGCGGCGACTGAAGCGGCGCCATGACATTGGCATGATCGTGGTCGATTATTTGCAATTGCTTCAGGGATCAGGCCGCGCCAATGACAATCGCGTCAATGAAATTTCCGAAATCAGCCGTGGCCTGAAAACATTGGCCAAGGAATTGAGCCTGCCCGTTATCGCCCTTTCCCAGCTAAGCCGTGCGGTTGAACAGCGCGAAGACAAACGGCCTATGCTGTCCGATTTGCGCGAATCCGGCTCAATCGAGCAAGATGCTGATATGGTCTGGTTTATTTTCCGTGATGATTATTATCACTTGGCGTTACAGCCAGACAGACCAAAGATGGATGGCAGCAGCCCTCCTGAAGTGGTCGAAAAATATCGTATTTGGGAAGAAAAGTTCGATCAGTTGAAGAATGGTGCGACCTTGATTGTGGCCAAGCAGCGGCACGGTTCAACCGGCAATGTCCCGCTGCATTTCCAAGCCGAGATTACCAAGTTCACCTCGCCCAATATGAAGGATTATTCCGACTACGGGTACAATTGATCGAACTGCCTTACAGGCCGATATTGAGCCTGCGGGTAACCGTATAATCGGCAACTGAAACCATGAACCAGCCCAGCCGCCAGCGGAACCGATTGAACCAGCTTGCGCGCTTTGCATACCATTCATCGGTAATGGGCTCGCTGGCTTCTTCCATATGATCGATCAAGCCGCGCATTTTCTCGGCCAAGTCGGCATCTTCAACTCGGACCATAATTTCCAGATTGAGCCTGAGCGAACGCAGATCAAAATTTGCGCTGCCGAAATAGGTCACATCATCGACCACGATCAGCTTGCAATGCAGTTTGCTTGGTTGGAATTCCACGATCTGGGCATTGGAGTCTAACAAGCCACGATACAAAGCTCTCGACGCGCCGATAGTTGCGTTGTTGTCCGATAGTCCTGCCATAACCAATCGCGCTTTTCCTCGCTCAGCAATCCGGCGAATCAGCCGTCTGATGCTGCGTGGCGGCGAAAAATAGGCCATGACAAGGTCCAGCCGTTCACCATGCGCTAGGTCCTTTTTAACTTCCCGAGCCCAATCACTGGTAATGTGAGTGGGGCCACCCATTAGCAATTGCACTGGCCCATCGCCGTGATCCCATTCGCGCAACATCGCCCGGATAAGCCGGTATTGCGAGCCCGGATTACTAACCCATTGATCCAGCCTATCGAACCAATCGCAAAATCGTTGAACAATCGGACCTTCGATCAAGACGCCCAGATCGTTCCAGCCATTTTCCTCCGGCGGTTTGAAATAATTGTCGGAAATATTGAATCCGCCAGCCATCACGCGCTCGTCATCAGCGATGGCCATCTTCTGGTGGTTGCGGATAAAATAGCGCGCGCCGAACCTGGGTTCAAACATTTCAAAGCGGCCGCCTGCTTTGACTATCGGTTTGAAAAAGCTTTTGCCCGCATCGGTTCCGAACGCATCGACGATCAGATAGACGTCAACGCCCCGCTCGGCAGCACCGATCAATGCTTTTCTGACTTGCTGCCCGGCAAAGTCGTCTTGGAACATGTAATAAAACAGTTTGAGCGTATCTTGGGCGCTATCGATCAACTCCAACAGCGTCGCAAAGCGATCTTTGCCCGCCGGATGGAAGGAAAACCGATGCTCGGCTGTATCGACCACAAATGGCGCTGGCTCTTGATATAAGCGCTGGCCCTCACCCACAGCGCTGCCCGATACGGCGAAGGAATCTATGCTGTCGATCGTGTCCATGATCCATGCCTCATAGTCGAGCCGAGCCCGATTGTGCAATTTCTTGACTCATCGCGGTGAAATCCCTAACTAGCGCGCTTTCCGAAACACTTACTTTTACTGGAGTGCCCTATGGCGCGCGTTACTGTTGAAGATTGCGTCGACAAGGTTCCTAACCGCTTTGATCTGGTCCTGCTTGCTGCACAACGTGCGCGCGAGATTTCTGGCGGGTCCGAGCTAACCCTTGACCGCGATCGGGATAAGAACCCGGTTATTGCCCTGCGCGAAATCGCTGAGCAGACGATCAAACCGAAAGAACTGCACGAAAGCGTAGTTACTAGCCTGCAGAAAATTCTGCCCGATGACGAAGATGATGCCGATGAAATCGGTTCGCTCAGCCAATCGGCCGAAGCGTTGCGGATTACCGCATCTGCTCCGACCCGTTCGACATCAATCGGTGCTGATTACGAAGGCTAATTGCATTCAAGAGCGTGCATTTGTGCCGCTATTTCGCAAAAAAGCCGCCCTGATGGGCGGCTTTTTTGTTGCGTTATGTGACACCGGTTAATCCGAGATCGACTCCGTCCCGACGCTGTGCGACGAGCAATTCTTCAATCCAAAGGACAATTTCGAGCGGACAATGGCGTCGATTGCAGTTTACAGCGTTAAAGGCGGGGTGGGTAAGACAACCTTCGCAGTAAACCTTGCCTGGTGCGCGGCCACGATCTCTCGCCGCAAAACGCTTTTGTGGGATCTCGACCCGGCCAATGGCTCGGGGTTCTTGCTCGATGTTGGTCCCAAGAAGAAAAAGCACGCCAGCAGTATTTTCAAGCGCGAGCGTGATCCAGGCAAGCTGATCCGCAAAAGCGGATATGACAATCTCCACTTGCTGCCTGCCGATGAAAGCCTGCGGGTGCTGGACCGCGAATTGGCAAAAATGGGCAGCGCCAAACGCCTGGCCAAACTGACCAAGGGGCTGAGCAAGGATTATGATCGGATCATTTTCGATTGCCCTCCGGTGATGAATGAAATGAGCGAGCAAGTTATGCGGGCCGCAGACCTAGTCATCGTGCCGCTGCCGCCCTCGCCGCTATCGACCCGGGCGTTTGATCAAGTGGTCGATATTGTGAAGGGGTCGGGCAAGATACACCCGCCCATCCTACCGGTTCTGTCGATGATAGATATGCGCCGCACTTTGCATCGCACTACCCGGGCGGATAATCCCACATGGCCCGCCGTTCCGCTCTCCAGTGCGTTGGAGCAATGCGCCGTGCGGCAAAGCCCAGTCGGGGCCTTTGATCCGCGCTCTGTCTCAGCACAGGCCTTCACCCGGCTTTGGACCGCAATCGAACGCAAATTGGCCGAACGCTAGGCAATCGCCAATTTGATCCCTGCGTCCTCTGGCCTATAGTTAAAAGCAGGACATTTGCTGGGGGCAGGCATGAGCGACATTACCGAAGGTTTGGGCAGCGCTGTTGAAGGTGCGTTGGTGAGCCGCGCGGTCGAGCCCAACCATGGTGAAAAAGGTGCCGATGGTGATGCCTCCTTGGATGGGGTATGCCTCAATTGCGGAGCGACCCCAGCCGGACATTTCTGTCAACAATGTGGTCAGTCGACCCACACTCATCGCTCTATTGCAGCGATTGGCCACGATCTGATGCACGGTGTCCTGCATCTGGATGGCAAACTGTGGCGCACATTGCCTTTGCTGGCTTTCAAGCCCGGCAAATTGACCCGCCGCTATATCGATGGAGAGCGGGCCAAATTTGTCTCTCCTATGGCGATGTTCTTGTTCAGCGTTTTCCTGATGTTTGCCCTGTTTCAAGCGCTGGGCATTACAACGCCAACCGACATTCAAGGGAGTACCGCCAACCAAGTGGAGCAATTGGTTGACGCAGAATCCGAGCGCCTCGACGCGAAGATCGTCGAGCTAAACGAGCAATTGACCAGCGATGGTTTGTCGGATGCTGAGCGTGACGCTTTGGAGCTCAGCATAAAGCAGCATTTGTCGGAACTTGAACAGCTGGATACGCGCGCAACGGGCATATCCGAATGGTTGCTAGCCGATGGCAGTGATGGCGTGACAAACATTCAAGCTGCAGCCGAAGCCGAGATTGCAAACGCCCGCGAACGATTGGCCGAAATGCCCGTAGGATCGCCGGAATATAACGACTTATCTGCTGAAATCGCCATCGCTCAACGCGGCGTTGATAGTTTGCAGAATGTGGCGCAGCAAGCCAGCCAGAACCTGTCTCAGTCCGAAGGCGACGATACTGAATTGAGCATCCGGCGCACGGGGATTTCCATGATCGACAACATAGTCGAAAAATGGCGCGCCAATCCCAGCCTGATGCTCTATAAAATGCAAAACAACGCCTACAAATTCAGTTGGCTACTGATCCCGTTGTCTGTCCCCTTTGTATGGCTGATGTTTGCCTGGAAACGGCGTTTCCACGCCTATGATCACGCAATTTTTGTGACATATTCGCTGGGCTTTATGTCGCTGCTATTCATTGCAGTTTCAATCCTGGGCCAAATCGGATTCAGTGAAGCGCTATTGGCTCTCGGTAGCCTGATTATTCCGCCGCTCCACATCTATAAACATTTGCGCGGCACCTATGAGCTGGGTCGATTGAGCACGATATGGAGGCTGGCCTTGCTGATGTTCTTCATCACAATTGTCATCGTGCTGTTCGCGCAGGCTTTGCTAATCCTAGGCGGGTTTTGACGCAGGTTTCGTGATTGCACAGGAACAATCAATAAGGGCGCCCGGATTTCTCCAGACGCCCTTTGTGTTCTAGGTCGGGATGGGGCGATTAAGCGCCCTGCGGCGATGCCCCACCTTCGCCGCCAAACTTCTTACCAGCCTTAGGGACAGCCGAACCGCTGGTTGGCTGAACCACAACCGGACCCGAAGGTTTATCCGGACGGTCCATCTTGCCGGTCTCCAGCAATTGGTTGATTTCATCACCAGTTAGCGTTTCATATTCCAACATGGCTTGAGCCAGCAGATGCAGTTGATCTTCGTGCTTCTTCAGCAATTGCGTGGCGCGTTTATGCGCGCCTTCGACCAAGCCCTTAATCTCTGCATCAATCAGCTTGTTCGTTTCTGCGCCCGCCATGGTCCGGGCGGTTTGACCCATTCCCAAATAACCTTCTTGGCTCTCTTCATATTGCAGCGGGCCAAGCTTGTCAGACATACCCCATTTGGTCACCATATTGCGGGCCAAATCGGTAGCGTATTGAATGTCTGACGATGCACCGGAAGAAACCTTGTCATGGCCAAAGATGATCTCTTCAGCCACTCGGCCACCCATGCTGACCGACAGATTCGCATGCATTTTGTCGCGGTGATAAGAATAGCTGTCCCGTTCAGGCAGACGCATCACCATCCCCAAAGCGCGACCGCGCGGAATGATCGTTGCCTTGTGGATCGGGTCAGATGCATCTTCATGGACCGAGACGATGGCATGACCTGCTTCGTGATAGGCGGTCATCTTCTTCTCGTCCTCGGTCATGACCATTGAACGGCGTTCCGCCCCCATCATGACCTTGTCCTTGGCGTCTTCAAATTCTTGCATCGCAACCAGACGTTTGTTCCGACGCGCTGCCAGCAAAGCGGCTTCATTGACCAAATTGGCCAGATCAGCACCGGAAAATCCTGGCGTACCACGAGCGATTGTCCGCGGGTTTACATCGGGTGCCAGCGGCACTTTCTTCATGTGGACGGCGAGAATTTTCTCGCGCCCCTCGATGTCAGGAATCGGCACCACAACTTGACGGTCGAACCGGCCGGGACGCAGCAAGGCTGGATCCAGAACATCGGGACGGTTAGTGGCAGCAATGATGATGATACCTTCATTGGCCTCAAAACCATCCATCTCGACCAGCAGTTGGTTCAGGGTTTGCTCGCGCTCGTCATTGGAATTGCCCAAGCCATGTCCGCGCGAACGGCCCACGGCGTCAATCTCGTCAATGAACAAGATACACGGCGCGTTCTTCTTGGCCTGTTCGAACATGTCGCGGACGCGGCTGGCGCCAACACCAACAAACATTTCGACAAAGTCAGAGCCGGAAATGGTGAAGAAAGGTACACCCGCCTCGCCTGCAATAGCGCGGGCCAGCAATGTCTTACCTGTACCGGGCGAACCGACCAGCAATGCGCCCTTGGGGATTTGGCCACCCAATTTCGAGAAGCGGTTGGGGTCTTTGAGGAATTCAACGATTTCCTCCAGCTCCTCGCGTGCTTCATCAATGCCGGCTACATCTGCAAAGGTGACTTTACCCTGTCGCTCGGTCAGCATTTTCGCCTTGGATTTGCCAAAGCCCATCGCGCCGCCGCCGCCGCCTTTCTGGACCTGACGCAATGCGAAAAATGCGATGCCCAAAATCAGGATAAATGGCAGAGCCTGGATCAAAATGACCCACAGCACATTCATGCGCTCGGCCTCTACGCCCGAAAACTGAACGCCATTTTCTTCCAGCAATTTGGGCAGTCCTGTGTCGTTAGGAACCGGCACGGTTGAGAAGGCAACGTCGCCATTCTTCATTGTGCCTGTGATCAGCTCAGGACCAATTTCGACCTGTTTAACCGACCCTTCAGCAACCTTATCGCGGAAATCGGAATAAGCGATCGGCGTGCCGGACTGCTGGCTGTCATTGCCAAATATTGAGACGACCAAAAGCAGCGCCATAAATACGCCGCCCCAGATCATCAGGCTTTTCACCCACGGGTTGGGGCCTTCTGAATTGGGGTCTTGCTGGTTGTTATCA
>Ga0209121_10002829_pt1 | contig 17288 bp, 14 predicted proteins | sample Cruoilmetagenom3_FD_187292 | JGI IMG/M metagenome (GOLD analysis project Ga0209121, IMG submission 187292) | Oil polluted marine microbial communities from Coal Oil Point, Santa Barbara, California, USA - Sample 3 (SPAdes) (version 2) | ecosystem: Environmental > Aquatic > Marine > Oil seeps ... | reverse complement strand
CATGGAGGGCATAGTAGTAGTAAGAAGGGCTGAAAGTCCTATTAGATCTGCCTTCTTTTCCTTAGCTGTCTCTATGAATTTCTCAGGACTCACATCCACCCCTAAATCAATTATTTCGAATCCCGCCCCTTCCAGCATCATGGCCACCAAATTTTTACCTATATCATGTAGATCGCCTCTTGCTGTCCCTAGAACTACTGTACCTACCCCTTTAATATTTTTGTCAGCTAAGATTGGTCTTAAAATCTCCATGCCTGCTTTCATAGCCCGAGCGGCAATGAGAACTTCAGGAACATAAAACTCATTGGCTTTGAACTTTACTCCTACTACACTCATTCCCGCTACCAGACCTTCATTTAAAACTTTTTCCACATCTTCTCCTTCATCAATAGCCTTCTGTACCAGTTGCTTAACCTCAGGAGCTTTCCCTTTAATGAGGTTATCGGCAATTTGTTTTAGGTCCACCATTTACTACCTCCTTTGAGAATTTGTTATTTTTCTATGTTCTCTTCCAGAGCCATTTTATAGATTGTTTTTATATCCTCTACAGTAGCTCTCCGAGGATTAGTACTCATATCCACATCTAAGGAAGCTTTTTCTGAAATTTTGAGAATATCATCCTCCTTTGCCCCTACTTGCTTTAAATTAGTGGCAAGTCCTACATCCTTCTGAAGCTCATATGTAGCAACTACTGCTTGCAGGGTAGCCTCCCTATCGGTCATCATGCTTGTATCTTTCCCCATTGCCTCAGCAATATCTCTCATGCGAGCCATACAACCTATCATATTAAACTGCATCACATAAGGCATCATTATTCCCATACTGATGCCATGATGGACACCAAAATCAGTGGTTAGCTGATGACCTAAAGAATGAACAGCACCGCAACCAGTATTGCTGGCTGCAAGGTTTGCCTCAAAGCTTGCTAGTGCCATGTTAGTCCTTGCCTCCATATTTTCTCCATTGGCTACGGCAAGAGGTAAATTTTCTGCTATTAATCTTATGGCATGCAGAGCTAATGCATCAGAAGGAGGAATAGATCCTGTGGAAAGGTAAGATTCCACAGCATGAGATAGAGCATCCATTCCTGTACCTGCGGTTAAATTGGAAGGTAAGCCTTTAGTAAGAGCTGGATCTACCAGAGCTACTTTAGGTAGCATACCAGGGCCTCCAAGTGACATTTTGGCATTTCTCTTGGTATCAGTGACTACACACCACATAGAAGCCTCACTTCCTGTGCCTGAAGTGGTGGGAATTGCAATTAGTGCAGGAATAGGGTTTTTAAATTTATTGGTCCCCTCGTATTGGTTAATAGGTTCTTTATTAGTAACTAATATACCCGCTGCTTTAGCTGCGTCCATTGCACTACCACCACCTATTCCAATTAACAAATTAGCCTCAGCTTCCTTATAAGCCTTTGCTATTTGCTCAGTTTCGTTATCCTTAGGATTGGGTGAGACCTTATCCCAAATTTCATAATCTAAATCAGAATCCTCTAACGATTTTTTTAACTCCTCCAGCAATCCTGCTTTGACAATGCCCTTGTCAGTGACTATAAATACCTTAGTGGCCCCAAGCTCCTTCGCTACCACTCCTGCCTCTTTTATACATCCATTCCCAAAAATTAACCGAGGAGCTACAAACTCGAATATTTCTGTGTTCATTGTCTTCTCCTGTCTCCTTATTTTTTGTAATTTTTTACATTGAAGATAGTCCCAGTCTTTCCAAAGTCTCTTGAGTAGGCCTACCTTCCTCATCCCAGCCTCGTCTAATATAATACTCCTTGAGCATCTCATCCAGAGGGGGGACCATTCCTTTTCTGAATCCAGTTTTAGCGGGGATAAAGAACCTTGGCGGTAGCTTGTCTTCTTCCTTCCCCTTGGCGTCTTTTATGTTTATCATTCTTTGAAGATTATAGACTCGTTCTCCTACCTCCATCAGCTTATTTATTGGCCAATCCCAGCCAGTTACAGCCCTAAAACATTCAAGGATCTCGGTTAAACTCATTCCCCCTCCATCAACCATGTAATTACATATCACCAAGGAATTAAACAGAGCAGAAAGATTTTGTGATTTTATGCAGATATCCACTTTTCCAGAAGGATCAAAATTTTTTGGAGCTTCCTCGATACCTATTTCGGGGAAAAATAGACCTAACTCAAGACTCGGGGATATACCCCTTTCATGACAAGCCCCTATAGTGCCTGTTGCATAATTTATGGCTGTGGCAAAAAAAGAACGGGGATCCCAGGCTGGAAAATCTAATCCCCTGACCTGGGCAACTATTTTTTCAGCTCCCTGGCCTATTTCTCTGGCAGCCCTGGTGGTGCCTTCAGCTAAAAGATCACCTATATCCTCCCTTTTTCCTATCTTTTCCAGAAGCTGGATTAAATCATCTTCCTTCCCCCATCTAATGGATAAACCTCCTGTATCTTTTTTGGATATCCACCTCTTTTCAAAACATTCCATAGCAAATCCTACGCAAGCACCAGCAGATATTGTATCTATGCCCAGTCGGTTGCAAATATCATTTGCTTTGGCTATAGCTTTTACATCATCAATTAAACAGTTAGAACCTAAAAAAGAAAGAGTCTCATATTGAGGTCCTGCTCCTTTTAGAGCGTATTTTTTTGGGTGCTCAATCTCTATTTGCCGGTGGCAGGCTACCGGACAATACAAACAGGCCCGGGGCTTGACTTTTAGAACTTGGGTGTAATTAGGTGCAGAGATTTTCTCTGCTTTATCCCAGCTATCTTTCCTCCAGTATTGGACCGGAAGATTAGCTGTCTGAGCTGCAGAAAGAACAGCAGCAGGAGTTCCATGTTCGGTGAATCCATTTTCACTGGCAAAATTTCTAATTTTTTTTCTTTGTTCTCTGGCCAGCTTTTCAACCTTGTCTGGGCTAAAAACTGATGGCCTTTTATCTCCATAAACAGCAATTGCTTTAATATTTTTAGACCCCAGTACTGCTCCTATACCACAGCGACCGGCAAAGCTGTGCTCGTCAATTACTATGCAAGCAAAACGAACTAATTTCTCTCCTGCAGGACCAATGGTAGCAATGCTAACCTTTGGATTGTTTAATCTTCTCTTTAATATCTGAAAGGTTTCTAAACTGTCTTTGTTCCCTAAAAACTGGGCATCTTTAATTTCAATCTTATCATTATTAATATAGATATATGAAAGTTTCTCGGCCTTCCCCTGAATTACTAAAGCATCGTAGCCGGCCCTTTTTAAATTAATACCAAAACCTGCTGTTCCTGCTGACTCTCCATAAGTATTAGTTAAAGGAGATTTGGATATGGCGCTCCATTTGGCACTTCCAGGCAATTTTGTTCCCTGCCAGGGTCCTGTGGCCAGGATAACTTTGTTTTCAGAGCTAAAAGGGTCCACCTTTTGATTTAGTTCCTCGTAGATAATTTTAGCGCCAATCCCAGCCCCTCCTATCAATTTTTCATAAATCTTTTCCGAAACCTCCTCCCAAGTAATTTTCTCCCCAGACAAATCTATACGTAAAATTTTTCCCCACCACCCGTAACTCATTTTTCCAAACTCCTTTCCTTTTTAAACATTTTGGCTACCAAGATCTTTTTCTTTTCCTTTCATCAACAATGTTTTAAGAATATCTTTTTCAGTGATAATACCTTTAAATTTTTTCTCCCTGGATACTACAACAAGCGGAAAATCACAGCAAACTTTAGCTTTCATAATATCCCTAAGAACAGTATTTTCAGGAACAAGAATAAGGTTGGTCTCTCCTTCTCCTATATTAGGATATGATTTTATGAGAAGAGGTTGATTTTCTATATAGGCTCTGATTGGATGACTATCCTCATCCAATTCTAAGGTTAAATTGGTCTTGTGATCCAGAAGGTAACGTTTAGAGGATACAAAAGAGGCTTTTGTAGCAGAGTCTATCATCTTCGCTGCTGTAAGAACTCCTGAAGAATCGGCATTTTTTACAAAATTGGCTACATATTCGGTACGAGGATTTATAATTATTTCCTCGGGGCTTCCCACTTGCACAATACCGCCCTCTTCCATAATAGCAATTCTACCTCCCAGCCTGAGAGCCTCATCCAAATCATGAGTAACAAAGAAAACCGTCCTTTTTAGCTTATTTTGCAATTTTAAAAGTTCTTCTTGCATTCTTAGCCTGATTAAAGGGTCAAGAGCGCTAAAGGGCTCATCCATCAAAAGAATCTTGGCTTCTGTGGCTAAAGCTCTTGCTAGACCAATTCTTTGTTTCATACCTCCTGAAAGCTCGGAAGGATATGAATCACTCCATTCTTTTAGCCCCACTAATTCTAGCATTTCCAGGGCTTTCTTTCGCTGATATTCTTTAGGTTTTTTTTGAATCTCTAACCCAAAAGTTACGTTGGAAAGTACTCTTCTTCGCGGAAATAGAGCAAAATGTTGGAAGACCATGGTTATGTTATGGGTTCTTATCTCTCTTAGTTCTCTCTGGTTTAATGAAGTAATTTCTAGCTCCTTAGAATAAATTTTACCTAAAGTAGGGTCTACCAATCGATTTATGCACCTCAGAAGAGTGGATTTTCCGCTGCCCGACAGTCCCATTACCACAAAGGTTTCTCCTATAGAGATATCTAAACTTACATCATTAACAGCTACTACCTGCCCCGTTTCCTCATAAATCTCAGATTTTGTCTTACCTTTTTTAAGTAATTCCAGAACCTTTTGTGGTTCTTTACCAAATATTTTGTAAACAGATTTCAGTCTTATCTCCATTTATTCTGCCCTCACTAATCTATCCAAGATTATAGCCAAGATAACGATTCCTAAACCAGCCTCAAAGCCCATTCCTATGTTAATGGTAGCCAGAGCACGCATCACTTCTCTACCCAGTCCACCAGCACCAATCATCGCGGCGATAACTACCATAGATAAAGACATCATTATACATTGATTAACCCCCATCACAACGGAGGGAATAGCATTGGGAATTTCAACCTTGTAGAGCATCTGCCACCAATTCGATCCAAAGGCCTTTCCTGCCTCAATTAACTCCACAGGTACCTGTCTTATACCGAGGTAAGTGAGTCTTACCGGAGGAGGAAGAGCAAAAACTATAGTAGCTATAACTCCCGGGACTGTTCCCAATCCAAAAAACATTAAAGCTGGTATTAAATAAACAAAGGTAGGAATGGTTTGCATAAAATCTAAAATTGGGCGGGTTATGGTATGAATAACTTTGTTGTGAGCTTTTAAGATTCCAATAGGTATTCCTATTAGTGTAGAAGCTATAGTAGCCATGAGGACTATAGCTAAGGTTCTTATTGTTAAGGACCACAATCCCAAATTTAGTATTAAGAGCAAACTTACAACAACAAAAAGAGCAACCTTCCAGCCCCTCACACGCCAAGCTAGGACCCCCAGAACAGCTATAAAGATAAGAGGTGGAATAAAAGCAAGGAATCCTTCCAGGGCACCTATTGAACTATGAAGAAATGAAGAAAGGGCTCTAAACTCTGACCTTAAAGCTATCTCTAAAGCATCCACTCCTCTCTCCACTGTATCACCTAAAGGAATCTTGGTCCAGAATTTAACAAACCACACTTTTTTCTCCTTATTTACCTGAAATATTTAAATGTAATTGGCAGGGAAGATATGTATCTTCCCTGCCAATAATTTACCTTTACTTTATGGCTTCCCTTATAGCATCCCGAGCTCTTCCGCCATCTACTGATTTAATTCCATAGACCCATAAGTCCACTACTTTGAGGTTATTCTTTATCCACTCTTCTGCTACCTCATCCGCTGGCCTCTCTTCTCTGCCATATCCGTATATCCATTCATTTTGCATCTCAGGGGTAACTTTAAACTGCTCGAAAAACTTGTATACATTGGGCATGTCTTCTTTAAATTCAGCTCTGCTAATGGTCCACACCACTTCAGCACCAGGGGGACCCCAAAGTTCCAAAGGATCCTCCAAGTATTTCATATCAAACTCCGCATTCATCCAGTGGGGTGACCAACCTAACCAGACAACCCACTCATTATTTTTGAACGCATTATCCACAGTTACCATCATGCCTACTGTACTACTCTCTACCACTTCCCATCCTGCAAGATTATAGTCGTTCCTCTCAATGGCATCGATCATGATCGTATTTCCCTCATTTCCTGGTTCTATCCCTATGATCTCACTGCCAAACTTATCGGCAAACTTGTGAAGATCTGCCTCAGAACGACAGCCAGCATCGTATGCATATGCAGGAACAGCTAAAGTATAAACTGTCTCATCTAGATTAACGATTATCTTTTCGATAGTTCCTTCCTCAAAATAAGGTTCCAGGTACAGCAACATTGTGGGTATCCAGCCACCTAAGAAAACATCAAGGTCCTTGATGGATAGTCCTTTGTACAGTACAGCACAAAGATACATCTCAGATTCCACATCATACCCCATATATTCCAAAATCTGTTTGGCAACGGCTGTTTTTACAGTAACTCCAGGCCAATCCACATAGCCAAATGTAACTTTGGTCCCGACCTCTTCCGGGAGTTTAGCCTGCAAAACTCCCGCAGTTCCCATTGAGAGCACCAGTAAAAAAACCATTAAACCCATTACCATCTTTCCTCTTCTCATTTTTTTCCTCCTGGTAAATAGTTTTTAACTCAGACTCTTTAAATCCACCACCTCCTTTCAATCAAATAAAATTTTCCCTACAGACTATGGTAAAACCTATCTAAAGTTGACTTGAGGTAGTTTAAGAACTCCTCTCCTCAAGCTATCAATATAAATGCATACCGATTTTGTTTTTCATTCTTGTTCTGGAGGACTTCGCATGGCAAACCTTGATTCCGAACAGTTTTATACACATCGATACCAAAAAGTTGATCGCAGGGTCTTATCTTTTCAGGGGTTGGACAACCAATACCCTCCTTAACCTTGCATAAGGCACAAAGCTTGCAAGAACAAAGGGTAAAGGCAAAGTAAAAGCCATCCAAAAACATTTGCCGTTCAATTCTCAGAGCTACAGAGTAAAGTTTCTGAGGATCCTCGGAGTGAAGAAGGAGAATATGGTTGTAGGTTCTTACAATTTGTAGCCTCATTTCGTAGGAGACTCCTCGATCATCGCATTTCTGGCTGCTGTAGTCATCGCAACCCCATCTACATTTTAGAATAGCTCTTGGATCGAAAGAGATATCCCTGGAACTGATAATTTTCGCATCTAACATTCCGAGTTGTTTAGCCATCTGAATGTATTTGTCCAAAAAGTTTCTTCCTCCAGGTTCAAAACAAAAGTCCGGTGGGTACTGTTTAAGGTATTTTGTAAGCTTTATGAACAATCAGAATATCTCATTTTGAAAAGTTTTACATCAATCGTCTACACATCCTTTGAAAATTTTTCTGTAACTCTTTTTTTCTCATTTCAACAAATTCTTCAACTTTCTCTTGCAAATTTACTTCTATCTTTGGTTGTTGATATTCCTCCAGTATTTCTTTATATAGCTGATTTGCTCTTGCGAAGGTATCCTGGCAGCCATGCGATCCCCACATTTGATAAGTTTCCCTATTGCTTAATCGGGGTAAAAATAGCTCCTCTTTAAAATACTCGCTGGTATGTTCTGTGTCAAGAAAATGTCCACCAGGACCTACCTTTTTAATCACATCTACCGCAAATTTTTCGGGAGAAATATTTACTCCACTCAAGAATCTTTTAATGATTTTAATCATTTCTATATCCATAATAAACTGTTCGTAGGACATAGTAAGGTAGGAATCCAGGATACCTGCAGAATGAAGCACAAAATCAATACCACTTATAAAAGTATTCATAAGGGACATCATCTTTTCATAACCACTTTGAGCATCTGGAATTTTGGAGTCAGTGAGAGCTCCACCTCCCCTTGAGGGAAGGTTGTAAAAAGAAGCCATTTGAGAAAAAACCGAGGTCAAAATAGAGGATTCCGGTGCCCCTATAGCCGTTCCTCCAGTTCTCATATCGGCACAGGTAGAAGCTGCCCCATAGATAACTGGTGATCCTTCCCGGATCATTTGAGCCAACACCACCCCAGATAGTACTTCAGCATTATGTTGAATTATTGTTCCAAGGAGAGTAACCGGGCCAGATACCCCTGCTGAAATTAAGGGAGCAATTATCACCGGTTGTCCAAAGGAAGTGTATTCCAAAAGTGCCTCTAATGTCTTGGGATCGTATAATAAGGGACTCTGGGTATTAATTAGAGCTAAAACTCCAGGATTTCTTTTAAGTTCAGATTCTCCTCCCCATATAAAAGATGCCATCTCTAAGGTATCAAGAGCTGCCTCCTTTCCTGCTACAGCTCCCATAAAAGGTTTATCAGAGTATATTATTAAGGCCTTTAATATATCAAGATGCCGTGTAGTTGCTGGCATGTCCTGAGGTTCAACAATTACCCCTCCTGAACAGTCCAGTTCACCAGATAGATGGGTTAGTTTAATAAAATTTATTAAATCCTTTATTTTTCCTCTTCTTCTACCCTGGTTTAGCTCAAAAATAAAAGGGGCACCGTATCCTGGAGCAAGAACTGGAGGGTCTTTTCCTATCCTAATACTTTTATCAGGACTGCGAGCTTTTACCACAAATTCTGATGGAGATAGCTTTAAATAGTGATCTACCACCTGGGGAGGAAAACGTACCAGCTCACTCTTCTCCTTAGTTATCGCTCCTCCCTTTTGAAGAATTTCTCTTACCTTCAAGGAGGGAAAAACTACCCCTACTTTTTCCAGTAGTTCTAAGCTCCGGATATGAATTTCCTCAATTATATTTTCAGGTAGAAAAGGAGCTAATCTGTTCATACTTTATTAATCTCCGCCACCCCCCGCCTCTTACGGAGACGGGGGGAACTGAGAAATTGGCTAAGAAGAGATTTCCCCTGTTTTCCAGTAGTTTATCTTAAGAGGATTATCCTCTATGTATTTTTGAGCTGCCTCCTCGGTAGTGAGACCTTCTATCACATAGGCCATCATGGCAAGAATCTCGTCCATATCAAACCACATTCTGCTCAAAAATCCAGTTATATCAGAAGGAAGGTTCTCATAAAATTTTCTTCCTACTATAACCGCGACAAATTCTTCCCCTCCTAAGATTTTCTTTGGTTCATCCAGCCAGCGAAGTCCAGGTCCACCTGCTGCTTTAGAAACTGAGGCCCACGATATATCAGGTGCCCAGTTGGTTGTCACTATCCACTCATTTCTTGCAATAGCCCTCTTGAGAGCTCCTAGCATCATTGCACCGCTTCCCTCTACCAGCGTGTAGCCTTTAAGCTCAGGATACCCCTCTTTTATCATTAACTCAGAGTGCTGCGTTAGGCCTGCACCAGGGTCTATACCTATGACCTGGTTTTTTAACTTCTCCTTAACCTCGGCTTTACCCATATCTTCTACCGAAGATAATACATCTTTGGGAATGTAATCGGGAATAGCCCATCCTAATCTTGCACCCTCATACATAGGGAGGAGTATAATCTCGGTAGAGAACTTATCCCAATAGGCCTCATGAGTTAGGGGAAGCCAGGCTTCAAGTCCTATATCTAAATCACCACCTGCTACACCTGTATACACAACTCCTATATCGCTCAAAAGGAGCTCAACCTCGTATCCCATATCCTCAAAAACATTTTTTAGAAGATATGCTACAGGCTCGGTTTCTGACCAGGCAACCCAACCTATCTTTATGACCCTTTTCTCGGCTAACAAAGGTGCTGCAGATAGACCAAGAACAAGACAGAGTAAAACCGCCCCTATTAGTATTTTTTTAACTAAACTACTTTTTAATCGCATTTTTTACTCCTTTCCAAAGATTTTTTGCACAAAAATAAATAAAGCCCATCACCTCCTTTTTTAACTTGCCCTTTTAACTTGCCCTACATACCTTGTCATTCTATCCAGAATAACGGCAACAATGACAACAGCTATGCCAGCTACTATTCCCCTTCCCACCATCATCCTCTGGATTCCCCTTACTACTTCACCTCCCAATCCTCCTGCACCAATCAAAGCAGCAATCACCACCATAGAAAGACACATCATTATGCTTTGATTTACCCCAGCCATAATAGAGGGTCTGGCCATAGGTAGCTCCACCTTCCACAGAAGCTCAAAGGGATTACAACCAAAGCTTTTCCCTGCTTCCACAATTTCTACCGGGAGTTCCCTGAGACCAAGAGCAGTTAGTCTTACTGCCGGAGGAAGAGCAAATATTATGGTGGCAATAACTCCAGGTGCAACACCTATTCCAAAAAACATAACAGCTGGAATAAGATAGACAAATACAGGCATAGTTTGCATAAAGTCTAAGATGGGCCGGAGCCCTGCCTCTACAGAATCAGATTTACCAGCCAAAATACCCAGAGGAATCGCCAAAACCAAAGCAATAAAGGCTGCTGTGAGGGTAAGAGAAAAAGTCTGGATAGTTTCTTTCCATAAACCAAGAATAAAGATAAGAACCAGGGAAAAAAAGGTAAAGATACTAACTTTCCAGTTTGAAACAAAGTAAGCTATAAGGGCAAGCACAAAAGCTAATATAGGGATATACAAAGGGACTCCAAAAAGATTCGGTGTTAGCACCGGGAAAAATGAGAAAAATGAGAAAAAGAAATTATTAATTGAGTTTATTAGATAAGTAATAGAATCAAAAAAGGAGCTAAAATTAATAGCCAACCAATCTACTCCCTCTTCTATCCATAGAGGTAAAGGAATTTTACTTTTTGGTTTTATAATCTTCCATAAAGCCAGCCCCATTTTTTCTTGAGAAAAAGCAGGGGCAGATAAAAACAATAAAACAGCAGCCAGCAAAACTGCATTTATTAATTTATTCTGTTTCATCTATTCCTCGCTTCCCTTAGGATGCTCTTTTAAAATTGTCTGGAAAAGAGGCTTTTCTGTAATAACTCCTTTTAGCCTGCCCTTATTGGATAACACTAATACCAAAGGCAAGTTAGCCCTCATCATAATCCTTATAATATCCCTCAAAACCACTTTACTTTTTACAGCGGGTAGATATTTTCCTCCTTCTTGCGCTATTTTATCTCCTTCCCCAATTACTCTAATGGGCAAATCTTTGCCCATTATTTGGGCTTTTTTTAGTTTTATTTCTTCATCCCCATCAGCACTCAAATAAATTTGTCTTTCTTTATCTATTAGATAAAAAGGCCTCTCCTCTCCTTCAATTTTACAGACTTTTCGCAGAGGAAGGGAGCACTCAGGAATAGTGCGGACCATTGTTTCGGCTGTAATCACACCTGAAGGGTCGGCATTTTCCACAAATTTTGCCACATACTCTGTTTTAGGATTAAGAATTATCTGTTCAGGTGTTCCCATCTGCACAATTTGTCCATTTTCCATAATAGCTATGCGATTACCTAATTTGAGAGCTTCATCAAGGTCATGGGTAACGAAAATAATAGTTCTTTGCAACTTATCTTGCAGCTTTAAAAACTCATCCTGCATTCTTACCCTAATTAAAGGGTCAAGAGCACTAAAGGGCTCATCCATCAAAAGAACTTTAGCCTCCGTAGCTAAAGCTCTAGATAATCCAACTCTCTGCTGCATTCCACCGCTTAAATGAGAGGGGTAAGAATTGGCCCATTCTTCTAATCCCACCATATTCAAAATTTGTCCAGCTTTTTCTCGTTGATATCTTTTCTCCTTTTTTTGTACCTCCATTCCAAAAGTAACATTTGAGAGAACAGTTTTGTGAGGAAAAAGGGCAAAGCTTTGAAAAACCATACTCACCATCTTTTTCCTTACTTCCCTTAGTTCTCTTTTTTTTAAAGAGGTTATCTCCAGTTGCTTATTGTCCATTTTAAGGTACACTTTTCCTGATGTAGGTTCAATCAATCTATTGATACAGCGAAGGAGAGTTGATTTCCCACTACCAGATAGGCCCATAACAACAAATAACTCTCCCTCCTTCACCTCAAAACTAACATTATCAACTGCAACCACCTTGCCAGTTTCAGTATGTATCTCCTTTTTAGATTTACCCTCTTTAACTAGCCTGATTGCCTCTTGGGGCTTTTCACCAAATATTTTGTAAATGTGCTCAACTTTTATCATTTGTTATTTAGGCAATTGATCACTTTCTGTATCTTCTCCTCAGCCTGAGAAGATAAAGGTACTGGAGTATGTGTTTTGAGAATGTGCTGAATTTTTTCCCTTATTCTATCCTGCATCCTCTTTTTTCCACCCTCAACCCATTTAGACCAGGTTTGCCGATCAGATAACTCAGGCTCCCATAACTCTTTTCTGAAATTCCTTAGAGTATGAGGATGAGTTAAAAAATCTCCTCCTGGGCCTACCTCTTCTATAATATCAACGGCTAATGTCTCCTCGTTTACCTCAATTCCTCGATCTATTCTTTTTATGTAGCCTAATATCTCATCAACCATAACTATCATTTCTAAAGCCCCTGTTTTCCCCGATTCCAAATATCCTACATCGTGGACAAGGTTAGCTCCGCTAAGCATTGAAAAAAGACAGGAAAATGTTGCCTCAACTGCTGCCTGTTCATCAGGAAGCTTAGAATCACTACACCCTGCTGTTCCCCAGGTAGGAACTTCATAATAGTGGGCAATATCCGTAAAACCAGATAGAGCCAGGGAAAGTTCTGGTGCTCCGTAGGACATCTGAGCATCTCGCATATCCATAATAGTAAGCACTCCGCCCATTAAAAAGGGAACACCTTTTCTTTTTAGCTGAGCAATTACCAGAGAGCTTAAATTCTCTGCATTGGCACTGACCAACTCACCCGCAAGAGTAACCGGAGCACTGGCCCCACTTTGAACGCAGGGAGTGTGAATTATAGGTATTCCATACTCAGCAGCTAAAAGAAGCTTTTCTGTAGCCGCTCTATCTCCAGTTAGGGGAGAGATGGGTTCAGAATAGGCAACAATAAAAGGTCTTTTAAGTAGATTTTCTTTACCTCCCACTACTGCAGAGGCCATTTCCATAGTATCCTTTAATCCTTCCTTAGTGTAGTTCCATATTACAATAGGTTTGGAGGTATTTTTAACCATTGCCTCAAATTCAAAACGATCCGAATACTGAGGTGGAACATCACTAATTGTACCCAATCCCATAACCCAGTCAATGTTGGGTAGAGCATCGGCGACTTTAGCTGCATTTGCTGTATCTTCCCTCTTAAATGGGCGTCTTTTTCCTGTTTCAGGATCAATCATATTAAGCAGGGTTGGCCCCAGGCCAAAATAACTATTATGACCACCTAAAGCTAACTTTTTATCTCCCAAACGGTCAGATAGAAGAACTTGAGAAGGAGCAGAGTTTATTGCCCACTCCACAAGATGGGGAGGAAAATGAACTACCTCACCTTCTACTTTGCATCCAGCGTTCTGCAATAAATCAAGAGCTTCCTGACACTTAACTCGAATACCTGTCCTTTCCAAAACCTCCAATGTAGTCTGGTGAATTTTTTTTATTTGATTGAGTGAAAGAACTCTAAATTGTATCCCTTCAATTTTACTTAAATTTGCTTTCATTTATTCCTCCCCTATTTTCCGGGTTTTTGCCTCGTTTCTGATCAGGGCCGTTATTTCGTTTTTCTTTTGCTCTTCCAGAGGTGGTGGTTTGTATTCTTCTAAAATTTTTTTAACCATCTTATTAGTTCTTTGAGCTAAAGTCTTTCCACCCTCCGAAGACCATTTTCTGTACCCACTCCGATCCATAAGTGCGGGGTACCAATGTTCGGTTCTAAAATGCTTGAGCGTATGTTCCTCAGTCAAATAGCTACCCCCTGGCCCCACTTTATGAATTAAATCAACAGCAAGGTTTTCCTCAGTAGTGGGTATACCCCGCATAAACCTTTTTGCCATTCCAATTATCTCGTCCGACATCACCATCATATCGAAAGAACCAATTAATCCCGAACCAATATAGCCTACATCATGAATTAAATTGGCTCCAGATAAGCCTTGCAGGGTGATAGAGAGAGTTGCCTCAATAGCTGCCTGATTATCAAGGCATTTAGAATCACTGCAGCCTGCTGTTCCAAACATAGGAAGGTTTAAAAAGTGACTCATCTGGGCAAGTGCTGCACTTAAGATGTGAAACTCAGCTGCGCCATAACAGTAGCAAGTAGTCCTCATATCCATTACAGTGATAACCCCTCCTATTATGACTGGTGCACCTTTTCTTTTGAGTTGCGAAATAACAACCCCACTTAGACTCTCGGCTAAAGTCAATACAATATTACCAGCCAAGGTAACCGGGGCTGTGGCTCCTCCTGAAGGACAAGGTGTATATATTAGAGGAATTCCCGCTTCTGAGAAGAAAAGCAGCTTATCCACAGCATCCTTGGAATGCCTTAATGGGGAGGACGGTTCAATGTAGTGGATAATAAATGGATTTTGGACAAGTTCTTCTTTTGTATCTGCTGCTATAGATGCGATCTCAAAAATATCTTTATTACCTCGTAAATCATGAGAGGTAAAAACAATGGGTTTTTTGGAGTTAAAAACCATCTCTTGGAATTGGTAAAGATCTGTGACCTCCACGGGTTCATCAGATATAAGTCCAAGAGACATTATAAAATCTATGTTGGGAAGTGCGTCAGCTATAAGTGCTCCTTTACCTATGTCCTCTCGAGTAAATCTTCTTATCTCTCCCGTAAAAGAATCAAGTATGTTTGGACAATCCGAGCCAGTTCCATAATAAGAATTAGTCCCTTCCAGTTTCATACAAGGCTTTCCATCTCTGTTATAAATTATTATCTTTTTGGGAGCGGATCTTACTGCCTCTTCTACCATAAAAGAAGGTATATGTGCTATATTGCCATCTACCCAGGCCCCGGCATCTTTTAGCATGGAAAGGGCTTCTTCGTGGAAAACTTTCACCCCTACTCGCTCCAGGACCTCTAAAGCTCCCGAATATATCCTCTGACACTGAGATTCAGTTAATACTTTAAATTCTGGTGTTTCCAGGCTGCTTCTCTCATAGCCCATCTTCTTCTCCTGGTATAATCTTCACTATAGGTGAAGATTGTTATTTGACTTTCTATAGTTTCAAGATTAAAGTTTCATTGGTTCTTTAAAAAACGCTTTTTGAGAAAACAGGAAGAGGGCTTGCCTTCTCCTGGTATAAAAAAGACCTTTTGACCTTGTCCCTTTCCTCTTTTTGACAGCAAAAATCTTTCTTTTTTACTTTTGAAGATATGTGATTTTGAGCGAACAGTTTTTGCCCGATAAAGTAAGGCTTGGATAGGTCAAAATTAAGAGGGAAAATTTTTATATAAAGATAAACCGTCAATTTTACATCCTTCTCTCTCGGCAGAAGGGAATTTTTTCCTTAGATGAAGATACTCTGTTAGCTTAATGCCAGCCGGATTAACTTTTAAAGTTTTTTCTAATTTTTGCAAAACCTCTTCCCTGGTTTCCTTTAGATCTTCCACTACCACAGGTCCTTGAATTTTAGCGAATATGTCCTGAGGGTCAAAAATAATATAACCATCCGATAAAGCCTCCAGCCAAATCTTTACCCTCTCGAGTTTGGAGGGAGTGGTTACCACTAGGTAATAATCTTTTCCCTTTTTATCGGGGGCAAGGCGAAGAATTGAAACCTCATCAATAAGTTTCCCCTCAGCGTCTAAGAAAAAAGAGTGAGTGATATCACCGGGTTTAAGCTTAGTTATATCAGCAGTAGATACTTCTTGCAGAAAAGGTTTTGCTCCTTCTCCACTCACCTTTAAAAGTCCTATATCGCTGGCCTCCAAAAATTTGTTCTTTTGTTTAAGTAAATCAGACTGGTTTTGGATGAAGTGCGGAGAGAGAAATTCAAAAATCTCTTTCTTTTCTGCTTTTTTACCCTCTTTTTCCTGGATTAAATTTTTTACCTCTTTTTTTACTCCTTTAATCATATCCAGATTTATTTTCCCTCTGGGTAGATTCCCCGTTAACCCTCTATAAGCAAAAGGTTGAATGTTAACCAGCACCTGGTGAATAAACTCACTTACCTATTACCACAAATTAGAAACGAAAAAAGTTCCTAAAAATCCAAGTTTATTTCAAATACTCCTTAGCTACTTTTCTTATCTTTTTTACCCGCAGTCTTACCGCCTCATGAGTTAATTTTAGCCTTTTGGCAATTTCACCAAGGGTATATCCTTCTAAGAGCAGGCGATAGGTTTCTTTTAGTTTTGTGTTCAGGCGCTTTCGGATTTGTTCTTCTAAATCCTTGGCTATCAGAGCATCCTTTGCATCCGCTACTCTCGAGGGAATACTGGATGCAAGTGGTGCCTGTCCTTCATCACTCACGTAATATAAGCTGATTACTGTAACATTTTCCCTTGACTTACTGTCAATACTCCTGCCTTGCTTGAGATAATCAATGAATTGAAAATAACGGCCCGTCAAAACATAAGATATCGCCTTTTTCTCGAGTTTTTCTTTATTTTTCCATAGATAAAGCCACCCTTCTTGCAATAAATCATCCTGATCCGCCTTATTGTTGGTAACATTGCCAGCAATTTTTCGCAGCTTTGTTTCTAACTTTTCTATGGTTTCGGCAAACTCCATCTTTTTCCCAAATTTTGGCAGTTTTAAAAGGCTGAAAAAGCCAGTCTAAATGAAGAGGACTATATCTATCTTCGGTAATTCCAATTTTGGGTGCTGTATTTAGTCTGCCTTAACTCCTGGGATAATTTCACTTCTTCTTTAGTTAACTGGCCAAGTACTAACTTTATCCCCAGTTTTTTTTCAAAACCCCAGACTAGGCTATCTATAATCTTTTCTTCATATCCCTTTTCTGCACCTTCAAAAGAGATCTTATCATCCATCAGAATCGATCCGTGTTGAAAAAAGGCTTTGTTTTTCCTCCTTTGAGCGCTTCCTACAATTTTTCTTCCAGCTTCAACGACGTCGTATTGTGAGGGACTGACAAAACAAAAATAGGGATCAGGTCTTTTGCTTTGTTTTCTTTCTAACTCGGCGCGTATCCCCAAATTTTGTAGACCCAGGATTATAGCCTCATGAACTAGCTGCTGGGTTTTTGTAATATCCTTAAAGGCAGGAAACTCATGAGTAGAGCAAGCTAGTGAGTAGGTTATCTCATTTCTATGCAATATAGCACCTCCTCCGGTAGAGCGCCTGACAATGGTTATTTTTTGTCTTTTGTATTCTTCTAGGGAGAGGTCTTCTATTTTTTGAAAATAACCCATGGAAACAGCCGATGGTTTCCAGGCATAGAATCGAAGGGTAGCAGGAAGGCCCAGTTTCTCTCTCATCAGGAATACGGCCTCGTCTATAGCCATATTGGTATAGGCATCTAG
>Ga0209121_10002828_pt1 | contig 17290 bp, 10 predicted proteins | sample Cruoilmetagenom3_FD_187292 | JGI IMG/M metagenome (GOLD analysis project Ga0209121, IMG submission 187292) | Oil polluted marine microbial communities from Coal Oil Point, Santa Barbara, California, USA - Sample 3 (SPAdes) (version 2) | ecosystem: Environmental > Aquatic > Marine > Oil seeps ... | reverse complement strand
TGTTCACATTGAACCCCTCAAGAATATAGTTCTTATGTGAATGGATCTCAAAATTATCCGGGCGATTGAAGAGTTCTACTATCCATTTGTCTTTGCAAAAATGGCGTGCTAGTGTAGAACCCGGATCCTTGTTTTCTAGAGATTTTACAACTACGAGTGCCAAACGTCCTATTGTCGAGGGAGAACAGTCCTTGTATTGTTCTAAAATACCACAAAAAAGATCCAGGAATTGACTTTTGTCAATTTTGATATCATCATCTTTTCTGTATCTATAAAAATTCACTCTACTTTCAGCAATTTCCAGCTTGAGTTTTTGATCAGCACTGTGGAGAGTTATCCGTGGGATTCCTTTTGGAGCGTCTTCCGGAAGAGGAATAGAAAGAGTATCTCCATCGAAAGAATCTGCAAATTTACTCATCAGTCTTTCCAATATCCTACTCTTAGAGAATAGAATAACAGGTGTAAATATGGAAGCCTGCAAAGAGGCAATCTTGAAATCATTACTATTCATAATCGTAGATTTTCCTCTGAAAGAAGCATAATTTCGTATTACTACATTCCATTTTGAGCAACCTTAGAGTGTAAAGAGAATTCTTGAGACCGACTATGGTAGAATCGATGACTTTCATATATTATATCACAATAGAGAGAAAATACAAGTGATTGATTTTCTTCGCTATGATTACTGCACATTTCTATCCTGCTGATAACTTCATTTTCTATTTTACTCCTTTTTAGGCAGGAAATTCTCGACAAAACTACCAAAAGTTACAATTTAGAGAAAATTTGCGTATTTCTTCTATTTTTGTGTCCTCTGCGAAATTGGAAGATTAATTGGAAGTGGTTCTTTTTTTCTCAAAGATAATCGACTCATATTGAAAGAGTGTTTCTCTCTCTAATCTTTTGCCCCTCTAATGGACACTATATGGACACCGAAGTCTAATCCGTATCCTCCCCGGTTACTACCAATTCAAAAGCGACCTGTCGATTATGGACGTTCAGACAGGATAAATAAACCCTTGACAAACAAAAAAATTACGATATATTTTCTTCATCTCAGATTACCAAAATGAGAGGAGGTTCAAATTCAAGTTAAATAAGTAAAGAACTGTACCAACCATGCTAAATCCACAGTTATCATACTGTTGCTCGCAGTTCAGCGCCTGAGATTGCAGCAATAGAAGTTCTCCAACAGACTATCCGACAGCTGGAAACTGTCCAAAAGAATAAAAACTGAGCTTAGATCACCTCAAGGTTATCCTGCCGGTCCACTCAGTTCAGTCGAACCCAAACCACTTAACTAGTTTTACAGCTAATTTATCGGGCGACAAATCGATCATAGTATGTGAAGAAACAAACTAAAGTTAGGGAGGGAGGTGAGAGACAATTTTCAGAAGGTCTTATCCAGAAAAGAAAGCGAGGTGAAAAAAATGAAGAAAGTAGGAATTATAGCGGCATGTGCGGTGATTGTAGTAGGAATGATGGTGGTTCCTGGATTGGCAAAAAAGAATGGTTGTACAACAATACAAAGTGGCGAATTAGAGGCCAGCACAGGTGAGACACTCACAACTGGCTACGATGATTTCGGATACAATTACCAAGCACACATTTTTAATGGCAGATACTGTGATTATGACCGGGTAAAAGGTGGAGATTATTGTGACGTTAAATTAGTTATGAAGTGGAACGACGCTTGGCTCAGTAACAAGGACTGCGATTATGACGGCAAACTTGACCGACATTATGGATACAAATCTTATATCGGCTCAGGTGCTTGGTGCACTAACCACCAGAGTGGTGGTAAAGGTAAGGATCGCTGGACCTACTTTGTGAAAATAGTTGCTGCGCCAGCAGACGCATATGAAGAAGATGACTATTGGTATACTGCTGATGGAACGGAGATAGGTCCTGTGATTTGGGGAGAATTTGCCACAATCCAAGAAGTAGAAAGCGGTGAGGGAGCAACGTATGTGAGTCCAGCAGGTCCCGGTTTTGGGAAGTGGAAGTAAGATACAAAGGATTATCAGCTTCTAGTCCACCTAGGGAGGGGGACCAAGAAAAGCAGGGGCCTCCGATGCTCCTGCTTTTCTTATTTAGGAAGTATTCTGAACTATGATTGACAGATTACCCCATTTATTCAGAAGTTGTAGGTGGACACGAGGCGAAGAGTTGAGTCCTGTGTTAATATGAGATTGTCAGTTGCAGCAAGATTTCTTTTGTTTTCCAAGTAGTAAGAGAACTTTAGTTTATGATTTTTAGTAAAGCGGTGCTGGTAGCTGAGATTGACGTAAAATCTGTCGCCGATCAGCTTATCAGGATTAACGAGCAAGCCAGAATTAGTCAAGGTATAGTTGGCGCTGAGGGCACTATCATCGTTAAGCGAATAAGTGACTCCCCATGAGGTTGTAGCTTTATTACGTCGCTGCAATTGAGGTATCGTCAGTTCATATCGGAGCGAAAAGGCAGTTCTTCCAAGAGTAAGGCCGTGCCTCGTCCCTAAAATAATCGACCGGGAATAGGTTTTATCGTCACTGATCAAGTCCTCGATGGAAGAGATGGCGTACTTGGCGGAAGCAGTTGTTCGCTTGCCCCATGGGACTGAAAAACCGTAATCAGTTGAGACGTTCGTTTCGTAAATAACTGGCTCAGAGTTGTCTTTATAAGCGGATTTCAAGTAGTTTGCCAAAAGTTTAATCCTGCCCATGGGCTGGGAAATTCCTATGGCTAATATATCCAGAGCATCATCTATCAATAGGTTTTCATTTTCCTTTTCATAGGTTTTGTCTAAGCTGTAGGTGAGCAACAAGAGTGGCAAATTGGGATGAGTGATGCTCAGGTCGCCGCTAGTGGTGGTTGTCACCAAAACGTCGGTGGTTTGTGATAGCCCGCTATGATACGTGTTATAGGAGATTGTGGCATCAACGTGTTCGATGAGAGGAGATAAGGATACATCATACTCCTCGTAATCCCCGGTTCCGCTGGGGTTGCCTAAAAAGCAAAAGTTTTTTCCTGCTTTCTCATAAAAAACATCCAAGCTTAATTTCTCGGAGTAAAGCGAGGTAAACAATCGAAAAGCATTTCCTTTTTCGCTTTCTGGTTCTATTTCTTGTCCATTGTTATTACTCCAGGCGTATTCTCCTGTCAGAGTTATCTCTGGAGTTAGGACGAGCCCTCCTTGCACGCTAGTAATGGAACTGTGATTCTTGCTCGCCCTAACATAATTGGCTGCAAAATCTAAGTTATCTGTTAGGTTAATCGAACCACTGAGACCGTACAAATCAAACTCGAATGTTTTTTTCGATGAACCTGCTAGCGCCCCCAAGTCCATCCTTGCAAGCCTGCTTTCTATCTTTATACCTCTTGACCGACCCAAGGTAAGTGGTGATAATCCAGTAGAAAAGTCTCCCACTGCTATATGCAGCTTTTTCGAATGGTGAGAAATAAGAAAATTGTTTATCTCAGGCCTTGTAAGGGAGGTAGCTTGGGCTGAGGCTGAGAAGCCTAAATGTTCATTTTGTCCGAGCCTGTTAACTAATCTTAACTTAAGCTTTGCAGTGGGTTCAATCGATTCATTATCTTGATATTCTAGTTGTACGGTTCCGCTGTACTTCTTTTCCTTTGGTACTGCAAATGGGGAAATTCTAAGAGTAAAATAGTGGCTAAACAATATCTCTTTTTCGAACTCTATGCCTACCTTGTAGTAATGGAGGCCTGCGTAGTCAGGAGGGATGTCAAAAGCGATTTTTGCAGTTAGCGCTTCACTTTTATCTGTATCTTCAAGTTGCCTGATTTTATCAGTCTCAGTCAAATAGTTTTTATCCACATCGTAAATCTTTACAAAGACAAAATGCTCTCCACTTCTCCAGCTTTCCGTTCCAATGTTGGTTATCCTGACCACAAAAGTTACCTCTTTACCAGCTTGGGCTGATGGCGGCATTGTGGTAATTAGTCGGAACATCGCTGAATTTTCGGCAAAAGCATACTTTGCACTACAAAAGAAAACCACAAGCACCAAGACCAAAATAAACGATCCACTGAAGACTTTCTCTGTTAACATCAAGAAAGATTATACCAAAAGACCTGTGAAAAACAACACTTCAGAAAAATAGTAAGGAAGACATATAACGCATGGGCGAGGCTCTAGGTCCTGTGTAGACAAATTTTGTTAGCTTAGGAATTTGGCGAAAATTGCGTTATCTTACCCTTCTCATGGACACGAATTGGATAGCAGATTGAACAACCTCTGTCCAACTCTTAAATTGATATTTAATATCAGATAGGGTAATAAAAGAGCTTTAACTTATGGCTTATCGCTGAAAAAAATTATAGATTAACATTGAAAATTGATCCTTGAATACTACTGTAAACGATTGACACAGATATTTTTGTATATAGAATAGACTGTGACGGGTAAGTTCACTGCTGGTAATTAATTCAGACTAAGTAGTGTTTAAGAAAAAGAGAGTTATAATCAAACAATACTCTCTACAGCGACTGAAAAGAGAAAAAGTATGCAAAAATGAGACACGAGTTAATTAAAGAGATTTCAGGTGCACTAAGAGCGATGGAACAAGGAGCATTTCAAGATTTTTGCCTTGATTTCTTGCCCCTTCTTGACCCATCATATAAAGGGTTAGAACGGCACGGAGGAACAGTAGAGGGAAAAACTCGGAAAGGGACGCCGGACTTAATTAAGACTCTAAGTAACGGCAAGCAAATTGCTGTTCAATGTAGTGTGACAACTGGCTATTGGAAAAGCCCGAAGGAGGAAAGTAAATTTCTTACCTGGAAGCCCTGTGAAGACATAGATAAATGCCTTCAACATCTTAACAATATTGAAGAGATAATATTATGCTCAAATCAAGAAGTTCCGACTAATAAACCAAATGTTAAAGCAGACATTCTGTCCTATGCCAAACACAAAACTAATGCAAGAATCACGTTATTATGTTGTGCAGATATTGAAAATTTCTTAACAGATAACGTGGCAACCCCAGACTTTGAGGCTCTTTTTAAGAACCATTTTCCTAAGATTCATGAACGGATAGGTTTCTTGAAGGAAGCGCAAGGCAATAAGTTAGCCCTAGAGCTTCTAAAAGAAAGACCAGTTTCCTTGGACAATGTATTAGAAATTGCCACTGATGCAGTCAGAAATCTTACTGACCTCAAGGAGGCGAAAGCCTATGCGCTAAAGAAAATAGATGAACTTAGGTCAAAGTTTGAAAGAGAATCGCTTCCTGATGCGGGCAAGGTTGTGAGACGCATACCAGAAAACTTCCCGCTTATGAGGCCAATCGGAGTCATCCAGACTTTATTAGGGGTTCCCAAAATTGGGAAAACTTCCCTGGTAACTCAATGCGCTAACCACTGGAAGGCGAAAAAGATCAATATTCACTGGTTCGATTGTCCAATCGAAGAAGTTGAAACTAAATCATTAGTTAAAGATATTTCAAGAGCTATATGGGTTTGTTTTCTTACACCAAACAAAGCTTCAGAATTAGCTGAAGGTATCATTGGCCTGCAGTCAATAGACTTAGATAGGTTAAGATATAAACTGGATCATCCCACCATATATGTTTTGGATAATGCGGAATTTCTCTCTCCAAATACTACAAAATCACTTTGCATGTTCTTGAGTAAACTCAAGTCTTTGTCAGTCCTGTCTCATATAGGGCTTGTGTTTGTGAGTAATAAAAGCCTAAAGTGCTTATGCCCAACAATCTCTAACGAATTTTCTGCACCACCTTGGAATCGAGCAGAACTAAAAGCCCTACTATCTAACAAGTTACCAAAACACAAATATTATCAAAACGACAAGTACTTGGAAATTCTTGAGACTATGAGTTCAGGGCATCCTCTTATAGCATTGGCTTTAGCAAGAAAATTCCCATCCATAGAGCGATTGATTCTTTCCTCTTTCGAAGGTCCGTCTCTCGCACGTGAAGATTTGACAGCGGAAGTAAAGAATCTTCTTTTTGAAGATATTTTGAAAGGAGATAGGGATGCTTTGAGTTACGTTCTTAGGTTGGCGCCTCTTGTCTTTAAAGCTAATGATAAAACTATTCACGCTATCGCAAAAAAGATTAAGCCGGTAATAGCAAAGCCGTTTGTTTTAGTATTGGATAAGCTTTCTGGGACTGTCATAGAGGGGGACAAAAAACAGGGTTACGGTGTGTCTTTTGTTTACAGGGAAGTTGCCAAAAAACAACTTAGCTTGCAGGAGCAGCAAGAAATTTACGATATAGTGAGTATCGAGTTGTTAACCCCTGAAGATGGTACTCTCAACGCTATTGACGTGACCAACGGCGTATTTTACGCACTTCTAGCCAAACAATTCAAAAGAGCTTTTTATTGGACAATTGGGTTACTGAAATCGACAGTTAGTAAAAACCTTCCAAAAAGTCAAGTACGGAATATTCTTGATCGCCTTGAGATAGTTACCTTTGTTAAACCGTCATACGATTCAAAGTTATTAGCTATGCATTATCTGGTATTGCTCAGTATGGCCACAGCTCATGCCCATATTAAAGAATACAAAAAGACAGTAGATGTACTTAACAAAATTAAAGTTCTTCCTACCGGATACAAAAATAAGACGCTTGAAGGTCAATTAATGCTCATAAACGAGGTGGCAAAAATATATAAAACAATTTTGGTTGCTCGAGAAGATCCAGTAGAATCTGTAAAAATTCTATCTGAGATAAATCTTGACAAAATAAAGAGATTCTTGCCCATTGATGAACTTCCCATAAGTGATTTGCTTAAAGGCCTGATTTCGCAAGTACCCATCAAAGATATCCCTAGAGACATTCTAGAAAACATTCTCAATTCTGTGAACGTAAATGATGGAATAGTAGTTGCTAATTTGTTGGCTATTGCCTTGCATCTCGGAGTAAAGGCTGAACGTGAGAAAATAAGCCTTGAAGAAGTAATTGTCCTTTTGCCTTCAAGGGGTCCTATTGCAGAAATATTGAATACTGCTTTGAAGGCACAGTACTATGTAGAGAAGCAAGAACCGAAATCAATTAAATTCACACGTCAGGCCATAACTTTATGTCGGAAAAACCAATTGTGGTCTGGACCTGTAAAAAATATTCTTCTACGGCTTCAGAGTGACGTTTACTACAAATTAAAGGACGATAAAAATGCTCAGAATTCTTATCTAAAATACCTGGAAGGCCTCGGAGATGATACAGAAACCTTTGATTATGCTTGGGCTAATTATAGGCTAGGTTTACTCTCGAAGGATCCAGCAGAGGCAGAGAAATATTTTAGAAAATCAAGCCCTATTTTTGACTTACTTAGCTATCAAGATTTGTGTGCTCGAAGTGAGGGAGAACGTGGCATAGCGCTAGTTCAGTTAGATCGTCCTTCGGAATTTGTGAGAGTAGCCGAATGGATGTGCCGACGATATTATTTGCGCAATAGATCTAATTTTGGGCCAGCTGTTACTATGGTAATGGGACAACTTACAAGGCTCATATGTAATTTAGAAAATAAACCGGTTCCAGACAGAGATGAGAAAATCTACCCAGAATTCGAAAGAGGTTTTTATACAAGGGTTTTAGATATTGCTAGACCTCAGAGTGGAGGAACAGTAGCGTTCGATTCCCTCGCCAGAAGTTATGCTTTAGTAGGTAATAGAGATCGAAAAGTAAAGTGTTTACGTACTGCCTTGTTATTCGAACCTAGTACTCAATTGGATAAAAATTGCGTACCTTTGGTAATACGTGACTTTTTGGATGAAATAATTCCCGCCGGCGACAAAAAGGAAATTGAAAAGTTGATAATCCAAGGTATTTTTACAGATGTGCGTCAAATAGACGTCTCTCATACACAGAACCCCAAGCGTTATCTATCTTATTGTATCTTCTCTAAGTTAGATAACGTCATTACCGAGATCAATGATTTACAAAAAATAATGTTTATCAATCTATTAGACGAGGTGCAAAAAACAGTACTAGGTTCTAATCATAAAGATGCAGACTGGTGGCTGGCGGGAGTATGTTTAAGGAGAGCTAGAATAGGCGAAAATTATTATCGGACGAAGAATAAAAAGTACTTTTTATGGAAGAAAGCTTATGATTGCGGTATTAACGCTAACAATAAAGAAGTAATTGTCCAGACAGGGCACTATCTAGGATTCGTTTACTGTGAGTACTATTCATCAATAAAAAGCCTAGCAGATATACAATTTAGTATGCTTAAGTCAGTTCTCTCACAAAAAGAGGGTTTTTCAGGAATAGAAAGCCTTGGCCAAAATCTTTTTCAACTGTGGAGACGGATCAGATCTCGACGATTATCAATATCTGATTTAAGTGCTAAACAAGCATTGTTGGATGGCGCAAGAGTTATTGACGATTCCGGAGTATCTGCGGATAATGCAGGACCGATTATGATATTGCTTCTTGCAAGTGTTTATAGATTTAAGGGGGACGCTACAAAGTGGGCAGTGGATAAAGTTAAGAAGATGAATATTGAATCTGAAATTCCAAAAAATTTGAAGGAGAAAATAAGTCTATATATATGATGATTCATAAAATACTTGATTTTTTTCTGATAAATATATTCGATTTATTTTATTTGGGCTTTTATAGAATGATAGAGTTGTTCTTTATTCTATAGGAAGGCATCAAATTAGCTCTGGGAGTACTACATTTTCCCTATTATATCATTGCAAGTAAGAAAATATCTTTCCTGACATCATAAATTTGACAAAATGCTGAATTAAGCTAAACTTTAATTAAAATAAAGCTATGCTACTGTAGTTAATCAAAAAACCTTCTTAAAGAAGGAGCTCCTAACCGTAAAGACACCACCTACTATTCTAAACGGATAATTGCGTTATTTATCTTCTGGCCAAAGCTGAAGAAATTTTCTCCCAAGGACGAAACCAACGTTATGTTTTGTTAATTACATAACATTGGGAAAGTTTTATACAAATAATAAATAAGCATATTTTACAAGGAGCATTGAAGAATATTTATCCTTTATGGAGCTTGCCTGAGAACGGGGGTATGTCCCGAATGAAAGATCCCAAAATGTTAAAAAGGTCAAATGCAGGATATACCATATTTTCAGAATTCCGGAATAATCAGGTTAAACAAGGACTTTGTTCTCATCGGCAAAAAAAAGAAGCACATACAGGCTCGTACATGCATTTTCTCAAGAAGGGATAATGAATGAGTGAAAAACAAGCTTTGAGGATATGGGTTAATGGTCCATTTATCAGTCGTAAGACAGCGATTTCCTGGCCGGTGGCGCACATGACAAAGGAAAGACATCAAAAATGGCTTCAGAATTTAGAAGAATTCTTAAGAGACAACAAGGAATTCAGTGATTGGTTAAAACAAGCGTTAGAGCAGGGTAAGAGGCTTAGGTTGAAGGCATCTATCTCTGGAGTAGCACAGAGAATACGGCCCCTCGATATTCACGATGCACTTTCACAAATCATAGATGAGATGACTAACTTCTTGTTTCCCAGAGAAAAAGGGAAGGCCATTCCGCAAGTAAAGGATAGACATTTCTGGAAAGTAGAAGGAGAAAAGTTTATAAGCTTTGAGAAAAAAGTTGAAATAGAAATAGAGGAATTGGAAAAGAATCGAGTTAAGCAAACTTAGCCAAGACTTTATGGTTATTGATAAGAAAAAACACTCATACAGAGGCTCATAGAGGCACTTTCTCAAGGCAAGGTAACCTATATAAGATCTATACAAAATCAAAGTTTCTCTATCAAGAGATTTTTTCAAGCCAGTTGTAGGATGGAGGGATTTTGAGCGAAGGAGGTGATACGAAATGCCGAAGATAGACCTCAAGGCAGATTTCGGGGATCATCCTTACCTATCAGTAAAGCTAACGAAAGCGAGACGAATTAAGAAAAAGCTGCCTCGACCATTGCCATGGATTGATGGGTCTTTGAACGACTCTTATCTGGAAATTGCCGAAGCACTGGTATTCGGACTGAATCACGCAGTGATGACGTTATCTGGTGGACTCTGTGAACATCTTTTCAGATTATGCTTGTACGAGAAACACGGCGGCAGTGAAAGAAGAGACGGCATAGATCACGGTATAGACATGAATTTTTGGAAACTCCTTAATAGCAAAACCCTTTGCCAGCTACTCCATGATTGCAAGAAATACAGAATCTTGCCCAAAGAAGACCACAAATGGTGGTTCGACGACTTTTCAGAGAAAGTACGAAACAGCTATATTCATTTCAAGGTATTTGACATCCTGGCAGGAGAAAAAGAGATCGCTAGTAACGCCCTCACAGGAAAAGAATACGACCGTTATATTCAACCGTACAAAGACGAGTGGGCTACCTACAAGAAAAGTAGAGATGAGCAAATGGCATTGTCTTTCTTCTCAGAATTGACAGCGAAAGTCCTGAGGATATTTGATGTCATGAATTGGAGGGAGAGAAAACCAGAGACGATGGCCAACGCTTATGTATATGACCAATACAAGAAGTTCTTCTCTGAGGACTTTAGTTCGTATCACCCTGGATTCATAAACATTCCCGATGACTATTGGGTAGATTACTAGTATCTGTTGCACCACCGGCAGGTTGGTGTTCAATCCGTTTGTTTTTGTAAAACAACCAATAGAACGCCTAAAAACATTAGTTCCACTGGCTGTTCAAAAGATAAACACAAAATGGCTCGACCAAACTAAAAACCCAAAAAATGAATAAATACTTAACACTCATAGAAACAAGCAAACAATACATAGACCAAGGATTTGATTGTTTTCATAGAGAAATTCAAACAAAAGATAAAATTGGATTATTCTTAGTTCTTTCCACGATACGAGCGGTTAGGCTATCCGATGCAATTGTACACCTCAGTAAGGCGAGTTTCACAAGTGAATCTTTACCAACACTGCGTTCATTAATTGAAACGGCTGTCAATATGAGATGGATTATGAACAAAGATACGGAAAAAAGACTGAAAGAATATTACGCAAATTTAGATAAAAATAAGTGGTTTGGCGACCGATGGACAACTATGAACTTAAAGGACCGAATGAAAGAAATCGACTCCAAAGATAAATCTGAATTATACTATGATCTCGTAGTTAAATTTTGTCATGATTATATACACGGTAGTGCAGGAACACTACCTTACCGTCATTTAATTCCAAAAGTCAGCGAAACCTTTATGTCAGCAGATGTAATTTACACAATAACATCTCAGATGTTAGGCCATGTACTAAAGGCTTTAAATGAGTACTGGCCCGGTAAGTTTAATTCTTACAAAGTAATATGGAAAACAATAAAGAATTTCCAACCTATCTAATAAAAAATCATCTCAACACTCAAAACCTCAACCGTCAACCCCAACACCACACTCCCAAAAATCCTCCCAGAGATTCCTTGTGAATTCATAAATTATTTATTTAAATACTAATTTAACCTAAATTTGGCTACAATGATACTGAACACTTTTCGAAAAAAAAATATAACAGAGCCTGTTGCTTTAAGAAAGTAAAAGAAGTTTGGATTAAACTGCTATTTAATTTAACCCCTTTCTTCTGATCCAACCTTTCTCAATTATTGCAGGAATTCCTTTCTTATACAAATCAATTTTGACAAAACGAAAAAAGGGATTAAGATTAGCTTAAGATAATTAAAAATGGCCAGGAGCACAAACCCAGATGTCCTTCTGATCAAAGATATTCTGCCGGGGAAAAATCCTTTCCTATTCCTTAACAGATAGTAGCTTTTCCCAAATTCCTAGCTCACAATAGAAAATCCTTTTACTCCAAGAGACTGAAAAATATGAATGAGTGCAGAAAAACAGGTGTGATAGTGAAATAAGACCATCCAAGATCATAGATTTACTTAAATATGAAGGTTAATTGAACCAATAAGATTCGAGTAATACTATTGAAAGGAGATTAGATAAATGGCAATAATAGTATCAAAAGAAGGGAAGAATGCTACAAAACTAGAGAGAAAAAGCTTCAAAGAAGAAACCGACTTACAAAAGTATATCGAAAATAATCCAGAAGCTATCCCCATTCAAGATATGAAAGAAGATGTCAAGATGGCAATCATGGCAAGAGAATTTCCTGTTAACACAGGCAGTATCGATGCCATAGGGATTGATCAAAATGGAGATATCTATGTTATAGAAACAAAATTATATAAAAACACAGATAAAAGATACATTTTAGCTCAGATTTTAGAATACGGTGCCTTCCTCTATAAAACATATGGAAATGGAGAGCAATTTATTAGTAAATTGAATGATCACATAACTGCTATGTATGGAACAAATCTCTGGGGGAAAATTGCAGAGTGTTTTGGGATGACTGAGAATGAAGATGACATTGAAAACCTTATTGAGAGGATTAAAGATAATTTCGATCATAGCCTCTTTAAGTTTTTTGTCGTTATGGATGTAGTGCCTGATAGCCTCAAAGAAGTCATTTTATTCGTAAACGAGAACAGCAAGTTTGATATCTTTCCCGTGGAGTTAGAATACTATGAACACGAGGGATACCAAATTTTAATTCCCAAGTTATTTGGTCACATTCTTAAGAAAGATATAGGTCAGGGCATCTATAGAGGCAGAATGTGGGATGAGGAGTCTTTCTTTGAGCGTGTTGAAAAAAAGGTAGATGATGCTCAAATAAAGAGATACATAGAAGGCTTATATACATTTACCAAAGACTACAGCTCCCAAGAACCTTGGCCAAAAAATCCAACGAAGCAAGCTGTATTTAACTTCTACATAAATGCTGGAGGTAAGAACGTGTGCTTTTTTCAGGTATATTATTACGGAGCTATTTACTTCTATCTACTGAATTTGGAAACTATTAGGATGTTCAATTCTATAGGCTTTGATATACCAGAAAATGCAAAAGAAAAAGGATTCAAACTGGACATATTCAGAGAGCAAGTTTCGCTCGATGCTTTTATAAAAGTGATTAAAGAGCATATAATGAAAGTTCCAAGAGGAGAGTAAAGATTTTATTTATTTGAAACTCTTATAGGAGTATATAAGGGGTCGGTTGCGAACGGATAGACTAATTATAGGGAATTAAAAGAGGGGAAGTAAATGACGAGACATAGAATTATATATCCAAAGGGAGGAACAGTTCAGGTTCAAGAAGGATATGGTAAACAGGTGGCTGGAAACGAAAACTTAAAATCTATCAATTATAATCGGATATAAAACGAAGTAATCCAGATATAATTAGTTATCTGTTATACGAACTCACAAGGAATTAATTATGTCAGAAAGAAATTTCTCTCAAGTTGCATATATGCCATACGCTCCAATTAAGGAGAGCTTTCGAATTGGCAATTATGAAATATGGCCTTATTATAAAGAATCAAACCAAAGAATAAAAAATAAAAATGTCATCCAACATTTAAATTGTTCTTTTAGTCGATACTTCGAACGAGAATATGGTAAGGAAAGAGGGGGGTATGATAAGCCTCTTGAAGAAATATTCATAATTTCACCCACTAATTTTAAGCTCGGAATCAGCAGATTCTCTAAAGAACAAATTGAAGAGATTAAAACAGTAAGTCACATTATCGCATTTTGTGCAATTAATGAATGTGCTTTCGTTGCTTCTTCAACAGATGCATTTATTCTTTATATCCAAAATTTTCAGGTCGGCTCGGATGGAATTGCTTTATGGAACAAATCTTTTACTAAATTAGATATGGTTAAATTTATAAAACCTTATTATATAGATACTTCTTTACTAAAATTTGAGAGAACTGATTTATGTGATTCTTTAGGAAAAGCTCTTCAGTTCAAGGATAGAACTAAAATAAGAAGGATATTTAGAACTCTTGAGCTATTTTATCATACAGCCACCCACAGCGAAATGGCTATAGATGAACATAGACTATTATCCTTACTTATGTGCTTTGAAGTTTTATTGAACTTTAAAGGCAAAATGGAATTTGTAAAAAAAATAGAAAGCCTATTTCATAACCGTGAGTCTAAAATGGAAACAAGAACAGTCAAAATTAAAAATAAGGATAAAAATCTTACACTATCAAAAACCAGTTGGTGGACATTTGACCTTTATCAGTTAAGAAACAAGATAGTTCATGGTAAAGAGAAAAAGATTGACTGGAATATTCAAAAGTATGGCAATATCTGGACTCGTATTCAATTCGGTGGGATTTTATTAAGAAAATTAATTAAGAAAATATTATCTCAAGAATCGCTTTGGCAATCAGATTATGTTGATTCTATTATTGAAGCAAATAATTCAGATGAGATACTTGAAAAAATAATTACTAAGTTTGTTGATAATTATTCTTAATTCCTAGAGAGGAATATGACAAATAACAGAAGAAAAAAGAATTCAGCGAAATTAAGATGGGACTCTAAACCCAGGAGAGCTCCCAATCCTAAGGATATTGAATTTCAAACGGCAGAGGTGGTTATCCCTAACCCTTACCGAGATGAAGCGCAACTGCCGTTTTCTTTTAGGGATGAACTTTTGAATGAGAAAGAATTAGATAAAAAGAGGATAAATCGACTTATCTGGGGGGATAATCTTTTAGGTATGCAGGCACTTTTAGCCTCTGGTTACGAGAAAAGTATTAATCTCATCTACATTGACCCTCCTTTCTGGAGCGGAGAGAAATATAATTTTCAGACTAGTATAGAAATTCCTAATATGGGAAAATCTGACCGACAATGGGCTTATGTAGAGACACTTGCTTACAAAGATACTTGGACAGGTGGAATAGATTCTTATTTAGATATGCTTTACCCCAGACTTCAACTAATAAAAAGGCTTCTTTCCGATAATGGTTCTATTTATGTTCATTTAGACTGGCACGCTGGACATTATATCAAAGTAATGATGGATGAAATTTTTGGAAAGGAGAATTTTAGGAATGAAATTGTATGGAATTATCGAAGGTGGAACATAGAATCAAAAATATTTAATAGGAGTCACGACATATTATTATGGTATTCGAGAACCTCCTCTTATATTTTTAACCAAATGTTTGTGCCTAAATCCGCAAAATCTAGTGCTCAGGGATTAGCATGGAAAAGTATATTTGATGGAAAAGGAAGAAGGCATTCTATGTTAACCGGTGAACCTACAAAGGGAGTACCAATGCCAGATGTTTGGGAAATATCTATGATAAATCCTGTAGCGAAAGAAAGAGTTGGCTTCGATACCCAAAAACCCGAGGCTTTACTCAAACGCATCATTCTTGCCTCTTCTAATCCCGGTGACCTTGTCACTGATTTTTTCTGCGGCTCAGGGACTTTAGGCGCAGTTATTGAAAAGCTCAATAGAGAGAATCCTATTAAGCCTCCTCGTCGATGGATTATGTGTGACTTATCCAAAGTAGCAATTCAAGTATCAAGAGCAAGATTAGTCAATCTGGACGCTAAACCTTTCTTAATAGAGAATATTGGGAATTACCAGAGAGAAATGATTTATCTTCATGGAGCAAGAATATATGAGATGCAAAGAATAATCCTCAAACTTTATGGAGCAACTCCAAGAGAGGAAAGGAACGATTTGGGAATCCACAAAGAGGAGGATAGTAAATTAGAACTTGTCTATGTAGGTTACCCCGATAGGGCAGTTACAGCAGGCAAGGTTGAAGAACTGGAGAAAATAACTGAGACTTTGGATGGAATGGGATATAGAAAGTTAATAATCTTAGCTTGGGATTATGAATATAATTACAGTGAACTTTTAGAAAATAGAAAAAAAGCATCTAAAAGGGAATGGAAAGCAGAAATAGAAAGCAAAACGATACCTCCAGAAATCTATGAATATCTTAAAAAAGCAAAGGACGAGGAAGAAATAGAATCTCTTAAAGATAAGATATATTTTTATGAAAAACCTTATCTCAAGTTGTTAGAACCAAAGACTTTAAATCTTTCCGATGGGGAAGTGAGAGCAACTATAGGTCTTAAAAATTATGTCCTTTTTGATTTTCCTGTAAAGAAAGAAAAGGATAGAGAAGAGATTAGGAAAATAGCTAAGGATAACTTCGCTTCTCTTATTGATTTTTGGGCAGTAGATTGGGACTATGATGGGTTTACTTTTAAATCCCAGTGGCAAGCCTTTAGAGGCTTTGGAAAGAAGATAAAGACAGTGCCTGTGAAGGTATCTAAAGAATTGGAGAAGGGCAAGGAATATAATATTGCAGTGAGAGCAGTGGATATATTTGGGAACGATGCTACTGGGATAGTTAAGATAGATTTAAGAGGAGAATAATGCCAAGAGATAAAGAAGCATTCTCTCAACTTTATATTGCCAATGCCCTGAAAGATGAGGTTAGAGCCTGGGTCAATCAAGGTTGGTCACCCTCACCAACTCAAACCACTTTGGACCTTTTAAATTACTGGTTTAATAGAGATGAAGAAGCGGAAGAAAAATTTTATCCTTGTCAGAAAAGGGCGATTGAAACTGTTATCTATTGCCATGAAATTTTGAGAATAAAAAACTTAAAAGAACTTTTTGAAAAACTTGCACCAGAAGCACTCTTTAAAAGTAAGCCTCTCCTTGACGAAGTAGAGAGCATTCCCTTCCCCAAGTATTGCCTTAAGATGGCTACTGGTTCTGGCAAAACCTGGGTTCTCTTGGCACTCCTTGTATGGCAATATTTTAATACCTTAAATAAAGAGAGAGAAGGTCAATATTCATATCGCTTTTTAATAGTTGCTCCCGGGCACACTGTCTTATATCGGCTTTTGGATGCTTTTAAAGGAAAAAAAGACCTCAAAACAGAGTCAAGAGACCCTTCTAAATCAGATTTAAACCGTTCTCTTTTTATGCCCGATTCCTGGCGAGAAAAATTCCATATGGATACCTTGGAGCCTCTCGAGGTCAGAGCTAATATGAATTTCCCAACAGGTTCCTTTGCTTATTTAACTAACTGGCAACAGTTTAGGCTCAAAAAAGAGGGCTCTTCTCTATGGAAAAAATACACCGGTGAGGATGTAGAGGAAAGCTCGAGGGGGGAGGTAATTCGTGATTTTCTCTCTGAATTTCCTGACCTCATAGTTATGAATGATGAGGCTCATCATGTGCATGGGAAAAAAACTGCAAAAAATGAGGAATTGGTATGGCGACATTTTATAAGAATTCTTTATGATAGGATAAAGGAAAGGCATGGTGACAATTCAAAGATTTTCCTACAGATAGACTTTTCTGCTACCCCTTTCTTTGGAAGTAGTGAATATAAAGAGTATTTCCCTCACATTGTTTATGATTATGACCTTGTTCAGGCTATGAGAGACATGCTAGTAAAGCAGTTGTTTTTGGAGGAAAGACA
>Ga0209121_10002826_pt1 | contig 17292 bp, 13 predicted proteins | sample Cruoilmetagenom3_FD_187292 | JGI IMG/M metagenome (GOLD analysis project Ga0209121, IMG submission 187292) | Oil polluted marine microbial communities from Coal Oil Point, Santa Barbara, California, USA - Sample 3 (SPAdes) (version 2) | ecosystem: Environmental > Aquatic > Marine > Oil seeps ... | reverse complement strand
AGCCTGTGACTGGCATGGAAGTGCTGATGGCTGACCCAGCAAACGGTGGCCTATACGACTTTAACAAGGATGGCGCTATAGTGTCCGATACGCTTTCTATCGCTGACCGGACACCCAGCGGCGACCTGGGGAATCCGGATCGAGCGACATGGGCAACCAGGACTCGAGATTACTTGAACAGCTCAGGTAGTGATAGAAACGTTGTAATATGGTCATGGTGCGGCCAGGCCGATACCAGCGAAGCAAATATCAACACCTATCTTACCCTGATGAACGAACTCGAGGAGGACTATCCTTACGTCACTTTTGTCTACATGACAGGGCACCTGAATGGAACAGGCGTTGACGGGAACCTGAATGTACGAAACGATCAGATTCGCGCCTACTGCATTGCAAACAACAAGGTTCTCTTCGACTTCGCGGACATTGAAAGCTACGACCCAGACGGCAACTACTTCCTGGATCGTGGTGCCAATGATGGCTGCTACTACGATGGCGGCGGTAACTGGGCCGATGAATGGTGCGCTGTTCATCCAGGTGACCCATTGTGCGAGTCGTGCTCCTGCGTCCATTCTAAGCCTTTGAACTGCAATCTCAAAGGGAGAGCGTTCTGGTGGATGCTGGCCCGGATTGCCGGTTGGGAAGCACAGGCTCCCGATGAGCCTGACCTCACCCCCTCCTACAAGACTGTTTCCCCCCCATTCGCCGACTATGGCGAGCGCATTGTCTACACCGTCGCCATCCGCAACGGCACCGGCCCGCTGACTAGCACCGTTCTCTTCAGCGACACTATCCAGGATGGGCTGTCCTATGTGCCAGGCACCCTCACTGCTACGTTGGGTGTTGTCAATGACACGGCAGCTCCCATCCTGCACTGGTCTGGCGCTCTCAGTCCTACTCCCGTCGTCACCATCACCTATGCTGCCACTGTGACCTATATCACCAGCGGCACCATCACGCTTGTTCTTCCGCAGGTCATCACCAACACAGCAGTCATCGCCGCGCCCGGCTACGAGACCATCACGCGCACGGCCACGGTGCGGACCAACTGGCTGCAAACCTACCTGCCACTGGTGATGAGGGACAGCCCGTGAAGGAGATTCCCGTGCCATTCACGACAGTGAACACGAAATCAGCAACGAGGTTGTACGGCCGGCTCGTGCCCGGCATCCTGCTCGTGGCCTTACTATTGGGGGGCGGCACTGCCCCCCAGCAGGCCAGCACGCGCGCCACCGCGCCACAGACCGTCCAGGCCCCTGAACTCAAGTGGCAGAGCGGCGGCTGCTACTCCTCCTGGTGTGAGACCGGCTGGTACTCCTCCCCCACCGTGGCCGACTTGGACGGCGACGGGACGATGGAAGTCATCGGGGCCGCCTATACGCTCTTCGTCCTCAACGGCGAGAATGGCTCCCTACAATGGAGCGTAGACACGCCCGGCAGCCGGGTCTGGCCCGGCGTCGTCGTCGCTGACGTGGACGACAACGGCGACCTGGAGGTAGTCATCGCCCAAGGGAGCGGCTACGTCTCTGTCTACGACCACAATGGGCATTTCGAACCAGGCTGGCCCCAACGCCCTGCCAGCAACGAATTCCGCTCCCTGGCCGTCGCCGACCTGGACGGCGACGGCGACATGGAGATCGTCGCCGGGCTGGCGCGCTTGAACCGCGTCAATGCCTGGGTCTTTGAGCACACTGGTAGCATACGCGCCGGGTGGCCCCAGTTGAGCAATGACGAGGGCTCCGCCGCTGGCCTCTATAACGATAACATCGGCCTGGGCGACCTGGACGGCGACAGCGTGCTCGAACTGGTCATCCCCTCCGATACCATCACCATCTGCGCCTACGAACCGGACGGCAGCCACCTGCCGACGCACGAGATGTACCACGGCCATTCGGGCCACGACATGGATCACTGGGGAGAGGTGCCGGCCTACGTTGACCTGGAATACGAGACGCGCGGCTGGGGGCCGTGCTACGACGAATTCACCGCCCGCGCCAACTTCGCCAACGGGCCGGCGAACATCGTGGACGTGAACGGAGACGGCGTCACCGAAGTGGTCGTCATCGGCGACGTGCACGACTGCCACACCAGTCCCTACACTGACCTGTACAACGGGCCGTACATCTTCAACGCCGACCGCAGCCGTTTCAACGCCGATGGGTTCGATTGGACAACGTTGCCCGTTGATACGGGAGCGCCGGTGATCCAGAACTACAACGTCATCGAGAGCGTACAGCCGAATCCGGTGACGGTGGACCTGGACAACGACGGCAACCTGGAGATCATCTACCCATCCTACGATGGCAAGATGCACGCCTTCTGGCTGGACAAGACCGAGCACCACAACTGGCCCTACTCCATCTACAATGCCAGCGAGGGCTTTTACCGCTTCGCCTCCGAGCCGGTCGTGGCCGACCTGGACAACGACGGTCATCCCGAGGTCATCTTTGGCTCGTGGGTGCAGAAGGGCACCGACCGCACCGGTAAACTGCACATCCTCGACTACCAGGGCAACCCGCTGCAAGAGATGGACCTGCCCGCCGCCTATGGCAGCCCCGACTGGAATGGCGCGTTGGCGGCCCCCACGCTGGCGAACATTGACGACGATGCCGACCTGGAACTGGTGCTGAACACAGCCCACTCCGGCTTCGTGGCCTACGATCTGCCCGGCACGGCGAACGCCCGCATCCTGTGGGGCACGGGCAGGGGAAACTACCAGCGCACAGGAGCGTTCCTGCACGGATCGCTCCAGGCATCCAACAAGGATGTGCAGCCCATCCTACCCGGTCCCGGCGACGTATTCACCTACACCATCACGCTGCGCAACCCCGGCCCTGCGCTGCCTGGTGTCCGTGTGACCGACACCCTGCCCGCCGAGGTGAATTATTTGGCGAACAGCCTGTGGGCCTCCTCCGGCAGTTGCGGCGCCGTGCCCGCTGCCGCTCTGGTCACCATCATCTACGGCGTCAGCGTCAGCGAGCAAATCACCACACCCCACGCCATCGCCAACACCGCGTTGATAGATGATGGCCTGGGCAACGTCCTGGAGCGCCAGAGGGTGATTTTCGCTAACGGCCTCGCGGCCTACCTGCCGCTTGTCCTGAGGTAACTTGAGGTGAATCGCTGGAAACCCATACGTCAGGGCAAGGCACCACCTTCAAGTTCAACAGCGGCTACGGCAAGTCCGGCCCGATGTACCTGTTTCACAACACGGCCGACGCCGCCCTGCCCGGCAACAACGGCATCTACATCAAAGCGCCGGGGACATGGGAGATGATCTACGCCCGCAACAATATCTGGTCGGGCACCAACTACGCGCTCAATAACTACAACGAGACCCAGCCGATAGACTTCGACTACGACGATCTGTATACCACCAATCCAGGTGAATTCGTCTACTGGGGCAGTGGCCCCAACCGGCACATGCACGACCTGGCCACTTGCCAGTCGCTGACCGGTCAGGAGCCCCACGGCCTCAACGTCGAACCCGGCTTCGCCGACGCGGGCAGCGGCGATTACACGCTAGATTCGGCCAGCGACCTGATTGACGGCGGCATCGTCATCCCCGGTATCAACGATGACTACGTGGGAACTGCTCCCGACATCGGCGCGTTTGAATACGAGGGCTACGGCTTCACCCTGGTCGCCACTCCTCCCAGCCGTGCCATCGCTCCCGGCGGCGTCGCCACGTACATGATCGAGGTGCAGCCTGTCGGCGGCTTCACGGCCACCGTCGCGCTGACCGCTGCCAGCCCGTCACCTAGCGTGACGCTGAGCCTGCATCCCACCGCCATCACCCCGCCCGGCCAGGCCACGCTCACCCTCACCGGCACCTATACAGGCACAACACTTCTGCCTGGCCTGTGGTACACTGTGCCCATCACCGCCACCGGCGACGGCGTCACACAGACCACCAACGTCGGCCTACTCGTAGGTGGTGAGCGTGTCTATCTGCCAACCATCTTGCGGGATCATCCCTAAACGTCATGTCACTTCACGTTTCACGAGGAGGCAGATTGATGGCAACCACACTGGAAACAGCCAATCTCTACAAGCAGTATCAGATGGGCGAGGTAACAGTTGACGCGCTGCGGGGCGTAGACTTTGTCGTCCAGCAGGGGGAATTCGTCGCCGTTATGGGCCCATCGGGCTCCGGCAAGTCCACGCTGCTGCACCTGCTGGGCGGCCTCGACACGCCCAGCGACGGCGACGTGACGCTGGCTGGCCGGCGGCTGGCCCACATGAGCGACGACGAGGTGACCATCATGCGCCGCCGGCAGGTGGGTTTTGTCTTCCAGTTCTACAACCTGCTGCCCACGCTGACTGCCGCCGAAAACGTCGCCCTGCCCCTACTTCTGGACGGCAAACGGATTGAGGACTACGCGGCGCGCATAAACGGACTGCTCGACCTGGTGGGGTTGGGCGAGCGCAAGGATCACAAGCCTGACCAGTTGTCGGGCGGGGAGCAGCAGCGGGTGGCGATTGCGCGCGCCTTCGTCACCGAGCCCAAAATCGTACTGGCCGACGAACCCATCGGCAACCTCGACTCCAAGTCCGGCACGACCGTTCTCGGACTGCTGCGCCGGACGTGCAAAGACCTGAACGCGACGGTGGTGATGGTGACCCACGATCCGCGCGCCGCTTCCTACGCCGACCGCGTGGTCTTCCTCAAGGACGGCCAGACCGTGCGCGAGTTGGTCCCTAGTGACGAGGGCCTCAGCACGCAGAAGATTATAGGGGTGATGGCAGAGTTGGAACTGTGATGCGTGAGCGGGATAGCTGTCCGCATTTGGGCGATATAAGGGTCGAGGCATTTGCGCTGGGCGTGGTCAATACGACGGTGACGAGCGTGGCTGAACGGCGGCGCGAGTTGGGCCTGCTGCGGGCGGTCGGGGCGACGCAGCGGCAGGTGAGCGCGGTCGTGACGGGCGAGGCGGCGTTGATGGGACTGATCGGGGGCGGGCTGGGGCTGGTCGCCGGGGCGGGTGTCGTGGTCATCCTGGCCCTGACGTACGGTGGCAATGGGTGGGGCGTGCCCGACCTGGATTTGTGGGGGGCGGCGTACCGGTCGGTTCAACCGGCACTGCTCAACGGGCTGGTCGGGCTGGTCGCCACGCCTTTCATCTGCGCCGGGGCGGCCTGGTTGCCGGTGCGCTCGATTTTGCGCGGCAGGGCCATCGAAATGCTGAACATCGCCCACGCGGAGTGAATATGACCAGATTACATTCGTCACTTGAAAAACACTGGCTCTAGCCGTGGACCGCCTGGCCCATACAGGTGGTGGCCTGGCTGGAAGTAGTCTGTTGGTCCGCCAGGAAACTACGCTGTCGCCTTCAACGGCACCACGGGCATCCAGTAGCCCTTCAGCGTGGTGGGACGTTCACCGCTGATGGCTGGCCGAGCCGACAGAGACATGATCTCGTCGAAATAATACCACCAGTGACTGCGGGGACGGGGAAACTGGTGACGGAAAGCGACGTAGTTGGGGATATATTCCAGAATCGTCTCTTTCATCGCCAGCAGCAAGCGGTCCAGTTCATCCACCTGGGTTCCATATCTCCGCCACAGGCGGGGCGACACGGCAAAGGCCCACTCCAATTCATCGCGGCTGTGCAGCACCAGCGCCAACTCGTCAACACAGGCTTCCTCATCAGCCATCTTACCCGTAAGGCAAGCCGGGATGACTTCTTGCACACCGTAGCGATAATTGTTCAGCGCGATTTCAAAATCATACTCTTCCACGTGTCAATTTGTCATACAGGTCAATACTCACCCGCTCCTCCCGCCAATCGGCGATGATGCGCCGCAGAAACGGGCGAAGATACCGCCTGGGCCATTCTTGTTCCTTGTCCCATTCGATGTCCACACAACAACCTTGACGTTGAGCGAGTTACAGTGTCGAAACCCATTGTAGCATAGGGAGATTGGTTAGTCAAATAGTGAGAAGAGACCAGATATGACCAGCCCACACCTTTCGCGGAGGCCGTCCATATCCCGGACCCGCAGATTCCTGATCTGCTGGGGAACGGTCTTACTGGGCGCGGGCTTGACCGTCCTGTTCGCCCTGCCCGTTGTTTCCTGCGCCGACAGTATCGCCACCTGCTCGACAGCACCCCCGAGGGCAAGGAACGCGGTGGTCGCTGGCGGCCAACGACGGGGGCTTGGTCACCCAGGCCGTCCTGCCGCCCGTGGACGGTTTGATCGTATTGAGATTGATGGAGCCGCGCGCCTACCTGCCCGTGGTGGTGCGCAACGTCCCGACGTCCTAGAAGGAGTGACTACGATGAATATGAAACGCACAATCTCCATCTTGTTAATCCTGATCGTCCTGGCCTGCCAATCCCCCGCCGCCGCCCAGGCCGACGTCTACTACGTGGCCACCGATGGCAGTGACAACACCGGCGACGGTTCGGCGTCCAACCCCTGGGCCACGATCACGCACGCACTGGATAATGTACCCGACGGCAGCACGATCCTGGTGCGGTCCGGCACGTACACAGGCCGGGTGAGACTGCGCGGCACGTTTGCCGAGGGCGTCACCGTCCGCTCCGAGGTGGACTACCAGGCCCGCCTGCGCCATAGCAGCACCGTCGTGACCTGCTTCTACGGCCAGGGCATCACGCTGGAGGGCTTTGACGTCGCGCACAGCGGCTCCGGCGCAGGCGCTCTGGTCATCCAGATCCAGGACCTGCGCGGCGAGCCCGGCGGCGACGACTTCGTCAGCCGCATCACGCTGCGCAACAACGTGCTGCACGATAGTTACAATAACGATGTCCTCAAGATCAACAATGGAGCCGGACAGATCACCGTCGAGGGCAACGTCTTCTACAACCAGACCGGCCACGACGAGCACATTGACGCCAACAGCGTGACCGACGTGGTCATCCAGGAGAACGTCTTTTTCAACGATTTCGCCGGGAGCGGGCGCACGAACAACAACGATACCGGCAGTTACATCGTGATCAAGGACAGCAACGGCGACGACGACACGAACCTGGGCAGCGAGCGCATCACCGTCCGGCGCAACGTCTTCCTCAACTGGGAGGGTTCCATCGGCTGCAACTTTGTGCTCATCGGTGAGGACGGCAAGCCCTACCACGAGGCGCGGGACGTGTTGGTGGAGAACAACCTGATGTTGGGCAACGGATCTAACCTGATGCGCGCGCCCTTTGGCGTCAAAGGCGCACGGGACGTCACCTTCCGCCACAACACGGTCGCCGGCGACATGCCCGCGCGGGCGTTTGCCATGCGCCTGAACACCGAGGGCAGCAACCCACCCAACGAGAACATCCTTTTCTACAACAACGTCTGGTCCGACCCGACGGGCACGATGGGGGCCAGGTATGCCTCCGACGCCAACGACTTCTCCGACACGCCCCTTGGTGAGACGCTCACGTTCGCGCTGGATCGCAACCTCTACTGGAACGGGGGGGAGGAGATGCCCTACGACGGCGGTGAACTGATCAACTACAGCGACGACGCCAACCGTACGGTGGGCGACCCGCTGCTGGGCGAGCAGGCCGATCTAGTGCTGCCCCGCTGGGAGCCAGGCACAGGCCAGTTCGCCGACAGATCGTCCAGCATCCGCGAGGCCTTCGAGCGGTTGGTGGCGCTCTACGGAGCACCGGCGGAGGGCAGCCCGGCAACTGACGCCGCCGACCCGGCCCACGCCCTCGCCGAGGACATTCTGGGCAACCCGCGCCCCGCCGGCCTCGCCCCTGACATCGGAGCTTACGAGCACCAGGGCTACGGCTTTACCCTGAGCGCCACCCCATCCAGCCGCGCCATCGCCCCTGGCGGCGTCGCCACCTACACCATCGGGGTGCAGCCTATCAGCGGCTTTACCCACATCGTCGCGCTGACCGCCGCGAGCCCGTCACCCAGCGTGACGCTGAGCCTGCATCCCACCGCCGTCACCCCGCCCGGCCAGATCACCCTCACCCTCACCGACACCCACCCTTCGACAGGCTCAGGGCAGGCCACTGGCTCAACGCTTACGCCCGGCCTGTGGTACACTGTGCCCATCACCGCCACTGGCGGCGGCGCTACGCAGGCCACCGGCGTCAGCCTGCTCGTCGGCGGCGCGCGGGTTTACCTGCCACTCATCCTGCGAAGTTCTCCGTTAGTTACTCATGTTGCGAAATTGTGGTAGAATTGGGTTATGTAGTAGATCCCATCATCTTTGCATAAGAGAGCCCCGGAGTTGACTCTCCGGGGCATTTTTCAGGAGATAGCCCCACTTGCACCTTCATAGGGCTCCTCAGTCAGCCACTTGGCGTTGCGCGTTAGAACTCCGTTCACGACGTGCTCAGAGCGGTGGGGAAGTAAGAGAGATTGGCAGATTCCAACAGGGAGGTTCTGATATGCGCATAGCAGTGTTTGGCACGGGGGCTGTGGGGGGCTACTTTGGCGGGCGGCTGGCCCAGGCTGGCGAGGAGGTCGTGTTTATCGCCCGCGGGGAGCAGTTGCGGGCGCTGCGGGACCACGGCCTGCGGGTGGATAGCCCCAAGGGCGACTTCATACTGCAGCCCGTGCAGGCGACCGACGATCCGACACAGGTGGGAATCGTAGACGCGGTGCTGGTATGTGTGAAGGCCTGGCAGGTGGCAGAGGCGGCGCTTGCCTGCCGCCCGCTGGTCGGACCGGAGACGTTCGTCGTACCGCTGCAGAACGGGGTGGAAGCGCCAGCGCAGTTGGCGGCGGTGTTGGGCGCTGAGCACGTGCTGGGTGGCTTATGCAGGATCATCAGTCTCGTCGTGGAGCCGGGCCACATCCGTCACGCCGGGCTGGAGCCTTACGTGGCCTGCGGCGAGTTGGACAACCGTCCCAGCAGACGGACCGAACGGCTGCGGGAGGCCTTCGCACGGGCGGGGGTGACGGCCGAAATCCCCTTGGATATCCAGGTCGCTCTGTGGGAGAAGTTCCTGTTCATCGCCTCGTTCAGCGGGGTGGGAGCGGTGACGCGCGCGCCGGCCGGGGTGTTGCGCAGCCTGCCGGAGACACGCCAGATGTTGGAACAGGCTATGGACGAGGTCTTCGCCGTGGCGCGAGCCCGAGAGATCGGTCTGCCGGAAGAGGTCATACGCCAGACAATGGCCCTCATAGACAGCCTGCCACCGGATGGGACGGCCTCGATGCAGCGGGACATTGTGGAAGGACGGCCCTCGGAACTGGAATCGCAGAACGGGGCGGTGGTACGGTTGGGCCAGGAGGCGGGGGTGGCCACCCCGCTGAACACGTTCATCTACCACAGCCTGTTGCCACTGGAGTCGCGAGCGCGGGGCCGGGTGCAGTTCAAAATCTGAGACGCAGATTAACGCTGATCCACGCTGATTCTTTATTTTATCTGCGAAAATCTGCGTGAATCTGCGTCCTATCACTTGTCGGTTTGAGGCGAAGCTTCGCTAGACGATCACGGAGGTTGGACACTTCCCAGACCTGACGGGTCTTTAAGACCCGTCAGGTCTTTCGTCTCTGCCTACGACGTGCTGGGTGCCCGGCGATGGCGCGGCCCCACCAGCCGGCGCAGGTAGTCCAGGTAGGCCCGCGAGCGCGCCTGCCGTGTCCACTGCCGGATGTGGTTGCGTCCGTACAGCCGCAGCAGCGGCACCACCAGCATATCTTGCAGCCGCTTCCACGACTCGCGCGGCAGCGCACCCCGTATGATGTCCAACACCTCCGAGCGCCGGGTGGGAATCAGCGAGAGCAGCGCCACGCGCGGCAGTTGTAACCGCAGCCCTCGCTCGCGCCACAGCAGCTTCAGCAGAAACGGCAGGTTGCGGGCCACGCCGGAGACGAGCAAGCGCAGCGCCTGGCGGGCGGAGTAGAAGCGCGCCATCGCCCGTATGGTGCCCATCTGCAACTCGTAGGGGCTCATCAGCGCCGGCTGGGTGACGCAATGGTGCCCATCGTACAGGCTCCAGTCATTTGTCAACAGCCTCCCCTGTTCGACTACACGCTCGTAGAGCGGCGTGCCTGGGATGGGGATCAACATCAGAAACTGCACTGTGTCAATCTCGTTGCGCAGCGCGAAGTCCGCCGTCCGCCGGAAGATCCCCACGCCGTCGGTGTCCGCGCCCAGCACGAACATGCCGTGCACGTGGATGCCGTAGTCGTGGAAGGCGCGCACGCTCTCGCGGATGTCCCGCACGTCCTGGTGCTTATTGTAGATGGTCAGCGTGTCTGGGTTGACCGACTCGAAGCCGCAGTAGACCATCGTGCAGCCGGAAGCGCGCATCAGGCCAAGGAGCTCGTGGTCCAGTTCCCCGCTCCGCTTGTCCTTGTAGACCGCCCCCGCGCGCATCTGCGCCGACCAGGGGGGCGTCAGGCCGCGCTCGATCATCCCCCGCAAGAGCGCCCGGGTGCGTGTCTTGTCCACGACGAAGTTGTCGTCGTAGAAGAAGACCGCGCCGCGGTCGCGGTACATCTCTAGCTCAGCCAGCACGTCCTCGACGGGGCGAGCACGCACCAGCCGGCCAAACATACGGATGACAGCACAGAAGTCGCAGGCATAGGGACACCCCCACTGGGTCATAATCGGCACGTTGGTCATACGCTCGTGGCCGACGATGAGGCGCAGGTCAGGGGCGGGCAACGCCGCGAACTGCTCCTGCGTGCAAGGGGGGCGGTCGGGGTTGTGTACCGGTTGTCCCGCTGCGTCGTGGTACGACAGGCCCGCGATGTGGGCCAGGTCAGTGCGGCCCTCCAGCGCGCCCACCAGTTCGAGCAACGTCACCTGCCCTTCCCTGCGCACGACGAAGTCGCAGTGGGCCAACGCCTCGTCGGGCAGGAAGGTGACGTGCGAGCCGCCGATGACGGTGGGGATGCCCAGGTCGCGCACCCGCCCAGCCATCTCGTAGGCCGTTGGCGTGGTCGCGGTGGTGCTGGAGAAGCCCACCAGGTCGGCCTGCGCGAGGTCGGCCCAGTCAACCGGGGCGAGTGTCTCGACGTAGATGCGCACGTCGTGGCCGCGCTCGGCCAGCAGACGGCCCAGCAACGGCAAGCCCAAGCGCGGGAGGAGCGCCCGGTCGAACACATTCAGCCCAGGAGCCCTGGGCTCGATAAATCTGATTTTCACCTTTCTCTCCTATCGGAAATGTACAGTGGTCGCAGTGGATGGCTGCGTGGTAATGCTTTGGATTGACAGAACGTTGGCAGAATGATCCTACGAGATCAGGGGGCCATCAGGCCAGGGGAATGTGAAGACAGGAGCGCATCCTGGGCGGACGCAATGAGGAATAACAGAGGAAATATGAGGGCGAAACTCGCCGTCGTCTGGACGGCACTACAGCGGTGCGGTGCCGGCAGGCATATTCCGCCATCCACTGCATCGTCAGTCCAAGGCACAGTTCGAGCAATGCCTGGGCAGCGGTCTCCTCCGGCGTGCGTTCCGCATCATTGGAGTGGCAGGCCTCCAGCACCTGTTCCACTGGCAGGTGCAGGCGCGGCGCAGCGGCAAGCAGGTCACGCAATCGCTGCTGCCCGCCCAAGAGCAGCGTGCGGGCGAGCGCCTGCGAGCGCAAGACGCTGCCGTTCACGGTCTGCGAGAGACCCACCAGCATTTGTAGCAACAGGAGGGGTTGCAGGCCGGCCAGGGCCTCAAGAGTGACCTTGCGCCGTAGTGCGTGGAGTGAGGACGTAGTTGTCCTCTTGCGCGAAGAAAACACAGTGAGAAGATTATAACCGTTTGCCGCCGGAAGTCAAGCAGCCTGGGAAAATGAACAATGAACAATGAACAATGAACAATGAGCAATGAACAATGAACAATGAACAATGAACAATGGACAATGAACAATGGACAATGACAAATGAACAATGACAAATGAACAAGGACTGGAAATCCTACCCGCTCAGGGAGGGTTCGTGACCCGACTGCCAGTCGCGGATGGCTCGACTGAGCGCGCCGAAGTCTGGCTGGGAGCAAGTTCATCTATTGTTCCAACCCGCTTCCGGTGGTATAATCTGCCCTGCAATGGGCAAATGGGCCACCCTTTTACTCTTGCTCTCGTTGGCAGCGTGTGCCCCCGCCGGCTCTCGCACGATCACGCTCGTCGCCGATGGCGAAACGCGCATGCTCGCTACAGACGCGCTCACCGTGCGCGACCTGCTGGCCGAGGTTGGCGTCACGCTCGACGAGGACGACCGCGTGGTGCCGGTCGAGCCCACCTTCATCGAGGACGGGATGACCATCCGCGTCACCCGCGTCGAGGTGCGCACCGAGGCCGAACAGCGCGAGACTCCCTTCGAGCGCCATACCGTGCGCGACGCCTCCGTCCTCACTGGCGAGACCCGCCTGCTGGAGGCTGGCGTCACCGGGACCGAGGAACTGACCTACCGCATCACCGTCGAGGACGGCATTGAGGTCGAGCGGCGGCTCGTGCGGCAAGTTATGCTTCGGGAACCCAGCGCCGAAGTGATCCTCATCGGCGTGCAGGCAGAACTCACGCCCGTGCCCATCACTGGCACGGTGGCTTACGTCGCCAATTACAACGCCTGGGTGATGCAGACGACCAGCCCCAACCAGCGGCGGCTGACGTACACCGGCGACCTGGACGGCCGCGTCTTCGCCATCTCGCCCGATGGCTCCTACCTGTTATTCACCCGCGTTATACCCCCCTCTGTCCCCCCCAATGGGGGGGAGGAAGAGGGGACCGTCACCCCCAACGGGGGAGAGAAAGGGGAAGCTGTCCCCCTCGACAAGGGAGAAGCAACCCCTTCCGCCTCCCCCACCAGGGAGGATGTAACCCCCTCTCCCACCCTGAGCTGGGAGGAAAGGAGAAACATCCCCCCCGATGACGAAGGAGAAGCAACCCCTTCTGCCTCCCCCACCAAGAAGGCCGTAACCCCCTCTGCCTCCCCCACCAGAGAGACTGTAACCCCCCCTGCCTCCCCCACCAGGGAGACTGTAACCCCCTCTCCCACGCCAGGTGAGGAGGGTGAAGAGGAGACGGAGGAGGATGTTCCCCTCAACACACTGTGGATGATTGAGACGGCCACCGCCGACGCCAAGCCGATTCAGTTGGAGGCCGAGAACGTCCTGTGGGCCGGCTGGGCTCCCGAATGTAAATCCGCCCCCACCGGCGCTGGCTGCCGCATCGCCTACGCCACCGGCTCACCGGCCGAGGGCAGTCCCGGCTGGAAAGCGGAAAACGACCTGTGGGTCGCCCAACCTCGCGCCCGCGATGGCCGATTGTTGGGCCAGCGACGCATCGTGGAGTCCAGCGCTGGCGGCGCCTACGGCTGGTGGGGCACCACATACACGTGGTCCCCCGACGGGCGCAGTCTGGCCTACGCCCGCGCCGATGAGGTCGGTGTCGTCCGCGCCTACGACGGCACGCAGACCCCGCTGGCACGCTTCCCGCCGTATCGCACCTACGCCCCCTGGGTTTGGACACCGACCGTCAGTTGGTCGCCGGAGGGGAAGTTCATCGTCACCACGCTGCACGGCCCCGCCCCGACCGGTGAAACGCCGGAGGATAGCCCTGTCTTCGACGTCTGGGTATTGGCCGCCAACGGCACGATCACGGCGGAACTGTCCAGCGAGGCCGGCATGTGGGCTGCGCCGGCCTACGCGCCCGAGGGAGACAGCATCGCCTTCGGCGACGCCCGCAGCCCCTACGCCAGCCAAACCAGCGGCTACGACCTCTACCTGATGGACCGCGATGGCTCCAACCAGAGGCTGCTCTTCCCGCCCGAAGAGGAGATCGGCCTGGAGTACCCGGAGATAGCCTGGGGACCGGGGGACGACCGGCTGATCGTCGTTTACCAGGGCAATCTGTATCTGATCTACGTCACGGATGGCGAAGTGCGCCAACTGACCGACGAGGGGAGCGTGACGGCGGTACGGTGGCGGTGGTGAGGTTTGTAGGTTCGTGGATTCGTAGATTCGTAAGTTCGTGGATTCGTAGATTCGTAAGTTCGTAGATTCGTGAATTCGTAGATTCGTAGATTCGTAAATTCGTAGATTCGTATGAAGCAAAACTTGCGAACTTGCACACTTATCTGCCTGGCCGGTCTTATGGTCAGCCTGCTCCTCTCCGGCGCAGTGTTGACCGCCAAGCGATATGCCCTCCTCCAGACCACTACCACCTCCTACACCACTCTCCCCGGCGAGGCCGAATGGGAAGGGGGCTGGGAATTCTCGGAGTTGGGGGCTGACCCCAGCCAAGCCGGCACGGAGCGCGTCACCATCCCCTTTGCTGGCACCGACTTCGCGCTGCAGGTGCGGCGCGGAAATTATCGCGGCTACTTCTTCGTCAGCGTGGACGGCGAGCCGGCCAACCTACTGCCTCGGGAGGAACGTGGCGCTTATCTCGTGCTCACCTCGCCCGACCACGCGCCCCAGGTCGTCATCATCCCCGTCGCCAGCGACCTGGACGACGGCCCGCACGTCGCGGTCGTCGTCGCCGAACGGGGATGGGACCAATGGCCGCTGGTCGGCTGGAGCGTGAGCCGCACGCCAGACACGACGGCGTACCGCTGGGCGCTGGTGGGACTGGGGGCACTGGAGCTCGCCTGCCTGGGTGGTGCGGTCTGGTGGGGAGCAGGAGGACAAGGGGACAGGGGGACGGGGGGACTAGGGGACAGGGGGACGAGGGGACTAGGGGACAGGGGGCTAGGGGCTAGGGGCAAAAAGCGTCCTGTGGTCTCTGCTCTCTATTCTCCACTCTCTACTCTCTGCTCTCCATTCTCCATTCTTCTCGCTGCCGGGGTGTTTTACTTCTCCCCCTGGCTCCCGCTCACGCTGGTCAGCAGCCTGGTGCCGGCCGCGCTCACGCTCGTCAGTGGTCTGGCGCTGGCCGCGCTTGTCATCCTGCGGCTCGATCTGGGTCTGGCGCTCGTCGCGGCGACGGCTCCCTTCTACCTGCACCCCCGCCCTCTGTTCGGCAAAGCCTTTTCGATGGCGGAGATCCTCGTCCTCCTCTGCACGCTCTCGTGGGGGGTCAGGCAAATCAGCCAATGGCAAGAGGCAAGGGGTAAGGGAGACAAGGGGACGGGGGGACGAGGGGACAGGGAGACAAGGGGACAAGGAGACAAGGAGACAAGGAGCAAGAGGCATTCTGCATCGCCCCTGGATCTCGCCGTCCTGTTCTTTGTGCTGGCCGCCATCGCCTCCTTCTTCGTCGCCGAGTATCGCCACGTCGCGCTGCGCGAGTTGCGCGTCGTCGTCTTGGAGCCGGCGCTCTTCTACCTGATGCTGCGCACGAGCCATCTCGACGGCAAGGCTTTGTGGCGCATGGTGGACTTCTTCGTGCTGGGGGCCGTCGCGGTCGCGCTCATCGGCCTGGTGCAGTACAGCCTCGGCATCAATGTCATCACCGCCGAGGAGGGCTTCCGCCGCCTGCGCTCCGTCTACGGCTCGCCCAACAGCGTCGGCCTCTACCTGGGACGGGTACTGCCGGTGCTGGTGGCCGTCACGCTGTTCGGTGGTTCCCGTGGTCGCCGCGTCGCTTATGGCCTGGCCGTCGTCCCGCTGGGACTGGCAGTGCTGTTCAGTTTCTCCAAAGGCGCGCTCATCCTGGGCGTCCCACTCTCGCTGCTGGCGGTGGGTCTGCTTGCGGGAACCCTTGCGAAGGTTGCGAGTAGCTCTGGTAATGGGGTGATTCCAGGCAGGCGAAGTCACCCTTGCCCTGAAAGCTGCTCCCGAACCTTCGCAAGGATGGCATTGGTGATGGTGGCTGTGGCCGCCGTAGCCGCTGTGCCGCTCCTGCGCACCCCGCGCTTTGCCTCCCTTCTGGACACTCAGAGCGGCACTACCTTCTTGCGCCTGCAACTCTGGCGCTCGTCCTGGACGATGTTCCGCGAGCATCCGTGGCTCGGCGTCGGCCTCGATAACTTCCTGTACCACTACCGGGGGCGCTACATCCTGCCCGCCGCCTGGGAGGAGCCTGACCTCTCCCAGGCGCACAACATCCTGCTCGACTACGCGACGCGGATGGGGATCGCGGGCCTGGCGGCGGGGGCATGGCTTCAGGTCGCCTTCTGGCGGCTGGCCCTGCCGCTGCGCCGCCTGGATGACCCCGACCGTCGCGCCCTGGCGCTGGGCCTGATGGGCTCGATGGTCTACTTCCTGGCCCATGGCCTGGTAGATGCGTCCTACTTCCTCATTGATTTGGCATTTGCGTTCTTCCTGACACTGGGCATCGTAGAGTGGCTTGCAGCAAACACCGATTGCACCTATACTGTATCATGACTGGCGGTGGCCATAATGGGGTACGGGACGTGAAAGCTCCTAGCGGAGGGGGAAGGTCATTCGAGATACTTGCGAAGGAACTCTTCGGGGGTCAGACACTCAAACAGGCGTTGCCGGGTGGCTGCCTGTTGCACCAACTCGCGATTGGCCGAAATCAAGCATTCGGCTTGGCCGCGCAACGCCGTTAGATAGATGCCTATGTCCTCACGAGGAATGTCGGCCTGTGCTTCCAACTCGCGTTTTTCATCTACTGAGACGAAGACGTACTCGATGGGGTAGTCCTGCCATATCCGACTGAGCAAATGGCCTGCCCAATCTTTGCCGCCCGTGCGTCGCGCCACGCGCCGGATCTGCGCCACCAGTTCATCAGAGAGGATCAGCGTCACGTCGGGGTGATCCATCAAGGCACGCAGGATACGTCCCTCGGAACTATCGAGGTCGAGGAAACCGAGGATGAACACATTCGTATCCAGCAACAGCCGTGACGGAGGTGCTACCATTCCTGAGCCAGTTCACGCTTGGTCTCGCGTACCAGAGTCAACACCTGTTCGCGTGTGGTGTAGCCGCTGCTCTCGAATGCGGTGTGCATCAGCACGCTCAATTCTTCCCGTGAAAGCGGTTTTGGCGTGTCCACCTTGCGCAGGTAGACCAGCCCTGGCCTCAGCGGAAACACGAGTACCTGGTCGCCCTCGTGCAGGCCGACTGGTGACAGAAGCATCTGGGTCAACGCTAATCGTCCACTCGAATCAACCTGGACTACGTGGGGCTCTGTGGTCATCTTTTCATCTCCCGTGCCGCAAAATCCGGATGTATTTTAACACAGTTCACTCACCCTGACAACCAAAGATTTACTGACACGCAATTGGAGGTAGAGATTGGAATGAACTCAAAGCTGAACTTCAACACAGTGATCCTGGTGCTGATCTTGATCGCCATGGTTGCCGGCGGCGTCATGCTGGTGCGTTCGATCCAGCGACTGACGCAACCGCTGCAAGATGCCGAGCGGGCGCTGCAGGAGGAGTGGAGGGAGATCACGAACCCGACGCCCACGATCATCGCCGACCCGGTGACGATCATCCGCCAGGTGCGCAGCCTCAGCC
>Ga0209121_10002825_pt1 | contig 17293 bp, 13 predicted proteins | sample Cruoilmetagenom3_FD_187292 | JGI IMG/M metagenome (GOLD analysis project Ga0209121, IMG submission 187292) | Oil polluted marine microbial communities from Coal Oil Point, Santa Barbara, California, USA - Sample 3 (SPAdes) (version 2) | ecosystem: Environmental > Aquatic > Marine > Oil seeps ... | reverse complement strand
CGTGAAAAACTCAAATAAAAAACAACACTGAGCAAAGAAATACCTGGCGATGGGTGAGATGAAGGTAATGACCTGCCTAGCATCATTAAAGAATAACATCCTAATATTTTCATTCATAATTTCATCAATTCTATCTCAATTATGAAGGTATTCAATTCATATTAAAATTTAAATAACAAAAAATTTATTACATTTATTCAATTAAAATTGCAATCAAGCGATACAATGTAAAGAGAGAAGCCAATTAAGTGAAAATCTTGACATCTGTACGGTGTCGAAAAGGAGAATTTATGAGTAAGAAATCAAAGAAAAAATACAGGAATTTGCCGATAGACAGGAAATTGCCTGTAAAAAAAGGAATATCCAATACATCGGAATTCAATCCTGATTATAGCTATGTAAAAAAAGATCTGAGGAGAATTGGATCTTTGGCGGCATTCTTTCTTATTGTTTTAATTGTTTTAACATTTATTATCAGATAAAAAAGTAAACGGAGGAATTATGTCTCATATGTTTGTCCCTGGACCCGTAGATGTTGCACCTGAAGTGCTCCAAGCAATGGCTCAACCTTTAGTACCCCATAGAAGTAAGGAGTATGAAGCCATTCATCGAAGAGCAGCAGAAAAATCACAAAAGTTATTCTTCACAGATTTCCGCGTGTTGATTGGTACGCATACAGGTTCCGGTATGCAGGAAGCTGGAGTTCGGAATTTAGCCCAGAAGGATATTTTATCTTGTGTGAATGGCGCATTTTCCCAGCGTTGGTATGATGTGGCTGTAACAAATGGTAAAAACCCAGTCCGATTTGACGTTGAATGGGGAAAAGCGGTTTCGCCCGATGCGCTGAGCGATCAACTAAAAAAGAAGCATTTCGAAGCTGTAACAATTGTCCATAATGAAACATCAACAGGTGTGGAAAGCCCTTTGAAAGAATTATGCCGGGTGGTTAAAGAAGTAAGCCCGGATACGATGATTCTTGTTGACGCGGTTTCATCATTAGGGGGGGCAAAAATTGAGATGGATGCATGGGGCGTAGATTTTCTACTAACGTCCTCACAAAAATGTCTTGCTCTTCCCCCGGGCCTTTCTCTGGTTGGCGTTACTGACCGTGCTTTAGAAAAGGCAAAAACAGTTCAAAATCGGGGCTGGTATTTTGACCTGCTCAGGATGGAAAAACACCGTATTAAAAATTCAACCGCTATGACACCGGCAGTATCGCTTGTTTATGCGCTCGATTTTCAATTAGATCGAATGTTCGCGGAAGGGATTGAGAATCGATTCCTCCGACACAGCTCTATGTCGCAGCGAGTTTATAACTGGGCTTTAGAAAATGGAATGACACCATTCGCCGAAGAGGGCGCACGTTCAAAAACTGTAGCAACCATAAACAATGATCGCGGTTTAGATATCCCGCTGTTGAACGCCTTTCTTATGAAAAAATACCAGATGCGCATTGCGAATGGATATGGTGATCTAAAGGGACAAACTTTCCGAATTGCTACAATGGGAGAAACTTCCATGGAAAATATCGATGCTCTCTTGCATGCAATCGAGGAGTTTATGCATCAATAATCCGCTAATCATAATTACTTAAAAGAGGAGATTTCATCTCCTTTTATTAAATATTTATTTAGAAACTCGATGACTGTGTTGTAGTAATCTTCAATATTTTCTTTCTTTCTAAACCCATGTCCCTCACCCTCATATATTCTTAATATGCAGGGGATATCACGTTTGGTTAATGAATCAAAGATCTTTTGAGATTGATTCAGGGAAACAACCTTATCTTCGACCCCATGAAATAATGCGATGGGATCTTTAATCTTTTGTAAGTGTGAAATTGGAGACCGGCTTATAAAACGATCATACTCAGTTGAAAAATCACCTGTCAAGAATTGATGGTAATATCGTTCAAATTTATGGGTATGTTTGGCATCATCAACAAGGTCGCTGACAGAATAACTGCAAATTCCCGCTTTAAACAATCCTGGGAATTTAATCAAAAGATTCAGTACGCTAAAACCACCCGCGCTTGAGCCCATAACCGCTAATTTTTCCGAATCTACCAAATTACGCTTTTTTAAGGCGTCAATTAAATAAACGGCATCTTGCACCTCCGCATCCCCCCATTTTCTGTGAAGAGCATATTGATAATCGTATCCAAAAGTAACACTCCCACGATAATTCAAGTGAACAACCGCGAATCCTCGGGAGGTGAAAAAGGCGGTATCTAGAGAATAACCGGCGTGCTTAACACTTGTCGGTCCACTGTGGATATTGAGAATGCACGCCGGTAATTTTCCCGATTCTTTTTGATTAAGGGGTGGAAAATACCAGGCATATACCATTGAATCATCATCAGTAGAGAAAGAAATCTCCTGGGCTTTGGGGACATTTTTTTGTTGATGGCCTTTTTCTAAAAGGTTCGACGGAATCCTGCTATTTGAAATTCGGACAATCTGATTAGTTTTTCTTTTTGATGATCCAATAAACATTACTTCCCTAGAGGTTTTAGAGACTGCTATCTGTGAAGCCCAGATATATGGAGAGATGTTGATCGGTTCTAACTTTGATGTGTTAAGGCATACTTTTGAAAGCGAGGCAGTTCCCTGATGGTATTTTATAAAATAGATCATGCTGCTGTCATTTGTCCATTGATAGCTGCGCAACCCCTGTATCCAATCAGGCATTCTAAGATGAAATCCATTTCCTTTGACAATTGATCTCTTAGTATATGTATCTAGATTGTATAGAACGAGATCATCCCAGTTGCCATTTCGTTTGATATAGCTAAGCCATCTCCCATCGGGTGAAAACTGGGGTTGATTCGCGGATTCATCCAATTTTCCATCGATGTAATCCTCCTCAAATAATTTAAGCTGCGTTTCACAAACACGGCCGACCTTAATCCGTGAGGCATCCCAAGGCATATACGGATGATCCCATTCAGCCCATGCGATCCTCTCACCATCCGGATGCCAGGCAGGATGCATGTAGAAATCCGATCCAATTATTAATTGCCTAGGCGAAGCAAGTCCATTGGTAGGAATTATTCCAATGCCATTAATCTCACCCTGGTTATACACATACAAGACCCATTTTTCATTGGGGGAGATTTTTGGAGAAGATATTCTTGAATTAGCAGGAGTGATTTGCGTAATTTGTTGATCAAACTTTAGATTTATTTTGAAGATACTCCCACTTTTTTCAGATACTACAGCCAAATGTTCACTGACATCAAAATCGCCACCACCATAACCTACAGTACCCCCCACATTTAGATCCTGAGAAAGTTTTCTCTCTTTTCCTGTATCAGCTATTTCGAATAATCCCCCTTTTCCATCAACGGTAGTTATGTAAAAAATGCTATTTTCATCCGAAGAATAATGAATGTCATTAACTCGATTGATGGATGCAATTAATTCCCGAATATTTAACTGCTCATTAACAACTTGCAATTTGCTCTTCATAGAGTTAACCTTTAAAAGAAAACTCACTGCTAATAACACAGTGAGTATATCAATTAATAATAAAGTTATTTAATATCTTTTGGCCGCCATAATTTCTTTAATTTCACATCTTCGCATTTAGTAATGTCTTTCCATTTATCAATTTTTGCTGTGATATAGGCGATAGACGCCGTTGGCAAACTTTCCACTTTCCCTGTCAAGATTTGTAATAAAGCTTCAGACCCTGGATTGTGGCCAATGATTAAAACTGTTTTCTGGTTTGTTGCATGATCATTAATAGCCGAAAGAATATCTTTTGGTTCTGCCATATAAAGTGCATCGGTAAAAACGACTTTACCCTTATATTTCAAGTTCTCAACTAGATTATCGGCTGTTTCCTGTGCTCTTAAAGCAGTTGAGCAAATAATAAGGTCTGGAACAATTTTTTTGGATTTTAGAAATTTTCCCATTCTTTTGGCATCATTCTTCCCCCGTTTTTTTAATGGGCGTTCATGATCGGCAAGATCCGAGTTTTTCCAGCAAGATTTCGCGTGCCGCATTATCAATAATTTTTTCATGCGACTCTTCTCCCATGAGTAATTTATTTAAACGCGGTTAGTATATCATAACGAGAAAATTTTTCTGGAAATTATCTGATCAGTATCAGTAAATATCTTGAATTCAAGACATTACTAAATAAACATGGCGTTGATTTTAAATACTTTGACATCACCATTGAATTAAGAATGCAGGATTCCAAGAAATCTGCTGTGATAGCTGGTTTTAGATCCGTTACTATCTCAAAGCTTGATAGTGTAGCTGAATCGAAGAGTGGAAATCTAATAGACATCCCTATTGCAGAAATTAACCTCAGCCATCCACAATGTCTCTGTTACACCCTTATAGTTCCCTTATCTAATCTAGCTGATAGCTTTCTTGCCTTTGCAGAAGAAAAAAGATAAAGGCAATTAAGCAATATCTTCTTCCTAATAGAAACTGCCCATAAACTTATGCCCCTTTACTCTAGCTCGTTGTATCAACAGACCTCCTTCAATAATATATTGATTAATTTTAGCAATTCTTCTTGCACCGCTTATCAAAGCATGTTAGAATTCAAAATGTAAGTGACAGCTTTATTGTTTTCATCGAGAAGTGGGATTTCCCCACTTTTCTGCTTATTATCGAATAGTGATGCATGGAGAAAAATTGGCATGAAAAATGAGTTTGTGCTCGCCTTCAATGAGGTATTAGAAGAGAAGGGTCTTCCAAAAGAGACCATTTTAGAAGCGCTTGCGACAGCGATGGTTTCTGCGTACCGTAAATCAGTCAACGCTTCAAATGCACAAGATATAAAAGCCATAATCGACATGGATCGCGGCGATTTCAACATCCTTGCTGAAAAAGAAGTGGTCCAGTCCGTTCAGAACCCGCTTACAGAAGTAACCCTCAACAACGCGAAAAAATTTGTCGAAGATGCTGAACTGGGTGATCTCGTCATGGTGGACAGCACACCGGCTAATTTTGGCCGTGTTGCTGCCCAAACAGCCCGACAAGTCATTCAACAAAAAATTCGTGAGGCAGAGCATGCAGCGCAATATGAATATTATGAGAAACAATTAGGGGAGATCATCAGCGGTGTTGTTCAGGCAGCGAACCCACGTGGTTTAACGATCGGATTAGAATTGAAAGCCGAAGCCAGCATGCCGCGAAAAGAAATGATCGCGCATGAACGATTCCGCATTCACGAGCGCATACGCGCCCTTGTTGCGGAAGTCAAAGAAACTGGACGGGGACCGCAGATCATTCTTTCCCGCACCCACCGTGACTTCCTACGCAGGTTATTAGAAAATGAAGTACCGGAGATCTTCCATGGTGTTGTTGAAATCCGTTCGATTGCTCGTGAACCCGGGCGTAGAGCAAAAGTGGCAGTTTCCGCCGCGCAGAATGGCATTGATCCTGTCGGCGCTTGCGTGGGTATGCGGGGCGTCCGCATTCAGGCTATCGTCCGCGAATTACACGATGAAAAGATTGATGTGATTGAGTGGAACTCGGATCCTACAGCTTTTATTGCCAAAGCGATCAGTCCAGCAAGGGTCAACGGCGTCTATCTAAATGAATCAGCAGATAGATTCAAGAACGCGCTTGTTGTGGTTCCTGAAGACCAGCTCAGCCTGGCAATTGGTCGTGATGGTCAGAATGCCCGCCTGGCTGCGAAATTAACTGGTTGGCGCATTGATATCAAGAGTCTTCCTGAAGCTATCTCTGATTGGTTGTTCGCTTTGAAAAACGATGAGGAATTAAAAGAATTAGCCAAAGAAGAAGCGGAAGCTATCGCTCAGGCAGAAGAGATAATGGGCCGTAAGGCAGAAGGACGTGTTATCCCCACTAATAATTATGATTTTCTAACCCAGTTTAATGACCGGTTGGAGCGCGTTATGATCACTAAACGGCGCGAGAAACGCGAAGTATATGAAAAGAAAAAAGAAGAAGCATTGCAATCCATTCCAGCTGGTGCATTCAAAATGGATCTTTCAAAGAGCAATTTATCAGACAAGATCATAAATGCATTAATAGAAGCAAATATTGATAATGCCGGCGATCTGGTGCTGGCAAGTAAAATCAATCCCGAAAAGATTTTAAAAGTTTCTGGTATTGGGCCAAAAACAATAGAGAAGATCGTAAAATTTGGTAATAAATTACCTGATATTGTTCCTGAAGAGGAGACAATTGAAGAAGAACCCATGCCAGAACAAGAACCTGAGATAGCTGCCATGGAAACTCCATCAGACAAAGAAACAACCACTGAAGAAACCGCGGAGGAATCTGCGGAGGAACAGATTGAAGAGATTCCAGAAGAAGTTCAAACAATACCTGAAGAACTTACTTCTGAACCTATCGAGGAACTTGGCGAATCAGAAATAATTGAGAAAAAAGAAGAAACTCAAAAGGTTGAGAAAATCAAATCCTTTGAAGAACTATTCAAACTTGATCTCAAAGATATCAAACCGGATGATATGGGTGAAGATGATTTCAATGGTGAATCTGCCCAATCAAAACAGAAGAAAAAGAAGAAAACAAAGAAATCAAGGCAGATTGAATATGATCCTGAGCTTGATATGACCATCTCAAAGAAAACGCATAAACGCGCTGAATCTGATTGGAATGATTGGGAAGAAGAATAAGTCTAGGTAAAAAATAAGGTGGTGAAAAAACAAAAGAAGCGTAACAAGCATTTTCCACAACGCACCTGTGTAGGCTGCCTGCAAGTGCTTTCAAAAAGAGAATTAATGCGGATCATCCGCACGCCAGAAGGCATTCGGTATGATCCCACGGGCAAAGCAGATGGTCGGGGTGCATATTTACATGCTAAAAGGTCATGCTGGGAACGCGCATTAAAAGGCAGTTTAGCAAAAACACTGCGAACTGAAATGACTGAAGAAGACCGGCATCATTTACTTCATATAATGGACTCCTTACCAAAGGAAGAAAATAACGGTTGCAAGTAAGAATGATTTTGTCAAGTTGCAGTAGGGCAAGAAAAATGTAAATCAAAAAATACGTTTCACTCGCTCTTGAAAGCAGCCCGTTCACATTTCAACAAGATTCAGATTGTTCAAAGGGGAAGATACGGAGGAATATATGAGCGAGAACGAAAATAAAAAAATTGAAATACCATCGATCACAACAGTACGCGATCTTGCAATAAAATTAAATACCAGCCCCATACAGATCATTAAAATCCTAATGGCGAATGGTGTTATGGCAAATATCAACCAGCAGATCGATTTCGATACTGCGGCGGTTGTTTCAGCTGAAATGGGTTTAGAAGCCAACCTCGAGATACCTGAAGTAAATAAAAAGGAAATTGGCGAAGTGCCTTTATGGCGCCGGTTGATTGAAGATGAAGATCCAAAAAATCTTATCAACCGCCCCCCTGTTGTTACCATTTTAGGTCATGTCGATCATGGAAAAACCACTTTATTGGACGCAATTCGACATACCGATGTGGTTGGCGGAGAATCCGGCGGCATCACCCAGCATATCGGTGCCTATCAAATCGAACACAAAAAACATAAGATCACATTCCTGGACACACCCGGGCATGCTGCCTTTACTGCCATGCGTGCACGCGGTGCACAGGGAGCGGACATTGTTATTTTGGTGGTTGCTGCAAATGATGGCGTTATGCCGCAAACAAGAGAGGCAATTGCGCATGCTCGGGCTGCTAAAGTGCCAATGGTTGTTGCTCTCAATAAGATAGATCTACCTGAGGCAAATCCAGATTTCGTTAAACAACAGCTTGCGGATGTCGGGTTAATTTCAGATGAATGGGATGGCGATACGATCATTGTGCCTGTTTCCGCAAAAATGAAGACGGGTATTGAAGATCTGCTTGAAGCGGTTCTGCTTGTTGCTGAAAATAATAAGATTCTTGCTAATCCGAATGGAACAGTCATAGGAACGGTCATTGAAGCGGAAGTGGATAGAAGTAGAGGTATTGTCACAACTCTCCTGGTCCAAAACGGCACATTAAAAATAGGGGATGCTATTGCGGCTGGGACAGCAAGCGGGAAAATAAAAGCGATGTTCGATTTTACGAATAAACAAGTTGAAACAGCAGGACCATCACAACCAGTTCTCACATTGGGTTTGAACAAACTACCCAAAGCAGGGGATTTTTTCCAGGTATGTGAATCAGAAAGAGAAGCTCGTGCGATTGTAAATGACCGCAAGCGAAAAGAAGAAGAAGCGCGTTCCGTGAAAAAGATAACAGGATTAGAAGACCTGTTTGCGAAATTCCAGGCTGGGGAAATGGTTGAATTACGTTTAATCCTTAAAGCTGATGTTCAGGGATCATTAGAACCTGTCACAAACTCCCTTAACGAGATTGACCAAAGTGAAATCAATATCAATATTCTTCATTCAGAAGCAGGTAATATTACCGAGAATGATATTATGCTCGCTGCTGCTTCAAATGCGATAGTATTGGGTTTTAATGTTCAAATTGAGAATGCAGCCGCAAAACTCGCGAAAACTGAACGCGTCTCCATCAGAACCTACGATATCATCTACCGGCTGCTTGAAGATATTGAAAAAGCGCTCAAAGGTATGTTAGCTCCAGAGAAGAAAGAAACGGTTCTCGGCCAGGCTGAAGTATTACAGACATTCAGTATTTCAAAATTAGGTACCATTGCTGGTTGCAGAGTGATGAATGGTGAGGTGCGCCGGAACGCAAGAGTGCGAGTATTAAGAGATGAGCAGAATCTCTTTGAAGGTGAACTTGCTTCCCTAAAACACGAGAAGGATAATGTTAAAGAAGTTCGTTCAGGTTTTGAATGCGGAATAAGAATAAAAGGATTTAATGACTTTGAGATTGGAGATACGATCGAGTCATTTATTATCGAAGAAGTAGAAAGATAAAAATGCCTTCAAAATTACGTGTTAAAAGGATCGCGGACAGGATCCAACAATTATTATCGGAAATGCTTATTACGGGAAAAATAAGCGACCCCCGACTGGCATCAGTTTTCATCACCGATGTCACAGTAGATCGGGAACTGAGTTTCGCGAATATCTTTGTGTCGTCACTTGAGGGGAAATCTCAATCTGATGAGATTCTCGCTGGTCTCGAGCACGCAAGCGGGTTCCTTCGAAGTTCTTTAGCACATGAAATTGACCTGCGTACGTTCCCGATGATGCGTTTCTTCTGGGATGAGACACCTGAACGTGCAGAACACATTGAGCAGTTATTAGACTCAATTGCTGAAACGGATGCAACTGATGAAGACCAAGAAAACTGATTCTGATCAGATTCACACCAAGATCCAGCGTTTATTAACGCGGTCTGATACACCGCTTATCCTTTCCCATATCCGGCCGGATGGAGACGCCATCGGATCAATCATTGGACTTTCCCTGGCTCTTCAGAAAAGAGGGAAAAAACCACAGATGGTTTTAACTGGTGGATTACCTCGTAAATTCAGTTTCCTTGCCGGGGCTGACCAAATTACACGGGATATAAAAAGCAATTACGACCTTATCGTAGCTCTCGATTGTGCCGATAAAAAACGCGTTGGCTCCCCCACAGAACTTGCTGATATACATATAAATATTGACCATCATATCACAAACGAGCTATACGCTGAAACCAATTTAGTCATCCCAGAGCAATCTGCAACTACAGCAATCCTTGCTGAATATCTTCCAAGCTGGGGATTTCCAATTGATAAAGATATTGCAAATGCGTTATTAGTGGGAATGATCACTGACACGATCGGATTTCGCACATCCAACGTTACTCCTGGTTTTTTACGCTTAGCCGCAGATCTCATGGAAAAGGGTGCAGACCTATCAAGTTTATATCACCAAGCTTTAACCGCACAATCCCTATCCGCCAGTATGATTTGGGGAAATTCACTTTCACGAATCAAATCCGAAGGCAACCTTGCCTGGACAACCATCACGCTTGAAGATAGAGCCAACGCGAGATATCAAGGAAAGGACGATGCAGATCTCACAAATCATCTATCCTCATTGGAAAAAATCGATGTAGCTATCCTTTTCAATGAACAAAAAGATGGTAAAGTAAAAGTAAGTTGGCGGTCCAATACGAAATTTGATGTTTCCAAGATTGCAATGCTATTTGATGGTGGAGGCCATCCTCCCGCCGCCGGGGCTGAAATAACAGGCAGTCTTGAAACAGTGATGGAACTAGTATTAGAGGAAACAAAGAAATTCATGCAGGGGAAAAATTAATCAGGAGATATTCACATGGAAGAAATTAAGAATCCAATTAAAAATACGATATCAGGTGTGCTAATTGTCGATAAGCCTATTGGTATGACTTCACATCAAGTTGTTCAAGTAATTCGCAGGGGAACGCGCATTAAACGCGCAGGGCATACAGGTACTCTGGATCCGCGTGCTTCAGGAGTACTCGTGATTCTCGTTGGTCCTGCAGTTCGATTATCGCAATACATCTCTGCGGAGGATAAGCGCTATCAGGCAACCATTAAACTAGGTGAAAAAACAGATACATACGATGGCGAAGGTAAAATCACAGGTACTTCTGAGGTAGATGTGACTCACGCCCAATTTGAAAAAGCACTAAAGGAGTTCGTCGGTGAAATCGAACAGGTGCCCCCACCTTATTCCGCAGTAAAAGTAAAAGGCAAACACGCCTATGACTTGGCGCGCAAAGGTGAAGAAGTAAAACTGGAACCGCGCCTTATTAATGTACACAGTCTTGATCTCCTCGAATGGAATTTACCAGAAGCAGTCATAGATATACACTGTTCATCAGGCACATACGTTCGATCATTGGCGTATGATCTGGGGGAAATGCTGGGGTGCGGTGCATATCTAACTGGTCTGCGGAGGATAAAAAGCGGACGCTTCACACTTCGCGATTCGGTACCGCTCAGAAAACTCACAGAGGCATTTGAGGCTAATTCATGGTATCAATATTTGATTCCTGCAGCAGAAGCACTTTCAGACTGGCCTTCAATTACTTTATCTAATGAAGAAGTGGAATTAGTAAAGCATGGGCACCGCATTCCTCGCGAGGAAGGTCCTGAAGAAATGGTCCGCGCAATCACCGAGCAGGGTGAATTGGTTGCACTGATGCAATTTGATCCGGAAATTAAAGAGTTTCAACCGCACAAAGTATTTTTCACCTAAATGGCAAAAGGGTGTAAAGAAAGAAAATCATCAATGAAGGGAGCCTGGATTACTATTGGGTCATTTGATGGTATCCATTTAGGGCACCAAAAGATTATAAAAAAATTAATTGAAGGTGCAAAAAAAATGGATGTCCCTTCAATCGTTATCACATTTTTTCCACACCCTGCAATTCTCATAAGAAACATCACAGATCCATATTACCTAACTTCACCAGAAGAAAAAGACCGAATTCTTTCTAAGTTAGGTGTTAATTCGATCCTGACTGTGCATTTTAACCATTCTATTTCTCGTTTGTCGTCACGAGATTTTATAAACACACTTCACCGTCAGTTAAAATTCACCTGTTTATTAGTAGGGTACGATTTCCGTTTGGGGGCAGATCGGAAAGGTAATTTGAAAAGACTAGAGTATTTGGGCAATAAGATAGGGTTCTGTGTGCATGCAATAACACCACTGCAACAGCAGTCAAAACCAATATCATCCAGTGTTATCCGAGCAGCCCTCAAGAACAGTGATCTAAACACAGCAAATACCATGCTTGGTCATCCATACTCTATCAAAGGTACTGTTGTGCATGGAGACGGGCGAGGTAAACACATCGGCATACCAACCGCAAATCTCTCCGTTTGGGAAAAGAAACTAATACCTGCGGCGGGGGTATACGCTTCATATGCGTTTATCAACAGAAAGAGATTCCCTGCAGTAGTTGGTATAGGATTTAGGCCAACTTTTTATGAAATACAAGAACAACAAACAATTGAAGCACATGTTCTAAACTTCTCTAATCAAATCTATGGTATGCAAATGGAACTCCAATTCATCTCACGGTTGCGGAAAGAAAAGAAATTCAGATCTGTGAATGGATTAATGAAGCAAATTCGTACAGACATCAGCAACGCTAAGGAGGTATTAGCCAATGACAAAACCCCGACGTATATATCTTCTTGACCAAAAAATACTCAGCCCGGAAACCATAGCAGTAACTTTCGCGAAAACCTCCCGTTCACCAAAATCTTTTAATGAGATCGCAGAGGAATTATCAGATAAGCGTTCCGCAGATTTTCATGAAAAATGGGTTGTGGGATATGGACATTCTTCTGTCGCTGAACACGCCGTCCTGCATATCGCTGTTGAAAATATCTCTCGATTAGCGGTTGAATGTTTAGAGTCCAACCGGCTTGCTTCATATACTGAAAAATCATCTCGATATCAAATCTGGGACGAAGACCATTACTTCATACCCGAAGAGATCCTTGGCAGCGATGTTGAAAAAAAATATACAGAAACCTGCAAATTGCTTTTCAACGATTATCAGACATCTTTTGGTAAAGTAAGTAAATATTTATCAAAGATCAAACCACAGCAAAAAAAGGAGTCCGAACGAGCATATACCAACCGTATTCGTGCTTGCAGCGCAGATGTTTGCCGATACTATCTCCCCACTAGCTCCTTGGCAAACTTGGGGGTATCAATCAATGCCCGGGCACTTGAACATGCACTTCGGAAAATGCTTTCATATCCGTTAAGCGAGGTCCGTCAGATCGGGGAAGAGCTAAAAGCAGTATCTTTAAAAAACATTCCAACTTTAGTTAAATATGCTGATCGTAATGACTACCTTATCCAAATTGAAAGTGAGATCACAAAGCGATGTTCAAAGATGGCTTCAATAAGTACCTTAGATAATTCCTGGTGTGAATGTACGGATTATGATGAGGATGGCGAATTTCAAATTTTGGCTGCGTTGTTTTATAGATTCAGTGATTTATCGTTTAAAGAAGCATATGAACACATTTCACAATTGCCTCAACCAAAACTTGAAAGTTTAGCAGAATCATTACTTGGAAAACTGGACGATCACGATAATCCAGTTAGAGAAATGGAATATGCACAAATTAGCTTTGATCTGATCATTGACCAGGGCGCATATTATGAACTAAAGCGCCATCGAATGATGGCTCAAACTCCCAAGCTGTTTTCCCCACAATTAGGATATGCCATTCCTAAAATAATAAGTGAAGCAGGCCTTCTGGATAATTATCAAACCGCTATGGAAAAAGCAAAAGAAACCTACTATGCCATTCACGAAATTCATCCACACGCAGCTGCTTATATTCTCCCCAATGCATATAACCGGCGCGTCTTTTTAAAGATGAACCTTCGTACAGCTCTCCACCTGATTAAACTGCGGTCAGCACCAAATGCACATTTTGCCATACGCCGCACAGCCCAAAAAATCGCTGTGGAAATCCAGACTAAATACCCCCTCTTCGCTCCATATTTTAATATTAATGCAGATGAGACATGGCGGTCACTGGAAGATACTTTTTTCTTAAAAACATCCTAACAAGTAATTCAAATGCTCTCTTGCTATAATAAATTTAATTAAAAGAGGTTGAAAATGACTCGGTTTACATATGTAATCAAGCGCTCAGGAGTTAAAGTCCCGTTTACCCCCAACCGAATTATGAATGCCATTTATCGAGCTGCGGTTGCAGTAGGCGGAAGAGATAAAAAGACCGCTGAAAATCTCACTCTTCAGGTGATCAAATATATGGAAAAAACGATCCCGGAAAATAAAATACCGACAGTTGAACAGATCCAAGATGCAACTGAAAAGATACTCATTGAAAACGGCCATGCAAAAGTAGCAAAAGCCTATATTCTCTACCGAGATGAACGGGCACGGATGCGCAAGCAGCGCGAATTGCAGACTATTTGCCCATCAACCAATATTCCTTGGGCAAAAATCTGGCAAGTATTGGATTGGACCGCATCACATGACCTGCATTCCATAAAACATTATAAAAATCGATTGGAAAACAATGAACTGCAGCGAATTGTTTCAGAATCTGAGATGTTCTATGAAGAAGATATCAAATTATCTGCCCATGAGATCTGTGAAAGGCGGAACAATCTAAGAATTGTCTTGATATCAGGTCCTTCATCTTCTGGTAAGACCACAACTACTATTAAAATTGGCCAAATTCTCAAACAAATGGGGATCAGTCTGGTCGCATTGAACGTAGATAATTATTTCTTTGATCTGGAAAAACATCCAAAAGATGAATTTGGTGATTATGATTTTGAAACACCGCAGGCACTTGATTTATCTTTGATCAATCGGCACTTATCTGAACTCATCAAGGGAAAAGAAGTATACATACCTTTCTATGATTTTAAGGAAGGAAAACGAGGGCATAAGCAAACCAAAATGCAAATCGGGGAAAATGATATTATCCTGATCGATTCCCTCCATGGCCTTTATCCGCCAATGACAGAAGATGTTGCTCCCGAAAAGAAATTTAAATTGTATCTAGAACCCTTGCTGCAAATGAAAGACTCAAAAGGGCAGTATATCCGATGGACAGATATCCGATTAATGCGCCGTATGCTGCGGGATGCAGCACATAGGGGATATGATCCTGAGCGAACTCTCACCCACTGGCACTATGTCCGGTCTGGCGAAATGCGTAATATCATTCCTAATAATGTTCATGCTGATTTCATTATTAACAGTGCGATGCCGTACGAGTTATCTATTTACAAATCGCGCTTGTTTGATAGTTTCAAGGATTGGTCAGAAAAATTCAAAAAAGATCCTTTGCGTAAAGATGCATATACCCGTTCCAAACGTATATATGAAATGCTTTCAGAGATTCCCGCGCTGGAAGATGATTCCTTTGTCCCAGGTGATTCGGTCATTCGAGAATTTATTGGCGGAAGTTCCTTGGAATATCATTAATATCCTAAATTTCATTATGGCTTACGCTGTCGTAATCTACTTTGATAAAATCTCTGAGCAGCCCATCCTAGACGTATGGAAAGAACTGGAAAAAAAGAACCTTTCGCGGGAAATAAACAATCCCGGCATCCGACCGCATATTACGCTAGCTATTTATGATTCATTTAATTGCATAGCATGTGAAAAAGAAATCAGACAATTTGCTGATAATTCTCGCTAACTTAGCGTTATTGCAGATCATTTCGGGATTTTTCCGCATGCCTCTCCCGTGATTTTTATAGCACCAGCGCCAAACAGGGAAATAATGAATTTTCAAAAAAGAATCCATCAAACCCTTAAGAATAACGTTGAAGGCTCATGGGAAATGTACCAGCCTTGTAATTGGATACCCCACTTAACTTTGATCCGTGATATTAATAAAAATAAACTTTCTACAGCTCTTAAAATCTGCATGAAAATAAAGCTGCCTTTAGAATTGAGAATCACACAAATCGGAGTTGTCAATTTTGAACCCATCACGCAACTTTTTGAGATTAATTTAACACCCCATTAAAAAACACTCTTTCTTCATTGGACTTTATAAAATTTAATTATTGTCACTAAGAATTTTATTGTATACTGATTTTAAACCCTTATGAGCGTAAATAATTACTCCTTTATACCAGGCAGCATCAAGGGGTATAATCTGCCTTTAGAAAAATTTATCCCTCCTTTACCTAAAAGTATCTTTCCATCTTGGATTGAAAAAATGGGTCTTTCTGCTCATTTATTAATTGACCCCATCAGTGCAAATCCACTGCTCCCAGTAGAATTGGCTTCTTCTGGTTACCGCGTCTTATGTGCACGCAGCAACCCTATTATTTGGTTAATTACGGAGGTTGCGGCCTCAGCACCAACAGAAGAGGATTTCTCAACTGTAATAAATAGGCTTCTTAATACCCGTCATGGAAATGCAACTCTATTCGACCATCTTCAAGGGTTATATATAACACCCTGTGTAAATTGCGGAAAAATGATCCAACCGGATGGGTTTGTTTGGGAAAAGGGAAAAGACCAGCCAATCTCAAGAGTATATCACTGCCAATTCTGTGCAGATGAAGGTGAAAAAGATATCAGCGATTTTGATCTGGAAAACCTTAAGCGGCTTGGAAATTTAGGTATTCACCGCTCACGTGCATTTCAACGAGTAGTATCTGGCGGAGAATATGAACAAGCATCTCTTAATGCTGCATTGGATTGTTATTTACCACGCTCGTTGTATGTTTGTATGTTGCTAGCAAATCGGTTGGAAAGTTTATCCTCGAAGGAGGATCAAGCGAAATATATCCGTGCGGCATTGTTATCTGTCTTTAATAATGCTCATTCGTTAAGACACTGGCCGCCGCGTGATCACCGATTCCTGCAATTATCCGTTCCAACAAAATTCTTTGAAAACAATCTTTTTTCATCTCTTCAAAATGTATTTCAGCATTGGAAGCACATAAACTCTGCAGTTAAAGTAAGTTACTGGCCAAATCTTCCTGAAGAAAGCGGAGGTATTTGTTTTTATCAGCGAGACTTAACTGAGAAAAACAAGTTAATCTCTAATAACATCCCTGCTGCAATCACGACTATTTTTCCACGTCCGAATCAGGCATTTTGGACCTTATCTGCGCTGTGGTCCGGTTGGTTATGGGGAAGAAAAGCTGTCAACCCCATGCGCAGTGCTTTAAGCAGGAGGAGATACGACTGGTATTGGTTCACCAAAGCAGTTCATATTGCATTGAAAAGAATTGCCACCTCCCTTCAAGATAATACATTGGTCCTGGGCATACTTCCACAATACACTCCTAATTTGGCTTTCGGATTATTTACCGGCATGCATACAGCAGGTTTTGAATTGGGGGGATCCGCATTTAGAGCATCAGATGAAATGCTTCAATGCCAATGGGAAAAACATCCTGCCATGAAAAGTATTCTCCAACCAGAAGTTAATCTTCGAGATGTAATTAATCAATTTTTAATGGATCGTGGGGAACCTGCAGAATATCATCGTATTATTATGCAAACAATCATTGAATTTTCCCAAAAAAATAGGATTCCTGTTAACCTTTCCGAGGTTAAGGAATCTGATTTTTCACGGATTCAAAATTTATTAAAACAATTGCTTGCAGAAGCAAATTTCCTTAAACCTTTTCCCTCCGATCTCCCGGGCGGAAGCAGATGGTGGCTGTTGAATGAAAAAGGTATAGAACCACCCATATCAGAAAGAGTCGAGTCTGTTATCCGAAAAATTTTATTATCTAGAAAAGAAATACATTTACAAAATCTGGATCGGGAAATTTGTGAAAAGTTTACAGGTGAACTTACACCAGAGCCTGAATTAGTTAACACAATTCTCCAATCCTATGCGGCTCCCAAGCCAGATGATCCCTACCTT
>Ga0209121_10002824_pt1 | contig 17296 bp, 13 predicted proteins | sample Cruoilmetagenom3_FD_187292 | JGI IMG/M metagenome (GOLD analysis project Ga0209121, IMG submission 187292) | Oil polluted marine microbial communities from Coal Oil Point, Santa Barbara, California, USA - Sample 3 (SPAdes) (version 2) | ecosystem: Environmental > Aquatic > Marine > Oil seeps ... | reverse complement strand
CCCCTGAATGTGGTCCTGCATCCAATCCAAGAGAAGGATACCCTTCCCTTTTCGGATGCCTGCTTTGACCTGGTCATCAACCGCCATGACAGCTTTGAATCGCATGAGGTTTACCGTGTTCTGAAACCCGGGGGGGGCTTCATCACCCAGCAGGTGGGCGGTTTAAACAACCTGGAATTGAACCAGGTGCTGGAGGGTCAAATTACCTATCCTTTTGTCGACTGCGCCCTGGAAAATGACCTAACTCAGCTTGATGAAGCAGGCTTTCGTATTGAAAGAGGGGAAAAGGCTGCATTGGCGTCACTGTTCAAGGACATTGGTGCGGTGGTGTATTATCTCAAAGTGATCTCCTGGCAGGTGCCCGGATTCAGCCCCGAGACCCACGAAAAAGGATTAATCAGAATTCATAACATGATAGAGCGCCAGGGACAATTCGCGGCGACCGCCCACCGCTACCTGATCATCGCGAAGAAACCAACATGACCGAAATGAAACGACGAAATATCCAATTTCCAGAAGTACTCCATATACTCACCTTTTTCCTGTACCTTTTCAGCAGTTCTCTGGCACTGATCCAGCACGGGATTGAATTGTCACTGTGGTTGATGACCTTTGCCGTGGTGATCAGCGCGGTCACTACCCTCTTCCCACTCGCAGGCATCCGCTGGCTGGCACTGGACCCAAGGGGGTGCCGGATAGGGCGGATTTTGGCTATGCTGATCCAATCTTCAACCTGGCTCAGCTTTGGTTATGCCATGTTCATGCGATTGAGCAGGAACATGGACCGCTTTTACAATATAATCTCCCTGACCACACTTTTATGGGCTGCCTGGTTGATCTTGTTGATCTACAGCCGCCACGCCTGCCCGTCAAAACCTCCTGATGATACACTTAAAGAAGAAAAACATCCTGATTGATACAACTCCGGTGATGCTGTCTTACGCAGCAATAAATTTGGTCTTTTTTTCAGTACATAAAAAGCGAGGAACAATGAATAACGTCTACGAATCAACCCACCCGCTGGTTCAGCATAAGTTAACCCGGCTGCGAGATAAAAATACAAAACCCAAAAAATTTCGCGAGCTGGTGCGTGAATTAGGCGCTTTACTCACCTACGAAGCGACCCTGGACCTGGCCACCAAGCCCGTCACGATTGAGACGCCCCTCGCTGAAACAACGGGACAGGACCTTTTAGAGAAAATCGGACTGGTGCCCATCCTGCGGGCTGGGCTTGGCATGGTGGAAGGCGTGTGGGAATTGATGCCGTCAGCCGAGGTCTGGCACATCGGCCTTTACCGGGACGAGCGCACCCTGAAGCCTGTGGCCTATTACAACCGCCTGCCCATTGCCCCAACAGTCTCAGTGTGCCTGATTCTGGATCCCATGCTGGCAACCGGCGGCTCAGCCGTGGCAACGGTGGATATCTTGAAGGATTGGGGCGTATCCAAAATCAAATTTGTGGGCCTGATCGCAGCCCCCGAGGGCATTCAGCGCTTGCACGAGGTCCACCCGGACGTCCCGATTCACATTGCCGCTATTGATGACCACCTTAATGAAGATGCCTACATCGTCCCTGGCTTGGGTGACGCCGGGGATCGACAGTTCGGCACATAAAACCGATCATCACAACGAACTGCGCTTAACAACTTTGACGAAAACGGACAACACTCTGGAACCAAAAAGATGCCACACCAGGCATCTTTTTTACTAATGTTGCAGGTATTCCTGCCGGTGAAAACAAATTGGGATCATCCCCCTGATTCCGCAATAATGATGCCCACCATGGCAGCGGCTTTGATAATCTCGAGGAAGGACTCCACCTCCAGGCTGGCACCCCCCACCAACCCGCCGTCAATATCTGACATCGCGAACAGTTCTGCAGCGTTGCTCGGTTTGATCGATCCGCCGTACTGAATGCGCATGGCATGACCGCGTGAGACTCCAAACTGTGCCCTCAATAGCGGGCGGATGACACCTTTGTGAACCTGGTTGGCGTCTTCTGGCGTGGCGGTTTTACCGGTGCCAATCGCCCACACCGGTTCGTAGGCGATCGTGATGTGTGGCGCTTGATCCCCTGAGATCCCCGCCAGGCCAAGCTTGAGCTGGCGCGAAACCACCGCCTCCGTGCGCCCGGCCTCATTTTCCTCCAGGGTCTCCCCCACGCACAGGATCACGTCCAATCCCGCCTGCAGGGCAGCTTTCACCTTGCGATTGACCGTTTCATCGGTTTCACCAAAATACTGTCGGCGTTCAGAGTGCCCGATGATGACCAGATCACACACCTCGGAGAGCATGCGCGCTGACACTTCACCGGTATAAGCACCTGAGCCTTCCCAGTGCATGTTTTGCGCACCGACCTGCAGGTGGCTGCCCTGGCAAAGACGGGCAATATCGGGAAGCGCCAGGAAAGGCGGGCAGACGGCAATATCCACATTTTGATATTTCGGGGCTTGTTTGACGATGCCCTGCACAAAGGATTGCGCTTCTGCAATGTTTTTGTGCATTTTCCAGTTTCCGGCAACAAATAATCTTCGCATGATGGGTTCCTTTCCTTTCTGACCATCTGAAGGGTATGACCCTTTCTTATGATTTTACCGCGAATGTGCCTGGGAATCTGATGTGGATAGCTGCGTGTGTATTACATGCAGTAAAAATAAAAACCCACTGCCGAAATAGCAATGGGTTGTGTGTGATTTGAAATGGCGTGCCTTATTTAACTTTCGACGCCGCCTTGACGATGGCTACAAAGGACTCCGCCTTGAGGCTGGCCCCACCCACCAAACCGCCGTCAATATCGGACATACCAAACAGCTCCGCAGCGTTGTTGGGCTTGATGGATCCGCCGTACTGGATGCGCATGGCTTGCGCGCGCTCATCGCCGAACATCTCGGTCAGCAGGGGGCGGATCACGTCTTTGTGGACATGGTTGGCATCCTCAGGGGTGGCCGCCCGGCCCGTGCCAATCGCCCAAACCGGTTCGTAGGCGATGGTGATGCTGGCTGCCTGTTCAGGCGTGATATCTGCCAGGCCGTTTTTCAACTGGCGTGAGACAACGGCTTCGGTTTCACCGGCTTCATTCTCTTCGAGGGTCTCACCCACACACACGATCACCTCCAGCCCCACACTCAGGGCAGCTTTTAGGCGGCGATTGACGGTCTCATCCGTCTCACCGAAAAACTTACGCCGTTCGGAGTGCCCAACGATCACAAAATCACAGATTTCTGCCACCATTCCGGGGGCGACTTCCGCTGTATAAGCACCTGATTCCTCCCAAAAAAGGTTCTGCGCGCCAACTTTCAGGGGCGTGCCCTGGCAAAGCTCCGCAACAGCCGGGACCGCCAGGTAGGGCGGCGCTACAGCCGTGTCCACATTCTCATATTGACTGATCTCAGGCAACAGCGCCTTCACCAGGTCTTTGGCTTCAGCGATGGTCTTGTTCATTTTCCAGTTGCCGGCAACAAATATCTTTCGCATTTTATCTCACTTTCCAAGAGGTTTTAGAGATGAATCAATGATACATCACTAAAATTCTACCAGCATGTTATCAATAGTAAACGACTCCAGATAAATCATAGCTGTTAAAAATACAGCCTAATAACTACCCTGAGTATGAATAATGTTGGTCGATAACGCTATTAATGGGTTTCGACCTCTATATCATCTGTGCCTACACTGATAATCAATCCAGTAAGGAGATTGCTTTGGCAACCTCTAGACTTTTCTCTCGCTTATGATCACGGAATAATCGGCTTAACGATCCAGATCCCGCTTAGCAAGTTTGTGCGTGAAAACTCAGAATTCAACCTCAAAGCCATGGTTATCGCTTTTCCTAAACAAGGTTTCATGATTAGGTAGGATTCAAATATTTTGAGAAAACGTAATTTATTAATTGCAGAATATTAGACCTCTAAATTAATTTTGAGTGATCATTTGAATAAGTGCAGAGGATCTACAATCAATTAAAAAATTATGAACACCGGATGAGATGATTTTCAATGTAAACGTCAAGAGGTGATATATTTAATAAGGAGATATAGAAAAGGGAGGGGTGTCTTGTCTCTCATGGTCTGATTATATTAGATTAGATATTGCATGTTTAATATTGAGAGGATTAACCATGGATGAAATAAGGATTCAAAGAATACTAATTTTATGCATTCAGATCGCTTTATTAATCTTGGCAGTAAGTGCCTGTAGCGGTTCAGAAACAACCAAATTAGAAGAGAATTTGCCGTCTGAAACAGAAGATTTTTTTATCGATTCAACGACGTTTTCACCAAGCCCCACATCCCAGCCGACCGAAGGACCAACCCAGGCCCCCACAATAACCTTGTCAGCGACACCAATATTGGGCATCGGCTCAAGCATGACCAATCCAATTGATCGAGCCGGAATGGTCTATGTCCCTGCGGGGGAATTTTTGATGGGCAGCGAGGACAGCGATGCGGAAAGTGACGAAGGTCCCGAACACAGCGTGTACCTAGATGCCTTTTGGATCTACAAATATGAGGTCACCAACGCACAGTTTGCTACATTTGTAGCAAAGACAGGCTATGAGACAGAAGCAGAAAAAATAGGCTTTGGTTATGTATACAATTGGGGAATGTTGTATTCTATTGATGGTGCGTTCTGGGCTGAACCGCAGGGTCCTGGAAGTGACATCAAGAGCTTGGGAGATCATCCAGCGATTCATGTCACCTGGCAGGATGCAAACGAATACTGCCTGTGGGCTGGTGAGCGACTTCCCACAGAAGCTGAATGGGAGAAAGCGGCTAGGGGAGAGGATGGCAGAAAATACCCTTGGGGAAATTCCGATACATCAGATTTATATGCAAATTATTGCGATAAGAATTGCATCTACGACTGGCACGATGAAAGCCAGGATGATGGTTTTCAAAATACTGCACCAGTGGGAAGCTATCCAGATGGCGTGAGTCCTTATGAAGTAATGGACATGGCCGGGAATGTGCAGGAATTTGTGTTTGATTGGCAAGGGGAAAAATATTATGAAACGCCTGGTGCAAATCCCACCGGGCCTGAAGATGGCCGGTACCACATCATACGCGGCGGTGCATGGAATACTTCAGCGCATTTCCTGACCACCTGGGATCGATTCGGCGCCGCACCAGGCTACGAGGATGACACGATTGGATTCCGCTGCGCACACTCACCCGATCCATAACTCTGACAGGCTTCGGCCAGTTCGAGAACTAAAAGGGTCACTAATGTTTATTAAATAAGCTGCTTGATGAAATATCAAGCAGCCTTGATTAACATTCAGCAAACCTTATTTTTCCTGCAACGCAGCCAACCCGGGTAGTTCTTTCCCTTCCAGCATCTCCAATGATGCGCCGCCGCCCGTAGATATGTGGGTGATTTTATCCTGCAGCCCGGATTTCTTAATTGCGGATGCTGAGTCTCCGCCGCCGATGATGCTGGTGACATCGCTTTCAGCAATGATCCTGGCAACGTCAAAGGTGCCTTTAGCAAACCGGGAAAACTCAAAGACGCCCATCGGTCCGTTCCACACAACGGTCCCAGCCTGGGCGATGATCGCTTCGAATGCCTTGACCGTCCGGGGGCCAATATCCAGGATGCGCCAACCCGCGGGCACATCGCCAACATCCATTGTCTTTGACGCGGCATCCGCCGCAAAGGCATCAGCAATCACCACATCCACAGGCAAAACCAGCTTATCGCCGGCTTTGTCGAGCAGGCCTTTAGCCATATCCAGTACATCCTCTTCAACCAATGACTCCGCCATCTCATACGCCTGGGCTTTGAAGAAGGTATTGGCCATCCCGCCGCCGATCAGGATCCGATCTGCCTTTTCAAGCAGGTTCTCAATCACCCCGATCTTGTCGCTGACTTTTGCCCCACCCAGAATCGCCACGAAGGGTCGTTCGGGATCCGCAATGGTGTTCCCCAGGTACTTGATTTCCTTTTCCAGCAGGAAACCGGCAGCCGCCGGGAGGAATGCGGCCACGCCAACGTTGGAAGCATGGGCGCGGTGTGCGGTGCCGAAGGCGTCATTGACAAACACATCCGCCAGAGATGCGAGCTGCTTCGCCATTTCTGGATCATTCTTCTTCTCGCCGGGATGGAAGCGGGTATTTTCCAGCACCAGCACCTCTCCACAGACCAGCTCTGATGCAGCGGTTTCGGCTTTCTCACCGATGCAGTCTTCTGCGAACTTAACCGGCGCATCAATCAAGGTGCCCAGGTATTCAGCAACTGGTTTCAAACTCATTTCAGGTTTGACCTCACCCTTCGGGCGACCCAGGTGTGAACAGAGGATCACCGCTGCCCCCTGATTTAGCAAGTATTGAATCGTCGGCAGCGCGGCTTGAATGCGAGTATCATCCCCCACCTTCCCATCCTGGATGGGCACATTGAAATCAACGCGCACCAATACCTTCTTATCTTTGACCTGCAGGTCCGTGACCATTTTTTTATTAAACATGTGTGTATTTGCTCCTTCCATAAAAAATGCGTAATGTGCATTACCTTCAGCACATTACGCCATTGTTTTAGTGTTTCGCCATCCCAGAATTTAGAGATGTTTTGCCATCAGTGCTGCCAGATCAGCGGTTCGGCATGAGTAGCCCCACTCATTATCGTACCAGGCGACGACCTTCACAAAGGTGCCGTCCATCACTTTGGTCAATTCTGCGTCAATAATCGAAGAATGTGAGTTGCCCTTCAGGTCCATCGAAACCAGGTCATCGGTCGAGTAAGCCATAATGCCTTTCAAGGCACCTTCAGATGCTTCTTTGAAGAGACCATTCAGTTCCTCAGCCGTGGTGGGTTTCTCAACCTGGGCGACAAAGTCCACAATCGACACGGTCGGGGTGGGAATGCGCAGCGCATAGCCGTCAAATTTCCCTTTGAGATCAGGGATTACCAGGGCAACAGCCTTGGCAGCGCCGGTCGTCGTGGGGATGATGTTCAGGGCAGCAGCCCGGGCGCGGCGTTTTTTGCTGTGCGCCAGGTCCAGGATGCGCTGGTCGTTGGTGTAGGAGTGGATTGTGGTCATCAAACCACGCTCCACAATGAAATTATCATGCACGATCTTGGCCGCGGGTGCCAAACAGTTGGTGGTGCAGGATGCATTCGAAATGATATGATGTTTTGCAGGATCATACATTTCGTCATTCACACCTAAAACCAGGGTCAGGTCCTCGTTCTTAGCCGGTGCAGAGATGATCACCTTTTTCGCCCCGCCCCCGATAATATGGGCATTGGCGCCGGGTTTGGATTCTGTACCCTTACCATCACGGAACACACCGGTGGATTCAATCACGATATCCACACCAAGGTCTGACCACGGCAAGGCTAACGGATTGCGTTCTGACATAACCTTGATTTCGTCACCATCAATCACGAGGTTGCCGTCCTTTACCTCAACAGTGCCGTCATACCGACCGTAGTTTGAGTCATACTTGAATAAATATGCGTTGATGTCTGCATCAAACAGGTCATTGACGGCTACCACTTCGAGGGTATCCGGGTGCAGTTCTCTCATTGCTTTTAATACCTGGCGGCCAATTCGGCCAAAACCATTAATACCAACACGAGTTGTCATTTTATTATGCCTCCTATAGGATTGAAATTTTCTGATTTATTTTACCATTTCTTAGCTAAGATAACACACCCAATCAAACGCGCAGCGGTGTCTTTATTCAACCAGGGGACCCGTCCGTTCAAAAAACAAATCTGTGATAGTTTTCGCTAGGCGTTTCGAATCATGGCGCCAGGGATATTGGTGGTCAACCAGGTTGGCACAATACACCGCTGAATGCTGGAGCAGGTCCATATCCATCCTGACCCAATCAACATCCTGACCGAGACTCCCGTCAAAATAGTTATTGCAAATCACCATGTCAAAAAGCCCTTCTCCAACGTGCTTCTCCACTGTGCGGATATGATCCAGGCAATTGAAATGATCGGTTTCGCCGCGTTCAGTGGCAACATTGCAGATGAAAAACTTTAACGCTTGGCTGGCTCGAACCGCCTCTGCCAGGTCACGCACCAGGAGGTTAGGCAGCAGGCTGGTATACAGGCTGCCAGGTCCAATAACGATCAAATCAGCGCTTAATACTGCTGAAATAGCCGGGGGAAAAGCCAGCGTATTAGCTGGGTCCAACCACAAGCGCTGTATGGCCCCTTCCGTCTCCCGTATTTGTGTTTCACCCGACACGTGTTTTATCGTGCCATCACCGGTCATCAGGTCTGCCAGCAAGCGTACGTCCGTCAGTGTCGAGGGAAGCACCTGTCCGTAAACCGCCAAAACGCGGCCGGATTCAGCCACCGCTTCCTCAAAGCTGCCCGTGATATCCCTGAGAGCTGTGATGAATAAGTTCCCCAGTGAATGTCCTTCTAACCCGGTTCCAGCTGCAAAACGGTACTGAAACACCTGCGTCAATAAATCTTCGTTATTGCTCAGGGCAGCCAGACAATTGCGCAGGTCACCTGGCGGTAGGATACCCACATTTTTCCGCAATTCCCCCGAGGAACCGCCATCATCCGAGACAGTTACAATGGCTGTCAGGTTGTGGGTATATTCTTTCAGCCCGCGCAGCAGCGAGGCAAGTCCATGCCCGCCGCCCAGGACCACAATCCTGGGCCCGCGATCCCGCCTGCGGAAAGAATCCAGGGCTTCGATCAAAGGCTTACCTGGGGGTAGGAAGGGACGCAGTAACGAACGATCGGACCCCCATATGCCAATCAACATTAAGACGAGACCAATCCCCCCGAATATGATCACGCGTATCGGACGATCGAGGAACCTCAACGACAGGTAGGATAATGCCGGCAGCCACCATGTGTCGGGTGCATTCCGGTAAACATCCAGAATGACCAGCGCCATGCCTAATCCCAGCAGGGCAGTGCCAATAAATACCAAAATCAGCCAGCGTTTATACCCCAACCCTGGCCGAAACCACTGTAATTCCCGGCGGAGGCTTTCCCACAGCCGGGAGAAAAATTTTTGATTTCTTTCTTGCATATCAATGCAATCATAACCGGAATTCACACGAACGTCAATAACAATTAATCTATGTATAATAATAAATATTTTAATAACTAATTCACAATGGGGGACTTTGCCTATCTAAATTTATTGAGTTATATATAAGAATTTGCGTGCTATAATCATCCCATGCCTGTAACCATTGCCCTGGATGTAGGCGGGACCCACATGAGAGCAGCCGTTTTCCCCGAAAACGAAATTTCACCATGCTTTCAAACCCGCATAAGAACCTATTCTGAAGATGAATCCTCCCTCGATCGGTTAATGCGCTTGATCAGCGAGGTGGTTCCTGATGGGGAACCACTCCATGCGATTGGTATTGCCGTTCCGGGACCCATTGACCCGCACAACGGCGTTATCCTCACTGCGCCCAATTTACAGGAATGGGTCGGGTTGCCTATCGTCCAAATGATCAGGGAAAAATTCGGCGTGCCAGCAGCCCTGGGCAACGATGCGAACCTGGCTGCATTAGGTGAATGGCGCTTTGGCGCCGGCCAGGGACATCACCACCTGATTTATTTAACCATCAGCACCGGCATTGGCGGGGGAGTGATATGCGACGATCAGCTTTTGTTGGGTTACAAAGGGCTGGCAGGTGAATTGGGGCATGTCACGATCCTGCCGAATGGCCCCATTTGCAGCTGCGGCCAACCTGGCCACCTGGAAGCTGTCGCCTCAGGACCGGGCATTGCTGCGTATGTTGCAGAGCAATTACAGGCAGGACAGCCCTCAACTTTGGCAGAAAATCCTGATGCGAAAACCATCAGCCAGGCTGCCCTTCAAGGGGATCTCCTGGCTTTGGAGGCGTTTCAACGTGCAGGCCACTATCTTGGTCTGGCGATCGCCAATTATCTGATGATCTTCAACCCCTCAATCATCATCCTAGGGGGCGGCGTCTCTCAGACCGGTGATTTACTGCTGGATCCAATTCGCGAAACCGTTAATGAAGCGGTGCTATCAGACCATTACAAGGAGGACCTGATCATCACCCTGGCTGCCTTAGGGGACGACGCAGGCCTCTATGGTGCATTAGCCCTTGCCCGGGATCTTTTCCAGGAGAGATAAAATCGCCGTCTCTTTGACCCTGTTTCCTATTCACAATTCACCATTCACCACTCACGTTAAGTGATATAATCTCCAGACCAAACAATATCTAAACTCTGTCCTGCTCATCAAAGAGAGACGGGGCATGAGCCGTCAGCATGCCACAATACCAATGGAGGTTGTATTAATGGAACCAATGCGGTTACCCGGTCCGAAAGCCAAAGCAATCATCGAACAGGATCAAGCCTTTATTTCCCCATCTTATCCCCGAGGTTATCCCTTTGTTATGGATCACGGTAAAGGGACGGAGGTCTGGGACGTAGACGGCAATCGGTTCCTGGATTTCGCGGCCGGCATTGCCGTGGTGAGCACGGGGCACAGCCATCCCCAGGTTGTGAAAGCTATTCAGGACCAGGCCGAGAAATTCATTCATATCTCTTCTGATTTTTACCATGAGACCTGGGCGCGTTTGGGGGAAAGGTTGAATGAAATCGCCCCATTTGAAGTCCCTGCCGCGTCCTTTATGACCAACTCCGGCACCGAAACCATAGAAGCCGCCATCAAGCTGGCACGCTACCACAGTGGACGCACCCAGCTGGTTGGTTTCCTGGGTGCATTTCACGGCCGAACAATGGGCGCAGTGAGTCTAACCGCCAGTAAGATCAAGTATAAACAGGGTTTCTTCCCTTTTATGGGCGGCGTGACCCATGTACCCTTCCCCAACCCCTACCGACCTTTGCTTGTCCGCCATAAAGGTGAAGGCCACGGCGAGACAGTTGTACGCTATATTGAAGAACAAATCCTGGCGAAGATCCTTCCGCCTGATGACATAGCAGGTTTTCTTGTCGAGCCGATTCAGGGCGAGGGGGGATATATCGTCCCTCCCCCAGACTTCTTTCCCGCCCTGAGAGAGCTGTGTGACAAATATGGAATCCTGCTGATCGTTGATGAGGTTCAATCTGGTATGGGACGTACAGGGAAGTGGTGGGCGATTGAGAATTTCGGTGTGGAACCCGATATCATCGCCAGTGCGAAAGGCATTGCCTCCGGGATGCCCCTGGGAGCGATGATCTCACGCAAAGAAGTGATGAACTGGCCCAAAGGATCTCACGGCAACACTTTTGGCGGAAACCCAATTTCCTGTGCTGCTGCCCTGGCGACCATTGACCTGATCGAAAACCAGTACCTGCAAAACGCAAAGGAAGTTGGCGAGTATACACAGGACGCGTTAGCTGAGATCATGGCACGTCATCCCAGCATTGGTGATGTACGCGGGATCGGTCTGATGATCGGCGTGGAATTCGTTAAGGATCGCGAGACCAAAGAGCCAGCCATTGACCTGCGGGATGAGATCGTCGACCTGACCTTCGAGCGCGGTTTACTCACACTCGGGTGCGGTACCAGTACGATCCGATTCGCGCCACCCCTCTCCACAAGCAAGAGCGAAGTGGATGAAGCCTTGATGATCTTCGAAGAAGCCGTCACCCTGTCAGAAAGCAAGTATTTTACGTAATTTTCTGCGTCATCCAGACAACTGTCGGTCATCAATCGAATTATGGCATCATCTCATTTCTGAGATGGCCGGTTCGTCAATCATCGATATGGTTCCTCTCCCCTAACAAGACACAGGTTCGCCCTGAAACGGCCATCAGTCCGCTATGGAAAGGAAAGTAAACAATGGTTGCATATGGACAAATTAGAGCAGATACCATAACCTGGCTGCTGGAAGAAGAGAATCCAGGTGTTCGCTATCTTGCCCTGCGTGACCTGATGGACGCCTCAGCAGACGATCCCGATTACCAGCAAACACAAAAAGCAGCTCATCAGGAAGGTCCGATTGCGGTTATATTAAATGAAATGAATGCTCAGGGTTTTTGGGAAAAGAAAGGTCCAGGTTATGGGCCAAAATACCGCAGCACGGTTTGGTCTGTGATTATGCTGGCGCAGCTAGGTGCAGAGCCAGAAATGGATGACCGCATCCCAAAAGCATGCCAATACCTTCTTGATCATGCCTTGACAGAACATGGACAGCTCAGCACATCCGGCACGCCAGGCGGCACAGTAGAATGCCTGCAGGGAAACCTGTGCAGCGCGCTGCTGGACCTGGGCTGTGTGGATCCCCGGCTGGATGCAGCCCTTGAATGGATGGCACGCAGCGTGACGGGTGAGGGGGTGGCAGCTATGGGAGATAAATCCACACCCATCAGGTATTACTCCGGCAACTGCGGTCCTGGTTTTGAGTGCGGCGCTAACAACAAGCTGCCCTGCGCCTGGGGCGCTGTCAAAGAGATGCTCGCCTTCAGCAAACTCCCCAAAGAACGCCGAACACCCCTGATCGAAGACGCCATCCAGACAGGCGTGAACTTCTTGCTGGAAATCGACCCTGCCACCGCTGCCTACCCCACCTGGAACGGCAGGAAACCCAGTGGGAACTGGTGGAAGTTTGGTTTTCCCATTTTCTATATCACCGATATCCTCCAGCTGGGTGAAGCCCTGGTGCGTTTGGGGCTCGGACCCGATCCCCGCCTGGCAAATACCCTTGACATAATCAACCAAAAACAGGATGCTGACGGCCGCTGGCCGCTTGAATTCAGCTATACCGGCAAAACCTGGGTGGATTTTGGAAAAAAGAAACAGCCCAATAAATGGGTGACATACCGTGCCGCCTGGGTGCTGAAGCATGCCTAAAAAGGAATCTGATAATAGTCATGACGGGACAACTCGATTTGCTAACCATCAACCCCTGGTTACCTGATCTCTGTTACCTGGTAACTATTTTCCTAATCACCATTCACTATTCTCAATTCACCATTCACAATTTCCAACTTCCATTCTTACATCTCACTAATAAATCTGGGATAAAATAAATCCATGCTACCTGACATTCGCGTCCGCCAACGGGATTATCTGCTGGAGATCTCACGGGCATTAACCGAAGAATTAGACCTGGACAAGCTCCTGGGCCGCATTCTCAAATACGCCATTGAAATACTCGCCGGCCACGCCGGTTTCATCGCGCTCAGCAACCCTTCTAGCCCCTGGCACCTGGCTGTTTCCCACGGGTTACCGGAGGCTGTCAAGCGCTTCCTGGACACCTGGCTGGTAAGGATTCCACGCATCCAGGATCATCAGAATATCAAGATTCCCGAAATCAACCGCCTGCTGCAGAGCATCAGCATGGGCAACCTGTCTGCTGTAGGCTTACCCCTGATTGCCCGGAAAGAAGTGATCGGCTTTATCTATATTTTCCGCAATTACCAGGGGGTTTTCTCAGCCAATGACCGCTCGCTGCTCTCCAGTTTTGCCAACCAGGCAGCGATTGCCGTGCGCAACGCTCGCCTCTATACTGAGGTCAACCAGGAAAAACAGCGCAGCGATGCCATGCTCGACTCGGCTGCCGATGGTATCCTGATCCTGAATCCCGACCATACCATTGAACGCACAAATGCCGCCTTTGCACGCATGTACGGCTTACCCCAAGAAAAACTTTATGAGATGAAACACGGCGAGGTGATCCAATGGATCAAAACGACCCATGGCATCACCCTGGAAAAAGCTGAAGCGGGTGGATGGCCCCTTTCCCCCCAGGCCCACCTGTATGTTGAGGGCGATATTCAACGACCCCATGCCCAGCCGCCCCTGCCGGTTGGCATTTCCTATACGCCTCTAATTTCTGCGGAAGGCAGCCTGATCAGCACCATCGCCACGGTACGGGACATTACCCGCTTCCGGCAGGCGGATGAATTGAAGAGTGAATTTGTTTCCGTGGTCAGCCATGAGCTCAAGACACCCGTTGCCCTGATCAAGGGCTATGTCAGCACCTTACGGCGTGACGATGTACAGTGGGACCATGAGGTCATGCAGAACAGCCTGGAAGTCATCGAAGAGGAAGCGGATCGGTTAACACGCCTGATTGAAGACCTGCTGGATGCCTCACGCCTGCAAGCTGGCGGGATGCAGCTCAAACGCGCTGATATTTCCCTTCATCAATTAGCAGACCGGCTGGCGGAAAGATTCCAGGTTCAAACAGGGGACCATGAGATCCTTGTGGATGTCCCCCAGGACCTGCCCGTGGTGATGGCAGATGAAACACGCATTGAACAGGTGTTATCCAATTTGATTTCTAATGCCATCAAATATGCACCAGGTGGGGAAATTCGCATCACAGGCAGGGAACGCCCAGAGGAAGTGATCATTTGTGTTCAGGATGAAGGACCGGGCATTGCACCTGGTGACCTCACCCACATTTTCGATCGCTTTTACCGGGCACCCGAGACCAGTCGCAAAACCAATGGAGCTGGATTGGGGCTGTACCTGGCGCGCGCCATCGTAGAAGCCCACAACGGCAGAATGTGGGCAGATCCCAAAGCTGATAAAGGTGCAAAAATCTGCTTTTGCTTACCGAGAGACTAATCCCTGGCCGATCAATTTGAAGAGCCTGGTTCAGGAAAACCCCACAGGATTTCTTCCTGAGAGAAAACCGCCGTTGAGGATTTAGCAACGTATAGGATAAAAACCATTGGGCATGAGACGAAGAAATTGGCGCAGCTATATTCACGCATCGGATGAAAAACCACACCTGTCCTGGCAGCTGGTCAAACGCGTCCTGAGCTATGGTAAACCTTACCGCTGGCAGATGATCGGAAGCCTGTTTGCCATCCTGCTGTATACCGGCGTAGCGTTGATCTCCCCATTGATCCTGAGGAATCTGATCGATTATGCCATCCCGGAAAAAGATATTCATCGCTTGCTGCTGGCAGCCTTGGGGCTGCTCATCCTGCCCATCATCAGCGGCTTTTTCCAGGTGATTACACGCCGCCTTACCTCGCAGGTGGGCGAAGGGGTGATCTACGATTTACGCGTCGCCTTGTATGCCCACCTGCAGCGCATGTCCCTGCGCTTTTTCACACACACCCAGCTTGGTGAATTGATCAGCCGCTTGAATAATGATGTGGTGGGGGCGCAAACCGCCATCAGCCGTACCCTGGTCACCCTGGTGACTAATTTCATCGAGGTAGCCTCCGTGCTGGTTGTGATGTTCACCCTTGAATGGCGCCTGACCCTGATGGGTATCATCATCCTGCCCTTGTTCATCGTCGCTGCCCGTCGCCTGGGTCGTGTGTTTCGGGAGATCGCCCAACGCCAGATGGAGACCAACGCCCGGATGAACGCCACGATGAACGAAACCCTGAATATCGGCGGCGCTTTACTGGTCAAATTATTTGGCAGGCGTGAGGCTGAAGTTAACCGCTTTGGTAGGCGCGCTAAAGAAGTTAAATTCCTCGGCGTGCAGCGTGCCACCATGGGCATTATCTTCATGGTGATCGTCCACCTGCTGACCGCGGTGGGAACCTCACTGGTTTATGGCGTGGGGGGATATCTGGTGATCTTGGAAATGTTCACCCTCGGGACCATCGTTGCCTTTGGCGATTATCTCTCGCGCATGTACACCTCCTTCCAGGGTTTCATCAATGCACCGGTGGAATTTGCCACATCCATGGTCAGTTTCGAACGTGTCTTTGAAGTGATTGACCTGCCTGTGGAAATCAAGGAAAAAGAAAATCCCATCCCCCTGGAAAATTCCAAAGGTGAAATCGAATTTATAGGTGTCACCTTCAAATATCCCGATAAGCGAGAGGGACTGCTGAACGACGTCTACCGACCTTACCTGATGAAAAATGCGAGCGGCGTGCTGTCAGATGAAGTGGAGGAGAAAAAGGCAGTCTCGGGTGTGCCTTTCATCAGCCAGGCGCGCGAACTCGCTCTCAAAGGTATCCGCTTCCACGCCAAGCCGGGCGAACTGGTCGCCCTGGTGGGGCCAAGCGGCGCCGGCAAGACCACCCTTACCTACCTGGTCCCGCGACTTTACGATCCAACGGAGGGCGCCATCCTGATCGACGGGCACGATATCCGCGACTTGCGTTTGACTGACCTGTCGGACGCCATCGGGATGGTTACGCAGGAGACCTACCTGTTTCATGACACGATCAGAGCCAACCTGGGCTACGCCAACACTCAGGCATCTGATGAAGACCTGATAGAAGCAGCCCGCGCGGCGAATATCCACCAGTTCATCTCAGAATTACCCGACGGCTACAACACGATCGTCGGTGAGCGCGGCTACCGGCTGAGCGGGGGTGAAAAACAGCGCCTGGCATTAGCCCGGGTGCTCCTCAAAGATCCACGCATCATGATCCTGGATGAGGCAACCAGCCACCTGGACAGCGAATCTGAAGCCCTGATCCAGGAAGCCCTGGAGAAGCTTTACAACAACCGCACCAGTATTGTCATCGCCCACCGGCTGAGCACGATCCTCTCGGCGGATTTGATTTTGGTGATGAACAAAGGTGAAATCATCGAGCGCGGCAGCCATGGAGACCTGCTAGCTCTGGGCGGGTTGTATACCCACCTGTACGAAACACAGTTTAATAAGTGAAAGAATAGTGAATAGGGAATGGGGAATTGAGCATGGTATAGGGGCAATCACGGAGGCCTGCCCTTACTTTGCTGGTTTCCAATAGGAATAGGTGTAAAGGCGTTTGAATCCAAGTTTTTCATACAGCCGCAGCGCCGGGAGGTTATCACCTTCCACCTGGAGGTAACCATAGGCTGCACCTTTCTCCCTGCCCCATTCCGAAAGGGCAGACATCATCGCACATGCATAATCCCGCCTGCGCCAGGTTTTGTGCGTATAGATACTGAAATATCCCAGGAAGTTCCCTTCTACCACCCCCATCCCACATGCCGCGGGTTTACCCCGGACGAATAAACCCATCAGGACTTTCTCAGGCAGGATCACCTCCAGCACCTTGGCATGGTATACCAATCCGGTCAGTGGTGTCTCTGATACCCATGAGCGTACTTCCAGCCAATCCTGCAGGTTCAATGCGCGCAGCACCACCCCATCCGGTAAATCCTCCGATGCAGGGATGGCGCCCCCCAGAACATGGGTTGGATCAAATTCAACATAACCAGCATTCGCCAGAGTCTGCCGCAAAGCCGGTGAGGCGAAAGGTTCCGGCAGGCGAAAGAGGCACGGCTGTCCAAAACGCTGATAGATACCCTCACACGTCATTATCTTCTCATCCAGGGGCAGGCTGGACCTGGCGTGCACATTGACGGAATTGACACGCTTTGAGTCTCCCCCGGTGATCCGCAGCAGCCAGCCGTCATACATCACCTGGCAGGGTGCCGTCCAGGCATTCAGGGCAGCTGCTTCAA
>Ga0209121_10002822_pt1 | contig 17299 bp, 14 predicted proteins | sample Cruoilmetagenom3_FD_187292 | JGI IMG/M metagenome (GOLD analysis project Ga0209121, IMG submission 187292) | Oil polluted marine microbial communities from Coal Oil Point, Santa Barbara, California, USA - Sample 3 (SPAdes) (version 2) | ecosystem: Environmental > Aquatic > Marine > Oil seeps ... | reverse complement strand
TTTTTTTGAGATATCATCGCATTGTACAATCTCCTTAATTTTACTTTTAAATTTTCTATTTTGATATTTCCAATTTCCGGCTTGTCCGGGTTAGGTAGAAGGCTGAACAACTTAATATGACATTTCGTAGCTGTTCACTGCTTGAAACTTGAAATTGGGGAAAACAGAAGCATGTAAATGCGTTATCCGATTTCCAATTTCTATTTTCTAATTTCAACATTCCGTTCATCAGTTCAGAAGTAGTGATATATTGAACGGTAGTCGTTTATATTTACGCCGTCTTCATCCAATCTCTTGAGATAATCGGAGATCGAGACATCGGTATACAGATAATCATGGCCTGTTGAAAGTTCAGATTCCCACGAATAGAATCTGTAGACCCTTCGACCATCCGGCAGGACCATGATAACTTCGTGATCCTGCCATGCCCTGAGGTGGGATTTACCCAGTTTTGGCACATTGAAAACGGGCTCATCTGTCCTGACGAGTCCGGGCAGGAGTCTCGCTTCTTCCTTTCTCTCCTGTTTAATTCTTGCTATTGGAACACGAAAATCGATAGTTTCTTCTTTCCCCAGAGTGTTGAAAGAGTAATAGGGGTCCACTCCTGACACCTTTAGTGTTTTTCGCAGGAAACATGTCTCAAATCTCCTGCTGTTATAATATGTGAAAACCTGTTGGTTGTAAACATTAATCCCAATTTCTCGTATCTTTTTTATGGCTTCGAGAGAATCAGGTGTCATCTCGGTTGGGTGCTCAAAGTGTGTGACGATGCAAATCTCCCTTTTTCCCCACTCGTGAGATTTTTTGAGAATTTTCAAGAACCCTTCATTGATTCTACATGGCAGCGCGACGGGGGTTCTTGTTCCTATTCTTATTCTTTCTACGTGTTTTATTTCAGCTATCCGGCCAATCAACCACTCCATATAGTTATCGTTGAGCGTCAAGGGATCGCCTCCCGTGACCAAAACCTCGGTTATGTTTTTGTTGTCATTTATCCATGTTAGGATTTCTTTGATTTTTTCTTCCGGCATCCTGACAACGGCATCAATGTTTTTCACCTCCCAGTTTCTCTGGCAATAAACGCAGATTTGCGGGCAGGCCTCATAAGTTTTGACGATTATTATTTCGGGGTATCTCCTCGTGACGCCGTCGATGGGACTCGTTGACTTTTCCCCCATGAAATCCATGTCAGCCCCCTTTTTCCTGTTTTCCATGACACCTCCGCAGTACATGGGGCTCGGGATGACCTGGGCGCGCACAGCGCGATCATGGTCACATACCCCATCTTTGCTGAACAATGACAGGTAATAGGGCGTGATTTCAAAGGGGATTTTGTTTTCTTCAGCGCATTTTACTCCTTCATATTCGTCTTCTTCCAGCTTAACGATATCAGACAGTGTCTTTACATCTTTGATGATATGTCTCATGTGCCATAAATAGTTTTTCCAGTCTGATTCATCTGCCCCGAAATATGCCAGGATTTCTTTTTTTAAATTGTTTCTCTGTCTTAATATTTTGCGGTCAAATCCTGTATGGTATCTCTTAAAATACCTTGTCATTGTCTCCGAATAATCGTCCAGCTGGGCTGATCGTTCTATCGCTGCCTCTCTTGCCTCCTTTACTTCAAACCGGCCGTCACTTTTTAAGCGGTTACTGTATTTTCCCGTAATGCCTGAAAATAAGGCAAGAAATTCAAGTAAAAACCCCTTATCTGCTTTATCCGCAGCGCCCTTTTTGTTTTTTGCGAGATTGAATAATAATTCCAGCGCGGATGATTTCGTTAAATGCTCATTCTCACTTCTCAATATATTTGACAACGCATGGATACATTCTCTGACACTTCTTTTTTTTACAATGTTCAGATTTGTAAAAGAGGTGTCAGCTTTCATGTTGTAAAGATCTCTTTCCATGCGATTCAGATAATCAAAGAGCAGGTATCTTGCTTCTTCCATATGCTTTGAGTTGGCTAAAATACTTTTTATCTTTGGCTCTGCCGACCATAGTCTTTCGGCCAATTCTTCTTTAGATAGCGCAATTAGTTTTTTCATTTCTTTATTCCTAAGGGTTCCGGGCATCAGAATGTGAATTTGATTGCTGGTCAAACAGGGGAACAACCCGATTGAAGGGATGGACAGAGATATGCAGCATTGCATGGGAGAGGGCTTGAGATAAGTATGCCAAGCTCATCGCCGCGACCCAGGGCGATGCCTGATATGTAACCTGGGAGGCAAGCAAGACGTTTCCGTTTTGGGAAACCGGCTTCTCCGCATCTAAAAACTGTAGGGGTATAGCACAAAATTTCTTTGCCTTTTAGTGACTGCTCAAGTTGTTTAGGCGCGAGGACTGAAGTATCGCCAGGTTTACGCCCGCACGGAGGGGCACTTGAGATAGCCGCAGATATTTAAATTATGTCATAAACAGTCGTTCCCTCGCAAACGGGAATCCGGTATTCTCAACCCGTTATGGATTCCCGCTTTCGCGGGAATGACGGAAAGGGGCATTATGCGAAGTTCCCAGCCCCCAGTCTAACCATCTGACTATCTACCTGATTAGCTAAATATTGTCAAACAATTAATTCCCCCGCCCATCCACCATCAAAAAAAGTAAAAAACCTCGTTGACCCTGTAAAAACAGGGTGATAAGGTAGTTTTGAACGACACAAACCATCATCAAAGAGGCGCAGGTATTATGGCACAAGGCATTCTTCAAGTATGAAACTGAAAAAAACGCAGCAGGGATGGACGGTCGGATTGTTCTTCTTAATCTTGCCGGTGGAGACTGTGTTGAAGACATAAAAAAACCTGAAGCAGACGATGGATTCCGTGAAGTGCTGAAAAAGGCTGAAATTTTTGAAAAAAACACCAACTCCAGCAGCCAAAATATCCATATCTTTTTAGTAGGTGGATTTGGGACGCTGAAATAAATTGACTTTAAAACAAAAAAAAGTTAGCCAGATCCTGATTAAATCTTTAGCGCCATAAATTAAACAGGCGAGGTGAGTATGTTTCTAAAACAGATGCAGGTTGGTCCTATGGCGGTTTTTGCCTACATTATTGGTGACACCGGAGCTGGAGAGGGAGTGGTCGTTGATCCGGCAGCAAATACCGATGCCATTATCTCCGAAGCAGAAAAAAACGGTATAAAAATTAAATACATCATTAATACCCACGGCCATGTGGACCATACATCCGGAAATGCCGGCATGAAGAAGAAAACAGGCGCAGAGGTTATCATCCATAAGGACGACGCAGAGACACTGGATATCAAACCGGCCGCTATGCTCAAGATGTTTGGGGCTGAGCAATCACCGCCGGCCGACATCATCGTGAAAGACGGGGATATTATCAGGGCAGGAAAGGTGGAGCTTAAGGTAATCCACACCCCCGGGCATTCCCCCGGGGGAATCTCTCTCTATACGGAGGGGTGCGTCCTTACGGGGGACACCCTCTTTGTGGGAGGGGTTGGAAGAACAGATATTTCCGGTGGATCATGGGAAGTATTGGTCCGTTCAATCAAGGAAAAACTGTTAAGTCTTCCTGATGAGACCGTGGTGTTGCCGGGACATAACTATGGAAGCATGCCCACTTCCACAATAGGAAATGAACGGAGAAACAACCCATTCTTGGCATAAACCGGGTGCCGGATCCGGTCAACGGGGTGTTCATTATGCGTGAAGAATTGCTGAGAAATCTTCCGAAAATCGACGGGATTATGCTCGTCCTGGAAAGGGAAGGAATATTCGAAAAGGCGCCGAGGGATGCAGCTCTGTCTATCTGTCGTTCTGTTGTAAGCGATATCAGAAGATTGATATTGACGGCAGGCGGGCCGGATATGGATATTCAAATACCTTCAACCGATGAAGTGGCGGATGCGGTGGCTGAAAAAATAGGAAATCTCCGGAAGCACAGTCTTCGCAGGGTGGTGAATGCGACCGGGATCATCCTGCATACTAATCTCGGCAGAGCGCCGCTCTGTAAAGAGGCCTTGGAGAAAATTATAGAGGTAAGCTGCGGATATTCAAATCTGGAGTTTGATCTGAATACGGGGAAACGTGGTCTCAGATATGACCATGTGAAGGGAATCCTTTGTGAACTCTCAGGAGCGGGAGACGCACTGGTCGTTAATAATAATGCCGCCGCCGTACTGCTTGTTTTGAATACCCTGGCTTTGGGTAAAGAGGTGATTGTGTCAAGGGGTGAGCTGATCGAAATCGGCGGTGAATTCCGCATACCGGAAATAATGGAGAAAAGCGGCGCCAGGCTTCGGGAGGTGGGAACAACCAACAGGACTCACCTGTCGGATTACGAGAAGGCAATCGGCGCAGATACCGGACTTATTTTAAAGGTGCATACGAGTAACTTCAAGGTGGTGGGTTTTACCGGAGAGGTCGGGCTTTCTTCACTGGTGGAGTTAGGTAAAAAACACGGTATTCCGGTCATGAATGATTTGGGGAGCGGTTGTTTTGTGGAGCTTGACAGATATGGTCTGGTTAGAGAACCTCTCGTTAAGGATATGGCGCTGACAGGGGTGGATGTGGTGACCTTCAGTGGCGATAAACTCCTGGGCGGTCCTCAGGCGGGAATTATATTAGGGGACAGGGATATACTGCGAAGAGTCAAGGCAAACCCGCTCAACCGCGCCTTTAGAATAGATAAGTTGACCCTTATAGCACTGGAGGCTACCATGAAACAGTATCTGAATACAGAGGATGCCGTCACCAATATCAGGTCCCTTCGCGCCTTGACCGAGCCCCTGGCAGACGTTGAAAAGAGGGCTGAGAAGATTTTGACGATACTGAAAAAAATGCGTGTCGCGGGCCTGACTCTTGTTTTGAAAAAAGGTTTTTCCATGGCCGGCGGCGGTTCTCTGCCTATGGAAAATATCTCCACCATTCTTTTAAGTATCAGATCATCCCTTATTTCGGCAAACCGCCTTGATGAATGTCTGAGGATGTGTGATGTTCCCATCGTTGCAAGGATTTCTGAAGATGAAGTTCTCTTTGACTTAAGAACCATTGAGGAAGATGAATTCAGGTTTATCAAAGAGGGACTGCGGAATATCTTTGACTGCTCAGGTTGTTCAGCCTGATAGCCGCAATATGATGATTGAGCGACAGGATCAATTTCAGTTCAAGGTTGCCGGCAGTGAAGGTGGAATGAGGGTCGATACCTTCCTTTCACTGCAGGATGTTTTCGTATCTCGCTCGCAGGCACACAGAGCAATACATGAGGGTCAGGTATGGGTTAACGATTCTAAGGTTAAGGCGGGCCACAGGCTTGGAGAAGGGGATACGGTTGTTTATTTAAGGCGGAAGCCCAAAGCGTATGAGGCGCTTCCCGAAGATATTCCCGTTAATATTGTGTATGAGGATAAAAGTGTTTTGGTCATAGATAAACCTGCCGGCATGGTTGTTCATCCGGCGGCGGGTAATTACCATGGCACACTGGTCAACGCCCTTATGTTTTACTGTAAAGATCTCTCAGGCATAGGAGGTGTGCTCAGACCCGGCATAGTACACCGTCTTGATAAAGGTACCTCCGGTCTTATGGTGGCCGCAAAGTCGGACGAGGCACATATTGGATTGGCGAGGCAGTTCAAGGATCACCTCATAAAAAAAACATATAAAGCCATTGTTTATGGGGACGTGAAATTGGATGAAGGTATTATTGATTCACCGGTGGGCAGACATCCTGTTGACAGAAAGAAGATGTCCACAAAAAGCAGAACAGGGAAGCAGGCAGTTACCCGCTGGAAAGTGATTGAATGGTATGGGGTTGTTACTCTTCTCGATATCGAGTTGGAAACGGGAAGGACCCACCAGATCAGAGTGCACTTGAATTCTTTGGGACATCCCATAGTCGGCGATAGCGTTTACGGCAGTTCAAAGAGAATTAGCTCCATAAATGACGTTGTGCTTCTGACAAAGCTGAGAGCCATGAAGAGGCAGGCCCTGCACTCGAGCAGGATAGGTTTCTTCCATCCGATCAACAATGAATACATGGAATTTTTATCTCCGCTTCCGGATGATATGGCTTCTCTCTGTGGATATCTGAGGGAACGCGGCAACCGAATGTCAACGGGAACAAAGGGCGGTCAGATAAGGAAACGATAGTAGATGGCCTGCAGTATGGCAAAGAGTAAAATGATGACGGTCAGCAAAATTAAACCATTTGCAAGCATTTGATTTAAAAGACCCCCTTCTTTTTTCTCCTTGTAACCGAGAGAAAAACCGATCAGGATACCTGCCGCGATTCCTCCTCCATGCCCCCAGTTGTTGATCCCGGGGATGATAAGGCCGAACAGCGCAAGTCCTGTCACCCATCCCATGGCCTGTTTGTAGATTGCTTCTCCGTAGAAACCTCCACGGCTCTTCCCGTAATACAGAATAGCTCCAATCATCCCGCAGATGCCGGCCGATGCGCCTATGGTAAGATGGACACCGGCGAGGTAGGACAGGTAGAACCCGGCAATGCCGCTGATCAGATAGATAATTATAAAGCGATCAAAACCGTATTCTCTCAATACAAAGGGACCCAGTTGCCGGAAGGCCAGCATGTTGAAGAATATGTGAAGTATGCCGCCATGTATAAATGAAGCCGACACGAGTGTCCACCAGCGATCCAGCTGGTCTATCGGTATAGTGCCGGTAGCGCCTAACAGGAGCAGACTGTTGTTGGAGGGGGCTAAAAACGTCAGTGGGTTTGCAGGGGAGCCGGGGTTAAAGGGAGCTAACAGAAGAGAGAATATATAGATGGCAATATTAGAGTATATAATAACCTTTATGACATCTTCCGGTTTCCTGAAAAATTTTCTTTTCAGCATGGAACCGGGTCTCGTTAATCCGCAGTAGGGACAATCAGGTTCATCCGAGTTGATAAGTTTCCGGCAACCGGGACATAGAATTGATTTTTTGGGGGAGCTGGGCATTGCAAAACCTGAACAGAGAATGTCTGGTTCGCTTATTACAGAATCTTTATAAAAATGTCAAGGATTCCACCTGCGAATCTGGATATTCGACATAAGCCATAGTTTTTTACCATGTTGGTCCGGTTTTATTGCAATCTCAATCCCTTGCGCGTCTCGCGGGATTTAATGGCCGCCGGGGCAAGGCGGCCAGGGAAAAAGCACCTGAACTCAGGCGGCGCGGGGGAAGAATCAAAAAAATCAGGGTCGCGGTGTCTGGTTTCAAGATATGGGTGATTTGGGATCCGAACGGCGGTCTTCCCGTCGCCATGCGTTTTGCCGCTATTGAGACCGGCGATATTATTCCGGCAGGGGAGGTTATAGAGCAGGCCATTGCCAGCCCTGGAGAACCTGCCGTGATTGTCTTCGTTGCCATGGATCGCGGTTTTATGTGCGGTAAGCCGTTATGGCGGCTCAATAACAGGGCGATCGTCTTTTATGTTCCGGCAAAGTCAAACCGGCATGTTTACAATGACGCCCTCAGTGAAATCGAGAACTCCCCGTTCAGGGAATCAAAACAGGGATGGTTAATCAAAAGACCGCCGGAAAACAGCAGGGCCGGTTTCCCTGTCCATGCCTGGCTCACCATTCCGACCATGGCGCTGACCAGCGCCTTCCGCGGCCGGATGATTCAGCAGGAAGAGCTTGAAGACGCAGGCGAAGATACAGGCATCGAAAAGTTCCGCCGGAAAGTACGGCAGGAAAACTCCAGCAAATGTACTGTCTTCCACCATGATCGCTATGCCATATTTTATCTCCATGAAATCCTGATCCTCTGCGGCAAGACGGTTTTGAAGCCCCTCGGAGTTCCCGACAAAATCACATTGCAATAGAGTTCAGGATAGGATAAATTATTGCCGATCATGAGGCGCATCGATTACATAATTTTTAGCCTGACAATATTTTTTCTTCTGACGACCTGCGGCTGTGGCAGTAATACAACAGATAAAGGTTCTGTCAAAAACGGAAAAGTGTCCGACACAGTTCCCGCTTACGGTGATATCATGGTAGAAGGTTCTATCGGAGATGCCAGCAACCTGATCCCGCTCCTCTCCACGGACAGTGCCTCTCACGGCATTGCTTCAATGATCTACAACGGCCTTGTAAAATACGACAAGGACTTGAATATAGTGGGTGATCTGGCCAGATCCTGGGATATTTCCGAAGATGGGCTGGTGATCACTTTCCATTTGAGAAAGGGCGTGAAATGGCATGACGGTCATCCCTTTACCGCCGATGATGTTCTTTTTACCTATCAAGTTACCATAGATCCAGGAACCCCGACCGCCTATTCCGGTGATTTTCTCAAGGTAAAAAAGGCGGAGGTACTCGACGATCATACTTTCAGAGTAACTTATGCCAGACCATTTGCCCCTGCTCTCACGAGCTGGAGCGCCTCCGTGCTTCCCAGGCATCTTCTCAAGGGAAAGGATATCACAAGTACCCCTCTCTCACGCCGCCCTGTTGGAACCGGTCCATACATGTTCAAGGAATGGAAAACCGGTCAGAAAATAGTTCTCATTTCGAATCCCGATTATTTTGAAGGAAGGCCTTACATTGATGGGTACATTATGCGTATAATACCGGACACGGCAACCATGTTCCTCGAATTGCGCGCAAAAGGGATCGACCGGATGAATCTTACACCTCTCCAGTATACGAGACAAACAGAAAACAGTCTCTTCCGCAGAAATTTCAACAAGCACCGCTATCCCTCCTTCTCGTATACCTATCTCGGATATAACCTCAAAAGTCCGCTCTTCAAGGAGAAATATGTGCGGCAGGCCATAAGTTATGCGATCAATAAAGCGGAAATTATCCAGGGTGTTCTTCTGGGGCTGGGAAGGGTGGCGACAGGCCCTTTCACACCCAATACCTGGGTATATAATCCCGGTGTTAAGAAATACCCGTATAACCCTCAAAAAGCGAGGCGCCTCCTTGCAGAAGCGGGCTGGAAGGATACCGATGGCGATGGTATCCTGGACAAAAACGGAGAACCCTTCGCCTTTGAGATTATAACGAATCAGGGAAACGAACTACGCGCAAAATGCGCCGAGATTATCCAGAGACGGCTTGCTGATATCGGAATAAGTGTAAAGATCAGGATTGTAGAGTGGGCCGCCTTCATAAAACAGTTCATCAATAAACGAAGGTTCGATGCGACAATTCTCGGATGGACAGTCCCTCTTGATCCTGACATCTATGACGTGTGGCACTCAAACAAGATGGGGCCGGCCGAGTTGAATTTTATCTCCTTTAAAAATAATGAGGTCGATGTACTGCTCGAAAAAGGAAGAAGCGCCTTTGATCGAAATGAAAGGAAAAGATGCTATGACAGGATACAGAAGATACTGGCGGAGGAACAGCCCTGCACATTTCTATACGTTCCCGATGCGCTTCCTATCATCAATGCCCGATTCCGTGGGATAGAACCGGCGCCCATCGGTATTGGGCACAATTTCATCAAGTGGTATGTACCGATAGAGGAGCAGAGGCTGGTTATGAAAAGATAACATGGCCTACCACGATGAAGGTTGAAATGAGCGATATCCTTATAGTTGGAGGCGGACCCGCGGCCTTGAATTGTGCCTATCACCTGGCAAAGAAGGGGAAGGAGGCGCTCGTTCTTGAAAAGCATTCTTATCCTGTAGAGAAGCTTTGCGCAGGGGGGCTGACCCTGAAAGACTTCAAGGAAGGTGTTCCCGAGGAGATTGTAGAAAGGTCTTTTGCTTCACATACTATTCATACACCCTTGGGAAAAACGGCGCTTAAAGCAAACTTCCCCATTGTCTTTACGATTGACCGTAAAAAGCTCAGCCGCTGGCTGTTTGAAAGGGCTTTAAAGGCGGGCGCAAGAGTAGAAACAGCCAAGGTTGTAAAAATAAAAGACAATGCGGTTATTACAGAGGACGGCAGGCGGTACGATTACCATTGCCTTGTTGGAGCAGACGGCAGCAGATCCTTGGTAAGACGGCATCTCAAAATTCCCTCAAGACAGATTATTATTGCGTGGCAAACTTCTGTTCCCTCGTCGCTTTCAAAGATGGAGTGGTTTTTTGACGCAAGGCTTTTTGGGTGCGGCTACGGCTGGATATTCCCCCATGAAGAGAGCACGGCAGTCGGATTTGGATTTGAAGGTCTTTACCCGATAAACGTCCATCGTGCCAGGGAAGGGTTTCTACACTGGCTGAAGAAAACGCACGGGTTGACGATAAATACCCCTTTCAGAGCTCATCCTATCAATGCCGATTATAGAGGTCATTGTTTTGATCATACTTATCTCATTGGAGATGCGGGAGGTTTTGCGTCCGGCTTGACTGGAGAAGGAATCTTTTTTGCGCTTGCTTCAGGAAGGGGGGTGGCCGACATGATTTTATCCGACAATGATGAAACAATTAAAAATCTCCTTTCCATTAAGCGGCGACATGACAGGAGCGCCATTAGAACTGCCGGATTACTGAGTCTATTGCCGCACCCTGTTTCTACAATCTTCATTGAATGTCTTCGCAAATGCATGAGTGTGCGTTATTTATTTGAAACCATTGTAAGACGATATGGCTAAGTCAATTTTTTATATTCCTTCGTTTCATGTGCGCGGCAAAAGTAAATTTCTGATAATGCATCTGTAATTTCAATAAATTGCAGAAACTTAGAGACTTTCAGGTTCAGGAGACAGCGCTATGGAAATAATGTTACGATATGAAAGATATCGCTTCTATCCGACACAGGTGTGGAGGCCGGCAACCGATGTCTACGAATCGCCGGATGAAGTAGTGATCATTGTGGAACTGGCGGGAATGAGTGAGGAAGACATCAATGTGACGTTGAGCGGGAACAGGCTCAGAATATGGGGTAGAAGATCGGACCCTGCTCATTCACCTCTAATAAGATTCCATCAAATGGAGATCGATCATGGAGTTTTTGAAAGAGAACTCTTCATAACAACGCCCATAAATCAGGAGGACGTGAGTGCTACGTACAAACAGGGAATACTTCGTATCGGACTTCCAAAGGTGAGAGAGATTCCTGGAGAGTAGATTATAACCACACCCCAAGAATATCGGAGGAGACAAAAAATGATTCAAGTTGGAGAAAAAGATCCGCAAGAGTCAGGTGATCAGGAAATCAAGGTGCCCGAGGAACTGGCTGTGCTCCCTCTAAAAAATATATTGGTGTTCCCACGGATGATAAGCACCCTTACAGTATCTTATGATAAGCACATAATGCTGATAAATGACACACTTGTAAAAGACAGGATATTGGGACTGGTTGGTTTGAAAGATCCGGATGCAGACGATTATGGGCCTGAAAACATTTATGACGTGGGGACTGCCGCTCTGGTGCTTAAGATGTTCAAAACGCCGGATGGGACCGTAAGGCTCCTTGTGCGGGGGATATCAAGGATTGTGTTAAAAGAAACAATCCAGACCGACCCCTATCTAAGGGCCAGGGTATCGGCCATTTCCGAAGAGACGGCAAAGGACACTGAGGTAGAGGCAATGATACTAAACTTGAAGGGTCTTTTCCAAAAAGTGGTGGGCCTCATTCCTAATCTTTCTCCGGAATCCGGTATGATGTTAATGGAAATAACGGAGATCGATGCTCCTGATCTTTTAGCAGATGGCGTGGCATCCAATCTCAACTTAACATTAAAGGAAAAGCAGGATATTCTTGAAACGGTAAACGTAAAAAAGAGGCTGGAAAAGGTGACCGTATTCCTCAATCGCCAGTTGGAGATTCTGGAACTGGGAAACAAGATACAATCCCACCTTAAAAGCGAGATGAGCAAGAAGGAACGGGAATACTATCTCCGTGAACAGCTCAAGGCGATCCAGAAGGAGTTGGGCGAAAAAGACGAAAAAACGGCAGAGATAGAAGAGCTTAGAGAAAAGCTGAAAACGGCGAAACTCCCGGAACAGGCGAACAAGGTTGCGGAAAGGGAGCTTGACCGGCTCTCCGTGATGCCCCCGCAAGCAGCCGAGTATTCCGTCTCCCGGACCTACCTTGACTGGCTTATGAAACTGCCCTGGTCGATAAGCACCGAAGATACCCTGGACATAGAAGCGGCCTCTCGTGTGCTCGATGAAGATCACTATGACCTGGAGAAGGTCAAAAAGAGGCTCCTCGAATATCTCGCTGTTCAGAAACTAAAGAAAAGCACAAAAGGGTTCATCCTCTGTTTTTCAGGGCCTCCAGGCACCGGAAAGACTTCGCTCGGCAAGTCAATCGCGCGCGCCCTTGGCAGAAAATTTGTGCGAATCTCCCTGGGAGGCGTCAGGGATGAGGCTGAGATCAGGGGGCACCGGAGAACCTATGTCGGCGCCCTGCCTGGCAGGATCATCCAGGGGTTAAGGAAAGCCGGAAGCAACAATCCGCTGTTTATGCTGGATGAGATAGACAAGATGGGGGCAAGCTATCAGGGAGATCCGTCGGCCGCCCTCATGGAGGTGCTCGATCCGGAACAGAACAGCTCCTTTTCCGATCACTATCTTGAGGTTGATTTCGATCTTTCCCGTGTGATGTTCATCACCACGGCCAATCAATTAGAACCGATCCCGCAACCGCTCAGAGACAGGATGGAGGTATTGGAACTTTCAGGGTATATTGAGGAGGAAAAGCTTGAGATTGCCAGGCGCTTCATCATTCCGAGACAGGTGGAAGAACATGGCCTTGGCGATTCTTATCTCCGGTTTGAAGATGACGGCATCAAGAAGATCATCGGTTATTACACCAGAGAAGCAGGGCTGCGAAATCTTGAGCGTGAGATAGCCGCGGTGTGCAGGGGGGTGGCAATGGAAGTAGCAAAAGGAAAGACAGAACCTACCCTGGCAAATGAGGAGACGGTCTCGCGGTTCCTGGGCCCTGTCAAATTCTTTTCAGAGATCGCCGAAAGAACATCTGTTCCCGGTGTTGCCACCGGCCTCGCATGGACGCCGTCCGGAGGAGATATCCTGTTTATTGAGGCCACCAGGATGAGAGGCAAAAAAACCCTCACATTGACCGGCCAGCTTGGAGATGTGATGCAGGAATCCGCCCAGGCGGCCTTGAGTTATGTGAGATCCGGGACAAAGGAACTTGGCATCCCGGAGGATTTCTATGAAACAAGTGACATCCATCTGCATGTCCCTGCCGGGGCCACGCCAAAGGATGGACCGTCAGCAGGGGTGACTATATTTACCGCGCTCACTTCACTTCTTACCGGAAAGCCGGTGAGGTCCGATGTGGCCATGACAGGTGAAATAAGCTTGAGGGGACTGGTGCTGCCGGTGGGCGGGATAAAAGAGAAGATCCTGGCTGCCAAAAGGGCTGGAATATCCACTATAATCCTGCCTGCGAAAAACGAAAAAGACCTGGAGGACATTCCCCTGAAAGTGAGAAAAGAAATGAATTTTCATCTGGTGGAAAAAATGGATCAGGTAATCGAGATTGCCCTGACCGATGGCATGAAATGAATTTCTCTTTCTCCCTCATTCCCGTTTCCGGCTTTATCCGCCGAGCTGGAAACCTCCAAAAATAGAAAGAAAAAGGGCAAATGCCAGTACCTGAATGCCCCACCCGATCGCGCAGACGCCTACGGCCCGCAGCGTGCTTTGATAATCAAGCGCCTGCCTGACAGCGATCACCATCGCGACCAGCATCCAGACCGAAGCCACAAGAAAGACCAACTTTGTCAGTGCCGGAATAATTCCTAACACTCGAATCAGGCCGGGTGAACTCGCAAAACCGATAGTTCGCAGCAGCTCTTCGGGATTTGATTTAGTCTGCGGCTCCGGCAGGAGTTTTGTGCATATAAAATAAGTGAGGTATGCCCGGATAAACCACCCGGTGAGAGCGAAAATCGTTCCCATTAGAAGCCCGGCAAACCCTCCGGTCGAACTGCTTCCAATCCCCGCGGCTACACCGGCCAGAACAACCACCCACACAGCCTGCTTCATTGCTCCTTCATCAGCTTCAACCTCTTTATACAGATTCTGGTCCAGCTTTGCGGCGCGAATAATCCGATCTTTGAACTCAGTCATAACCACCTCTCTCAATCAATAACGAAAAACCGCAGCCATCTGTCCACTGTCGGGGATATCCTCCGGAGAGACAACGTAAACCGCCCCCCCGTTCAAAAAGGTCTGAATTGCGGCAAGGTCTAATAGATCTTCGTCACCTGGTTCCGCCTCCCGGCGCAAAATAACCTCATCGGTGTCATAATCAAAAACACCCCATTGCTGAAATCCGAGAGCAACAAGTAACGATCCTACCCGACCGTGACATGCCGCCGGAACGATTTCTTTAACATCACTGGAAGCAAGTCCTGTGCCGACAGATTGCCTGTACAGAGCAACGGCGTCCTGCCCCGCTTTCTGGAAGCAGGGCCGCACAATAGTCCAGGCCTCTTTATGCAATTCATCCACACTCAATCCCTCGGGACTTCCCGACACTCCTTCGTCCAACAGGTAAGGATAAGAATTGGCCTCCCTGTAGATGGGGAAGAGATAATCAACTCCCGCCAGCACAAGCGGAGCCTGTTTGTTCCTCAGTAGTTCAGACAAACCTTTGTCGAGGAGATAAAAATATCGCAGGATGTTATCTTTCTTTGGGACATCGGCGCCGGCGCCCTGACCATGAAACATGGTTGAGCGATCTCCGCTCCCCGGCGACGCGCCGGTATGAGATCGGATCTGTTTCCCAAAAACGTCATTCTGGAGAGCCTCGGCAAGACTTCCCGGAATTCCCTCCAGGCCAACCTCGTTTATACTCTGTTGAGACCCTTCAAGCAGCCTGACCTGATTCTGGCTGAGGGCAAGGATATAAAACCTGTTATCATTGAGCATGGACAGAAGAGGTTTGAGGTGAAAACGGTCTGTAGCGACCAGCAATTCCTTGAAACCGAGTGGAAGGCAATAGCATCGAAACATTTTTGAAGATATAAACATCGCAAGCCCGTCACTCTGGCACCGCCAGAAAAGGGAGTTGCCAAGGACTCCCTGAGCCGGCACCAGCAACTCCTTCACCTCCTCGGCGCGCATATCGCTTTCGAGTAAACGATCTTCAGCCTCGCGAAGCAGATTTCTGAGTCTTATTGGATTCTGCCGGGTTTCCGCCCCCGCCCGGTGCGTGGGCATAAAAATTGAGACACACACTCCTTCCTGCTTCTGCATCAATATCTTTAATTCATCGCTGAACAATGTGTTCATGTAGTCAATCCTCCTGCATGTATTCAAGGTTCACGGGTTCAGGGTTTTCTCTCATTCTCACTCTCCTGCGTGGGAATGCAATAGGCGATTCAACGGTTCCTTCACGGACAAACAAGTTTGTCCATGCCACCCGCCAAACTTATTAATGTAAATATTAAATTTTAAAATGAAAAACACAATGCATTTCTCATTTTAGTATTTGCATTTTAGTATTTTCATTGTTCCTCAGCCTTCTACCCTTGAGCTCCCTCGCAAAGGAAGAGACCCTTTCGACCATATCCTTCCTTTCGCGGTTTTCCTCAATCAACCTGATAATGGCGCTCCCCACGACCACTCCGTCTGCGTGTTTAGTGATTTCCTCTGCCTGTCCGGGTGTCGATATGCCGAAACCGACCCCTACAGGAAGGCTGGTCATCGTTCTTATTCTTTCCACATCCCTTTTGATATCGGCAACTTCCGGCTTTTCTGTTCCGGTCACACCGGTAATCGAAACGTAATATATAAAACCCGACGCATCTTCGGATATCTTTTTAATACGATTATCATCGCTTGTCGGTGCTATCAATGAAATAAAATCAATTCCTGCGTTATCGGTATATTCCCTCAATTCGCCCGATTCTTCAGGGGGGAGATCGACCACCAGGATCCCATCTACCCCTGCATCTTTCGCCCTTTTGGCAAACCTTTCATTCCCATAAACGAAGACAGGATTGTAATAGCCGAACAGAACGATGGGAATCTCAGAGACCTTTCTCACTTCTTCGATCATATCCAGGATATCCGCCAGATTTGTCCCGCCTTTCAGCGCCCTTTGCGAGGCGGCTTGAATAACCGGTCCATCCGCCGTCGGATCTGAAAAGGGAACCCCTATTTCCAATATGTCCACTCCGGCATCGTCCAGACCCAGGATCATCTCATAGGTCTTTTTCAGGTTTGGATATCCAGCTGTCAGATAAATGATAACGGTCTTTTCTCCGTTCTTCTTCAAGCTGCTGAATCTCTCCTCGATACGCCCCATTACAAACTTTCCTCCGTTCTCTCGGCAATAATCCCAAGATCCTTATCCCCCCTGCCGGAGAGGTTAACCACGATGATTTTGTCTTTTGTAAGCGTTGGAGCAAGTTTCATGGTGTATGCTATGGCATGAGCACTTTCCAGAGCGGGGATTATTCCCTCGCATCTCGATAAAACGGTAAAGGCCTCCAGGGCCTCATCGTCGGTTATTGTCACATATCCGGCCCTTCCCGTTTCGTGAAAATAGCAATGTTCCGGACCCACGCCGGGATAGTCAAGACCCGGGGCGATGGAAAAGGCGTCATCAACCTGTCCGTCGGCATCCTGAAGCAGATAGGTCTTGTTGCCGTGAAGTACCCCGATACTGCCGGCCGATATGCTCGCCGCGTGCATCCCCGTCTCTATCCCTTTCCCTGCAGCCTCCACTCCGATCATCTCAACGCCGGGATCATTCCTGAAGGGATAGAAGAGACCCATGGCATTGCTCCCCCCCCCCACACAGGCGATGAGGATATCGGGATATCTTCCTTCTTTTTCCGTAATCTGCCTTTTCGTCTCTTCTCCGATGACACACTGAAAGTCACGCACCATCACCGGATAGGGGTGAGGACCCGCCGTGGAGCCGATAACGTAGTAGGTGTCTCTTACCCTGGAAACCCAGTGGCGCATCGCCTCGTTCATGGCATCCTTGAGCGTTCCGGTGCCGGAGGAGACCGGCTCCACGTCAGCGCCGAGTATCTTCATGCGAAAGACATTCTGAGACTGTCTTCTTATATCCTCTTCTCCCATGAATACCATACATTCCATCCCGAACAGCGCCGCCACTGTGGCCGTGGCCACTCCATGTTGACCGGCACCCGTCTCCGCTATAATTCTTTTTTTCCCCATCCTTCCGGCAAGAAGTGCCTGTCCAAGTGTATTGTTGATCTTATGGGCGCCGGTATGATTAAGATCTTCACGTTTCAGATATATCCCGGCGCCACCTAACCTCTCGGTGAGACGTCCGGCATAATACAGAGGAGTCTCTCTTCCTGAATATTCATGTAAGTAGAATGACAGCTCATCTTTGAATGTCTTGTCGTATCGCGCCTCATTATAGGCATCTTCCAGCTCGATCAGGGCAGGCATCAGCGTCT
>Ga0209121_10002820_pt1 | contig 17304 bp, 26 predicted proteins | sample Cruoilmetagenom3_FD_187292 | JGI IMG/M metagenome (GOLD analysis project Ga0209121, IMG submission 187292) | Oil polluted marine microbial communities from Coal Oil Point, Santa Barbara, California, USA - Sample 3 (SPAdes) (version 2) | ecosystem: Environmental > Aquatic > Marine > Oil seeps ... | reverse complement strand
CCGGCGGATTCCCGTGTCAAGACATCTCATGTGCCAACCCAAGAGGAGAAGGGATTACAGGAGAACGGAGTGGCTTATGGTCTTATTACAAAGAAACCATTCGCGTATTACGACCCCGCTACGCAGTCATTGAGAACGTTCCAAACCTCGCTAACAAAGGACTCAACGTTGTGCTTGGAGACCTTGCCGAAATCGGGTATGATGCGGAATGGGAAATTATTTCTGCACGAGAAGTTGGAGCAAGACATCTCAGGAGACGACTTTTTATCGTGGCCTACCCCAACTGCGAACCTCAATATGTGCGAGCGGATGAAGAACGTGGAGAACGACGGGACGAATCGGCACAGTTTGACATTGCCGCAAGCAATTCAGATGTTCCCAACACCGACAAACTCAATGGTAACGATGGCGAATATGCAGCAAGCGAAATTCTCAGGGGACGACCCGAAAAGACCGAGTTATCAGGAGGCAAAAAAGGTGTGGCCAAGCCCCACACAGCGCGATTACAAGGACACGGGCGATCTTTCGGCAGTGCCAGAGAATTGTTTACTACCGAGGTGTGTCTTCAACTTCGAGAACTCCAGGAGCAAAATATGCGAGGAATCTGGCGAGCAGACCCCGCAGACGAACCGTGTGAATGGTCAGCTCAATCCAGAGTGGGTCGAGTGGTTAATGGGATTCCCCAAAGGGTGGACAGACTTAAATGCCTCGGAAACGCCGTCGTGCCGCAAGTCGCGCAGTTCATCGCAAGGAGGATTAGAGAAATAGAAAAATGAACATCGAAAAAGAGTTCAATAACAGAATAAAAACGCTGGGATTAGATAAAAAAGAGAAAGAAGAGCTATACGCTAAATATGTGGGGAGCATAAACAACGGATTTAAATGCGCATATTGCGACGAGAAGATGGATATAGAGTACGAAACCGAGTTAAGCTTCACGATAGATCACATTATTCCAAGATCAAAAGGCGGAGATAATGAAATATACAATTTAGAATTTGTGTGCCGGAACTGTAACTTTCTGAAAGGCGAAAAAGATGTAGACTGGTTCTTAACGAACTTAGACCGCTTAAAGCAAAGAAAGCAGAAACGAGAACTGTTCACTGCTTCTAAGAACGCCGCAAAGGTGACAGAGGAACGAGTAAGAGAATCATATAGGCAGATATTCAAAATGAGGGCTGCGAGATGAGGAAATACTTATCGCATGGGGTGGGTGTGAATTCAACGGCATTAATGCTTTTGCTGGAAGACGAAGGCGTGGAATTTGAAAGCGTATTCGTGGATCACGGCGGCGACTATCCAGAGACTAAAGATATGGCAATGGAAAACATCCCACCATTAACATCATGGAGTGGGACAGAGTAAGATGAAGAAAAAAACACTGAAAGTACACAATCCGACGGGGCTGCCGACCATTAATTATGACAAGCTCAAGCAGCTGCAGGGTGACCTCAAGGACCTTCTGGAGGAGAACTGCGTCAAGCTTTACGAGTCACTGAGGAAGTACGGCTATCGCGTGCCCACATTCGTGTGGCAGGACGACGAGGGCGAACTGTGGATCGAGGACGCGCACCAGCGCCAGAAAGTGCTCCGGAGGATGGAGGAGCGCGGCTGGAACATCCCGAAGATCCCGTACGTTAAGATCTACGCGAAGGACAGGAAGGAGGCCGCGGAGATGCTGTTGCAGATCAACTCGCGCTATGGCGTTTACAATCCAGAGACGACGTTCCTTGACGAGTTTGGCATCGATCTTGATTTCCTCGATGAAATAGAGATCCCAGAGTTAGATTCATTATTAGAGGAATCGGCGCCCGAAATTGTAGAGGATGAAGTGTCCGAACCTCCAGCGGAACCGTTATCTAAAATGGGTGATTTGTGGATTTTAGGGAGGCATAGAGTGCTGTGCGGTGATGCAACGAAAGCGGAAGATGTTCAGAGGTTGATGGATGGTAAGAAGGCGGATGTGTGCTTCTGCGATCCCCCGTATGGAATTGATTTAGATACTAATAGATTTAAAGATGTACCCTCACAGGATTTTAAAACATTAAAAAGAAATCAATATGTTGATTTAGTTAATGATGATATTCTATTCAATTTTACATTATTTAAAGATTTGTCTATTAAAGAACAATTTTGGTGGGGTGCTAATTATTATTGTCAAGATTTACCAAAAGGGGGAGTATGGTTTGTATGGGATAAAAAGAAAGAGGGGATGGAAAACACACTTGGCGGGGAATTTGAATTATGTTGGTCAAAACAACTACACAAATCAAAAATATTAAGAATTTTATGGACGGGGTTTTTAACAAAAGAGCAAGACGAAAAAAGAGTGCATCCAACACAAAAGCCAGTTAAATTATGTTCATGGTTTCTTAATAAATTTAGCAAAGAAAACGACATAATAGCCGACTTCTTTTTAGGAAGCGGAACAACTTTAATAGCAGCAGAGCAGTTAAACAGAATTTGTTACGGTTGCGAGATAGACCCGCATTACGTAGATGTTATCTTAGACCGCTACGCGAACTTCACGAATGATGATCCCGTAAGAGAGGCAGATGGCATGAAGTGGAGCGAGCTAAAAAAGTTACAATCTGTTACATGAGACGATGCCAAACAAGGATTATATTCTGACGGATCAGCGCATAAAAAACGCGTACACGAATATTATGAAGGAAAAGAAGCGCGTGCCCTCGCAGGCGGAGGTCGCGGAGTTATGTAACATCACGCGCGCCACAGTTAACAGACATCTTCGGCATATCGATCTCCACAAACTCGTCGAGCCGTTCAAGCTGTTCGGCAATGAAGTCCTCAGCGGGCTGCTGAAGAGGGCCGCGAAAGGCGATGAGCGTGCCGCGCGGCTGTTCCTCGCGCTCGTGTTCGATTGGCGCGAGACGCATGAGGTGGAAGGCAAGATAGACAGCGATGTGAACTTCCGGATAGAGTTCGTGGACGCGGGCGGCCCGAAGGAGGACAAGAAAAAAAAGGATGGAGCTGACAACTGGTAAGTTCCCGTTCAATCCAAGATTCCACGAGTTCCTCAAGGAGAACAGGGACAAGTTTATCCTGCTGCTGCACGGCGGCGCGGGCTCCGGCAAGTCCGTGGCCATCTGCCAGGACATCATTTATCGCAGCCTGACGGAGCGCGACATAAGGACGCTCGTGCTGCGCAAGACCGGCCCCTCGCTGCGCATCTCCACGTTCCAGATGCTGCTGGATCTGCTTGATGAGTACGGGTTGCCGTACTACGTGAACCGCACGGACATGACGCTGAGGATAAGGAACAACATCATCTGGTGCCGCGGCCTTGACGAGGAGCGCAAGAAGAAGAGCGTGAACATAAATTACGCGTATTTAGAGGAGGCGACCGAGTTCACGTATTCCGAGTTCCTCCAGATCAAGCTCAGGGCGCGCAGGCAGAACGACTCCCAGAACCAGATTTATCTGTCCTTCAATCCCGTAGACGCGTTCTCATGGGTGAACATCGCGGGACTGCAACACTTGCGGCCGAACATGGCGGCGATGCACTCGACCTATCACGACAACGTGAGGTTCCTGCCGAGTGAGTATGTCGAGGAGCTGGAGTCGCTGAAGGATCAGGACGAGAATTACTATAAGATTTACACGCTCGGGCTGTTCGGTGAGTTGAAGAACCGCGTCTACACGAAATACTCCATCGGGTCGCACCCGTCATTCGAGTGGGACGAGACAATTTACGGGCTCGACTTCGGCTTCAACAATCCGACCGCGATGGGCGAGATCAGTATAAGGGACGGCGAGTATTATCTGCGCGAGTTGCTGTACCGCAAGAGGATGACGAATCAGGATCTCATTGATCTGCTGCCCAGGCTGCTGCCCGATGACGCGTGCATATATGCGGATAGCGCGGAGCCCGCTCGCATTGAAGAGATCAGGCGCAAGGGCTATGATGTGCATCCATCGGACAAGTCAGTAAAGGATGGCATCGACTTCGTGAAACGTCAGAAGCTCCATGTAGACGAGGGCAGCTCGAACTGGATCGCGGAGTTGCGCGGCTACAAGTACAAGGAGGACAGGGACGGCAATGTGCTTGACGAGCCCGTGAAGTTCCGGGACCACCTGATGGATGCGATGCGATACGCGATCTACACGCATGCGCGGCAGCAGGGGCAGGTCGTCAACCTCGGCGGGCTCGCGGAGGCGTTTAATGGTTGGTGATACGCAAAATTAAGTTTATGCCGCGCAAAAAAGCAGGGCAAAAAAGCAGGGCGTTCTTAAGGTCGAGAAGAGGGGGCATCGCATGCGGCATCTATAAACTTTATATAGTCTTATAACAACTTATAATAAAGTATAATAAAAGAAGGAGGAGAAAAAAGCGATGCGTAAAAGCGACGAGTGGACCGCAATCCCCGTGAGGAAAGTCACGCGGGCCAAACTGAAGAAAATGGGAAAGAAAGGTGAAAGCTATGACGACCTTATTTCGGGATTGATAAAGAAGGGTGGAGGTAACGATGGATAAAAAAGAAATAATGGATTTTTTGAGTGATGCCGAAATCACTGTAAAGATCATTTTTGATGATGAAGTTGTCGGTGAGTTGCACAAGGACTTTTTAGAGTGGTTAGAAGTCCACCGAGAAGGGGGTGGTTCTCCATACGTGATTTTATTTCCTGAAAGCGTAGATCGGTTTGATGAAAGAAGAGTGGAAATCATAATAAGAAAGGATGGAGAGAAACATGACTAAACAACGCTATGATTGGGATAAACTTAGTGATGATAGAGACCAGTGATAAAAATTAATATATCTTAATAAAACTTATCTCCAGTCATAAACACATGCCATTGAAAATGCCGTTTTGGTCGCGCCTGCTGGCGAAGAAAGCCGACAGCATAGAGGCAATCGAAAAGGACGCTCCGACGCCTTGGCAAGCGGTCGTGGACAGCATGAAGCCAAAGCAGAAGACGATCGACCAGATCGCGCACGATATAGAGACTGTGCGCATCCCGCAACTGCGACACGTGTGCCGGAAAACGCCCAGCATCGTGAACGCGATGGCGGTGCTGAAGGAGACGGTGTTCAAGAACCGATTCGAATGGATCCCGAACTTCAAGTCCAGGTGTCCCGTCTGCGGCACGGAGTTCGACAAGCTGGTGGACACATGCCCGAAATGCGGAGTCGCCGCGGTGGAGCCGGACGTGAACCAGAAGAACCATGCGGACGAGTTCTTCAAGAACGTCAACGAGTTCAACCAGAGTCTTATCGAGGTGCTCGGCATCGCGGAGGACGAGATCAACATGGTGGACCACGCCTTCCTGTGGTTTGAGAGGGAATACAAGTTCATCCCGTCATTATTGCATCCCGGCAATTACGATCTCAGCAGCGCGAAACTCGTCGCGATAGAGGAGGTCCCGCCAGAGTACGTGACTCACAATCTCAAGAAGGAGACGCACCGGCACAAGGACGAGTATTTCTGCTATCGGCACCGGGAGGTTGTGCACGAGCTGCCGGGCCACTGTCCCGAATGCCGCTGCGAGCTCGCGCGCGCATGGTACAAGTACAAGGACGAGAGCAAAACGGTATATTACGCGCGAGACGAAATCATCGACTGGACGTTCTACGATGCGAGAAGCCACCCGCCGATATACAGCATCCTGAAGAAGGTGCTGGTGGAGTGGGGGATGGACAACGAGCTGTATGAGCGTTTCTGGAACAAGCAACTGCCGAAAGACATCATCGCGGTGACAACATCAAATCTTTCCTCATTGGACAAGACGAAGACGGAGATTATCAGGCAGGCGAAGAACCACGAGATCCCGTTCGTGGGCATACAGAGCGAGACGGGCAGGGGCACGATTCAGAAGATCCCGCTGCTCGACGATTCCATCGCCGATCTGACAAATATCTCCACGCGGGACCAGATAAAGAAGGACATAAACACGGTCTACGGCGTGGTGCCGCTGTACGCGGCGGACGTTGAACATGCATCGGCCCTGTCAGGCGAAGGGCAGCAACTGCTCGTGCAGGAGGACAGGGCGAAGGCGAAGCAGGCGACGTACAATGAGATGATCCTGCCCAACATAATGAGAGCGATGGGCATAACCGACTGGCTGCTGCAATTGAAGCCGCCGACGGAGGAGAGCGAGCTGCGAAAGCTTCAGGTGAAGGCGCAGGAGATACAGAACGCTAATATGATGTTGCAGATGGGTTTTGATGTGGATCTGGACGACGACGGTAACTTCACGTTTTCCGGCGAGGCATCCCGACCCGACATCACGGCACCGTCACCGTTCGCTTCTTCAATATCAAAAGGGAGAACATATATCGAAAACCCTAAAGACGCGCCAGAGGGCGCAAACGTGCAACAAGGAGAACGTGGGGGATATTACTATGAATCAGAGGGGGAGAAAGAAGAGGAGGAAGAGGAAGAAAGAGAACGCGTTGTAAGAGAAATCCCAATAGCTAAAAATACTAAAGAAGCAAACGAGATAAGTAAAAAATATATTAAAGGTCTCAAAAACGTTGACTGGGAAGGCGTTGATATTTCAATTGCTAATACTTTTAATAGCCAAGTTAGCAAATTACAACAACAGTATCATATAGACATAAAATATATGGGGTCCACCCAAACACACGCTAAACTAAATTATGAAGAACGGGTTAAAAGAAGCGTAGAGAATTTGACAGAAATGGGGATAGGGCGCGAGATTGCCGAAGCAACCGTAAGTCGTAAATTAAAACCTCCCGCTCCAGCAGCACGAAGCCTATGGGCTTCTTCCATTGCCACAGGAGAATATGCAGGTATTGGTTGGAACAAAGAATACAAAGACATGACAAAATTAAAAAAGTTTATGAAATCAATGGATGCCAATGTTAAATCAGGATTTCACCCTCAGGGATGTAATACCCTTGAAAGCGCGGTAACACATGAAATCGGGCATCAACTTATTGCAAATCTTGAACACGGAAAAGATAAAAAAGGATCTTCTAAGGAATATGTTAAAGCATTGCAAGATTTACATGATATACACGAGTCCGCTGATTATGAAGAGCGTAAAACAATTTCTGCATACGCAACAAAAAACTTCGATGAATTTATTGGGGAAGCATTCGCATCATATCAACATTCGGATAACCCGAGCGATTTGGCAATGAAAGTAGGAAAGTGTTTAGATGAGGTGTTTAAATAAATGATAGGAGAACAACCAATTTGTATGGATTGTAAGCATTTACATAAAAAAAACGGCTTCACATGCGATGCGTTCCCTTCAGGAATACCAGATGCAATCTTCTGGGGAGATTTTGACCATAATCAAGCATATCGGGGGGATAATGGGATTCGGTTTGAGGTCATAGAGAGCACAGAAGAGACAAAAGAAGATGATATACTTTCTTCTGAGGACATCTTGCTCGTGAAGGCGCGCTGGGAGGAGGTTCTGGAGGCGCTCAGACAGGGCGCGCTATGGCAGGACTACGCGCGGCTCAGCGGCAACGAGATAGACACGCTCAACGGCCTGCTCGCGGATGAGTTCCAGAAGACCAATGTGAGCCTTAACAGGATCACCGAAAAGATTACAGAAATCTTAAGGCTACCGGAGGCGCGCGCGCGACTGATAGGCCAAACGGAGATGGCGGCCGTGCTGAACAAGGCCCGGGAGCTTGACTACGCGGAACGCGACCCCGAGGGGGTATTCAGGTACAAGGCGCTAAATCCCGTGGACCACAGGACGACGAAATGCTGTGAGCGAATCGTCAAGCGCACGGCGCGGGGCGTGCCGATGGACGAGCTGAAGAAGATATTCAGGGAAGAGTCAGACCGGTTCGCGGCGGAGACGAACTCGAATTTCAGGTACACACGCGATTTCGTGCCTCATTACGGGTGCAGGACATCGTATGTGAGGGTGGTGAGCTGAACAAGATGGATGAAATAATGAAAAAAGGAGGTAGGGCAAAATGAAGATACTATGTATATTAGGCATTCATAAATGGAAATATTTCGATGCATTGAGACAACATCGGATATGCTTAAATTGTGGTTTGAAACAAGTAATCTTGCCTGGGTATGGAGGGCAAGAACCATGGTGTTGGATTAACGAACGATAAAAGCGATAAATTAAGATGGAGCAGGAGATATATGACGGAACGTGTCCAAGCTGCGCGGGGGACAACATCAAGACGGTAAAGAACACTGTTGTAGGTGGCAAGATACGCAGCCAAGAGAAGAGGTGCGTGGAGTGCGGGATCCCGTTCACGGTTTCGGAGAGGCGGCTCAAAGTGGCCGAGTACGAGCCTAACGGGGGCAAATGATGGGAGAGAAATGGGCAGAATTAGATTTTTGGGATGCAATGCTACACGATCTCCGATACGAAAGAGGAACTGGTGGATGGTGGAACCAAAAGGAGGAAGACAAGGATGCCGGGATTTGAGGCTTTGGTATTAAGATAGCGAACTTCGATAAAGGATGTGAGAAATGATAAATATCGGATGTGAGGGTTGTGTGAATGCGGACAAAGCGGAGCATGAATACCCATGCTGTATCTGCACAAGACTCGAAGGCATACGAACAGACCACTATAATAAAGGCGGAAAAGGAAATGCTGAAAGCGAACGTCACAGTTGATATACGCACGGACGAGATTCATAAGAAACTACTTGACGCGATTAAGAGTGGCATGGAAGACAACATTGATCGCGGCTTCCAATTATCTCAAGAGCTGATCACGGAGCAGGCGTTCGATCAAGGCGTGCTGTTGCGTAGCGGGCATATAGTCAAGATCGACGAGCTGACATATGAGATCATATATGAGGCCGAGCACGCCGCGCCCGTCGAGTATGGCGCGAACTATACGGATAAGATGCCGCCGTTGAAAGTGATCCATGACTGGCTGAGACGACAAGGGGCCAGACCCCTTAATCCTGAAGCGTTGAAGCCGATTAAGGGCTGGCTGAAGAAGCAGGGCATCATCGAATCGGTCAAGGATGCCGACGCGGACCTGTGGGCGCTCGCGTTCTTTGTCGCGAAGGACATCAAGGAGCGCGGACTAACGGCAAGGCCGTTCATGCGGCCTGCGGCGGAGGAGATGAAGCAGCACGCGGAAGAAGACGCACGCAAGCACATGGATAAGCTGAAAAAGGGCTGAGCATCTTTTTATTAAACTTTATTAAAGTTTTATATACTTATGTTCCTTATTTTCAATCGGCAGAAGGGGGTGCTGGCCTGACGGGCATTTGTCAGCTTGCATTGATCACTTCACGTTGTCATCCCGGAGAATAATTATCCTTTCGCCAAACGGAAAAAACAGGCCACCCCCTTTTGTCCGCCTGGATGATGATAAAGAGATGATGAACCACTCGAGAAAAGTGACCGACGAGAATCTCGGCGACATACTCGCATACCTGAAGACGCATGGGGTGAGCGAGACGGCGCGCGAGTTCAACATGAACCGGGTGACGCTCACGCAATCGCTGAAGCCTCTCATCGTCGGGCTGAAGATGCTGCTTATGACCATAGGTAATGTCTCGGAGCTTGAGGCGGAACGGATGGCACGCAAACTCGTCTATGGTGAGGAGCAGCAGGCCATCTTGTTGACGTATTGAAGAACAATGGCGGGAGAAGAGGAGAGGAAAAAGGAAATGATAATAGGCCGAGAGCAGATAATAGACGAACTGGCACTGGCGTTCCATCAAGCCATCATCGAATATCAACTAAAGACGAATAGGGAATGTACTGTCGCTGAAATAGTGCACGCCTTCTCCAATCTGGTTTTTAGGTGGGGTGAGGCTCACAAAATAAAAGAGATAAGAAAGGAGACGCAACGGGCCGCGCAGGAAAGAATGGGTATGCCAGTTGCGCCGTTCGGCAGCGGATAATCAACTAAATCAGCCAAACGGAAGATGGGTAGGAGACGGACCAAGGGGGAGCTGGACAGCATAAAACGGGATTTCGAGATGATGGGCTACGTGATGGAAAACGATGAGAGGGCGCTGTCATACATGATACTCGACAGGCATGTGAGTTCTTGGCCTACGGAGATCATCACCCGGATACAGAACGCGCGCGCTGCGCTTGCGAAAATAGCAGAAGATATTGGTTGTGTCAAGATAAACGGTTTGGAGGAGAAACAGGAGCTGGACGGGAATGAGGACGAAGAATAACCAACGGAAAGCGGTGATCGCGGCTGAACGGCTCATGCGGAGACAGGACGGCGGAGTCAGGGATGCGCATCACCTCATCGTGTTCGACGAGACCTATCGCAACTTCCCACAATATTATGATTTGACAAAAATTAATATATGCTCGCAAGGTTTATATAGAATTAACGAGTGACAGCTATGGGTTGGCAGGACGAGCGGCCGTGGTACAACGACCGCATATTCGAGGCTTACATCACCGAGGAGAAAGTTGACAAGCAGAGGCAGAAGTTGGACATAGACGGCATTGTCGACATCATGCCCTGGTTCGTCAAATACGGGGTGATCCATTACAAGCACACATGGATCAACTTCGGCGAGCCGCTGGCGTGGAAGCGCGAGGGCGACAAGATCAAGATCAAGGCGGGCGCGCACACGAACTTCAAAGGCCGATACCCGTACTATGACAAGATATGGGACGAGATCAAGGATTACGAGCGGCGACAGACACCACACTATATGAGCATCGGCGGATTTCCCGCTGCGGATCCCGAATGGAAATGCGATGGGCGGGAATGTTGGGAGGAGCTGAAGAAGATGGGGATAACGGAAGCCTCATGGGTCGGCAGCCATCCCGCGAACACCGGCGCGCAGGTGACTGATGTGAGCATGGCCAAAGGTGCCGGAACGGTGGAGGACGTGTTGGTCGATCTTTTGATGAGCGGGGATACGGTGCAGAAACCGTTCGGCCCGTGGGAGAACTGGGACGACTGCATGAAGGAGATGCGCAAACGGTATGACGAGGAGACCGCACAGAAGGTCTGCGGCAAGCTGAAGGCGCGACTGGAGAAGCAAAGCTTCCCGGGCGGATTCGAGGGCTGCGTAGATCACTTCATGAATGATCCCGACTTCAAGTCGCAGGGCGGCAGGACGAAACGCGAGAGCGCGGAGGCTCTGTGCGCGTATATCGGCCGCCAGACCGGAAAGATCAAATCGTATAACGATCCAGAGTTGTTGAAAATAAAAAAGGAGGTAATGGGAAAAGGAGAGATGGGAGAAGACGAGGAGAAGAAAGGAGAAGGAGAAGGAGAAGGACAGGGACAGGGACAGAACATGACGAAGGACGAAGAGGAGAAGAAGACTGAGCAGAAGCAGGAGGGGCCACCCGCCGGCGATGAGGAAGGCGGCGAGAATGATCCGCTCAAGATGATCATGGAGCGGCTGGATGCCATCGAGGCGAGACTGCAAACGCTGGAGGAGAAGCAGGGCGGCGGAACGCCATCGGAGGGGGGCGAAGAGGAGAAAGGCGCCAATCTTGGCGGTGCCACAGGCAAGCAGCCAGGCGAGCTGAAGGTGACGTTCAAGGAGATGCTGGAGGAGAACAAGGGGCTGCTCAAGACCGCGCTGGAGGAGGTGCTGGAGGAGAACAAGCTGATAGTGAAGAGTACACAGAAGCCCGATCCACAGGGGTCAGGGCAGGATAGTGGTTCCGAGGACTTCCTGGGGAAGGCCACGGAAGAGGCGGACAAGGCGAGCGGCGCTAAGGAGTTCTTCACGGCGTGAAGAGTCCAAGCGCAAGAAAAAAGAGGTGAAAAGATAACAAATGAATGAAATAAAGACATTCGAGGACTATCTGAAACTTTTTTATGGGCGGATGCTGCCGATCGAGGGCGCGCCGTTCATACAGAAGACGGATGATCCCTACGCATTGGCGAGGACGGACTTCTTCGATCCCGCGTACTCCGCGAAGATAGAGGCGTGGGCGCTGAGGTCAGACACCCTTTACAAGCTGTTGCCGAAGACGACATACATGCAGATGGGCGATTCGATCAAGTTCATCGCAAGTGATCCATACATTTACGCGACGACATCCGCGTTGCGGGTACTCGCGGAAACTACGCCATTGTTTACGAGCGTGGATACCGATATGCCAGACGTGACGGACTTCGACTACATCGAGCCCGCGTATGTCGACATACCGTGGCACGTGACCATGCAGGGGATGTTGAAATCGCAGTGGACAAGGAAGCCGAACTTCACGCCGGATCAGGCGCGGGCGTTCAACATGGAGCGGTTCGTGCATCTGCTTGACCAGGATCTGTGCATGACGTGTGACAGTTACGACTCAGGCAGGATAACGCTGGACTCGATCGACCGGATAATCTCAAGCAAAGAAGAAGACGATGCATCGTGGATCGACGCGGGCGATACGGACTTATGGCACACGCAAACAGCAGTGGATGTGGACAGGAGCGCGGCGACAACCTACGACGCGCAGGTGGATCTGCCGGCAACGGAAGCGAACAGGCAACTCACGCTTGACATGATCGACAACATTGTGGCGAGCGCAAAGAAGTACGGATCTGGCAATTACGTCGCATTCACGAACGACGATACGGTAAACGCGATCCAGAAGCTGATTGATCCGAAGGGGAGATACCTACACGGTGAAAATGAGGTGGAGATAACGGTGAATGGCGTGAAGACGCGCAAAGGCGTTGAGGCGGGTCGGATGAAGGTGTCATCCATCGTGACGAACGGGCTGACCATTCCGGTGTTCACGGATCCAAATGTGGCGGTCCCAGTGACGGGCGGCGCGGGCAATCTGTACTTCATAGATGTGGAGCACATCGAGCTGCGAGTGGCATTGCCGATCTCGTATTTCCACACGGACTTCGGTCAGCATTTCCTGCTGGTTGATACGCCGGACGTGAAGCACGAGATATTCTTCGGCGGGCAGCTCCTCGCGGACAAGTTCTCATGCCACGCGGCGATCAAGTGCATAGCGAAGGCCACATAGAGGACAACGGGTGAACAAGAGATGGAAAGAAGAGACGAAATCGACCTGCTATTGATAGGCAGCATCCCGGAGGGCGCACCGTTAGCGGAACTGATACACGGCGGCGAGGAGCTTGACCTCTCGGTGGCCGACGCGATCGTGGATCTCGTGCCGGCGCGACGCGTGACGAAAAACTCACTGGTGCTTGAGGCGTTCGCTATCGTGACGGAGGTGCTCGCGGGTGACACGGAGGATCAAGCAGTGATAACGATCTATGAGGATGCGGCCTCGCCTGTCTCATTAGGCGAGATCGCGTTCGCGGATACGGGCGGTGACGCAGTTGGCGACATACGGCTGAGGACCGCGCTTGCGGATAATGCTGCGGCGAATCCAGCTGCGGGCAACAAGAAATACTACGCGAAAGTGACGACACCGACGAGCGGAACAGGAGCCGCGGGCAAGGCGAAAGTGTACATAAGATGGATAAGGGGCTGAAAGAGAGAGGAGGAAAGACGATAATGGCAAAACCGAGGAATAGGGACATACACGAGGACGGCAAGCTGCACGTGGTCTACGAGGGTCCGACCGGCGGACTCGGGATCAAGGGGATGTTGTTCCCGCACGGCGTGGAGACGCGGCTGAGCCCGACCAAGGTGGACAGGATACCGGAGGAATACTGGAAGACGCTGAGAATAGTGAAGCCGGGCTGATGCAGGGCGTACTGGCATGCGCAAGTTCGGTTGCGGCGATCACAGCGATCACGTATCTCGAAACGAAGGCGATGGAGCGAGGCATCAACGGGAAGCTGTTCGCCATTGTGATAGCGACAATCGCGGGATTGGGCGGCTTTTTTGTCCGGGACATCTTTGCGGTGATAGGTTGAGATAGGAGGAAAGGAAAATATGGCGCTTGGAGTGGATATAATACAGGGCAGCGCGTCGGACGTCCGGGCGGATACAATCACGGGCAGTCTGGCGAAGGCCGTGCTGGATAAGGTTGACGCATACACGAGCAAGCAGGAAGATGTCGTGGAGATAACCACGCAAGTCTTTGGCGGATACGTGTTCGTGATGATCCTGCACAAATAAATGAACGAGAAAGGAACCTATAAGGAATGCGTGGACTGCCACAGGCTGTTCCTGCAACGGAATTTCGAGAAGCGATGCCCGAAATGTGATGCTAAAAGAGAGAAAACTAAAGGAGGAGCGATGAGACGACAAGATGCAAGTGAAGAAAGGCGACACGGACATAACGGTATATTTTCATCTTAAAAACGATTCGGACAGCAAGTCAAAAACCGGCTTGACTTTTGAAAGCGCAGGCGCAGTCGCCTCTTACATCCGCACACGCGGACTGAGAACCGCCATCACACTCGCCACACTCGCTTCCGCAAACGCCACGCATTCAGATGGCGGCTTCATTGAGGTTGACGGCACAAACGCCAAAGGTTTGTATCGGTTGGACGTACCGGATGCCGCATTCGTCACTGGCGTTGACGAGGTCATTATCCACATAGGATTCACGGACGTTTTCGAGGATTCGCTTGCTGTTGTACTCGTGGACGAACAGGTCGGCTCAGGCGCCTTGAGCTGCACATGGACGCAGAAAGACGAAGACGAGAACACGATGGACAACGTGCAGGTCTGGATCACCACGGACGAGGTAGGCGCGAACGTGATCGCGGGCACTCTATTGACGAATGCCTCTGGAGAGGCAACATTCATGCTTGATGCGGGCACATATTACGTGTGGCGCGAAAAGGCGGGCCACAACTTCACGAACCCGCAGGAATGGACGGTGAGCTGAGAAGAAATGGGAACGACTGGCGGAGCATCAGACGGCTCGGAAGCGACAGGCGCGACTACGTACTGCACGAGCCTCGAGGTCGCGAGGTTCTTGCACGCGAACGATGGCGCGGACTTCAGCACATCCACGAAGCCGACGAAAACGACCGTGGAGGACATCATCAACCGCATGGAAGATCTCATAGACGAGCGGACAAGGCACGCGTGGCGGGCCGTCACCGTGACGAACGAGTATCATGACTACCACAGGGACTTTTACAGGAGTGGCATCGCCTATCCGACCGGAAGGATGCCATGCCGGTGCGTGCATCTGAACCATCGTGGCGCGCACGCGTTCACGTCAGGCACGCACAAGATAGAGATAAGGGACGACGGCGAGTTTGTCGATCTCGTGCTGGAGGCGAACGGTTACGAGGAAGGTTTTGACAAAGACTACTGGATCGATTACGAGAACGGCGTCATCTACTTTAAGGGCGAGGAGCCAGACAGCGGCAGGGACACGGTGCGCGTGACCTACGAGTATGGCGAGACGGCCGTCCCGGGCGACATAAAGGAGGCGTGCATCAAGCTGGTGGCGATCGACCTCATGTACTCGGAGGACTGGACGGTGATGACGATGGATAACATCGACAAGATCGACCTGCGCGGGAAGGTGGACGCGTGGAAGAAGGACATCGATGAGATGCTGGCAAGGCGCGAGGAACTCCTCATCGCCTGAAACTTTTCTTAAAAAGAAAAGGGCTGTTAAAAAATAATATTTATTAATAAGATTTTTATACAATCATGTATGAGTGAAAAGGGAGCAATCCCGCAATCATACTATCAAGCGAAAAGGAGGTGAAAGACATGAAAAAGATATTTATGGCGGCGGCTTTTGTGGCGATATTTATGGCGGCGGCTTTCGTATCGACGATTGCTATCGGTGCTGATGGCGTGTACATAGTTGGCATGGTATTGGATCAGAACAAAGATCCCATCGACGGCGCGGTCATAAGCGTGTATGACAGCAAATTAAGCAATGTGATGTATGGTGAGGGGATAACGGATTCAACCGGTAATTACAACATCAAACTCAACGACAGTTCAGTGGGAAGGCATGTGGACATCTACTATCAGAAGGGTGTATGCAAGCGTCAGGAGTTCGGGTTGCTGATTCCTTTTGCGAACTACGCATCCCGCCCGCTCTATACGTATATGACAGTATCGGATGACGACAACTCAAATGGCGATAGCGCGTATTTAAAAATCATGGTGTACGACTATCCGTCCGGCATCGCGATAAAAGACATGCCAATCATGATTGAGAATGCGTATCGCACGAACATAATCGCTACGGGGACGACAAACGCGAACGGTGTTGCGACCATAGAAGTGCCGATGACAGAGGTGAACGTGTACGCGAATCTGGACACGGTGCAGCCAAGAATCTATCCTGGCCAGGAGCTTGGTGTGCATCCGGTGAAAGATACCACGAGTCCCGTCTCCATTTACGTTGGTATCAAATAAAAACGGCTTTTTGAAGGCACAACTCGTTTCCCGGCAATAAACGGGTTAGCCTCTTTTGTTTTTGGTTTTATTAAAAATTAATATATCTCATGAAGTTGAATTCATAATCGAGGGACGGGAGTGCTATTGTAAACAACGATAAAGCTCCTAACCGATAATCACAGTCAAGAATGAAGCAAGCGATCGCTCCCTCCCCTCTAAAAGAACAAGTGAGTGAGTGAGTAAGCAGGGAATGGGCGAAGAGGACATAGTGGGGATAGTAGAATTGATGTTGAATACCGATTGGATTACTGAAAATGTAGCGAAGCCCACGATCATCGCACAATGGGATGAGAAGCGGGTGAATCTGCGTTCCGGCGATCTCATACTCATTTACGAGACGTCCGGCTTGAGCAAAGAGCAGGGCGATCTCACTTACAGCACTGAGGACAAAACGGGGCTTGTCTCGCTGGACATCCGGACGGTCATGTCAAAAGCGAGATTCAACGCGCTCTACACTGAAGTGGAGCGCGTACGCAAAGCCGCACGAAAAGCGCCGCATGCCGATTGGGACATCCTGAATTTCGTGCGAAGGACGCTGTTCCATCGCCCGGGATCGTGGCGCGGCGTGGTCGATTACCGGTTGGAGAAGTATAACGAGGCGCTTGACTGACACAAAATGGGAAAAGGCAGCCGATTGAAACGGGAAAAAGGAAGAGAAAATCGTACGAAAAGCACATCAAGAAAACCACACATCCTTTCATACGTTGAGGCATCACGGATTCTATCAGATAGCTATTTGCCAGAGAATGTGATCAGATGGGAAGTACGACACATAAAACAAAAAAAGGAGGCGATATAAAGGGAAAATGGTATTGTTAGCATCGCTGGCCCAGTTGGGCTGGGCAGAGGAAACAGATTTCGGCGAGACGCCAACGGCAGAGGCGCAGACGGGGGCATTCGGCATACTGAGGGAGAAAGTGCCATTGCCAGATCCGAAACGGGCATACGACATATATCGGGTCATAGGGAGCTTATCGCGAATACCCTCGTTCGTGGACAGCAACGAGCTTGTCCACGAGGGCAGCATCCCGTTCACCGTACAGAACGGCAAGGCGCTCGTGTTCGGGCT